>SXGR01104398.1_pt1 | contig 26351 bp, 25 predicted proteins | sample 3174711 | NCBI WGS metagenome assembly SXGR01 (sample SAMN11356860, study PRJNA531348) | freshwater metagenome | isolation source: freshwater sample F1-60 | place: China: Fuxian Lake, Yuxi | collected 2017-12-25
CTGCGCGCCCTCGAAGACCACCAGCTCGTCGGCTTCGAGCGCTTCGTGGATCAGCGTCGTCGTGTCGGCGATGTGCTGCTCAAGCCGCTTGCCGTAAAGCAGGTACTGCTCGGTGATCGTTTGCAGGTCGAGCGCCGGGTCGCGTTCAAACTCACGCAGCTGCAAGCGCTTGGGTTCCAGCGCCGCCATGATCTTCTGCTTGAGGATCTTCTCGTCGAGCATGTCTTGAACGCGAATCCCAAGTCGCAGCGCTTTGTCGGCGTAGCAGGGCCCGATGCCGCGGCGCGTCGTGCCGATCTCAAGCTTGCCCAGCCGCGCTTCGCCGGCTTGGTCGAGCATCAGGTGGTAGGGCATGATCAGGTGGGCGTTGGCGCTGAGGCGGAAGTTGCTGACGTCAACGCCGCGCTCGCGCAGCCCATCGAGCTCCCCGGTCAGCACGCCCGGATCAACGACAACGCCGTTGCCGATCATGCAGAGCGTGTCTGGATAGAGGATTCCGGAGGGAATCAGATGGAATTTCCAAACGTCCTCGCCGCGGACGATCGTGTGGCCGGCATTGTTGCCACCTTGGAAGCGGGCGACAATCTGCGCGCGCTCCGCCAGAAGATCGACGATCTTCCCTTTTCCTTCATCGCCCCACTGGGCGCCGACTACAACGATCCCTGGCATCAGCGATAGGAGTCTACGAGGCGCTAGGCCAAACGCAGGTCTGGCGCTGGCGGTTGGTCATTGTCGCGCATGTCGACGGCTTCAAAACGGCGCTTATCGTCACCGAACAGCGGGCAAAGCTCGCACATCTCTTCGAGCCTTGAAACGGTTCGCTCGCCGATCTGCAAGGCAAGTTCGTTACGTTCAAGATTGGTTGTGACGACGATTGAGCGCTGCGCCTCGTAGCGGGCGTTGACGATCGAGTAGAGCTGCTCGAGCACCCAGGCGCTGGTCTTCTCGGCGCCTAGATCATCGATCTGCAGCAGGTCGATCTCCGCCAGCCGGTCGAGCAAATCGACGTAGCCGCCTTCGGCGTCGTCTTCGAAAGTGCTGCGAATCTCGGCAAGCAGTCGTGGCAGCGAGTAGATCGCGACGCCGTGGCGGGCGTCGATTGCCGCCTGCGAGACGAGCATCGCCAGCGTCGTTTTGCCGGTGCCGACGCCACCGAAAAACCACAGCCCGCGCCCTTCTGCGAGCCGCTCGTCGAGCTGACGCACGTAGCTCTTGACTAGCTCGACCTGCGCCGCGGGCATCGAGCTGACCGGCGGTCGGTCGAATGAGGCGCCGCGGTAACGGCGCGGGATTACGGCCAAGAGCGAGCGCGAGCGCCTTGAGGCCAGCAGCTGCTCGCGGCAGTGGCAGGCGACGACTGCGTTCCCGTCCGGCGTGTCGAGCCAGCCGGAGTCCTCGCAGTCCTTGCAGGCGTAGCCGCTCACGCTGCGTCCACCGCGATGTTGCGGAAGCGCGGGTACTCGTGCTGGAAGGTCAGCTCAACCATTCCAAGCGCGCCGTTACGGTGCTTGCCGATGATCAGCTCGCCGACGCCCGGATTCTCTGAGTTCTCTTTGTTGTAGTACTCGTCGCGATAGATGAACATCACGAGGTCGGCATCCTGCTCGATCTGGCCCGATTCGCGAAGGTCGGAGAGCATCGGGCGCTTGTCGGGTCGCGACTCGACTCCACGAGAGAGCTGGGAGAGGGCGACGACAGGGACCTTTAGTTCGCGGGCAAGAATCTTCAGCCCTCGGCTCATCTCGCCGACCTGCTGAACGCGATTGTCATAGCGGCCGTCGGCGCGCATCAGCTGGAGGTAGTCGATGATGATTAGCCCAAGGCCACCCTCGTCGCGCAGGCTCTGGTGGAGCCGCCTCGCCTTGGCACGGATGTCGAGCAGGCCGATGTCGGAGGAGTCGTCGACGTAGAGCTTTGAACGCTCATACTCGCCGGCGACCTTCAGCACGCGCTGCCACTTTTCGTCGCGCACGCGGCCCTTGCGAAGATCATCACCTTTGATCATCGCCTGCGAGGCGATGAAGCGCTGGGCAAGCTCGCCCTCCGACATCTCGAGCGAGAAGAGCGCTACCGGGCGCGGGTTCTTCTTGTCGAGCGCGATGTTCTCAGCGATGTTTGTGACCAGCGCCGACTTGCCCATCGACGGGCGCGCGGCGATGATGATCAGGTTGCCGGGCTGGAAGCCGCCGGTGATCTGGTCGAGATCGGCAAAGCCGGAAGGGATTCCGGTAATTGACTCGCCGCGCTTATTGAGGTCGTCCCAGCGCTTCAGCTCCTGATGGAGCACGTCGCCGACGGCGCGGAAGTCCTGGCCACCATCGCCCATGCGGATTTCAAGGATTGAGCGCTCCGCCTCGTCAACGATCTGCTGCGGGTCGCCGTCGCGCGTATACACGCTCGACTGAATTCGGTAGGAGGTATCGAGCAGCCGCCTGAGGTGGGCGGTATCGCGGACGATCTCGGCGTAGCGGCGCAGGTTTCCAACCGCCGGCACGGCGGTTACGAGCGCTTGGATCGCCTCTTCTCCGCCGGCCTCCTCCAGCTTTCCAACCGACTTTAGCTCTTCGGTGACGCTGAGTACGTCGATCTCACTGCCGCGATCGAAGAGGCCCAGCAGCGCCTCGAAGATCACGCGGTGGCGGGTGCGGTAGAAGTCCGCGGCGGTTATCTCCTCTTCGACGACGTAGGCGTAGTGAGCCTTCTCGGAGAGGATGATCGCGCCAAGGATCGCCTGCTCGGATTCGATTGAGTGGGGCGGTAGCGTGGCTTGCGGATCGGTCGGCGACCCGGGTGGCTGAGCGGTAGTTGCCATTATCGATCGAAGCTACCAACGAGGTCGGGTGTTGTGCACACGCTCTTGCCGCAAATGGCGGCAACTTGTTTCAAGGCCGCCGCTGCCGGCGCGTTGAGCGGTTACTGCTCGGCGACGATCGCCGTGACCGTCGCCTTGATGCCGACGGCGAGGTCGATCGCAACGGTGTGCGTGCCGATCTCTTTGATCGGCGCTTCGAGGCGAATCTTGCGCTTGTCGATCTCAACCGCGCGGGCTTCGAGAATCGCGTCGGCGATGTCCTGCGGCGTGACCGAGCCGAAGAGGCGGCCGTCTTCTCCCGCAGGCGCCGTGATCGTCAGCGTCGTGCTGGCGAGCAGGTCGGCGAGCTCCTGCGAATCGTTGGCGGCCTGCGCGCGCTCAGCGGCCGCCGCTTCATAAGCGATTTCGGCGGCTGCGATCGACGAGGCGGTTGCTGGCTGCGCCAGCTTGCGTGGCAGCAGGTAGTTGCGCAGGTAACCCTTCGAAACGACAACCAGAGCGCCCTTATGACCGAGGTTGTCAACGTCTTTGAGCAGAATTGCTTCAGGCATCAGTCGCGATCCCGGTCACGGTCACGGCCGCGACGTGGGCGAGTGCCTTCGTTGGCCGGCTCTCCGGCATACGGAATCAAAGCGAGTTCGCGTGAGCGTTTGACCGCTTCGGCCAGCTGCGTCTGGTGCCGGCGGCAGAGGCCGGTCATCCCACGTGAGCGAATCTTGCCGCGCTCGGAGGTGAAACGCTTTAGCAGCGGCACGTCCTTGTAATCAATGTGGACGATCTTGTCCTTGCAGCAGGCGCAAGACTTACGGCGGCCTGTGCTTAGGCCTGCCTTCTTGTCCTTGCGGCGTGCTGAGTTGGTTTCTTTCTTCTTGGCCACTGAGCTGTCTCTGACTCTCGTTTTTAGTCGAAACGCGCGCCGATCGGCGCGCGCTGGAACACAGTTTCTCGCAGGGCAAGCAAAAAAATCGCCGCTGCGAGGCAAAGAGTAGCGCTTCAGCGCTGTTTGCTCAGTCTGCCGGGTGTTTAGAAGGGAATGTCGTCTTCGCCAGCGGCCGGCGCAGCGCCTGCAGGGGCGCTGGCGAAATCGCTGGTGTCGGTCGGCACGTCGGAGGCCGGTGTGAAGCCGCCCTGCCCGCCGGCGGCGTCATCGCGCGGCCCGCTGAGGAACTGGACGTTGTCGGCGATGATGTCAACGGCTTGGCGCTTGTTGCCCTCAGGCGTCTCCCATTCGCGCCACTCAAGTCGACCGTCGACGGCGACGCCGCGGCCCTTGGAGAGGTACTTGGCGGCATTCTCACCCTGAGCGCCCCATACCGTGACGTCGAAGTAGTTCGGCTTGTCGACCCATTCGCCCGATGCGCCGTCCTTGCGGCGCGTGTTGCAGGCGACGCGTAGTTTGCAGACCGAATTGCCGCTGGGTAGTGCGCGTAGCTCAGGGTCAGAGGTCAGATTTCCGGTGATGATCACGCGGTTGATGTTCGAAGCGGCCATGGCGGGTGTTCCTTTCACTGGGCGCGCGGAGCGCCTGGATCAGTTTGATTCGACTGGTGCCGCGAGTCTAAAGCGCGGCCCGGCGACGGTTAGCGATCAAGCCGCAATTTGCGCACTTGTTTTACGGTCGCGTCGCGATTAGTAAATCTGACAGCGCTGTTTAAGCGGCTGGGGCGGTGTTGTCGTCGGCCTGCGCCTCGGCGACTGCCTCTTCAGCGACCTCTTCGATCACGGCCTCTTCAGCGACCTCTTCGATCGCTGCGGCCTCGGCGGCCTCGGCGGCGACCTCAACCTCGGCGACCACTTCAGCCGCGGCCGGGGCCTCTTGACGCAGGTCGGGCGGATCGCCGACGCCTGCGCGCAGCTTGATGATCCGAAAACGGGTTACGCCATCGGTGATCCGAAGTGTCCGCTGCAGCTGTTCGAGCACGCTGTTTGGCCCGTGGAACTGGACTAGGTCGTACTCGGCATTGGCCTCGTGGTTGATCTCAAACGACATCTTGCGATTGCCGTAATCGTGGTCGCCGATGATTGTGCCGCCCTGCTCAATCATCGCCTTGACGTCGCTGCGAATCTTTGTACGCGTCGCCTGCTCGGCCTTGGGGTCGAGCATCAGCATCAGATCGTAGGTTGGAGCAGGAGCCACCATCGGGTTCGCGACGATAGCAGGGGGTGAAGCTTTCGAGGCTGCGGCTAAGGGGGTTATCGCCCGTCGCCGGATACCACGATCGCTGCGAATGCCGCTTCAACTGGCCGCTCTCTTGGCGCTGATCGCGCTGCTCTTCGGCCTGCCGCGGCTGCGCCAGCAGCCGCCACCGATTCCCGACCCCGCACCGCAACCGTTGGTCGAAGCTGCAGCCGCCCCCGCCGCTGCTGATATTCGCCCGCGGCAGCAATCCCCACCCCGGAGCGAGAAGCCTCGCCACCAGCCGCGGGCAGCGGTCAAGCGCAAGCATGCTGCGACGAAGCAGCGGCGCACGATCGCCGCGGAGCGGCTGGCAGCGGCGCAACAGCCGGCTCCGACCCAGCAGCCCGTTCCGCCACCGGAGCCTTCAGCAGCCGCTACGCCGGCACGCGAATTCGGTTGGCCTTAGCGAGCAAACGCCGCGCTAAAGCTGCTCAGTTAGCCGCTGCCCCGTTCGCTTCGGCCTTTGAGCGGATGTCGGCAAGCTGGTCATCGACCCAGTCGCCGGGGTCACGCTCGGTGACGATCGCCTTGAGGCCATCGATCCGCTCCTTGCGTCGCTCCGGATCCATCGTCAGCGCGCTGTAGATCGCGTCGGCTAGCTCCTGAATGTCGAACGGGTTGACGCTCAGCGCAAACTCGCCGAGCTCTTCGTGCGCGCCGGTGTTCTCGGAGAGGATCGAAACTCCGTCACGCTGATTTACGAGCGGTCCTTCCTTGGCGACGAGGTTCATTCCGTCGAACATCGCGTTGACGAGCAGCACGTCGTACTGGCGGTAGGAGGCCATCGCCTCTTCAAGGTCATCACGCAGCTTCAATTGGATCGGCATCCAGTCGGGCGTTCCGTGACGCAGATTCACAACGGCTACCAGCGCTTCGATCTTTTCGAGGTATTCGGCGTACTCGGGGACGTCTGTCCTTGAAGGCATCAACTGAGCGATGAACGAAACGTGCTCACGGAAGTCGGGGTGCTGATCGAGGAACAGGTCGAAGGCGGTGAAGCCGCGCAACACATTCTTTGAGAGGTCGGCGCGGTCGACGCGAACGATCAGATGCTCGCGTCGCCGTCGCTCCAGTTCGGCTTCCAGCTCCAGCGTTCGCGGCGAGCTGCCGACCTTCTCGGTCGCGTCGGCGTCGATCGGCAGCGGGTAGGCGCGGATCCAAATTTCGCGCCCGTCGTGGTAGACGATGCCGCGCTCAAAATCGACCTCAAGATCGAGCAGGTCGCGGCAGCACTGGATGAAGTTGCGGCGGTAAGCCTGAGTGTGCAGGCCGATGATGTCGTTGGCCAGCAGTCCGTAGTAGAGCTCTTCGCGGATCTCGGTTGGCAGCACTCGCCAAGCGTCCGACTGCGGCCAGGGAATGTGGATGAAGTGGTGGAGAAACACGTCGCGCCGGGCCGCACGGACGATCCCCGGCAGCGTGTAGAGGTGGTAATCGTGAACCATCACGACCGGGTCGTCCTCGCCGGCGATCTGCTCAATCACGGCCTGCGCAAGGTCGTCATTGACGACCTTGTAGCCAAGCTCAAAGGCGTCGATCTCCGATTGGCGAACGTCGGGCGCGTTTGAGATGTCCCAGAGGTAATGCTGGATAAACCACAGCATCGGGTTGGCGAAGATGTTGTAGAAGCGATCGAAGGCCTCGCCGTCGCTGTCGACCAAGCGCACCTCATATTCACCACCGAGCGGCGACTTGATGGCGAACGGGTGACCATCGGCCTCGCGCGCCCGCTTGATGTCACCGTCGGACATTGCGCTCGCGATCCAAACGGCCTTGCGGTGGGAGACGAGCCCGGTCAGTGCGGTCACTAGGCCGCCGCCACCGCGCGTGATCTCGCCGTCGTCGCTAAAGGTGACCGGGCCACGGTTTGAGACGAGTACGAATGGGGTCTGGCTCACAAGACTCAGCCTACCCTTCGGCGGCCGCTGGCGGACGACTCTTCTGTGAACTCATGCCGGAAGTTCGATTGCAAAGGTCGTTCGCCCCGGCGCGCTTTCAGCGCTGAGCGTTCCGCCCATCCGCTCCACGAGCTCGTAGGCGATCGCGAGGCCAAGCCCGGCGCCGCGCGTTCCATCGGAGGTGTAGAACGGTTCGAAGGCCCGTTCGAGGTCAGCCCGCGCAATGCCCTCGCCGAAGTCGGTGACGGCGATCCGCGCGCGGTTCTCCGGCTGGCTGGTGGCGACGATCACGTCGGTTCCCTTCGGCGTGTGTGCGACGGCGTTGTCGACAAGGATCCGCACGACCTGTGAGAGTCGCTCGCGATCACAGCTTGCGTAGAGCGACTTTGCACCAACGCGCACCTCGAGCTGCGAGTCGTGTTCAGTCAGCGCTGGCACGAACTCATTTGCGACGTCGGTTGCGAGCTTGCCGATGTCGGCTCGCTCACGCTCCAGTTCAACCGCGCCGGCATCGATCCGGGAGAGGTCGAGCAGATCGGTAGTCAGCTTTTCAAGCCGCGCAACCCCCTGGCGTAGCTGGCCAAGGAAGCGCAGCCGGGTTTCCTCGTCGAGCTCTTCGTCTTCGAGCAGTTCGACGAAGCCACTAAGCGAAAAGATCGGTGTGCGCAGCTCGTGGGAGGCGGTTGCGATGAAGCGCCGCCGCGCGCTGTCGAGCTCCGAGAGCTGCGTCTGCATTGCCTCCAGCGCCGCCGCCAAGCGGCCGAGCTCGTCGTCGTGGTCGACCGTGAAGTGCGCCGCGCGGTCGCCGCCCGCAACCTGGCGGGCGGTCTCTTCGAGCCTTGAGACGCGACGGCCGAAGGAGAGCGCAACGAGATAACCGGCGACCAGCGCGAGGACGAGCGCGACCACAGCGGCGAGCAGAATGCGATCGCGGACCAGCGCCACGTTGCGTTCAACGTTGCCCAGCGGCGCTGAGAAGACGAGCACATCACCGAGCACGCGGCGGCCTGTCTCGGGATCCTTTGAGAAGAGCGGCAGTGCTGCCTGGCCAACGCGCCCGCTCGCGACCGACTCGACCGCCGTTGCCGTCCTGCCCGAACCGATCGCCTTGAGCGCGGCGGGAAAAACGAGAGTGTCAATCGCGCTGCGCAGGTCGGAATCGGACTTGACGAATGGCGCCGTGCCCTTGCCGCCGACGCCGATCAGCGTCACTCGCGCATTGGCTTTGTCTGCTGCCTCGCGCACGGCAAGGTCGATCTGGCTTACCGGCGCGGCGTCGGTGAGCTTCTTTTCGATCACGCCGCGCAGGCGCTGGGCGTCGGTCGCGAGCTGCCCGGTTCGCTGGTCGGTCAAACTTGACTCTAGGCGGGGCACGACACCGGCGTAGACGATCACCATCGCGCTGAGCGTGATTGCGAAGAAGAGCAGCGCCAAGCGGTTGGCGATCGATCTTGGTTGGCGCATCAGGATCCGTCAGGCTCACGGAAGCGGTAGCCAACGCCGCGTACGGTGAGGATGTAGTTCGGCTCGCGCGTGTCGGCTTCGAGCTTCTCGCGCAGGTGGCGGATGTGAACGTCAATGGTGCGCGGATCGCGGTAGTCGCTGTTGCCCCAGATCTGGCTGAGTAGCTGGTCGCGGCTGAAGACGCGCCCTGGGCTGCCGGCCAGTGCGAGCAGAATCTCGAATTCGACGAAGGTCAATTCGACCTGCTCGCCGGCGAGCCTTACGCGCCGTTTCGGCAGGTCGATCTGAAGCTCGTGGTTGACGATCAGATCTTCCTCCTGCTCGCCGACTTCTGCGGCTAGCGAAGAGCGCCGCAGCAGCGCCTTCACGCGGCTGCGGAACTCACGAACTGAGAATGGTTTCGTTATGTAATCGTCGGCGCCGATCTCAAGCCCGACGATCTTGTCGACCTCCTCCGATTTTGCCGTCAGCATAATGATCGGGATGGTGCTGGCGGCGCGGAGCCGCTGGCAGAGCTCGAAGCCGTCCATCCGCGGCATCATCACGTCGAGGACAACGAGATCAAAAGCTGCCTCACGAAAGCGCTCGAGCCCCTCGCGGCCGTCGCTTGCCTGGACGACTTCGTAGCCGTCCTGCCTCAACGGGAAGGAGAGAAGCTCCTGAATTGACTGCTCATCATCGACGAGCAGAATGCGTGCGGTTCGCTCTGTCATCTGCGGGTGCCAGCCTAGGCGCTTTACCCTTCCTCTTCAGCAATGCTTGACCCGCGCATCTACCGAGCAGCATTCGTTCCCGTGTTGTTCGTCTTCATCATCGTCGCTTTCTCGCTTGAGAATCGGCCCGATCCGCTGCGCTCGCAGTTGGTGCCAGCCGGTTTCGACGGAGCGAAAGCTGCGCGGATGATGAATTCGCTCAGCGCGCAATACCCGCGGCGTCGGCCCGGTAGCGCCGGTGATCAGGCGCTCGCCTTGCGCGTTGCCGAGGAGCTGCGCGCGGTGATGCCGCAGGTTGAGGCCCGCACGCGCGCAGTGAAGGACGCCGCAACTGTCGATGGTCAGCGCGACCTGATCAACATTGAGGCGACGCAGCCGGGTTCAGCGCCGGGTGCGCGGCTGGTCGTCGTTGCTGCCCGTGACGCGCTTGACCCCCGTTCCACTGCCTCGCTCTCGGGAACGGCAGCGATGATCGAGATTGCCCGCGTCGTCGCGCTCGCTCGCCCGCTGCGCAGCGTCACCTTTGCTTCGGTCAGCGGCTCGACCGGTGGGCAGGCGGGGATCAGGCAACTCTCCGCGCAGCTAAGCCGTCCGGTCGACGCAATGATCGTGCTCGGTGATCTGGCCGGGCCGGTGACGACCGATCAGCTCGTGACCGGCTGGTCAACCTCGCCGGGCGCCGCTCCGCTCGCTCTCTCGCGCACGCTGGCGACGGCGCTGCGGGCGGAGACGGGGCTGAAGGCCGCTTCGCCGCTGGCTCGCAGTGAGCTCGCCCGGTTCGCCTGGCCGGTCAGCGTCGGCCAGCAAGGACCAGCGGTCGCTGCGGGAGTTCCGACCGTCCTGCTCTCAGCCAACGGTGAGCTGCCGCCGGCCGCTGACGCGCCGGTCGACTCGACGCGGCTGCAGGGCTTCGGCCGCGCCGCACTGCGCTCTCTGACGGCCTTGGACGCCGGCGCAACGATCAGCACCGCCAGCCCCAGTCTTGATCTCGTGATCACGCGCAAGCTGCTTCCGCCGTGGGCGATCCGCCTGCTCACCGCCGCGCTGCTGCTGCCGGCGTTATTAGCGGCCGCGGACGGGTTCGCACGGCTGCGCCGTGAGCGCTCGCCTGTCGCCCGCTGGATCGTCTGGGTGCTCGCGATCGCCTTGCCATTCGCGCTGGCAGAACTCTTCATCCGCGCACTCGGCCTGTTCAGCGTCATCAACGCGACAGCGCCACCGGCCCCGCCCGGTTCGCTGCCGCTCGCTGCAGCAGGGATCGGCGCGCTGGTCTGCGCTGCCGTGATTTTCGCATTGGCCTTTCTCGTCCTGCGCCCATTGATCAACGGCGCACTAACTGTCAGCGATTCGAGCGAGGCCCATGGCGCCTCAATGGCCCCAGCGCTTGTGATCTCTCTGGTCGCAATCATCGTCTGGATTCTTAATCCTTATGCCGCCCTGCTGCTGGTTCTCCCGGTCAACATCTGGCTTCTGGTCGGCGCCCGCGAGCTGCCGCTGCGCCGCCGCTGGGCAATCTTTTGGATTCTTGTCAGTCTGCTGCCTGTGGTCGCCGTGGCCGTGGTCTATCTCGGCCAATTCTCGCTCTCGCCGTTGGAGCTGATCTGGTTCATCTTCCTCGCGCTGGCCGGCGGCACTCCGCCGCTGCTGGCCTCGCTCGGCTGGTGCGTTGCCTGCGGCGCTGGCGGCGCGGCGCTACTGCGCGCCCTGCGCCGCGATCGCGCGCCCGATCAGGCGATTACGGTTCGCGGCCCGGTCAGCTACGCCGGTCCAGGTTCGCTTGGCGGGGTTGACTCAGCCCGTCGCCGCTGAGGGCTAGTCGCCAACGTTGTGCTCGTAGCCGTGGAGCTCGACTCGCTCGCCGCCAAGGCCGACGAAACGAACTTCGCCCGCGCCATCGAGAACGCTGCCAACGCGTATCAAACCGGCTACCTCGGCGGCTGCAGCCTCAGGCAGGCAGGCGCAGAGCTCAAAGTCTTCACCGCCGCTGGCAGCAAATTGGGCTCCGTTTCGGCCGAGCTCGGCGGCAATCTGTTCAACGCCTGCGGCTAACGGAATAGCTGCCAAGTCGATCTCAATCGTGACCGCGCTGCGTGAAGCGATCTGGCCGGCATCGGTCGCGAGCCCGTCGGAGAGGTCGATCAGCGCACCGGCGCCTGCTCTGCGCAGCTGGCGGGCACAGTCAAAGCGCGGTTGTGGCCGCAGCTGGGCCAAGATCAGCGCATCGGCTAGCTGCCGCTCAAGCCGGTGGCCGGCGGCACCTTCGAGCAGCACTAGTCCTGCCGCCGCGCCGCCGAGCGGGCCGCTGACAAATACGCCGTCACCAGCCTTCGCGCCGCCACGACCGATTAGCTGCGCGGCGTCATCGCTCCAGCCGACGACGGTGACCGAACAGAACAGCGTCGGTGAGCGAACCAAGTCGCCGCCGGCAACCGTCACGCCGGTCGCTTCAGCGAGCTGCTCGATCGACGCGGCGAGGCTCAGCACGTCACTTTCACCGAGGTCGCTGGGGATGCCGAGCGAGATGTATGCCTCGCCCGGCTCGGCGGCCATAGCTGCCAGGTCGGAGAGCGCCACCGCCAGCGCTTTGTGTCCAACGTCGGCAACGCTCACGCGCTCGTTGTCGAGGCGGAAGTGGACTCCGTCGACGACCGCGTCGACGCTTGTCACGCAGTAAGGCTTCGAATGGACTACTGCGCAGTCGTCGCCGATCCAGCCGGCGTTTCGTTCGCCGCGAGGCGAGAAAAGCTTCTCGAAGGCGTCGATGAGCGAGCGTTCGCTCAACTTGAGGCCCCCCTAGCGGTGGCGGTAGACGATCCGAGCGCGGTCAAGATCGTAAGGCGAAACTTCGACGCGGACGCGGTCACCGGGGAGGATTCGAATCCTGTAGCGGCGCATCTTGCCAGCTACGTGACCGAGCACAAGGTGCCCGTTGTCGAGCTTTACACGGAACATCGCGTTCGGCAGCGCCTCAACGACATCGCCCTCGAACTCGACTTTCTCTTCTTTGGCCATCGGCGCTGACCGTAGCAGTCGCTGCGCCCGTTAGCCGGGCGTAACCCCGCCGTTATCTGGGTCAACGGGCGTTGGCTCGGGCGTTGGTTTTGGAGTTGGCGTTGGTTTCGGCGTAGGCGTAGGCGTAGGCGGCCGGTTCGGTGGCGATTCGTATTGGTCACCGTTATCTTCGCCATCCTTTTGCTTGTCCTTCTTCTTCTTTTCCTTATCCTTTTCCAGCGGATCGACGGCGTCGCCAGGCGCGCCCTCGGTTGCGTAGGTGCCGAGGAACTCCTGCGCTACGAACGGCTCTTTCGGCTCCGGGAAGGGGTCGCAGGGGCGCCCTTCCATCGCCGTCGTCATGAAGTCGCGCCAGATGCTGGCCGGCGCTGCGCCGCCGGACATCCCGCCCATTGAGATCGCTGCGTCCGGATAACCGACCCAGACGGTTGTATTCAGCGAGCTCGTGAAGCCACCAAACCAGGCGTCGGTCGAATCGTTCGTCGTGCCGGTCTTGCCGGCTACCGGGCAGCCGAGCTGGGCGCCGGTGCCGGTGCCGCCGGTCACATTTGCCTCCATCGCCTTGATGGCCTCAAAGCTCTCCCCATCGGTGAAGGCTTTTACGCGGCCGCGGCGTCCAAGCGAGGTGTCAACGCGCCCGTCGGCGAACTCGACCTTCTTGATAGCCACTGCTCGCGTCCGCCAGCCACCGTTGTTGATCGTCGCGTAGGCGCGCGTCATCTCAAGCGCGGTAACGCCGTTGGTTAGGCCGCCGAGCCCTTCGGCTGGGTAGGCGTCGAGCTTGCTCGTGATGCCGAGGTCATAAGCGGCGCGACGCACCTCTTCGGGCCCAACATCGAGGTCTAGTTGCTGGAAGATCGTGTTGTCGGACTTCACTAGCGCCTGAAAGACGGACATCTTGCCACCGTACGAGTGGTCGTAGGTCTCAACGTCGATCGGCGTCCCTGTTCCCTCATCGACGAACTTCAGCGGTTTCGATTCGTAAGTCGTGGCATTGATGTCAACGCCTTGGCGCAGTGCCGCCATCAGCACCATCACCTTGAAGGTCGACCCCGGCTGACGCTGGCCTTGAGCTGCAAGGTTGAATTTCGAAGTCGAATAGTCGCCGGAGGACGCCATCGCCTTGATCTCACCGGTCTTGGGATCCATGCTGACGACCGATGAGGAGGGGCCGCCGGTTCCGAGGTTGGCGGCGATCGCCTCGCGGGCGCGGCGCTGGAGCTTCAGATTGACTGTTGTGTAGACCTTCATCCCGCCGGCCTTAACGCGATCGGCGCCGTAACGGGCGATCAGCTCCTTCTTGACGTAATCGAAGAAGTAACCCTCACGGTGCTGGGCGTAATAGCGGCTGCGTTTGACGCCGAGCGGTTCGCGGTTGGCCGCCGCGGCCTGGTCGGCGCTGATATAGCCCTGTTCCTTCATCTGCTGGAGCACTTGGGCGCGACGCTGGCGAGCCAGATCGGGGGCCAAGAAAGGGTTGTACTGCGATGGCGCCTGCGGCAGTCCGGCCAGAAGCGCCGACTGGCTGAGCGTCAACTTTTTTGCGGACTTGCCGAACAGCACGCGCGCGGCTGCGCCAACGCCAACGGCGGTCTGCCCGCCAACGGTGCCGTAGGGAACGTTGTTGATGTATTCGTTGAGGATCCAATCCTTACCGGCGGCGCCGGGGTGACGGCGCTCAATGTCGGTTGCCAGCTTGGCCTCACGGATCTTGCGGTCGATCGTTCGGTCGCGGCCGCCTTGATACATGTTGCGAACCAGCTGCATCGTCAGCGTTGAACCGCCCTGAACGGTAGATCCGCTGGAGAAGTTTTTGACCGCCGCTCGCGCAACGCCCTCGAAATCAACGCCGTTGTGTTTGTAGAAGCGCTGGTCTTCAATCGCGACCGTCGCGTCGCGCATCTCCTGCGTAATCTGCGAGGCCTTCACCGGGGTTCGCAGCACGTCGCCCTGAATGAAGCCAAGGCGCGTGCCGTCGGCGGCGTAGACGGTTGAGGTTGCGCCCTGCTCGGCCGGCTTCAGTTCGCTCAGTTTCGGCGCCGAAGAGGCGATTGAAGCGAGGTAGCCAAAGCCACCCAAAACGGCGATGAATGATGCCGCTCCGCTCACTGCGAGCAAAGCAAAGATCGCTCGCCCGGCTCCTGCCTGGCTGCGACGACGACGAAGTTTTCGGCTGCGTAGAGACACGTTGGTGGTTGTTCGCGGCAGGCTTGCTGGCACCTTCCAAAAGTGCCTATTTCTTGGGCGAACAAGGACAACTCTAGCCGTTGAGACGGGCTCCGAGCGCCGCTTCGCTGGCAGGTTCAGGCAGCTGCGCGGGGAATACCAGTTCAACGATGACTCAATCGCTACCGGCTGAGCTGCCGGAGATCATCTCGCTCGACGCGCTTGGCACGCTGATTGAGGTCGTCGACCCGGTCGGCGGTTTGGTCGGCGCGCTTGCCAGTCGCGGCGTCGCGGTCAGCAGCGAGGAGGCCGCGGCAGGCCTTGGCGCCGAGATGTCCTACTACCGCTCCAACAGCGCCTTCGCAGGTACTCAGGAGGCGCTCGAGCAGCTGCGAGACCGCTCGACCGAGGTGCTCATAGAAGCGCTGCCGCAGTCAGCCTCGGTGATCGGCTTTGCGGCGATGCGCGAAGCGCTCGGTGAGGCGGTCCGCTTCGCCCCATTCCCAGAGGTTGATGCTGTTCTCGGTGCTCTACGCGCCGCCGGTGCGCGGCTCGTGATCGTCAGCAACTGGGATATCTCGCTCTACGAGGTGCTCGATCAGATTGGGCTTCGGGCGAAGGTTGACGCCGTTGTAATCTCAGCCGAGGAGGGGCTGGTGAAGCCTGATCCAGAGTTGGTGCGCCGCGCCGTTGATCGCGTTGGTGGTGGTCCTGATTCGACCGTTTGGCATGTGGGCGACGATCCGGCGTCCGATCTAGAGCTGGCGCGCTCGGCCGAGGCTCTCCCGGTGTTGGTTGATCGCTACGGCCAATACGGCGATTTGGACAAAGTGATCGTGCTCGATTCACTGCAAGGTTTGATAGCGCCCGCCCGCTAAAGTTACTGGCGATGTCGACCGCTCACCCGGGGGCGCTTGAGGCGCCCTTTATTCACCCGCCTGCGCCGCAGCGGCCGGAGCTGCCGGATGGTATTGAGCCGACGGCGATGGCACCGAGGTGGCGTGCCTGGATGGGCTTTGTGGCGCTGCTCTTGGGTTTCGTGGCCGCCGCCGTTGGCGCCGTGATCTTGACCTTGATTGGAGCCGCCTTCGACGACTCGGCTATCACCAGCGGCAAGCTGGCCACTCCGTCGCCGACGATCAACATTCTTGCGACCGTCCTTCAGGGCCTCTGTTTGGTTGGCGCGGCGCTTGTTCTTGCCCGTGTCGCAGGGCGGCCACGACCATGGGATTTTGGTCTGCGCGGCACGCGTTTCTGGCCAGCGGTTGGCTGGGCCTTGCTCACTTGGGTGAGCTTTCTGGCGGTCACACTCGCTTGGGTGGCTCTGATTGGGGCTGAAGATGCGGCCGATACGCTCCCCAGCGAGCTCGGTGCCGACAAGAGCAACGTGGCGCTTGTTTCGGTGGGCATCCTCGTCTGCGTCATTGCGCCGCTGGTGGAGGAGTTTTTTTTCCGCGGTTTCTTCTTTACCGCGCTGCGCTCGTGGAAGGGGATTTGGCCAGCGGCGTTGGTCACGGGCCTGATCTTCGGCGGCATCCACGCCGGCTCCTCGAACATCGCCTTCCTTGTGCCGCTGGCCTTTTTCGGTTTCGCGCTCTGCCTGCTTTACGCCAAGACCCGTTCGCTTTATCCCTGCATCGCGATTCACGCCGCCAACAACTCGGTCGCTTTCTGCTCCTCGCAGGATTGGGGCTGGCAGATTGCGCCGGTGCTGGCCGGCTCGCTGGCCCTAGTCGCTCTGATCTGCTGGCTGGTGCGACGGGCGGCTGGCCCGACACCAGCTTGGGCATTAAGTTAAAGGAATGCGCCCAGCGCCGCCGTACTCTCATACTGAGGTGCTCAAGCGTCGGCTCGCCCCCACTTTTTCTGTCGTAGTACTCGCCCTGCTCGCTTTGCCAGCGGCCGCGCTTGCTCAGGATCCCGTCGTAGAGCCCGCCCCAACGCCTGATCCGGCGGTCAAGACAACGGTCAAGCTTGGCTTCACCGGCCTAACCAACCGCCAGGTTCTCGGCGGGGAGGCTTGGACGATCAAGGGGACCGTCAGTAACTTTGTTGCCGGCCAGAGCGTGACGCTGAAGGTCAAGCGCAACGGGCGCGCGATGCTTACCCGCACGCTCGCGATCAAGCAGGATGGTTCGGTTGGTCGCTTCAAACTTGCGGTCAAGCCCAACCGCGGCGGGTTGCTGACGGTTCAAGCCAGCCACGCGGCCACGCCCGAGATGGCTGCAGCAGAGTCGCGCCCTCTAAAGGTGCGGGTCGTCTCCCGCTCGGCGCGGGCAGGTGATCGCGGCCTAGCCGTTAAATATCTACAGAGTCGGCTCTCAAGGCTCGGCTACGTAGTTGGTAAGCGCGGCTACTACGACGCTCGCACCGGTCGCGCCGTGCTCGCCTTCCGCAAGGTCACGCGGATGGCACGAACGCAGGTAGCTTCGAGCGAAGTTTTCAGTCGCCTTGCCAGAGGCTGGGGTCGCTTCAAGGTCCGCTACAAAAACCATGGCCGCCACGTCGAGATCGATCTTACGCGCCAAGTTCTGGCGCTAATCAACCGCGGCAAGGCTGTGCGGATCTACCCAACGAGCTCCGGCAAGTCCTCAACGCCGACGATCGTCGGCAACTTCTCGGTCTATAGGAAGGAAGCGGGGACGAACTCGCTTGGAATGATCTTCACCAGCTACTTCATCCGTGGCTACGCGATTCACGGTTTCGTTGACGTGCCGATCTACCCGGCCAGCCACGGCTGCCTGCGGATCCCGCCGTCAGAGGCCGTTTCGGTTTACAACTGGATCAACATCGGCACGCGCGTCGACACCTACTACCGCTAGCGTCGCTTTTCGATGGATGCCCGCCAGCGCCTAACCGAAGAGCTACGCGCTCACGCCTTGATCATCGGCGAGGTGACGCTGACGAGCGGCGCTGTCGCTCAGTACTACGTTGATTCAAAGCGCGCGATCATGCTGCCGGTCGGTTTCGCGGCGCTCGGTGAGTTGGTAGCCGCCAAAGCTGCCGAGCTCGGCGCTACGGCGGTCGGCGGGATGACGATGGGCGCCGACCCTGTTGCCTGCTCAGCGCTTGCGGCAGGCGCCGACGTGAAGCTCTTCTTCGTTCGCAAGGAGGCCAAGCAGCACGGCCTCGCGCGGAGGATCGAAGGGCCGCTGCTTGATCCCGGCGAGCGCTGCCTGATCGTCGAGGACGTAGTAACCAGCGGCGGTTCGACCGTGAGCGCAATTGAAGCGGTGCAGGAGGGCGGCCACGAGGTCGTTGGCGTCGTTTCGGTGCTCGATCGGCTGGCGGGAGGGGCAGAGGCAATCGAAGCGGCCGCCGGCGCGCCCTATACGGCGCTGACCACGATCGACGACGTTTACCCCGACCGCAGCGACCGCTAGCTCGGTATCGATGCCCCGACCTGGATTCGAACCAGGGGCCTGCTCCTTAGGAGGGAGCCGCTCTATCCAGCTGAGCTATCGGGGCTTCACCTGAAGAAAGATACGCCGCGGCCACGCCGATGTGCGGGAAATGCCGATCGGTAGTGAAACGGTTGGCGGGACTGGGTTATGCGCCGTCTTCGTAAAGCGACTCGCGCGCGACCTCTTTGCCGCCGCCATCGAAGCAGGCGATCTCGAGCGTGTCACCGCGGAAGTCGTCTGGAGCCAGCAGCGTGAAGCGGTCGTCAACCATCTCGCACTGGTCGACGCAGAGCCCAGCCAGCTCGGCCGTCGCGATCTTCGCTTCGGCGCCGATCGGGCGCCCCCAGACGAGCGTCATCGCGGCGATCGAATCGGTCTCGCCGCGCCACGAGCCAACGACCTCTTCGCAGAGGTCGATCTTCCAATCGGGGTTGTCGGCGGCGGTCTGCGCCGTTACGTCGGCAACGGCTTTGAGATCCTCATCGCCGGCCTCGTTGCGAAGGTGCGCGATGTAGCCGAAGACCTCGAGCCCGTTCGATGTCGATGCGACCGCAGGGATATAACTGCGGCCATGCCAGGTGCGGTCGGGGAACCAAGCGATCTCACCGATCTGGCCTAGCTCTTCGCCGTCCTCAGGCTCAATCGCGGCGCAGGCCTCGATGAAAACCTGCTGCAGCTTCAGCGCCCAGCGGCCGGAGGGGAGATGTTCATGGGGGGGCTCGGCCGCGAAGCGCGGCACGAGGCGGGGTTCAGGAGCCATCTATGCAGCTTCGCAGGAGCAGAAGAAATTGGTCGCGCGGGCGGCTCACGCTGGATCTACCTCAAGCATCAGCGTGACCGGCCCATCGTTCACCAGCTCAAGCTCCATCGCGGCGCCAAAGACGCCGCGCTCAGCGCCGAGCTGCCGGCAGAAGCGCTCATAGAGCGGCTCGGCAAGCTCCGACGGGGCGGCGCCGCTAAAGCTTGGGCGGTTGCCCTTGCTCGTATCGCCGTAGAGCGTGAACTGGCTGACGCAGAGCACTTCGCGCTCGCCTAGTGGGTCACTCATCTTGCCTGCGCCGTCATCAAAGATGCGCAGCGCCCTGACCTTCTCTGCGAGCCTGTCGCAGCAAGCCTGATCATCGCCGAGGCCAACCCCAAGCAGTACACAGAGCCCGGCGCCGATCGTGCCTACCGTCTTACCCTCGACCCGCACAGAGGCGCCGCTGACCCTCTGAATGAACGCTCGCATCGCCGCCAGCTTACAGCCCGCCAGCGAGCGCGACGACGCTCGCCGCGATGACGACGATTGCCGTGCTCCAAGCGATCGCGCCGACGATGATCTTCATCTCGAGGCCGAAGATGTGGCCGACGGCAAGGGCGGTAATGCCGCTCGCCATCCCAGCCTGAATTAGAAAAGCCGAGGGAACCTCGATCACGAAGCTTGAAAGGCCGAGCATCACGCCTGGGGCGATCAGCAGCCGAAGCACCAGCGCCGTCACGACCGGCGCTGTTAGCTGCGGCGGGAAGATCCGCGTTCCCTCCTGGTCGTGCTCGATCATCAGGTAAACGCCGACGGCAAAGAAGCCCAGTGGTGCGATCGCAACCGCCAGCAGGATCGCGATATCGCGCGCCCAGTCGGGGCTGAGCCAGCTTGGCGCAATAACCGCGGCGATCAGCGCGACCAGCGCCGGGTTGCGCGTGAAGAAGGTCTTGGTCCGTTTGCGCGCTCCTTCACCGGCGCGCGTTCCGAAGGCCGCTCCGATCGCGAAGCCACCGATCAGTGCGATCGGCGCCGTGACGGTCGTGTCGTAGGTGACGGCAAGGCCGATCGAATCATTGCCAAGCAGCAACGCGATCAGCGGAATTCCGAGATAGCCGGTGTTTGCAAGCCCGACCGAGACCATGATTGCCCCGGTCGCCGCCCGCGGCAGCCGCAGCAGCCGCTCCCCAATTAGCCAGGCCAAACCGATCACGACAACCCGCTCGGCCCAGCCGAAGACGATCCCGGCGCCCAGCCCTGTCGTTAGCTTCAGGTCGCTGACGGTGAAGAAGACGACTAGCGGAATCGCGACGTAGGCGAGGATGTCGAGCAGCCTGCGAGAGAGCCCGAGCGCGCCTTCGCCCCAGCGCCGCTCGGCGCCGACGCCGATCACCACTGCCAGCAGGCTTGTTAGCGCGACTGCGATCACTGCGCGCGGCCGATCACGCCAGCTGTTTGTTCATCCAGATGTGCTCAATGCCTGCATCCGTAAACGGTTCGCCGTAGGCGATGTAGCCGGCCTGTTCGTAGAGCGCCGCGGTGTAGCTCTGTGCGGCCAGTCGGATCTCTTCAGCGCCGAGCAACTTCGATTCGCGATCGGCGACGCGCAGCATCTCGGCCGCTATCCCTTCGCGGCGGCGCTTCTTCGCGACGACCATCCGTCCGAGCTTCACCGTGGTACCGTCGAGTAGCAGGCGGCAAGTCGCGACTACTTCCTCTCCGTCAAGCGCAATCAGGTGCGTCGCCTGCGCGTCGAGGCCGTCTATCTCCTCGGCAAGCGCCACGCCCTGCTCTTCGACGAAGACGACGGTCCGCAGCGCCAGCGCTTTGTTGATCTGAGCCTCGCTGGCGGCGACCTCAATACTGGGCGTCACTTCGGAACCATCGCGTAGCGATCGATATCGGTGTTCAGGTCGGCTGCTTTTAGGTACGGCCCCGAGTGAACCAACTGCCGCTTGCCGGAGCGCGAGTAGAAGATCGTCGAGGGAACGCCAGCGAGCTTGTTGTCGCTGAAGAACTTTCCGTCTCGATCGCTGTAGCTCGGGTAGCTGACGGGAAACTCTTTCAGCAGCCGTTTCGCCGCCGGAATGTTGTCTTTTAGATCAACGCCGACGAAGGCGACCTTGCGACCGCGCTCAACCGACACCTGCTCGAAGACCGGCATCTCCTGGCGGCACGGGCCGCACCACGAAGCCCAAACATTTACGACGACCGGATAGCCGCGCAGCTGCGTCAGGCGCTCGCCCAAGGCTGCCGGCCCGCCGGGGAGCAGCTCGCCAGCCTGCGCGTGGAGCGCAGCTAGGGCCGGCGGTGAGCCGGCCAGTCGCTGCTGCGCTTCGGCAGAACTCGGCCTGCGATCGCTTTGGGTCGCTCCACCGCCGCTTTCGCTGCTGGCCTGCTGAAGGCCAATAATTACGATGCCAGCCAATACGACAGCGGCGGCAATTATTGCTGCGATACGCATAGCTTCAGGATCGCACAGTAGTGCTGTATAATCAGAAATACGCTGTGTCTGTCTCGACTGCGAGACTTCCAGTGGCCGCTCCGGGCGGTACCCGGACTGGGGGAAGTGACGCCGGTACTTTGCGCCACTTCCCACCTCTTTACGACTAATCGCCAAGATGGCTGACTGCTAATGGCCGAAGCGGCCGGACCGGTACCCACCGGCAAAGAGATAGAGCGCGCCGAAGCGTTCACGTTGGAGAAGTTCGTCTACCCAGGCGAACAGGTTGACGTTGCCCTAGCGCCCGGTTCGCCGCGCGCCCGCGCGCTTGCCTACGCACTTGACGAGCTCGACGCAGGCGCCGAACTCCCCTCGATGAAGTGGCGCCGCTCATGGTCGCTGCTGCTTGGCCTTGAGCGCGTGCTCAGCGAAGAGGAGCCGCACCTTGCCGATGGAACGGTGCTCAACCCGCATCAAGTTGATGCTCTCTCCGGCACGCTAACGGCGCTGCTGGCGGCGCGGATGAAGGTCGACGATCTTGAGATCGCCGAACCGGTCTTCGACGTTGATGACGAACCGGTGGAGGCGATCATCACTGACGATGACGAGCTCGCTGCCGAGCTCGCGGCGCTCGACGAGGAGCACGCGGAGGACGAGGACGAAGAGGGCGACGACGTAATTGAGGAGATTGAGGTCGAGGTTGAGGTCGATCCGATCGAAGCCCCTGACGGGACCGACGAGGATATTGACGCCGAGGCGCTCGACGATCCAAACGCCGACAAGCGCTTCTGGTTTGAACACGCAACTGGCGCCGGTAAGACGGTCGCCGCGATGGGCTTCGTCGACGCCTCGCGCACCGGCGGCATTCTGATCCTCACGCACCGCAGAAATCTCGTCGACCAGTTCAACGAGGAGATCCGTACGCGCGGCTACGGCGACCGCATCTCCGGCCCGCTGCTCGGCGACGAGGGTTTGGAGCTCAGTGGCCCTGTGACGGTTGAGACCTACCAGTGGTTCGTGCGTCACGCTGGCAACATCTCGAGTGCCTACACGATCGTGATCTGCGATGAGGCCCACACTGCGCTGGGCGAGAAGACGAGCGCCGCGATCCGCGACTGGACCGGCCCGGTCTTCATCGGCATGACGGCGACCGGCGCGCTGATCGCTCGCCACGTAACCGATCTCTTCCCAACCCAAACCTCGCGCTTTGACCTTGCTCAGGCTGCGCGTCGTGGCGTGATTTCACCGCTGCGTTGCCTGCGGATTCCGCCCGGCCCAGGCGTGCGCACGATTGCCAACGTTCCGCTTCGCAAGGGCGAAGTTGACGTTGAGTTTGATCAAGAGATGCTCGCCGAGCTGCTCGACCAAGGGCCGTTCAACATGGCAATCGCCGACCTTTACAAGACGCGCTTCAATGGCGTTCCTGGCGTTGTCTACACAGCCGGAGTGCGGCACGCCTACAACGTTGCCGAGGCCTTCCGCAACCTCAACATCAAGGCTGAGGCGGTCTCCGGCGAGACTCCCAAGCGTGAGCTGGCTGAGATCCTCGCCCGCTACGAGGCAGGCGACATTGATGTGCTGGTCAATGCGCAGCTGCTGGCTGAAGGTTGGAACAGCCCGCGCGCAACCGTTTGCATGCACCTCGCGCCAACCGCTTCGAAGCGGATCTACCAGCAGCGCGTTGGCCGCGTCACGCGGCGCCACCCCGGCAAGGAGGCCGGCGTTGTGGTCGACTTCGTCCATCCGGCAACGCGCCATGATGATCCTGTCGTAACGCTGCACTCGCTGCTTGACCGCGACGTCTATCGCGGCGGCGCGATCGTCGTCGGCCCTGTCCGTCGCGCCCGCGGGCGTAGGGTTCGCGTTGAACGCCGCGTGCTGCCCGTAACGCCCGGCGAGGAGCGTCGCCACGAAGTATTTGAGCGCGAGCTGTGGCGGATCGGCGTTGAGAATCTTGACTACGGCGAGCAGCACATGTGGGCCGCTCTGGCCGGAGCGCGCGTAGCGCCGAGCGGCTGGCGGAGAGCCCGCGCGATGTTGCAGTTCGATCGTAGCGGCGAGCTAAAGCGTCGCTTCCTGCTGACAGTCGTGGAACGCAACGACCACGCACCGCTGCGGATCCGTGCGCTGCAGGAGATCGCCGCCTTGAAGGATCCGGAGGCATTTGATCTGGCGATCGACATGATTGAGCCATGGAGCAAGGATCAGCGCCGCGAAGGAGCGAAGGTCTGCCTTCAGGCGCTGGCCGACAAGCGTATCGGCGGCCGCGACCAAGCAGCCGGGTGGATCTGGCGTCTCGCCGACTACACGCGCGAGTTGCACGAGCAGTACGCAGTTCAGCGCTGGCCTGAAACCAAGCGCCTACTCGGGCTGCTTGTCAACTCGTCCGGCGCCGCCCACGCCCGTAACGCGCGCAAGCTCGTTCAGGCAATTCGCGAGCAGGACCGCCGCCTGCAAGTTGCGATTCTCGCCAGTGCCGTTGCCCACACGCCGGAAGCCGAGGAGGTTCTGCGCGGGGCGCGCACGCGACTGGCGCGCAAACCGGGCTCCTGCTCGCGCGAGCTGCTGCGCAACTTCCCGAAGGGTAAGGGTCGCCGCAAGCGCAGTCGTCGGCGCCGCTCCGGCGGAGCCAATGCTGGTGGCGCCAACCGCCAGCGTGAAGCGGCCAGGAGCGATCAGCAGCAGCGCGAAACTGAGGGCAAAGAGACGCTCGATAGCGAAGAGCGCGCCGATGGCGGCGCCGGAGATCAGGCCGCTGCTTAGCTGCCGACCGGCGTGAGGTGAACCTCGCCGGCGCTCAGTTCCAGCTCCAAACCATCCTCGCGCCGCACCAGTAAGGAACCATTGGCGCTAACGCCAAGCGCCGTGCCGGTGGCCTCAGCATCGCCCTCGCGCCAGCCGACCTCCTTGCCGATCAGCGCGTCGCGCTGCTGCCAGCGCGCAAGAATCAATTGCTCAGGCAGCGCGAGTGCCGCTTCGAACTGGCCGATGAGGCGCCCCAGCAGCTGCGCTCGCTGCTCACTGCGTAGCCCCAGCGTCGCCGCCCGCCCACTCAGCTCGCTCGGCAGCAGAGCTAGGTCAAGCGCCGCGTTTAGGCCCACCCCGACTACCGCCCAGTCCTGCTGTGGCCTTGCCTCGCAAAGAATCCCCGCGACCTTGGCGGCAGGGGCATCGTCGCTTGTCAGCAGAATGTCGTTGGGCCACTTGATCTGCGCTGCCGAGCCGCAAACTTCGGCTACGGCGACCGCGGCGATCAGCGCCAACAGCGGTGGCGGGTCGCGCAGCAGCAGTGAGATCAGCAGTGAACTTCCGGCTGGCGCGACCCACTCGCGGCCTTGGCGGCCGCGGCCGCTGCTCTGGTGGTCGGCGCTGACGAGCGTGCCGTGCGGGGCGCCGGCGGCCGCCAACTCGCGCGCTCGGTCATTGGTTGAGCCAACCGAGCGCAGATGCAGATGCGGCGACCCAAGCTGGCTCATCGCGGAGTGATGCGAACCTCATCATCGATCGCCAGGCCGAGCAGCTCAGCCGCGGAGCCTCGGTTGACGGCGAGAGCCAGCGAGCGGTAGGCGTCCTCGTAGACGAGCAGCTCGCCGCGTGGCACGTCGATGTAGCTGGCTACATAGGGGGCGTCGTTGCCGTTGACCGAAAGCAGCTGGCCGAGCCGAAGGCCAAAAGCGGCGAGCTCCTGATGCTCGACGTCGAGCGTAACGTTGCCGAAGGTGTCGATAGTCAGCGTGTGTGCGATCAGTTGGTCGTCTTCGGCGCGAGCGAGCGGCATCTCAAGCACGGTTATCTCATCGGGGTCAAGCGGGGTTCCGCACTCGGCGAGCTGGCCGCCGCCCGCCAGATGGCCAGCGACGGGGGCGAAGATGTCGCGGCCATGGAACGTTGTTGCGGTTGGTTCTAGCCGCTGCGGCGTGCCGGAGATGTCGACCGCTTCGACGATGCCACCAAAGCGCTGTGCGGCGAGCGAGATCAGGCCGTTGTCGGGCGCGACGAAGATGCGCTCCTCGTCGGCTGCGCGCACGGCGATCCCGCGCCGCTCGCTACCGACCTGGGGATCAACGACGGCGAGGTTCACGCCGGCTGGGAAGTACGGCAGCGAGCGGCGCAGAATCAGCGCGCCGCTGCGCACGTCGTGACGCTCGATCCCATGCGTGATGTCGAAGATCCTGCTGTCCGGGGCGCGCTGGGCGATCACGGCGTGGCAGACGCCGACGTACTCGTCGTCGTAGCCGTAGTCGGTTAGGAAGGTGACTGGGCGGAACATCGGTTAGCGGCCGTTGCCTTCGAAGTCGCGAACGAGATGCATTGCGCGAACCTACCTTCTCGCGGCATCGGCGATCAGCGCAGCAACCAAGCCGTCAGGCGTGTGCTCGCTCGCTTCGACGGCCGGCTCATAGCCGAGCTCGCGCAGCTGCTCGCTGGTGACCGGCCCGATTGAGACCAGCCGCGGCCCGTCGAGTGTCCCCGCCGCCTGATGAAAGAAGCGCGCCGAGGAGGCCGAGGTGAAGGTTGCGTAGTGCGCTCCGAGCGCTGCGACGCGGGCCTCATCGTCGAGCGGCTCGGCGACGGTGCGGTAGAGCGCCAGCACGTCAACCGCGGCGCCGCGTTCGGCCAGCGCGTCGGAAAGAACGTCGCGCGCCGCTTCAGCGCGGGCGATCAAGGCACGCTCGATCGGCACGTCGACGAGCGCTTCAACTAGCGCTTCGGCGACCGAGCGGTCGGGCACGACGTCGGCTTTGATTCCGTGAGCCAGCAGCGCGCTTGCTGTGCCTGGCCCGATCGCAGCAATTGTTATGCCCGCCAGATCGCGCGCATCGGCCAGCGCCGCGAAGAGCTGCTCAACGCCGTTCGGGCTGGTCAGGCAGAGCAGGTCGTAGCCGGCTAGGTCAGGAAGCTTCGGGTTCAGCGGCTCGATCTTGATCGCCGGCGCTTCAACGACCTCGGCGCCGAGCGCGCTGAGCCGCGCTGCCAGCGCGCTGGCCTGGGCGCGGGCGCGCGTCACGGCAATCGTCTTTCCCGCTAGTGGGCGGGCCTCGTCACGCCAGCCGATCTGCTCACCGAGCGCTGCGACGTCGCCGATCACGCTGATCGCAGGCGCCTGAATCTCTGCCTCCTCAGCGATCTGGGCGATCGTCTCCAGCGTGCCAACTACTTCACGCTGGGCCGGAAAAGTTCCGCGCTCAATTACCGCCGCAGGCTGCTCGCCCGGGCGGCCGCCGCCGATCAGCTGCTCGGCAATGCGGCCAAGGCTGCGAACCCCCATGTAAAATACGAGCGTCCCGGGGAAGGCAGCCAGCGCCGGCCAGTCGATCTGCGTCTCCGGCTTGTCGGGGTTCTCATGGCCGGTCACGAACGCGACGGCGCTGGAGACGCCGCGCTGCGTTACCGGAATACCGGCGTAGGCTGAGGCCGCGATCGCGGCCGTCACGCCGGGAACCACCTCAACCGCAATGCCGCGCTCAAGGCAGGCGATCGCCTCTTCGCCGCCGCGGCCGAAGACGAACGGATCGCC
>SXGR01191895.1_pt1 | contig 26320 bp, 23 predicted proteins | sample 3174711 | NCBI WGS metagenome assembly SXGR01 (sample SAMN11356860, study PRJNA531348) | freshwater metagenome | isolation source: freshwater sample F1-60 | place: China: Fuxian Lake, Yuxi | collected 2017-12-25
GTTATAGGTCTTGATCCGAGAATTCTCCTTATTCTAGGTCGTTTACACTTCCGCACAAGCTATGGTCAAAATGTTTTGCAACATTCTATAGAAATGTCTCATATTTCTGGCATGATAGCCGAGGAAATAGGTGCAAATGTAGCAATAGCAAAAGCCGGAGCCCTTCTACATGATCTCGGTAAAGCTCTAGACCATGAGGTAAATGGTAGTCATGTAGAGATTGGTCGCAGAATATTACAGAAATTCGGCGCAAACGAGGAAATAGTGAGAGCAATGCAAGCTCATCACGAAGAATACCCTTATGAAACAGTGGAATCTCGTATTGTGCAGACTGCTGACGCTATATCAGGCGCTAGACCAGGCGCTAGACATGATAGTGTAGAAAACTATCTCAAGCGTTTAGGTGATCTCGAAGCAATATCGAACTCTTTCCCAGGGGTTGAAAAATCTTATGCCCTTCAGGCAGGTCGTGAAATACGAATATTCGTAACTCCAGAAAAGATTACCGACCTAGAAGCAAAGAAAATAGCTAGGGATATAGCCATGAAAATAGAAAAGGATTTGAAATATCCAGGGGAAATAAAGGTTACTGTAATCCGCGAAACTCGTGTCATAGACTTTGCAAGATAATAAAATCGGGCTCGAAATCTTGAAGCTGGAAGCGTTTTTTATTTTTACACTTTCGCTAGAAAATAAAAAACTTCTTTCCCATTCCTCGCTACGATTTTACGACTTTTTGCCAAAAATTATATATTATTGTCTAGTTTCTCTACCATTGCGTAAAATGTGGCTTATTATATAATTGTAGAGAGGTTAGAAACATTATAAGTTTTAATAGTATTTTTTTAAGAAAAATAATTATGAACAAAGCATCAATAGTAGACGCAGTACATGCAGTTCTTGGCGGAACAAAGGTTCAGGCAGAACAAGCAGTAGAAGCCGTTATGAATTCTATAATCAACGCTCTTAAGAAAGGAGAGGAGGTATCTATCGCAGGACTTGGTATATTCTCAGTGAAGCAGAGAGCTGCTCGAGACGCTAGAAACCCTAGAACTGGAGAAGCTATAAAGGTTCCAGCCATGAAGGTTCCAAAGTTCCGAGCTGCAAAAGCTTTGAAGGATGCAGTGAAATAATATTAAATGCTCGCTCGAGCATTTAATAACAAAGAACCGCCGTAAGGTGGTTTTTTGTTTGGTAAAAAAAGAAAGTCCAGATACATGATATGTAAAGACCTATTGTATCTGGGTTCAATGGTAACAAGACTTATCTCTAGTGCGGGACGGGGGAGTCGAACCCCCCACCACAGTTTGGAAAACTGTTATTTTACCGATAAACTAGTCCCGCGATATCTCTTTAATAAATACAAAATCTATACTAACAATAATCTCGCTATGTAACAAGACCTCAAACTGACTACCCTCTCGGATCAAATATTGACGGTCGCACTCTCTCTCCGGCGATAATTCTTGCAATTCTCCGTCCCCCATAGATAGAAGGAATGATGCCGATACCGTTACAACCTAGATTATAAAGTAATACATTATTTTTCGGCTCTTGCCCGATGAGACGCACCCTATTGGGCGTATAGCCCATAAGCCCGTGCCAAGTGAATTGATAGTCGATTTTATGATTTGGATCAGTATCATATTCTTTTTTTACAAATTGATCTATCTGAGCAGGTATCTCATCAGGATAATCATAATCGCGGAGATATTCCGCCCTATCATCGATACTTACCTCTGGTCCACCCATACAAATCAGATTATGATTTTCATCGCCATATTCATGTGGCCGACGAGTAAGATAATAATATGGATCATTAGATCTTGACTGATCATGATCCTCTGTCAAATATGCGATAACAGTTGGTGACTTATTCATTTTTTCAAGATAACCAGACATATACCCTACCGCACCACTTATAAGATGATGAAACTTTTTATCTATTGCAAGCCCTCCTTCGTTTAATATCTCAAAATGTTCAAAGCCATTTGTGCAGAGAACTACCCTGCCAGCATTTACAGTATATTTCTCGGCATCAAGAAGAGCATGATTCTCCTTGAGTACAACTTTGTTTATACGAGTATTTTCGTAGAGATGAAAACGATTTGAAAATTTTTCCAATAAATATTTCACAACTTCCTGACAAAAAAGAGCCGAGTTCATACATGCTGCCTGATCAGAATAAAGCGCATGAAAACGGCTATCTTCCGTCTCCATTCTCTTTAAGATTTCAGATTGCGGAACAAAAGTGTATAACTTTTCAAAAACTTTTGGCAATAGATGCTTGAATGGCGCTGTTTCGCTTATAAGAAATGTGTTTTGTGATAATCCCGATCTTATCTGAATTTCTATATCTTGTAATGCAATGATTATCTGATTTATATTTGAAAATCCGACATTTCCCTGTATACGAGAAAAAACAATATCCAGATTTGCATCTGAATACATTTCTTCTATAAGAACCCATGCAGAATGTAAGCCTTGCAATGCATCCTTTGTCTTTTCAAAGCCAAATTCCTTTACCAACTCATCAAGAGGTCGCTCAAAACGTGCTACCACTTGCCCTGCATTATGCCCTGTTGCACCGTGGGCAAGCTTACCTTGATCAAGTATTACCACCCTTTGATTGGTATATTTCAAAATAAAAAAAGCCGTAGAAATACCGGCTATACCTGCCCCAACGATAGCGATATCTGTATCAATATCTTGATTTAGAGCTACGGTTTTCCTGTCATGATTGAGTTGATGTATCCAAGGAGACTTGTTTATTTTCATTATATAAATATTACCATTTTTTCTTTCAAAGACACAAATTGCAAAAATTTAGCCTCAAATCTTGTCGGAGCGCCGGGATTCGAACCCGGAGTCGCCTGTTCCCAAAACAGGAATGTTAGCCGTTACACCACGCTCCGATATATAAATCTTATATTTAACAATGTTCATACTATCACAGCCAGTGGAAAAACTAAAGAATAACATTTTCAAGCATTTTCACGGTGGACTCTCCTGTTCTTTCATTGATAATCACTGTAATCACATGGAATCTGAAATAAGTATCAATTCCATATTTTCTTTCATTCAAATATGTCTGTATCGTCCTTCTGAGCCGTCGTATCTTCAATTCATGAACATTTTCTTCCGGTCTATATGATAATCCCCTTCCTTTATCTATAGTACTTTTAACCTCGATAAAATGCAGGGTTCCGTCTTTGACTGCAATAATGTCTATTTCTCCCCATTTTTTGAGATAATTTCTTTCCTGCACGAAAAAGCCTAGTTTAACAAGATAAACACAGGCAATTTCCTCACCTATATCCCCTTTTTCCCTATTATTTTTCAACATATTTTAAAAAGTTGATTATCCTCATCCACAACCTACAAAAAGACAAAGGACACGATTATGAGCCATATTTCTAATGTCTTATAAACATAATCCCCAGACTTATCCACAGTTTTGTGTTTCTATGAGACGAATATTCTATCTAAATGACTGTGACTGCTGTGCGGGCACCGGGAATCGAACCCGAATCTCGTCCTTGGCAAGGACGTGTTCTACCACTAAACCATGCCCGCTTTATTATTTTGACATTATATACTATTTTTTTATTTTTACTAATACCAGCTCTATTTTTGTGCACCCGGAGGGATTCGAACCCCCAACGTTTGATCCGAAGTCAAAAATGATATCCATTTCACCACGGGTGCATATTAAAACATTGAAACATTACCACAATACTCTATAATTTGCTCTTATGATACAATCATATCATGAAAAATCAGGTAATCCCCAAAGAAATAGTCAATATTGTAGAGACTCTGGAAAAAGCCGGTTTTGAGGCATTTCTTGTAGGCGGATGTACTCGTGATCTATTGCTTGGCAAAACTCCGAAGGATTGGGACATCACCACAAACGCTACTCCCGAAGAAATTACTCCCCTATTCCCCAAGACTTTTTATGAAAATTCATACGGAACTGTCGGAGTTGTAAATGAAAAAACTGAGAATGATAAATTAAAGATTGTGGAAGTCACACCATACCGCCTTGAAAGCTCTTATACTGACCATAGACATCCAGATGAGGTGAAGTTCAGTAAAAGTATTGAAGATGATCTCAAGAGGCGTGATTTCACGATTAATGCCATTGCGGTCAGTCTATCTCATGGAGCAATAAAAGACATTGTGGATTTATTTGGCGGATTAAAAGACATAAAGGACAGAACTATAAAAGCCGTTGGAAATGCTGATGATCGCTTCACAGAGGACGCTTTGCGTATGATTCGTGCTGTAAGACTTGCAACCGAACTATGTTTCACGATTAACATTGATACAGAAAAGGCTATACTAAGCCATGGAAAACTTTTAACAGAGATATCCATCGAAAGAATACGAGATGAGTTTGTACGAATATTAATGTCCAATAATCCAAAATCAGGTATTGAATTGCTTGAAAAAATGCATCTTTTGGAATATATAGTACCAGAATTACTGAAATCAAAGGGTGTAGAACAAAATCAAGCTCACGCTTATGATGTATGGGAACATCTTCTACGAACATTACAGCATTCTGCTGATAAAAACTGGTTATTAGATATAAGACTCTCTGCCCTATTTCACGATATATCAAAGCCAGAAACAAAAAGGTTTTCACATGAAACAAATACTATTACCTTCTATGGTCACGAAGTAGTTGGTTCACGTGTAACAAAGAAAATACTTGAAAGATTAAAGTTTCCACAGAAAACCATAGAGAAAGTCACAAAAATGATTCGTTGGCATATGTTTTTCTCGGATACCGAAACTATTACACTTTCTGCCGTAAGAAGAATGATAAATAACGTTGGTAGGGAAAATATATGGGATTTAATGAATATTCGTATTTGTGATCGTATAGGAACAGGAAGACCAAAGGAAAATCCTTATAGATTACGAAAATATCAAGCTATGGTTGAGGAAGCTATGCGAGATCCAATATCCGTTGGAATGTTAAAGATAGACGGAAAAGGCATAATGGATGTTACACATGTAACACCAGGACCGAAAATAGGCTTTGTTTTGAGCGCATTACTTGAAGAAGTACTGGAAAATCCTAAGTTAAATACTAAAGAATACTTGGATAATAGAGCAAAAGAACTGATAGTTTTACCTGAAAAAGAGCTTGAGAAACTAGGTGTGCAGGGAAAAATCAAAAGAAATGAAATGGAAAATGAAAATATAGGAGAAATACGTAAGAAATATCATGTTTCTTAGATCAGTTGAACTGTTTCATATGTAACGTTTCATGAGAAACATTTGACCTTATTTCACGTGAAACGCACGAGATAACTATATTTAGAGCCATATAATATATACTTACCTAAATTATGTAAGGTCTACACAAACAAAAACAGCCGTAGTGATTTGAATGGTATTCTCAAGGTTAGAAGTATGAGAATACTATGCAGACAACTAGCGACTGTGTGTGAAATTCATAAATAGTACGAAGGAGTCGTTTAGGAAGTCCACAGACTTCACAGACTCAACGAAACTGACCAAGATCTGACTAAGTGGAGCTTTGCAAAAAACTTCGTAAAATATTGTATTTGAGAAGTTGTGCAGTTACTCGGAAGAAGCCATGAAAAGGTTGTGTCTCTTCGCGATGAATTTCAAAAAAGAGCTTTGACTACCCACTAAATTTTACGAAGAGCTATTGCTGAGTTGATCCTCGGTTAAAAACTCCGCTGATCTGTCCATAAGTATATCAAGTATAAAAGACATGTAAAGGACATGTATTAATAAAACTGTGGATAAGTCATCGTGTATTAAAATTAATTTGTCCTTTACTCAAAAATCAATTCTATCGGACAGTGATCCGACCCTGTAACTGTGTTAAGTATACTGGCTTTTTTGACTTTCTCTACAAGCCCAGCGCTTAAGAAAAAATAATCAATTCTCCAGCCGACATTTCTCTGTCTTGCAAAGGTTTTCATATCCCACCAGGTATAAGAATCCTTTTTATTCGGATTTAATTTTCTATAAATATCAGTATAACCCTCGCCAATCACCCTATCAATCCATGCCCGTTCTTCCGGAAGGAAACCAGTGTTTTCTGCGTTTTCCTTTGGCCGTGCAAGATCAATCTCCGTATGTGCAGTGTTAACATCTCCACAAAAGACGATTTCATAGCCTGATTTTCTTTTTTTATTTATATAATTAAGAAATGCATCATAAAAACGCATTTTATAGTTCAATCTCTCCGGTCCGCCACCACCGTTTGGGAAATAACAGGTGATAAGTATGAATTTCTTTCCTAGAAGGGAAGTAGTGTCGTATATAAGCCCTAGAAATCTGCCTTCTTTGTCCAAATCTTCAATACCGAAGCCATATTCAATGCTATACGGCTTGTGTTTTGTATAAATTGCAACACCGCTATAGCCTTTCTTTTCTTTTGAATGATCGAAATATGAGTAATACCCTAGAGGATTCCTGATTCCATCTTCCAACTGTTCCGGATGCACCTTGGTTTCCTGAAGGCAGAAGAAGTCTGGTGATTGCTGTAGAAACCAGTCAAATGAGCCTTTTTTCACATTTGCCCGCAAGCCGTTTACATTCCAGCAGATTATGTTCATGGATAAAGTATAGCAGAATAGCGTAAATTTTCTAAGGTCACAAATTGTGACCTTGAATTTTACTCACTCCTCCTATGAAACTTCTTATGTATTTTCTTGAGCTCAGTATCGGTAACATGCGTATAAATCTGTGTAGTATTGATATTTGCATGACCGAGAAGCATCTGTACTGAGCGGAGATCGGCGCCATTGCGGAGTAGATCTGTAGCGAAGCTGTGGCGAATCACATGAGGGGTTACTTTCTTTGAAATTCCCGACTGTATTGCGTATTGTTTTATGATTCTCTCAACAGAGCGTGAAGTAAGCCTCATAGAATCGCGCTTCTTGGAGAGCTTTTCATTTTTACCGAGTATTTGCACAAAGAGTGCATCATCCATATCATCTCTTTTATCGAGATATTTCTGTACTGATTGACGAGCATCATTGGAAATAAATACTACTCGCACCTTTTCACCCTTTCCTCGCACTGACATTTCATCAAGTTTGAGGTTTATATCGCGCGGCAGGGCACACAGCTCAGAAACACGGAGTCCTGTAGAGAAAAGCATTTCAAGCATTGCTTTATCCCGCAAACCCCGCAATGTGCTTATATTCGGCGCTTTGAGCAGACGCTCAAGCTCTTCAATAGTGATGAGATCGAGAGATCTCTCGGGAATCTTGGCAAGCTCTATGCGGTCCGGGGCAAGAGAAGGGATATTCTGACGTGTCAAATACTTGAGAAATGCCCGCAAAGCGATGAGATAATAGTTTTGTGTGCGCTTTTTCAATGTGGCAGGAGACATTCCTTTTTCTTTCTTTGCTCCCTGCCTATTGAGCCATATGCGGAAATCGCGGACTATGGCGTCCGTTATGCCTTTTGGCTCTTTGAGCTTGGTATAGTCGAGGAAACGAGTGAGATATTGATCATAATTGCGTACAGTATTGAGACTTCTGCCTTTTTCTATTTCAATGTATTCAAGAAACTGGGTTTTCAGCTCTTTTAGATTTTGCGACATGGTATAAGTATACCTTTTATTGAAAACTTGCAGGTACTTGACAAAAAAACTGGGTATGCTATGCTAGCGTATGAACGGGGCAAAAAAACAAACAACGCCCCATAGAACAAAGGAAAACCCCTATGAAATCGCCCCCTGTCGGTGTCGGATCATCCTCCTTTTTTTATAGATTCCAGGTCCACTCGGTCGCCGGCGCAAGGAAATAGCCATTAGCTAGCCCCCTTGCAAGCCCTCAGAAACACATTAGTTTCTGAGGGCTCAATTTTTACCCAAATCCGAAAAATATTGCATTTTCAGGTTATTCGTGCTAGTATATTTCAATCATGTTAACAACAAGACAAAAGACAAATATCATAAAAGCAGTAGCAATACACGACAAGGATACTGGTTCTCCAGAGGTTCAGATTTCAATACTTACACGAAGAATAGACGAATTGGCAGGGCACCTCAAGAAACACAAAAAAGACAATCATTCACGACGCGGACTTCTCGCTATGGTGGCTGATAGACAATCTCATATGAACTATTTGAAGAAGAAATTCCCAAAGCGTCATGCAAGTATTGCAAAGAAGCTCGATATAAAGGCAAAATAGTTTTTACTAGTCTTTCAGGTTTGTGATCATCGCTCACGATTGATCGGTTAACATGGTACAATATGTTAGTAGGTATATTTTAATAATCGTTTTTGGTTTTAATAATTTTTAATAAGTAATAAGCAAATAATTTTATATGTCAGTAATCAAACATAAGGAACAGCGTGTGGGAGTTTTCATAGACACACAAAACATTTATCATAGCGCAAAGATGCTCTATCACTCAAAGGTGAATTTTGGAGCGATAGTAAAGGACGCAGTAGGGGAACGTTCTCTTATACGCGCTATCGCATATGTCATCACAACAGAAGCAGGGGATGAAAAGGCTTTCTTTGAAGCGCTTACAAAAATGGGAATAGAGACAAAGACAAAAGACCTGCAAATCTTCAGTAGTGGCGCAAAAAAGGCAGACTGGGATGTGGGAATGGCAATAGATGCTGTGAAGCTTGCACCAAAGCTCGACGCGGTTATACTCATAACAGGAGATGGCGATCATGCTCCACTTGTAGAATATCTTCAGGTAAATGAAGGCTGTCAGGTGGAAGTTGTTTCATTTGGCAAATCAACATCGAGCAAACTGCGTGAAGTAGTAGACGATTTCCTTGATCTCGATGAAAATGTTGGCAAATATCTCATAGGTCATAGAAGTGGATTTTTCGGAAAAATTACAGGCAAACCATCGTCACCTAGCGTACGCGGGAATTTCAAAAAGCGCGGGCCGAAAGACGCGACACTCGGAACTGTGGCAGATGATATAGCGGATCTTTCGGGGCAGGAGTAGAGTCAGGTAAAAAATAATAAAATAATTTCATAAACCCCCCATAAAGTTGTATACTTAGACTGTATGAATGGTGATAATTCAAAACCAAAACCTCTTGATGTATTACACAGTCAAACCGAACAGGGAGCATTAGAAAGAAATGGCAATAATGCATCAATATCACAGTCTACAACAAATACCAAAGCAGAGGCGGTGACAGTAAAGCCTAGCACGATACCAATACCAAATATAGTAAATAAAAATATTCAAAACCCTATTTCAGATATTATAAATAAACTCCCAAAAGACTTTTTACAGAAATCTATAAGAACCTATGAAAGCGATATGGCGGAAATATTGGCAAAAAAGAACACCTCTGTTGTAAAAATGGTGGTAGCGGAGAACAAGAAAACTGAAGGTGTGGAAGTAATAAAGAATAAGAATACCTCAAAGGTAGGTAAAAATATACTGAAAAGTATAATAAGTTTAATTTTTCTTGGAGCGGGGATTACTGGGGGATATTATCTATACTTGAAAAGCCCATTGGCTATAAAGCCAATCATAAAATCAGTGAATAAAATCCCGAGCATAATAACTCCAAATATACAAAAGATAGTTCCAATAAAATCACTGAATAAACAAGAATTTTTAGAATCTTTAATAGAAGGAATCTCAGAAAACACTATAGATTCTGGAAAAATAATTGAATTAGTGCCGGTACAAGGAAATATAACAACAGTATCATCGACCACAGAAATTGAAAATGGAGTAAAAATCACAGCATCAAAATTTGTAAATTCTCTAGATTTTGACATGACAGACACATTGAAAAGATCACTTACCGATAAATGGATGTTCGGAATATACGGAGCAGATGGGGAAAAAGTACCTTTTATTATACTTACAAATAATTTCTTTCAGAATGCTTATGCTGGAATGTTGAAATGGGAAGAGAGTATGCCTGATGAGTTGGCAATTTTGTTTGATTATAAAAACAGGGCATACAATACAGAATCATTTGTAACCGCCTCAACGACTTCATATTTTAATATTCAAGGAAGATTTCAGGATAAAATCATAAGGAATAGGGATATAAGAGAATTCACAAATAACGCCGGGGAAATGCTCGTATTGTATTCTTTCTTAGACAAAGACACTATAGTCATTTCGACATCAGAATCTATAATATCAGCTATAATTGAGCGTATTGAAAAACAAAACTATGTAAGGTAGAATGACCTGTATGAACAAACATGATACACAATATTTCAAAGAAAAATTATTGAAGGAGAAAATACTTCTCGAAGAAGAGCTCTCTAGTGTCGGAAAGATTAATCCTAATAATCCCAGTGACTGGCAAGCAACATCTGGCAATATAGAAACAGATAGCGCTGATGAGAATGAAACTGCTGATAAATTTGAAGAACTTGAAGAAAATGAAATTATAATAGACAAACTTGAACCACAGTACAAAGAAGTTATATCTGCATTAGAGAGAATTAATAATGGTAAATATGGTATTTGTGAAATATCTGGAGAGAATATAGAAAAAGATAGATTAGAGGCAAATCCATCAGCTAGAACATGTGTAAATCACATGAATAAGTGATAGTTATCCACATAGTATGAAATCTTTATGAAAATTTCATAAAGATTTTATCAAAATTTCATAAGAATTTCATACCTATTTTGCTAGACTGATATGCATGAACACGTCAAAAGTCTTCAGTGCACAACTTATCGGTCTTAATACACACATAATAACGGTGGAGATAGACCTATCTAACGGTCTTCACTCATTTTCTATTGTCGGATTGGGAGATAAGGCGGTAGAAGAATCAAAGGATAGAATTTCTGCTGCTATAAAGAATAGTGGCTATGTATCTCCAAAACAGAAAAATCAAAAAGTGGTAATATCTCTTGCTCCTGCTGATATACGCAAAGAAGGACCATCCTTCGATCTAGCTATGGCTCTTGCATATCTATCAGCAAGCGGGGATATAGAATTTGATCATAGAAAAAAGATTTTTCTTGGAGAATTATCTCTTGAAGGAGAAGTTAGGAAAGTGAGCGGTATACTACCACTTACCAAAGGCGCTATAAAACATGGCTTCAAAGAAATCTTTATTCCAAAAGAAAATGCCGTAGAAGCTGGCCTTGTAAAGGGGATAAAAATATACCCGGTAAAGGATATTAATGAAATAGTGAAACATTTTAGAAATACGAACGGCGATAAAATAAAAACTCAGCCAAAGACAAATATACCTAAGATTGATAATGAATTTGATAACGACTTTAGTATTATAAAAGGCCAAGAAACAGCTAAGAGAGCATTGGAAATCGCTGCTTCTGGCGGACATAATGTCGGCATGTATGGTCCACCAGGAACTGGCAAAACAATGCTCGCAAAAGCTTTTCAGAGTATTCTTCCACCACTTCACTATGATGAAATACTTGAAGTAACAGGCATTCATTCCATAGCAAGAACTCTTAATAAGCCATTTATCACTAGTCCACCATTTCGATCCCCACACCATACATCTTCACATATATCTCTTATAGGCGGAGGATCATTCCCCAAACCAGGAGAAATCACCTTAGCCCATCGAGGAGTACTTTTTCTAGATGAATTCCCTGAATTTGATAAGAAGTCGATTGAGGTACTGCGACAACCATTGGAAGATCATGTGGTGACTGTCTCTAGAGCCAAGGGAAGTCTGACATTTCCAGCACAATGCATAGTCATAATTTCCATGAATCCTTGTCCGTGTGGTTACGGTAAGTATAACGGTTGCTCATGTACTGATAGAGATATAGTGAATTACAATAACAAAATATCAGGACCTATCGTAGATAGAATAGATATGTGGGTTTCGGTTTCTAAAATAGAATATGATAAATTATCAAATAATAAAATCAGTGAGAACTCAAAAAGTATACGAAAAAGGGTAGAGAAGTCTAGGAAAATTCAAGAAATAAGATTTAAAAAATTCAAAATTAAAAACAAAAGATACAATAGCGAAATGTCTGTTCAAGATATTGAGAAGTGTATCAACTTAAATAGCGAAGCAAAAGAAACACTGAGGAATTCGGCAGAAAAATTATCACTTTCCGCCAGAGCGTATCATAGAAGTATAAAACTTGCGCAAACTATAGCTGATATAGAAAATTCACAAGGTATTACAAAAAATCATATACTGGAAGCTTTGCAATATAGACAAAAGAGGATTTGAATCAAGAGAGTTCAAAAATCGCAAAAATTATTAAACTATTCTAGAAAGGATTTTTCGCGCCCCTCACTTCAAAGTGAACATGGGGTCCTGTGGTTCTGCCAGTCATACCGATTTTGGCAATCATTTGACCTTGTTCTACAGCATCTCCTGTGCTTACAAAATTCTTCAAAGTATGAGCATACAGAGTTTGTGTGCCATTTTTATGAGAAATTACAACATAATTACCGTATCCGCCATGCCAACCACCATCTTGGACACTTTTTATAACCACCCCAGATGCCGCTGCATGTATAACTGTTCCTATAGATGAAGCAAGATCTATACCATTGGAACCATGTATACCTTGTGATTTTCTACCTCCGTCTATAGGACGCGTATAATATCCAGGATAGAATGGAGTATTTATGGTGTATGATTTCTTTGAATTTATTGACGATTTTATGCTTTTTGAAAATTTTGGAGTATCAGAAATAGCTGGCTCTGCATCAGGAATTATTATTATATCTCCAGCTTTCAATATGGAAGATACTGTAAGGTCATTGTAATTTAGAATTTCATCTAGCAAATCCTTATAACTCGCTCCATCTATTCCGGCTTTATGCTTCAATACTATACTTTTTATTGTATCTCCCTTTTTCACAGTATATTTTATCCCTGATATTGGAAGTATGGTTAAAATTTGACCTTCTTTTATTGTAGAATTCCTATTTAAGTCATTCGCCCACATAATAGTATTTACAGAAACATTGAAGAGTTTTGCTATCCCCGATATGGTATCGCCTTCTCTTACGGTATAAATACTAATCTCTGTAGAAAAATCATCATACACCTCTGATATTGTACCCTGAGGACCTATCTCTGCTACTAGAGCATTGCCATTGGCAATAGGTGTATAATCGTCGATTTTATTTGGATTTGGATCAATGTTTTTTGCAGGTTCCAATAATGCCATATTATGAGAATTATTCGATGGTTTGTTATTCTGTATCTCCGCAGAAACTTCATCACCAGCAAAATCAGAAATAAAGGAAAAAATTCCTGCTTCGGCAGTCTTTATAGATAGAAAACATGAGAAAATAATCACAATAAAAGACAAGAAAATAGAATCTGTCTTGAACAGATAGTGTGACAAATGTTTTGTTTTATTTACTAGACTATGGATGAAATATTGCATAATATAAATAGTCATTCGGCAATATCTGTAATTCGTCTTTAGGACGACTGTATCATAACGGTATCATCTGTATATGGCTCTGCTGAGCCGTATTTATACTTCTATTTGTGAAGTACCTATTCAGCCTACGCTAGTAGAAATACAAAGTCAATGGGGTCTGTGGAAATGTATTTATATGTAGTATCTATTAGATTATGTCAAATAAACCATTGCATTATGTTGAATTAGATTGTATTGTTTTTGTGTAAAATATTAATAAAATAGTCATATGATAGAGTCATTGTGGTATAGTGATGATTATGCTGGAACATATTTTGAATAATTATCAGAAGGAGGCCGTAGAAACCCTCAATGGTCCCTTGCTTATTATCGCTGGAGCGGGAGCGGGGAAGACGAAGACCATAACACATAGAATACTCAATTTAATCAAAAATGGAGTGCGTTCTTCGGAGATTTTGGCTATTACCTTCACCAATAAAGCCGCAAAAGAGATGCGTGAACGTGTTTTCCACCTTATAGAGCAAGATAAAACCTTAAATATTCCCATTTCATTCAATGAAAGACCTTTTGTGAGCACCTTTCACGCTCTTGGTGTACATATAATCAAGGAAAATAGCCTAGCACTAGGTATTCCTAGACATTTCACAATTTATGATCGTGCGGATTCAAAAAGAGCAATAAAAGACGCACTTGAAGAGATAGGGCTTGATCCTAAACAATATGAACCTGGAGCAATACTAAATGCGATATCACGACAGAAAGGAGATGGTATGACTATGCAAAGCTATAAGAATAATCGAAAAGAATACTATCAAAAAATAATTGCCCAAGTCTGGGAAAAATACGAAGCAACTCTTACAAAAGAGAAATCGTTAGACTTTGATGATTTACTATTGAAAACCGCCGTACTTCTCAAAAAGTTTCCTGAAATCCGTAAAAAATATTCTTCTATCTGGAAATATATTCACATCGACGAGTATCAGGATACAAACAGAGTACAGTATGAAATAGCATCATTACTTGCCGAAGACCATAGGAATATCTGCGTGGTGGGGGATATTGACCAGAATATATATTCATGGAGAGGGGCAGATATTGCAAATATTATGAATTTTGAAAAAGAATATCCAGAAACAAAGATTATTACTCTAGAAGAAAATTATCGTTCCACTCAAACCATACTGATCGCAGCAAATAATGTCATAAAGAAAAATAGCATGCGTAGAGAGAAAAATCTTTTTACAAAAAATAGCGAGGGGGAGAAAATAGAATTGCTTATTTCATATACCGAACAGGAGGAGGCGAGAGTTATAGCCGATGAAGTGCGTTATCTCATAGAGAAGAACAGTGAGCCGAGAGAAGTGGCAGTGCTGTATAGAGCAAACTTTCAATCGCGAGTTCTTGAGGAAGCGTTCCTTAACAAAAATATTCCGTATCAAGTGCTCGGTGTAAAATTTTTTGAAAGAAAAGAGGTAAAAGATGTTATCTCTTTTATAAAAGCATCACTCAATCGTGAGAGTGTAAATGATATGGTGAGAATAGTGAATGTTCCACCGCGCGGTATTGGCAAAGCGACCATGATGAAGGTGGTAACAGGGCAGGAAAGCACACTGGGGTCCGCACTGCGAAATAAAGTCGGAACATTTCTCAATCTACTTGAGAGAATAAAGTTAGTGGCAATGAGAGAAACTCCGTCACAGCTTATAAAATATATTATACGCGAAACCGGTATGGAAAATATCTATAAACAAGGATCGTCGGAAGAGCAAGAAAAGCTTGAAAACCTTAGGGAATTGGTGACTGTAGCATCACAATACGACGGTATCTTTATGGAGGAAGGTGCCGAGAAAGCCATAGAAAAGTTACTCGAAAATATCGCTCTTGCAACTGATCAGGATGAGATGGAAAAAGATAATAATGCAGTAAAGCTCATGACTGTGCATGCATCAAAGGGTCTAGAATTCGATTATGTCTTCATTGCAGGACTTGAGGAGGATTTATTCCCTCATACAAGAATGAATGAAGTAAAGGATGGTAATATGAATCAATCACAATCCGAAGAAGAGCGAAGACTTTTCTATGTCGCTATCACTCGTGCAAGAAAAAAAGTTTTCTTAAGCTATGCACAAATACGCACAATCTATGGCGCACAGAAAGTAAATTCTCCTTCACATTTTATTTCCGATATTGGCGATGAGCACATAGAATCAAAGGGTGATGGAGAGGCACCTCGTGGTGTAAAAGCGATTTTTATTGATTTTTAATTAAAAATATGGAAAATAACAAAAACAGTTTCATTGCAAAAAAATCCTTGGGGCAAAATTTTCTTCATGCGCCAAATATTATTTCTGCTATGATAAAGACCGGGGAAGTATATGAAACGAGTATTGTGCTTGAAGTCGGTCCTGGAAAGGGAGCATTGACTGCGAAGCTTCTTGAAAATGGAGCAACAATTACAGCGATTGAAAAAGATGATAGGGCAATTCCTTTTCTACAAAACAAATTTGCAGAAGAAATAAAAAAAGGAAAGTTTAAATTAATACACGGCGATGTTTTGGAATTTGATGAAAAAAGCCATGAAAATCAGCTTAATAATTATATTCTCATAGCAAATATCCCTTATTACATTACAGGAGAGTTTATGAGAAAATTCTTAGAATCCGATAATCCGCCAAAAAAAATAGTGGTGATGGTTCAAAAGGAAGTGGCAAAAAGAATAGTTGATACCAAAGAAAGCATATTGTCTATTGCAATAAAAGCTTATGGGGAACCAAAATATGTATGCAGTGTGCCACGAAAACTCTTTCGACCAATACCGAATGTCGATTCTGCAGTAATTTCCATAGAAAATATCTCAAAAAAATTCTTTATTGATAATAAAATTAACGAAAAAAAATTCTTCGAAGTGATAAAAGCTGGCTTTGCACATAAAAGAAAATTTGTGAAGAGAAATCTAGAAGATAAAATAACAAGAAATACATTGGAAACACTGTGGAAAAAGGAGAATTTGCCAGATGATCTAAGGGCAGAGAATATAACACTTGAAATGTGGAAAAAAATCGTAGGATATAGCGACATCTCTTGATATAATTTAGGGCAGTATCCTGCATACTGCCCATGTGAATAATATAATCAAAAAAACAGCCGAAAAAGGTAGTGTTAGGAATATTATTTTGATCTTTATAGCAATCCTTCTTGTTGGGGGGAGTTTTGCCTTTGCTCAATACAGAAATGACAATAAACAAAGTATTTATACAGCATCGGATACTGTAAATATCAACAGTACTGGCACCGAATCTCATAATATAGACACTGATGGTGATGGGCTCAAAGACTGGGAAGAGATATTAGTAGGAAGCAATCCACGAGATGCCAAAAGCAAAGGTGAAGTTTCAAAAAAAACTCCATTAGATAATGATTTGACAATAAAAAAAGAAAATCTAACCTCTACCGATATTTTGAGCCGGGATTTTTTCGCAAGATATATGGAATTGAGACAGATAGGAGCTTCTGGAGATAAGCTGAGTCAAGAGGATGCGGTGAGTCAGAGTGTCGGAACACTGGCATTTCCTCAACCTAAAGTTTATACCACAGCGAACATATACACTGATAGCACTATCGGAAAGGAAGCTGTAAGAATATATGTAAATAAAATCGGCACTATCTTTAAAACCTATATTATAAGCTCCAGAAATGAAGCTGCTATAGTGAAAGAATCTACCGACAAAGAAAATCCGAAGATTTTGGAGGAGCTCGATCCTATTATTGCAAGTTACAAAAAAGTTTTGACTGGGCTTATAAAAATACCCGTGCCAAGCAGTATGACTCAGATGCATTTGGATATTATAAATTCTCTAAGCGGTGTTATTTTTATAAATGAATTGTTCAGAAAGTCTGCAACTGATCCCGTACTCGGACTTCAGGCTGCCGGAAGCTATCTGAGGTATGCGGGGAAATTCAATATTTCGTATAATAATATCAGGAGCTACATAACCTTTCTCGGTATTACCTATATGGAACAGGAAGGAGGTTCATTTTTTCAACCAAAGACATAGTATATGAGAAAATTTATTTGTAAAAAAATAATACTTTACACGCTAGGAGTGTTTTTTGTATTTTCTTCTTTGTTTTTAACATTTCCAAAAGAATCTATGGCTCAAATAGCAACAACTGATGTTGGGAATACAGCACAGAACACTATAACTGCCGGAGCTTCCGGTGCAAGTGCCGCTTCAACATATTCACTTCAAATAAAAGAGTATTTCCTTGATGGAATAGTAACAAATATTCTAAAACAGGTAGTGCATCAAATCACAGGAAGTATTGTAAACTGGATAAATTCTGGTTTCGAGGGTAGTCCTGCCTTTTTACAGAACCCTGGATCATTTTTCCTCGATGTTGCGGATCAGATAACTGGTGATTTCCTTGCAAAGGGAAATGGCGGACCACTATCAGAGCTCTGCAGTCCTTTTAGCATCGATATCCGCCTTGCTTTGGCTTTCAAATATAGACCGAGAGTTCAGCAGAGATATACCTGTACAATAGGAAAAATAATTGAAAATTCAAAAAACGCTATAGCCGGAGCATCTATAAACGGCTTCACTGCAGGAGACTTCAGACAGGGTGGATGGCCCGCTTTCGTATCTCTTACCACTGAACCACAGAACAATCCTTTCGGAGCATATCTTGTAGCAGAAAGCGAATTATCACTTCGTGTCGCCAATGCGCAAATCGGAAAAAAGGAGGAGATAAGTGCTGGAAGAGGTTTCCTATCTTGGCGCGATCCAAAATGTACAGCAGAAAATAAAAAGAAAAAGGCAGCCAATGAAGCCAAGGTGAGTAGTAAAATAGATCAAAATCCATCCGCAGGAGCGGAGTGGAGCGACCATACCGAAGGAGGTTACAACGGCGCTATTACTGATTACCAAATGAACATTGCGGATTGTCCAATACAAACCCCAGGCTCCGTCATAGCCGGAACTCTGGATAAACAACTCGGCGTCCCAGCAGATAAGCTCAATCTCGCCGATGAAATAAATGAAATCGTTGACGCGCTCTTTGCCCAGCTTGTAACTCAAGTATTGCAAGCAGGTCTTGGTGGAGTGAGCGGAAAGGGGGCAGGAGATAGTAGTTCATACATAAGCCAAATACAGGCAGAGGCAAATGCTGTAGGACCAGAGCAGACGAAGCAAGTTCAGGAGATGAAAAAGACACTGCTTCAGAATATGGATACTTATATAAAAAACACCACTGAATATAAAACCAACAAAGATGCGTCATTGAATACAATAACAGCAACCAAAAACAGTTATGAGAAAGTAAAATCTTGTTATACAACAAAGATATCAAGTAATTCTGGTCTTTCGACTTCTCAAATACAATTTGCTCAGGGTAAAATAGCTGTTATAGACGGAAAAATAACTGCAGAAATTGCACCGATTGCGGCACCACTTCTTCTTGGGGCACAACAGGCAGACTTTAAACAGAGAGAGATAACAAGCCTGAAAACAAGCATTACCACAGCAACTACAATAAACGATCTCAATACCCCAGGACAAAAGCTTTCAATCCTCATTCAGAATCAATCAATCATAACAGCCATAGATGTTCTAGCTTCAAAAAATGAGTACGAAACATTGTTAGGAAAAACTCAACCTATGAATGCAGATGCAAATAATCTGCAAAGGGAATGTGATCTGTTCCCGATAGTTTATGGTGGATAAATATAAATGAAAAAACAAAATATTAAAATCTTCATAGCATTCACATTCATTATCTCAATAATAATATTGATGCCATTTCATGTAGATGCACAAGTTGCAATATTAGAAAAAGCCACAGTGTCATTTGTAAATAGCACTTTGGCAAATATAGCTAATTCATTTTTACAGATGACAGCATGGCTATTATCTATAGTTGGTGTTCTATTGAGCTTTGCTATAGACAGAACACTTCATATAGGCGACTATATGGATAATATACCCGCCATAAAAGAAGTTTGGATAGTTATCAGGAATCTTTCAAGTATCTTCATTATTTTCCTCCTCATATATACATCAATATCAACCATAGTGGGAGTAGGTGGAAAACTGGGAGAACTCGTAAAAAATATAGTTATGGCTGGATTACTGATCAATTTCAGTCTATTCTTCGTAAGACTTGGTATTGACGCTTCAAATCTTGTGTCCATGCAATTCTACAGAGCTATAGTACCGAATAGCAGTCAAGGAGGCTCTACAGTATCGAAGGCATTTACTGGCGGAGGACTCTCTGATGTATTCATGAGTAGCTTAAGAATTCCGCAAATATACCAGAATACATCTACTCTAAAATCTACAGATGCTTTCTTGAGCATATTTATAGCTACTACTGGTGGAATAATAATAATGATTACTGCCGCATTCAGCTTTTTGGCGGCATCTATAGCGTTTATAGCTAGAATTGGAATCCTATTATTCATCATGGCTTTGTCACCTTTTTATTTTGCAGGATGGATATTTCCGCAGATTAATAAAGATGTTTCTAGTAAACTTTTTGAATACTTCAAAAGTCAACTGATATTCATGCCTGTATATCTATTTCTTATGTATATAGCCCTTAGACTTATAAGTAGTCCAGGATTCAAGGCAATGTTCAATGCAAGTTCAACAGGTATAATACCCGCAAATGAGGGGCCTTTTGGAGCAACATCTATGGGTATAGTCATACAATATATAATAGCTATTCTTTTTATAAATGCTCCGCTTATAGCAGCATTACAGTTTGGTGCCAAAGGGGCAAAGTGGGCACCAGGGTTGAGTCTTAGCAAGACCATCGGTGGAAGCATGTGGCGAAATACCGGCAGCCGTGTAGCGAGCAGAATGGCAGAAAGTAAGACATTACAGAAATTTGCAGGTAAGACCGTTATTGGAGAACAATTCTTGAAAGGTACAAAATCAGTAGCTGGGGATTATAATAAAAAATTGAATGAAAGACTTTCTGCAAGAGAAGCTACCTATAATTCCCTGAAGGATGGGGAGGCAAAGACAAATTACGCAAACAGACTTGCCGGATCGCTTGCCAGTAAGACTGGTAGATTGTCTATGGGTATGACAGGAAGAGCAGATAGGGTAGGGGCGGCTAGAATATTGACGAAGAGAGAGAAAGAGATAAAAGAAGAAATCAATAAGATACAAGCTAGAAGGGATGAGCTAGATAGAATAAAAAATGGTGTAATAGGTAGAGCTGGTAGGCCGAGTCGAGCAGCAAGAGCATTGAATGCGGTTGAACAAGCAGAATACGATAAGATTATTGATCCTACAGATCCTAACAAGGGTAGTTTGTTCGAGGAGAATGAGAATTTAAGAGCGATACAAGACCAAATAGCCCAATTCGGAACAATGTCAGGAGGTGCATCCGCTAAAGATGTGGGTAAGAGAGAATATTAAAACATGGACACCATACTCATAGAAAAACAATTAGATAAAGTCAATCCGCTCATAAAAAGGGTTTTCTTTTCTATTGCAGTAGCTGAAGAAATAGCCGAAATAGGTAAGAGAAACGGTCTATTACTTGATCAAATAGACACTCTTATAGAAGAAACAGGATATATGGTTATCGGGCTCAAAGCTTCAAGAGATTTTGTAAATATTATTAGTAATACATTGAAAATAAGAGAAACTGTAGCAAGGAAAATAGTAATGGAAATCAATGATACAGTATTGAAAGATGTACGGGAGGAAATACAGAAATTAAATAATATAGAACAGGAAAAAGTTACAACTTCAGAAAATGAAATTGAATCTGTAGAATCTACAAAAAAAACCATACCCGTTCCTTCATATGCATCGGAAGAAACACCATTAGAAAAAGCGGGTGATTTGACAATAGAAAAGCCAGTAGAAACAGCCACAGTGCCCGTATATGAAGAAGCGAATATAAACCGCGAGGCGTTATTAAAAGGAATAGAGGATCCAGTATCGATGATAGATCATCTACTTACCACTCCAGTAAATACTACAGAAAAGAAGGTGGAGATAGAAACACCGCCACTCGCAATGGAGAAAAAATCTTATACATCAGATCCTTATAGAGAACCGTTATAAGTAAGAGCGTGTTATAATATCACTTATGCGTTATCAAGTTCCACAATTCATAGAAGTTGAGGACAAAATCTTTGGACCACTCACACTCAAACAGTTCATCTATCTCGCTGGCGGGGCAGGGCTTTCCTTTATTATATACAGATTATTATCTTCACTTCTACTTTCCTTTTTACCAATAGCTATTATTATGGGATTTTCTTTTGCTTTGGCGTTCTATAAAGTAAACAATAAGTCATTTATCACTATCGTAGAAGCAGCATTCAAATACTACACTGGAGCCAAATTATTCCTATGGAAAAAGATTCCAAATAAAAAAGCAAACAATGCCATACAGGAAGCAAAGGAATACGCTGGAGTAATGGTGCCGAAAATTTCTGACAGCAAATTGAAAGACCTTACATGGAGTCTAGATATAAAGGAAAGTATGTATACCAATAAAGATCAAATGTAATACAATGGCTCAAAAACCCACAAAAACCACACAAGAATTCGTACCAATACAGGAAATCCGTGATGGTATTGTCATACTCAAAGACGGTTCTATGCGTTCTATTATACTTGCATCATCCTTGAACTTTGCTTTGAAATCCACCGATGAGCAAAACGCTATAATACTCCAATTCCAGAACTTTATAAATTCTCTTGATTTCTCCGTGCAAATATTCATACAATCAAAGAGACTTGACATACGACCGTATATAGCTCTACTAGAAGAAAGATACAAGGAACAGGTAAGCGAACTTATGAAAATACAGACCAGAGAATACATAGAATTTATAAAAACATTCGTCGATAATAGTAATATAATGACAAAAGGATTTTTCTTAGTTATACCGTATACTCCACCTATTATAGTAAAAGGAAATAATCCCATAAAATCCATTTTTGCAAAAAAATCCGAAGATAAGACATTGGAAAATGAAAAATTTGAGGAATATCGAAGCCAGCTTGAGCAGAGAGTAAGTGTAGTTGAACAAGGTCTGGTGCGTTGCGGGGTACGAGTAGCTGAACTTGGAACAGAAGAAGTGGTAGAATTGTATTATAAAATATTCAATCCAGGAGAGACAGAAAAACCAATACAAATAAATTAAAAATATGAGTATATTTGGAAAATTATTAGGAAAAAAAGAGCAAACACCGATAGTATCTCTTATGCCTCAAGAGATATATGAAGCGGGAATATTAGAATTGAAAGATGTTATAGCGCCATCAGCCCTCAAAATCAGCCCGAAGGAAATAAATCTTGGAGAAAAAGTTGCAAGAACATTCTTTGTTATTTCATACCCACGTTTCCTTACCGATAGTTGGTTTGCTCCTATTATCAATCTTGATAAAATTTTCAATATTTCTATTTTCATTCATCCTGTGGATACAGCAAAGATCTTACGCCATTTTCAGAAAAAAGTTGCCGAGGTACAAAGTCAAATATCAACAAGAGAAGATAAGGGGCTCGTGAGAGATCCCATGCTTGATACAGCATATCAAGATCTTGAAGCTCTTCGAGACAATCTCATGCAAGCTCAAGAAAAAATATTTGATGTAGGGGTATATATCACTATTTTTGGCGACAATACCGCGGAACTTGATAAAATAGAAAGTGAGGTAAAATCAATTCTAGAATCAAAACTTGTATATCTGAAACCAGCACTGTTCCAGCAGGAAAGCGGATACAAGAGCGTGCTTCCAATAGGGGATGATCAGCTTGCTGTGCATTCCAAGCTCAACTCCTCACCACTATCAAGCCTATTTCCATTTGTATCTTTTGATCTTACTTCTGATAAAGGAATACTCTACGGGATAAACAGGCATAATTCCTCCCTAGTACTTTTTGATCGATTCCTTCTTGAAAACTATAATTCCGTAACATTTGCCAAGGCAGGGTCTGGAAAGTCTTATTGCACAAAACTCGAAATTCTCCGAACTCTTATGTTCGATACTGAAGTCATAGTTATCGATCCTGAAAAAGAATATGAGTATATGGCAGAAGCAACGGGAGGAAAATATTTCAATATTTCACTAAATTCAGAACATCATATAAACCCTTTTGACCTACCAGTAGCCCGTGAGGACGAAAGTTCCGCAGACATTCTTCGTTCAAATATCATAAATCTTGTAGGACTTTTCCGTATTATGCTTGGAGGCCTTACACAAGAAGAAGATGCCATTATAGATCGTGCAATAAGCGAAACATATGCGCTAAAGGATATTACTCCTGAATCGGATTTCCGAAATGTCGAACCACCACTCCTATCAGACTTTGAACTAGTACTTGCTGGTATGGAAGGAGCAGAGTCACTCGTAGAAAGACTAACAAAATACACCAAGGGTACATGGTCTGGCTTTATCAACCGCCCTTCAAATGTCGATATAAACAAGAAATTTGTAGTGTTTTCATTGCGTGATATGGAAGACGAGCTCAAGCCGGTGGCTATGTATATAGTGACACATTATATATGGAACGCTATCAGAAAGGAGCTCAAGAAACGCCTTCTTGTAATAGACGAGGCATGGTGGATGATGAAATCAGAAGACACAGCATCATTTCTCTTGGGTCTTGCCAAAAGAGGCAGAAAATACTATCTGGGTCTCGCAACTATCACTCAAGATGTTGATGATTTTCTAAAATCTCCTTATGGTTTGCCGATTATTACCAATTCTTCAATTCAAATATTACTTAAACAGTCTCCATCTTCAATTGATAATATTCAAAAAACTTTCAATCTTACAGATGAAGAAAAGTATTTGCTTCTAGAATCCGATGTGGGAGAGGGAATATTCTTCGTAGGACTCAAGCATGTAGCACTCAAAGTCGTAGCATCATATACTGAAGATCAAATCATAACCACAAACCCAGCGCAGGTTATGGCAATAAATCAGGCAAAGAAGGATCTCGAGATATCACAGCAGGGTAGTGGCAATAGTGTACAATAGCAGGAATGAATAATAGTAGTAAGAAAAGTAAAATCGGTTTAATATCGGCGATTATGCTTATCGTTCTGGCATTGCTCTTTGACTTGATGAGTTTCATACCGATTATTGGAAATATAATGACATGGATATTCTGGGTAATAATATCGGTATACTTCTGGTTTATTGGCATGGGTGTTGTCAACAACAAAAGAATAGTAATTGCCATTTCTTCGGGGATTATAGAGAGCATACCATTTATATCGTGGGTGCCCAGCATCACAGTAGGAATGATAGCCATAATACTCATGTCGGTATTTGAAGACAAAACAGGAATATCTCTCAATAAAATCACAAAAAATCCTGGCATAACTCCACCAAGAACTCAAAGAAAACAGGTAAATGCAATTCCAGGCATCAGACATCCGACAAACACTCAAGATGAGGAAATATCAACAAATGAATAATAGATAAGTGTGTTAGAATATTATTAATGAATTTGATATTTAAATTATCTATTTCCTTTTTTGCATTCGCTTTTGTCTCATGTGTGTATGCCCAAGTACCATCATCTATTGATGGAGTTACCATAAACCTCAGTTCAAATAATCCAAAACCTGGCGACAGTGTAGAGATCTATGTTGAAAGTTATAGTATGGACCTCAATTCTGCTTCCATAATATGGGCGGTAAACGGAAAAAATCAAAATCAAGGCATAGGTATGAAAAAAACATCAGTCATCGCACCGAAGGCGGGAATAAAAATGACTGTATCATCGATTATAAAGACAATAGATGGAAGAGAGATAAGGAAGACCATTACAATAAAAACCGGTTCTGTGGATATCATATGGGAAACTGGTGGATATAGTCATCCATTCTTCAAAGGGAAAAAGTCTTTTGTATATCAAAACAAATTGAGACTTATCGCCATTCCACATCTATCAAAGGATGGCGTGAAGGAAATAGATCCAAAAACTCTCGTATATTCGTGGAAAAGAGATGGTAAATACATAGAAAACGGTCAGGGTTATGGTAAGCAATATGTGGAAATAACAGGAGATGATATTCCAAAAAATGTTGATGTGAGTGTCGAAGTCTATAATCGCGAACAAACAGAGAGAAGTTCTGAATCAATATCTCTCAATCCATCAGAGCCAAGTCTATCATTCTATGAAGAAGATTCTCTGTATGGAATATTATTCAATAAATCCATAACAAGACAGTCGTCCATAAAGAACAGAGAAATGAGGGTGCTTGCCGTACCATTTGGTTTCAATATGAACGTTAATACAAATAGATACGTGTGGTCTATAAACAACATTGAACAATCAGATTTATTAAAAAACAGAAGTATAACCATACGCACGAAAAGTGGCACCGCCGGCAGTTCAAATATCGCTCTAGACATCAGAAATAATAATGAAATATTGCAGGGCGCAAGGGGAGAATTTACGCTATACTTTAATAGAAAATCTGACGAAGATATAGAATCTACCAATCAAACCACACCCTGATGATTAAAAAAATAATTTTATACAGCTTAATATTCGTAAGTCTTATACCGGCGATTTCCCAAGCACAGGATTATAAACTCCTTGAGCCATTACCATGTATTGAGGGAACTGGGATTAACTGCGTTGCTGGAAAAACAATAGATTCTATAGATTTTAACGATTATATTTCATATATATTCAAATTTGCCATAGCTCTTTCGGTATTTCTTGCTGTAATCATGACTATTGTTGGGGGATTGAAGTATATGACAAGTGGAACACCATTTGGAAAGGGTGATGGTAAAACCATGATACAAGATGCGGCAGTGGGGTTACTTATGGTATTGGCATCATATCTTATATTGCAAACCATAGATCCGAGACTGGTGGAGGTGAATACGACAATACCGCCTATACGAATAGATACTGGTGATGCCAAGGCATTTTCTGATAGACTAAGTGAAGACTTGA
>SXGR01124937.1_pt1 | contig 26301 bp, 18 predicted proteins | sample 3174711 | NCBI WGS metagenome assembly SXGR01 (sample SAMN11356860, study PRJNA531348) | freshwater metagenome | isolation source: freshwater sample F1-60 | place: China: Fuxian Lake, Yuxi | collected 2017-12-25
GCAGAAACGAGCAGCAGACTTGAGATGGTCTTCCTCTGCCCATTCGGAATGTCTCATGTGTGGGCGCGCGAGGTATATTGCGAATTTTGCCCGTGCGGAATGCCGCTTGCAAGTTGTGGCTATGCGCCCAGTGGTTGGGCAATTTGGAGGTGTGTTGAATGAGAATCCCGCGGATATTTCCCCACTGGCGGCGAAGTTTTTCGTTCTCGGATTCCGTGCGGCCGGGCATTTTTCTGACGTGTCTCCTGGCCACCCAGATCCTTGCCATCATTTCGCGGGCCTCAGCGCAGATTATTGATTTCGATGCCGAGCCAATTCTGTACAGCTCCACGCCCTCCGTCGATCGCGTGGCAAGTCTTGCCAGGCGGCTGAAGTCAGGCCAGTTGCATCTTCCGTACGATACCGAGCGGGGCTATTTGCCTGCCCTTCTCAAGGAGCTAGGGATTGCCCCGTCCTCCCAGGTGCTCGTCTTTTCCAAGACGAGTTTCCAGCGGGACCTGATTGCTCCTCAAACACCCCGAGCTCTCTATTTCAATGACGACACGTACGTTGGTTACGTTCGATACGGTGAGGTCCTTGAGTTCGCCTCCGTCGATCCTGAACAGGGGTCCTTTTTTTACACCATGTCGCAAGACCCGGCGAGCCCGGCGGGCATCGTGCGGCGCGACGCCGAGTGCTTGCAGTGTCATGCCTCGGCTCTCACGAAGGGGGTGCCGGGCGTTTTTGTCCGATCCGTCTACTCCGATGCCTCTGGGCAGCCTGTTCTACGCGCTGGCACCTTCCTGACTGACCATACGAGTCCGCTCAAGCAACGCTGGGGCGGATGGTATGTGACCGGGACGCATGGCTCCGAACGGCACCTCGGAAACTCGTTCTTGACGGACACGGCGGGCGTTCCCGAAGCCTTCAACCCAGCCCCTGGAGCGAACCTGATCGACCTCAAGACCCGTTTCTCAACCACGGGCTACCTCTCGGAGCACAGCGATATTGTTGCCCTGATGGTGATGGAGCACCAGACTCAGCTCCACAACCTCCTCACTGCGGCCAACTATCAAGCCCGCCTTGCCCTGCGGGACCAAGTGGCCATTCGCGAGCTGACGAAAGAGCCCGAGGGCCCCTTGACGGAGGCGACCCGACGTCGATTTGATTCTGCAGCGAGACCGCTGCTGAAATACTGCCTCTTTGTCGATGAAACGCCGCTCTTGAGCCCCATCCGGGGTACGTCCAGTTTCGCGGAGGAGTTTCAGGCGCGAGGTCCGAGAGACAGGAAAGGGCGATCGCTTCGCGAACTTGACCTCACGTACCGCCTCTTCCGCTATCCCATGACCTATTTGATCTACTGGGATGGATTCAAGAAGCTCCCGGAGGTTTTCCGCGACCATTTCTACGAGCGGCTGCGAATGATCCTCCTGGGCCGCGACACTGGCAAGGACTTCGCGCGGATACCACCCGAGGATCGAGAGGCCGTTTACGAGATCCTGCTCGAAACGAAGGAGGACTTGCCCGAGTCCTGGCGCAGTGCGAATGCCGGGAAGCCAGTCTCGAGCGGAGCCAGGGCGCGCCTCTGAGGGGCGTGGAGACTCCCCGGCGCGATTTCGAGTCACCGGCAGGGTGGGGGGGCCCGCCGCTATTCCTTCCTGACGGGCAACGGCCGGAAGTGGCCCCGGGCTGCTGTTCGGGCTCCCCGAAAGTCCCGCGGCGTGGCTCCAGAGTCATCTGGGACCACGCCGCGGTGATAGTTTTCGTTACCTGCAGTCCCTACTCGACGGGAACGCCTTCGATGTACCGCACTGCGGCGTCGGGGATCTCGGTGTCGATGACCGGTGCCGTGAATTCCGGCAAGTCTGTCTCCAGGTTGATGCCGTCTGTCTGCGAGAGGTCCGGCTCTTCTCCGAGCGGGAAAGCATCGATCTGTCCGAGGAAGATGCCGACGTCCACTGCCTTCAAGTAGTAGGTAGCATCCGAGTCCGCGTCCCTGAGCTCCGTCCCGTCCGGGATGCGCACGTTCTTGGACAGTATCGAAGGCACGTTGTCTCCCGAGAAACTCACCTTTTCAAGCTCCCACCACGTGTCGGGGAGCCCGTGGAGGGATCCATCGAAGGAGAGGGCGTAAGTCTGCCAGTCCTCCTCGGGGATTGCATTTACCCGCTCGTTCGTGCTTGCGAGCTGGATCGGATCGAAGCGGATCGGATCGCTCAGGAGAACGTAGTCGCCCTCCGAGTCGAGGAGGTAGGTCACGCCGCCGCGAAACTCGTTGTCGCTCTGGTATTCCCAGTTGTAAAGGGTCGCATCCGAGATGTTGGAGACGTCACCTTCGACCCTGAGGCCCCAGATGTCCTTCTCCACAACATCGCCCACTTCGGATCCGTCGGTTTCATCTTGACCGGCGACGGTGTTGTAAATGAGCAGCAAGTAACTCTCGGAGTCGGGATCGGTGTCGAGCACATACGTGGAGTGGCTTTCCGGGTCCCACGGCTCGACCAGGACGGTACCGTCCGGGTAGACGTCGCTCCGGTTGATCGACGGTGTCGCGACGGCCTGAACCTCCAGGAAGACCTGATAGTCCCCGGCGTCGCCGTTGTTGGCGATGCGAAAGACGCGCAGTTTGGCTCCCTTCTGGTTCACAAAGTACATGCGGCCCACTTCGAAAATAAACTCACGATCTGCCTCGTCATCGAAAGTTGGGGTGTACGTCTGGAAGTCGAAGTCGGTGAGGGTCTTCTCCACCCAACCCGTGCTGGTGGGTTCGCCGTCGAAGTCTGCCGTGTACTGAATGTAAGCCCTGCCGTTCACACGTCCAAAGAGTTCGAAGCCATCCGGCAGTCCCTCGGTGTCCAGTGCCTCGTCCGTGGACTCGAAGCGTCCGCTTTCGGGGTTGAGCTCGGCATGGAAGAATCCGGGGGAAGGTCCCTGCGTGACATACACGTAGTTGGTGCACGCGAAGCCACCCTCGCTTCCCTCGCAGTGGTTGATGAACACGAGCTTCTGATCGCCCTCACCACCCGAAGCAAGGCTGGGGAGTTTGTTGGTGAAGTCCTCCGTCGACGAACAGCCGCCGAAGCCATTGTCTCCGCGGCATTCGTCCCACCGATTCTCGGCGTCGTTCCAGCGCAGACGGAAGTTGTTGGAAATGAAGATCTCAGCGGCGACGCCCTCGAGCTGATCCAGACTTCCTTGAACGAGGTTTACCCGGGTCAGGGCGCCAGGGAAGCTCTTCGTCGTGTAGCTCGGGGCCGCCTGGCCCGGCGGAACGTTGTTGCGGACGACTGCCGTGCCGTCAGCCAGTGAAACACCTCGCGTCCAGAGCTGGTGGTGCCCTTGCCATGCGCCGTACCACGCGAAGCGGTTGTCGCCATCCTCGTCGACCCGGACAGGGAAGCCGAAGTTAACCTCTCGCGCGACGTCGCTGCCATCGGTGGCCTTGAACAAGCCGTAGCGATGCACAATTTCGTGCTCGTCGGTGCGGTCGTATGAGAATTCCTCGGTATTGTCAAGCTCGCACGAGAGGTAGTTTGTGTTGTAAGCGAACTCCACGGTCAACATGGGCGGGCCATCGTCGCAGCTGCCCCCGGGGCCGAAGCACTCCTGCCAGTCGGGGTATTGGACGACGCCGTAGCCCTCGTCGAGCGATCGGGAGATGATGGCCTTGGTGCTTCCCGTGATCTCCTCTCCCTCACCGTGCGACTCGGTGAAGCTTTCTTCAATGGTCATGCGTGCCGAGCCATCGTCCTCGATTGTCGCCGTCGCCTGGAAGAAATCGGATGAGACTTCCTCCTCGCCAAAGATTGCTCGAATTTGCCACTCGCCCAGGTTCACGAGGGTGCCGTCTTCGTTCGTCGTCGGCGGCTCGGTGATGTCCACCTGAACACGGATGAGTCGCCTGGCGCCGTCATCGTCAGGCTCGAGGATCTTCACGAAGACGCGGTTGGTTGTGTTCCCGCCGCTCGGGACGAGTGTGGAGTTGACGTACCATTCCTGAAGGGACTTCTGTACCGAGCCACCTTCACCGTCATCGGTGAATGCGACCAAGCATTTGTACCAACCGTCACCGACGTTTTCGGGGTCAGCGTAGTGCGTCTGGCGGAAGGCATCGAAGATCACGGTGATGATGTCGAAGACGGCGAGCACCTTGATCTCGACAAACTTTCTCACTTGCACGTTGTTGTAGTCCGACTCCGCGGGAAGATCCTCGACTGCCCTCGCAGCTTTCTCCAGCTGCGCTCGGAGTCCTTTCGAGGCGATGCCTTGCGCTGCCTTTCCCGATCGGATGGCCCCCTCGGCGTTGTTCCTCGCCGAAACTGCCGAAACCTCCGCTGGCAATTCGATTCCCGCTACACCCGTGGAGTCCCCTCCCGACCCGCCGCCGCTGCAACCGGCAAGGAGGACAGCTCCGAGTAGCCCGGTAGCTCGAATCAGCCCTTGCGCCAATCTTGATCCAATTCGCATGGTGACACCTCGCATGGATCTCCCACCAATCCAGCGGTTTTGACATGGAGCCGTCCCATTGAGGTCACACAACTCTCACGGGAGCGATTCCTGACCCATCCCCGATTTCAACCCGGGGCTACTCTCCTCTCGGCAGCCTGGGCAGCGAACCTTGAATTTGCCTCCTTCACCCGACCAGGGTCGGACCTCGCAGGGTGGCTTGGCCGAGTTTTTTCGGCCCAAGTGATCCTGTTTGAGGCATCACCCAAGAAATCCTGGAGTCTCGAGGCACAGTTATTGCGTGGCGACAGCCATGAAATTTCCTCGATCACTCTTCGGTGCCTTGTTGATGTCCGCGCTCTTACCCGGGCTGCTTGCGCAGGATGGCTCGCCGCGTGTGGTAGGAGCCGATTCTGGCAGGGCCGACTCTTCCGCCACTCCGCCGGGTCCGACGGTAGGACCCCAGTCCAGCGCCGCGGTCGACCTGGCTCGATTTGTCAGGTTCGACGGTCAGATCCGGACTCGTTACGAATATTTCCGGCCCTTCTCCTACACGTCGAGCGGTGTTGCTCAGAGCGATGATGCCGTGTTTCTCCGGACGCGCCTCGGAGCTAATTTCACGCTCCACCGGAAAATCTCGGCGCGCTTTCAGCTTCAAGACTCCCGGATATGGGGGGAGGAGGGCGCCGGAACCGGGACCGCTCCGGTGGGATCGGCGACCACCAGCATCGACAACGTCGACATCCATCAGGCTTACCTGGATTTCAACCACCTCCTGGAAGACTCCTTCGGCGAATGTGCGTTGGCCCTGCGGATCGGCCGGCAGGAGCTGAGCTTTGGCGATCAGCGCCTCGTGAGCCCACTCGATTGGTCCAACATTGCCCGAGCATGGGACGCGGCGCGAGTGGTCATTGATCCAGCCAACGCTCCGGGGGGATTGCGCGTCGATATCTTTGCTTCGATTCTCCGCGACACCGCATCGTCCAACGTGGGTGGAGGACCGGTGGGAGTGACCACGGTGGATCAGAAGCAGGGATTTCATGGGATTTATGCTGCCTTCGAGGACATCCACCCTGCAGATGATTGGACCTGGACTTCGGCCGACGGGAAGCTCCTGGCTGTGTTGGGGCGACATCAGCTCGATCTCTACACCTTTTACAGGGACCTCGCCGATGGGGTCTTCACGGCGGAAGATGGATCGAGGGGGGATGTGGACGAGGTCACGCTCGGGGTTCGAGGCTCGGGGGAACTCTTCCGCGACGCCGTGGGAAGCGGCTGGGACTACTCTGGCGAGTTCGTTTATCAAACAGGGAGCTGGGCCGGGGATCCCATCGATGCGTTTGGATATGTTGTGGCGGGAGGCTACACTCTGGCTGGAGGGTCCCTCGGGAGCTGGAAGGTGAGACCCGGCGTCGAGTGGGACCACGGATCGGGTGACTCTGACCCCAACGACGGTGACCGCGGGACGTTCGATCCCCTTTTTCCATTTGGGCACAACTATCAGGGCATCCAGGACACTTTCAGCTGGAAGAACGGGCAAGACCTCTCCTTCAATCTGCGCGTGACCCCACCCAGGGAGACGCGAGTGATCGAGGCTGAAGCCCAGTTCCATCTCTTCTGGCTCACGGAGAAGAAGGATGGCTGGTTCAACGCGGGCCTTGCGCAAATCCGGCGAGACACCACGGGATCTGCCGACGGCTTCGTTGGGTCGGAAGTGGATCTGACCCTGAAGTACGCGCTGGTGCCGCCCATCGCCGTCATCTGGACAGGCTACTCTCACTTCTTTCCCGGCGACTTTGTTGACGACACCGGGAAAGATCCGGGCCGGGACTTCGTCTTCGCGCAGCTCGCAGTCACTTTCTAGATAACTCGGCGAAATAGTGGCTATACGAAAGTGCCCGTAGCGCCTGATTGCAGCAGGCCTGTTACTTTGTTAAAAGGCGTCCCCGATGCAGTGGTGGCCGAGGATTCAACCGAAGGATTTGGCAGGAGAATGAGCAACGTGGAAGAAGGAGTGAACGAGGCGGAGCACAGGATCGAAAACGGCGCTCTATCCGGGGATCGGCGCAGCTTTTTTGCGAGCGCGAGCTCTCTGGCGATGTTGGGCGGACTTGCAGGAAGTTATGGAACACTCGCGGTAATGGCTGGACGATTCCTGTACCCGGCGGGCGGCAGTCCCATGCGCTGGATGTTCCTCACCGAAACGGGTCGGATGAAGCCGGGGGACTCCTTCAAGTACACGGCCCCTTCCGGCCATACGATCGCGATTGCGTGTGTTGGAAAGACGGGCAAGGCCGAGGATTTTCTCGCGCTGTCGAGTGTTTGTCCCCACCTGGGGTGCCAGGTTTACTGGGAGGCTCAAAATAACAGGTTCTTCTGCCCTTGCCACAATGGGACGTTCGATGCTTCAGGTCGAGCGACAAGTGGGCCGCCGGCCGCTGCAGGGCAATCGCTCCTTCGCTATCGGCTCAAGGTCGAGGGCGGCCTCCTCTTCATCGAGGTTTCGGTCGACCGGGCAGTCGCGAGCGCCGAGCCGTCACTCTCTGGAGGCCAGGATTCTTGCCCGGGAGTCCGTGACCCGGAAGGAGCTTGCTGACATGGGGTTTCTCACGCGCTGGATCCGGGAGCGCCTGCCGATTGACGGCGACCAGCTCCGCGAATGGACCAACGAGCCTGTTCCGAATCACCTGAAACGGTGGTGGTTTTGTCTCGGCGGCACCCCTGCCTATCTGTTCGCGGTGCAAATCGCCACTGGCATTTTGCTGGCGTTTTACTACGAGCCGGCTCCTGCCACGGCCTACGAGTCGGTAAGGTACATCACCGAAACGGCAACTTACGGTTGGTACCTCCGGAGCCTCCACAAGTGGGCTGCGACGATGATGATTGCTGCCGTCATCCTGCACCAAATGCGAGTCTACTTCACGGGTGCCTACAGAAAGCCTCGAGAAATTAACTGGATGGTGGGTATGTGCCTCCTCATTTGCACCCTTCTGACGGGTTTCACGGGCTACAGTCTCGTCTACGAGCAGTTGAGCTACTGGGGCGCCACGGTGGGGGCGAACATTACCGACACGGTGCCCATCATTGGTGGGTTCATGAAGAGGATGCTTCTCGCCGGTGACGGCTACAACGAGCGTACGCTTTCGCGCTTCTTCATTCTCCACGGCGCCGTGCTCCCGGCGACGATGATCCTTCTCCTTCTGATCCATATCACGATCCTGAGGCTTCAGGGGGTATCCGAGTTGAAGTTTGCGAACGAGCGTGGAGACAGGCCCCAGCATTTCAGTTTCTTCCCAGACCACTTCTACACCGAGGTCACGATTGGGCTTGTCTTGATGATCCTCCTGAGCGCCCTGGCGACGGTCCTGCCTGCGACCATGGGTCCGAAAGCGGACCCCCTCTCGACCCCGGAGGTGATCAAGCCAGAGTGGTTTTTCTACGTGACTTTTCGTTGGTTGAAGCTCTTCTCCGGGACGGTGGCTGTCCTGAGCACCGGACTGATCGTATTCACCATGTTTCTCTGGCCTTTCATCGACGGATGGATTCGCCGCAAGACCAGGGCCTCGGAGGCCAGCGTCTGGATCGGGATCGTGGCCGTGATCACCATCATCGGCATGACAGTCTGGGAAGCGATTGTCGCTCATTAACTGGGTTGGATTCATGAAACGGAGCGCCTCGAGATGACCTTGGAGACAAAGCAAGTCGTGATCGCAATTCTGGGCGGGGCATTCTTGCTCTCGCTGATTTTTGTGCAGTACCGAGAAGTCACTCGAAAACAAGAGGAAGCCGGGGTTGTTAGCCCTCACATCGCCGTCCCCGCCAGCTCGAAAGGCTGTGTGGATTGCCATGCGCAGGCATCGCCGGGTATTGTGGACCAATGGAAGGGCAGCACCCACGCCCTCAAGGGGGTTGGGTGTGTTGAGTGCCATCAAGCCGAACAGGGTGACATTGACGGATTCAACCATTACGGGGCGATGATCGCGACGGTTGTCACTCCTCGTGACTGTTCCCGCTGCCATGTGGAAGAGGCGAAGGAGTTCGGCGCGAGCCACCACGCTGCCGCAGGAAACATCTTGGCTTCGCTCGACAACATCATGGCCGAGACGGTTGAGGGCAACCGCACACCATTCAACCCGCACTCTCCGACGCCGGGCCGATCGGTGGAAAAGGTCGATGGCATGGCGAGCTCGTTCCTCGGTTGCCAGCAGTGTCACGGGAGCAAGGTCGGGTTGAAGTCGACCGACGGCGGAATGATCACAGTCTCCGAGCTGAAGCCTGACGGGGCCGGCAAACCGACGAATCTTGACGCCGTCGGAAAAGTCGCGAAGGACGCGAACGGTCGTCCGCTCTTGCACCCCGGTACCTGGCCCAACACGGGGATCGGGCGGTTGAACCTGGACGGCTCCCTGGGGTCCTGCGCCGCCTGCCACTCGAGGCACGACTTCTCGCCCCGCAGGGCACGTCAGCCCGAGAGCTGTGGCAAGTGCCACATGGGGCCGGACCACCCGCAAAAGGAGATTTTCGAGGAATCGAAGCACGGTGTGGCCTTCCGTGACCTGAAGGATCACATGAACCTGGACGCCTCCTCCTGGGTCCTTGGCAAGGACTACTCGCAGGCCCCGACCTGCGCGACGTGCCACATGTCAGCGAATCGGCGCAACGGCGAGAAGATCACGCACGACCCAGGCAAGAGGATCTCCTGGACGAATCGTCCTCCGATCAGCCTCGTCATGGACACCGACTTGAACGGGAAGCTCATCAAGGAGGCGGACCCCGCGAAGCGTGCGCCGCTCGTGGCGGACAGCTGGGAGACAAAGCGAGGCCGCATGAAGGAGGTCTGCTCGCACTGCCACACCTCGGACTATATCAATTCATTTTATAGCCAGTACGACAACCTCGTCATTCTCTACAACGAGAAGTTCGCGAAGCCGGGCCTGGCCATCATGAATGCGCTCTGGGAGAACGACCTTCTCACGAAGAAGGAGTTTGACGAAAAAATCGAATGGACCTGGTACTTGCTCTGGCATCACGAGGGGCGTCGCGCGCGCATGGGCGCCAGCATGATGGGCCCCGACTATACCCACTGGCATGGCATGTTCGAGGTCGCCGAGCGCTTTTATCTACACTTGATCCCCGAGGCCTTCGAGCTCACGCAGCGTGCCAGTGCCGGGGGCAAGGCAGAGAAGGCACAGATCGTCGACAAAGTCATTGACACGATCCTCTCGAAACCAGAACACGCATGGAGTGGAATGTCATCGAAGTCCACGTTACCGCCCAAGTCGCTTGAGCGTGCCGCCGAGGGAGGTAAGTGAGCCGCCCGGAAGGAAGAATGGAGTAATTCGGATCTGGCGGGGTCCTGTGCCATTGTCATGGAGCAGGGCCGCTGCGTCTTGCCTGCCTTGCGACACAGTGTAGACTCCCACACCGTGCCTGAGCCCGAACGTGACCCCTACGAGCTCTCCCCCGTTGAGATCGAGCTGCCGCCGCCGACCTTGGCCCTCGCACTTCGCCGCATCGGACCGGGTCTCATCCTCGCCGGCTCGATTGTCGGCACGGGGGAGCTCATCGCTACCACCAACACTGGAGCCAAGGCGGGCTTCACGTTGCTGTGGCTCGTGCTCCTGAGCTGTTTCATCAAGGTCTTCGTGCAGATCGAGCTGGGGCGGCATTCCGTCTCGTCAGGGCAAACGACGCTCATGGCGTTCCGTTCGTTGCGAGCTCCAGGGACCCTGCTTACATGGTGGTGGGTTGTGATGCTGCTCGTCACGCAGACGCAAATGGGAGCCATGGTGGGCGGCCTCGGCCAAGCGTTCCACATGGCCTTTCCTGGTGCCGCGCCATGGATGGCTTCGCTTGCCGGCGGAGAATCCACGGCAAGTGGACGGTGGCTCTCGGTCCACCCCGAGATGCCGTGGGCGGCGTTCGTCGCAGTTGCCACCTCCACGGTGCTGGCGCTCGGTAGCTACCGGGCCGTGGAGCGAGGCACCACGGTGATGGTGGCGCTGTTCACCCTCATGACGCTGGGCTGCGTCGCTTTGCTGCCGGCCGTTGGCGGCGCCATCACCAGCGCCGACCTCCTGTCCGGACTCCAGTTCCGCCTGCCCGAAGTGGAGGGAGCCATGGTCGTGGCCTTTGCCATGTTCGGCATCACGGGCGTGGGGGCGAGCGAGTTGATCGCCTATCCCTACTGGTGCATCGAGAAGGGATATGCGCGCTACGTGGGTCCTCGAGATGACTCGGCGGCGTGGGCCGAGCGCGGTCGTGGCTGGATGCGCGTCATGTACGCCGATGCGTGGGTGAGCATGCTCGTGTACACCGTGGCGACCGTCGCTTTTTACATTCTCGGCGCCGCGGTACTCCACGGCCGCACGGAGGCCAAGGGGCTGCCGGGTAATGTCCAGGACATGATGAAGACGCTCACCCACATGTACGAACCCGTCCTGGGCTTGGTCGGCGCGCACTGGTTCCTTTTGCTGGGCGTTTTCGCCGTGCTCTACTCGACGCTGTTTGCTTCGACGGCTGCCAGCTGCCGTACGTTGGTCGATTTCCTCCACGTCAATCAGCTCGTCGAGCTGCAAAAACCGGGTCGGAGGGCGCGCCTCACCCGGCTCTTCTGCGTCATCTTTCCGCTTCTCGATTTCGGCATTTACAGCCTGATGGGCAACTTGACGCGGATGGTACAGGTGGGCGGCTTTGTCCAGGCGCTGACGCTCCCCATGATTGCCACGGCCGCGATTGTACTGCGCTATCGTCGCACGGATCGCCGGCTTACCTCGGGCCCGCTCTGGGATTTTTTCTTGTGGCTGTCAGTGCTGGGTCTATACGTTGCAGCGGTCTACGGCGTGTGGGACAGCGTGCTCAGGTAGGCCGAACGGCACATCGAGCACAAACTACAACTACACCTCACTCGGCCAAGACTGAGACATTTTGAAACGTGCTCCGCCAGGGGCGGTCCGGTGTGGGCGAGGTCCTCCTCCCTCGTGAGGAGTCTACACGCCAGTGGAAGCCCTGGATGCCCGCGGCAGAGTCTCGAGTGCGGCCCGCGAGAGAGGCCGCGCAGCGTAGAGCTCGAAGCACTGTGGGCAGAGGCCATCGGCGGGGGTCCAGTGCGGAAAGTCGCGCCGGGCTTCCTGCGCGACAAGGGCTCCACGCTCTCCAGGGGGCATTCTTGTGACTGTGGAGGGGCATCTACAGAGTGGGCAAATGCCGCTGCTCTCCGAGCGTTGTCCGGTCTCGCTCGTGGCCGCCACGGGATCTGACGCGAAACGGAGCATCTCGGGGTGCGTGGGGCGTTCCTCCAAGAACCAGCGCTCGAACTCGGCGGCGCATCGTTCCTTGAGACCGCCGAATGCGGCATGAAACTGCCCCTCGCGAAGGGCCCGCGCCTGCGGAGCGGCGTGGCTCCGGCGGAGAAGGCGTCCATCGATCGTCGTATCCCAGAGGGTTCGGTATCGGTCGAGCACGAGTCGCGTTCGCGCAGGCTCGAGGTCCAGCACATCAGGTGTCGGATCGTATTTGAAGTTGGGATCGAGCATGTCGGCAATGTGCTGCATCTCGTGGCGGAGCAAGGTGAGCTGAAGCTCTGGGTTCACCACCGTCGACGGTCGCAAACGGACAAGGACGGCACTGGAAGTCTGCGAGTCGTTCGTTGCGACGAAGAGCTCGGCACCTTCGTCCCTGAAGGTCTTGGCTCGCAGGACCCGGCAAACTTTGACCCGGCTGACAATGAAAGGCTGCTCGAGGATGGCTTGCAGGAGCGGAGCCGTTAATTGCAGCACTTCGTTCTCCCTCGCATGGAGTTGAATGAAGAGCCTGTCTCTCTCCTCGGGGTCGGGAGTCTCGTAGATCAGTGCGCGCTCTTGCCAGAAGGCATGTTGAGGAGTGCTGCGGCGTATCAGGACGACGGCCTCCTCGATGAGGCCGGGCTCGATCTCGTACCCTACTCGAGGCGGGATCATGGGCCATCCTCGGCGTCGGAGGGCTCGCTGGTCAAGAGCGGACAGGAGGAGCCGCAGGCCATGGGGACGCCGTCATCGCGACCTTCCCGGATAGCAAGAAACTCTTGCCCTTGCTCGATACCCAGCTCCGTGCAGTCGTGTGCGAGGAGCTCGAGGAAAAGTCTGGCCGATGCACGGTAGAAGGCGTGGCGAGTGTGCTTCTCGAGTGAAAGGGCAAAGGCCCGCCCGAATCTGCCCAAGTGCTCCTTGAGGAAGAGCTTCTCGGCCCTTTGCACGACCTCGAGAGCTTCCTCCCTTGCCTCGATTCGCTCGTAGGCTTCCTTGCATGCGAGGAAGGAGAGGAACTCGCACTCGGCGCAAACATGGTCCGGGCGCTCGGATCGGGTGGGGGGGAGAGTCAGGCCGAACCCCAGGTAGAAACCCGCGAGATCCGCAAGCTCCTCCGATTGGCGGAACATGTCGTCGCTTCCATACTCTGTCTCGTAGGGAGGCACTTGCCCGTGCGCAGTATGCCCAAAGAGACGCTGAAACTCCTCCGCGAGCTTCCTGGCGTCGCAGTGGGCCGCCTGCGAGAAGAGCTCTCGGGTTGCGTGTGCCGCTGCCGCCCCGATTTCTTGCGCGGCTTCGCAGACTGCCTCCCGGGTGGAAGCGCAAGAGAGACGATCGATGGTTGCCTGAGTGGGCGCACCGAGGCACTCACAGAGAACGTCGTAGAGAATGCTCCGGCAAAGGGCCTTGTCGATCTCGATTTGGGTGTCCGCCGTGGATTGAGTCATGATCGTCCCTCCTTGACTGGAGATTCAGATGGAGTTGGCATGCTGCGCGGGTCGGACGTGCACCGGCTCTTCGATGGTCGTGCGGAAGATTTCCTTGCTATCCCGGTTGTAGGCAATGATGGTGTCGTTGTAGAGGGTTACCGCTTTGCCGTTGAGCGTACCCTCGTAAACCTTCGGACCTTCCTTGATTTCGTAGCGGAAGATGATGAGGTTCGACCTCCGGAATAGCTGGAGTACGGCGAGGAGCTCCCGATCGGGGAGCGAGTAGCGCTCAATGGCCGCATCGACCCCGGGGCCAAACATTTGCCGCAGGTAGGGTCGAGGGACCCAGCGGGGCGGGATGTAGTATCCGTTCGGCTGTGTTCCAAACTGGGGATAAAGCGGCAGGGCTACCTTGGCGACGTGAACGAGGTAGTAAAGCGGATTGTATCGATCCTCCGCCCAGGCACCATTCTCCTTCAGCTTCACCAGTCCTTGCATGCGAATCTGGCCAATGCAGGCCGCCATGCATCGTGTCTCCATGGGCTGACCTCCGCTTTCGGGGTCGGTTCCCTCGACTCGCGGGTAGCAAGCGATGCACTTCTCGCTCACTCGCGTGTTGCCGCGGTACATTACCTTCTTGTAAGGGCAAGCCTCGACGCACTTGCGGTAGCCACGGCAGTCCGCCTGGTTGACGAGCACAATGCCGTCCTCGGGCCGCTTGTAGATGGCCTTTCTGGGACATGCGGCGAGGCAGGCCGGGTAGGAGCAGTGGTTGCAGATTCGGGCGAGGTAGAAGAACCAAGTCTTGTGGGTCGGAAGCTGTACTCCTTCCTTGTCAAGTTCGTTGCGAACACCGCGCGGACCGACAGGATTGTCCTCCCAGATATTCGGAGAGTTCCATTCCTCGTCGGTTGGCAGATACCCCACTACCCTGGAGCTATCCGGAACCAGCAAGTTTTCCGCGGCCTCAAAGACGGTCTTTCCATCGAATTTTCCGTACGGAGCCCCGGGGTCTTTACCGTCCCCCTTGGTCCACGTTTGTCCGCCGGGATTTGCCTCCTCGAGAAGCTGCAAGGCCTTCGCGTCCCAGTTATGCGGGTAGCCTCCATATGGCTTCGTCTCGACGTTGGCCCACCACATGTGCTCCTGACCCTTTGAGAAGGTCCACGTTGACTTGCACGCCATCGTGCAGCTCTGGCAGGCAATGCAGCGGTTGATGTTGAAGACGAACGCAAATTGCTGTCTTGGATACGCGGCCTCGTAGGGGTACGACATTGGGCGCCCGAGTTGCCAGTTGTAGACGTCACTCATGGTGTTTTCCTCCGTTCGTCTTGAAGCACGTTGAGAAGTCCGAGTCCCGTTTCGGGGTCCGTGTCCCTGTCCCGGCAGCAAACGCGGCTCCAAAACGCAACCTGCTCCTTCACGATGGCACGGATCTTCTCCGCTCCAAGCAGGAGGAACGTCTGGTGAGATCCTCCATAGAAGGGATTGGTGAATAGCTCCATCAGCCTCGGCTCGTCGAAACCCATCCGGGCATACTCCTGTGCAATCGCATTCGCCGACTCTCTCGCTGCCTCCTCGCCGGCGGCCAACTCAACACCCACGAGCAGCATGGGGTCTGTCTCGTCTGCTTCCTGGTATGGCATGAGTTGTTCTCCTCTCAGGTTTCCTTGTGCAGATCCCCGGCGAGATATCGCTTCATGAAATCGTTCTCGTTGTCGGGGGTGAAGCCGGTGGTCGCCGGTGCCCAGACTCCCTTCCCGCCTCGTCCACCATCCTCTGCCTTGGTGACTCGCACGAGTGTCTCCTTCGGCACGGTGTTGACGGCGTGGTTGTCGGCCTCACCTCCGAAGATGAAGCTCATGAAGACCTTGGACTTGTGGAAAAGCGTATCCGTCTGGTGCATGGGCATGTGCCAGTTGCGGGTGATCGATTGCTGAGATCCGTAGCGCAGGTTGGCCTGGTAGCCCGTGTTGGCAGAGAGCGCTCTCCCGTCGGGTCGAGTCTCATGAGCCTTCACGCTCTTTTCCGTGGCAATGAAGGGAGCGTGTTTCATCATGATCACGTTGTAGGGGTAAGCATGGTTGTATTTCACGCGCAGCATGCAGCGCGACACCCGGTAGAAGGGGTCATCCGGCCTTGCGTTCAAGTAGGGCCGATCCGCGGGATTCGCGTCAACGTAGACATAGTCCCCGTCGTTGATGCCCAGGTCGCGCGCGGCCACGGGATTCATGCTCAACTGGTGCTCGCCAACGCAGGGCGCCCTCTTGTCGAGACGGTAGGGATCACCGAAGTTGGAGTCGAAGAGCATGTGCCAGTCGACGTTGGACCATCCCGAGTGCACGCGGTGGCGGGTCTTGGGGGTCAGACAATAGAACTGGAACCCCTTCTCCCACAGGAAGTTCTTCGTCTTCTTTACCTCTGACCAGGGCAGTTTTACATTGCGAATCGTGCGGTGGTCCCAGTGCTCGTCGTCGCGGCTGATCCCGTAGTCTTCCGGGCGGACATTGGGGTTGGAGCTGACGATGACGTTGGGGAGATAGGGAGTCGCCTCCGGCCCCTCTCGATGCACGATGAAGTTCTCACCATAGTCGATTGCCTCCGGGAGATCCGTGTAGGCGTGCATGCGACCCGTGTCCGTGAAGAAGGGCTCATTGAAGTGCACCTGCTCGTAGAATGGGATCCGGGGATAAGTGCGGAAGTTGAGCAGAGAGCCGCCGGGTGGCCCATACTTGCCGGCCATGATGTCGGCGAGCTTGTATCCCGCTGTCGTCGTGCAGCTATCGAGGAGGCGTTGAATGTAAACCGAGCGCTTCCCTTCGTATTCGAACTTGAAGTAATCGGTAAACCGCTTGTCGCCCGTCACGTCGGCAAGAGCGCTGGAGATGCCAGCCAGGATTGTGAGGTCATCCTTCGAATCAAACACCGGCTTGATTCCGCCCTTCCAGATCTGCAGGAATGGGTTCGAGCAACTGGCGGTTATCTCGAGGTCCTCGAACTCGAGCCAGGAGTTTGCTGGCAGCGCCAGGTCCGCATACTCGATGGACGCCGTCATTTGAATGTCCATCGAGACGATCATCTCGACGTTGGGGTTGACGTTCTTGATCATCCCATACGCCCACTTCGCGTTGTTGATCAGGTTCACGTTGGTGAAGATGATCGCCTTGGTCGGCGTGGGCATGTGGGTCTTGCCCGTGAAGTTTTTCCGTCCAAGCTTGGGTGTATCCACGACGAGCGCGAGGTCTCCGTGGTTCCAGTAGGCAGGCTCCTCGTCCTTCGTGTGGGCGTGGGCCTTGATGTCCTTCCCGGATACCGAGGGATCAAGGTTCGGGTGGAAGGGATCTTCCGCCACCCAGCCCTTGAAGCCCGGCCCGGTCCAGGGAGACCCCTGAAACAGGGCAGCCTTGTAGTTGCCTGCCCAGGTGTGGCAGCCCGCGCCCGGCTTGCCGATGTTTCCGGTCAGCATGAGCGGCAGGTAGGCGGCGCGATTCATCTCCGTCGCGTGGAACCAGTGGTTGATTCCTTCTCCTTGATGGAGTCCGACGGGCTTGATCGTGGCGATGTCTTCTGCCAGCCTCTCGATGAGCTCCCGAGGGGCCTGCGTTATTTCGCAGACCGAGTCGAGGTCATAGTCCCTCAGGTGTGTTTGATAGAGGCTCCAGAGAGTTTGTGTTTCGACCATGGTGCCGTCGACAAGCTCTACTTTGAAGGAGCCTTCGAGCCTCGGCGATATTTCCTTCTGCTTCAGGATCTTGCCAACGTCGTCACGGTGGATTGCACGGAGGCCGCCAGTCTTCTCATCCCACACGACAAAGTCTCCGAGCCTTTCGTGTTGCTCCTTGGTCAGGCCCTGGATCTTCATGGAGGGTCCATTGGCCGTCAGGTCCGACTTGTAGTCGGCGAAAACTTCACTGGCTCGCAATCGACGCAGGTTATCTGTCCGGACGAGCAGCGGGAAGTCCGTGAACTGACTTACGAACTCGGCGTCGTGGAGCTTCTTGTCCATGAGGATTTTTGTGATCCCCAGCCAGAGGGCTGCGTCCGTTTGAGGCCGGATGGGAATCCAGTAGTCCGCCTTCGTCGAGGGTGGACCGTACTCGGGAGCTATGACGACGATCTTTCCGCCACGTTCCATGCACTCGATGAACCAGTGAGAGTCGGTCAGCTTGTTCTCGACCAGGTTCTTGCCATCCATGATGATGAGCTTCGAGAAGCGCAGATCGTTGAAGTCACATTCGGAAGTCTGGAGCCCATGAACCCACGGATGGCCTGGCGCCTGGTCGCCGTGCCAGGTGTAATTGGACCAGTTGCGGCCGGCGAGAGCTTGCTCGGGGTCCACCCCGCGCACGTGCACGTCGAGCAATGCCAGCGAGTTGTTGAGGCGGTACATTCCGTACTTCCCCATCACGCCAAGGAGCCCCATGCCTCCGCGCATCTTGATACAACGTGTGCCGGCGCCTTTCGTCTCCTCCACCATCTCGCCCTGATAACCCTGTGCAAGGAGGAGCTTCTTGCCTTCCTCGCCGCTATACCGGCGGGCGATCGACTGGAGCGCCTCTGCAATGTAGCGGAAGGCGTCCTCCCAGGGGAGCTGGACGAATTCGTCCTGGCCGCGAGAGTCGAACTGGTACTTTGTCTTGAGCTCCGGGGTTAGCTCCGGGAATCCTGCGTCAGCCCACGCCTTCCAACCCTTGCGGACAATCGGGTGCCGTAGCCGATAGGGGCCGTAGAGAACCCGGTGAAAAGTATAGCCCTTGGCGCACTGCCGAGGGTTCCAGTTGTTGGTCGCGTGGTTCCCGTAAAGGTCCGCATAGTCCTGGTAGTCATAGGTTGCGCCACTGCGTGTGACGATGCCGTTGCGCACGTAGGACCTGATGCGGCAAGCATGAGTGTCGTTGGGGGAACAGACCCAATCGAAGGCCTGGTCATAGCGGTACTGGTCTCTGTAGATCTTTTCCCATTCGCGCCCCACGGATCGGGAGAGCGGGTTGTCATTGGGGTCGATTGCAGCGAAGAGGTTGAATTGGAAGCCCAGCGTCGAGGCCGTCGCTCCCGCGCCAGCTCCCATCCACTTCAGGAAGGCCCTGCGCCCGATTTGATTGGTCTTCTCAGTGTTTTTCATGTGAGCCTCTCATGGGTCCAGTCGCAAGTCTTGCCAGATAGTCACCGACTTCTTCCCATCGCGATCGCCCGCACTTCCGTTCCAGACTGCAAATGCCACGGCAACAGACCCGCCCGGTTGGAACTTTACGGGCTTGTTCCCGGTTCCGGCGAGCTCTCTGTGAAAAACCACGCGATAGGTGCTGGTTGCAAAGACACCGAAGGCGTTGATCGTTTGATCGACACGGGGGAGCGCAACCAGAGTTCCAAGGCCGTGAGCCATGAGGTTCTCCACCGCACTCTTTCGAGTTGGATCCGAAACAATGTTCCCTGCGCCCCAGCCCGTGACGAATGTTGGATCGGAGTCCAGCGTAAACGCTGTCCTGAACGGTTGCTCGACGGGAGAGCGCTTCATGTTCGGATACGAGTCGATTCCCATGTAGGGATAGACATTGTCGAGCTCCTGAAAAGTGGATTCGAGGTCAGCTTGCCTCTCCGACTTCCACATCCAGATGTTCACCAGCTCGCCGGGGCCGCCCATGGCAAAGAAGGGAGGATCCAGGGACTGGGCGAATTGGATAGCCGCGCCGTCGCGAAAATCCTGCGGGCGCATCGCGGTGTGATCGTGGGTCTCGTCTTGCCACGAGAGGCGCAACGCCAACTCCTTGCCGTCGTGGAGCGCTTGCACGGTGAGCTCCTCCGGCCGCTCCACCCTCCACCACAGCGGCATGAGGTGCAGGTTTACCCGGGGAGCATCCCGCCAGGCGCCTTCGTCGGGGTGAGTGGGAATCGCGGAGACCCTGGGTGCCCGGATCTCGAATTTCCGCATCTCGACTCGGCTTCGCTGGGTCTCGCTCGAAAGGCCGAGAACGTAGTGGACGAGGTGCCATGCGTCGTCGCCAGCAAGGTACCCGCTGGAAGGCATGGGCGTTCCAGGACTGCCCGCAACGATGCGACGATAGACCTCCTCGGGTCTTGGAGATCCCTTGAAGATTCCAAGTGTGAGGTCTCGCGGCCGAATCGGCAAGTTCCTGTCGTCGAGCTGTTTTTGCACGCCGTCTCCTCGTCCAGTCGCTCCATGGCATGGGGCGCAGGCCTTTTGGAAGACGTCGGCGGCCCTGGCATGGGCTTCCGGCGTATAGCGTGGTTCAGGAGGGGGTAGGACAATCCCCGCCTTTTCGCCTGACGTTCCCTCGACGACGGCGATGGCCACTTCCGCGAAGGCTTTTACGTAGTGGACCAGCGCCCACCGCGTCCTCTCGCTCAAGTGTGCCCAGGATGGCATGGACGATCCGGGCATGCCGCGAGAGATTGTGCGGAATATGTCCCCATCAGTGGGGACTCCTTCCCAGGTCGAGACGATCCTGTAACGCGCCGTGACGAAGTCTCGCGGTCTTGGATACAGGAGGTAAGCAGCTAACCCGAGTCCTTTTCCGTCGAGGCCATGGCAAGCTGCGCACTGCTTCACGTACGTGGCCTTCCCCAGCGCCAGACTTTCGGGTGAAACTGCCAGCGAGCTGACCGGTTCGTAGTTCCCTGTTGTTCCAAGCGGGCCTGTTTCCGCGGCTTTTTTCAGGGGAGAGCTCGCGGAATCGGACGCCCCTCTCTCCGCTTCGCTGCCCCTGTCTGCGTCGGGAGTGGGCTCGCGGCCGCACCCAGAGAGCCACGAGATGGCCCAGCATAGCAGGATCCCATGTAAAGCTCGGCGACGGTCTCTCACGGTTGCACCTCCTCCAAGAGATCAAGATCGCGATTTGCTAATCGCCCTGCGGCGTTCGTATTTCAAGCAAAAGGGATGCCTTCTGGGACAGGCCCGGGCCGCCAGAGGCTCCCTGTCTGTGGAAAGCTTCTGGCACTCATGGGCAGAGGCCCCACGAGATTCTGCCCGCCGCATCAAGGGATGCCGCGGGGCCAGACCTGAGCCTCTCTGCCGTCAAAGCGTCAGCGGCATAAGTAGCAGGGGGCAGGGTGCGCGTTGGATCGTCTGCTCTGCCACGCTGCTCCCCGCGAGTCGGTCCCGGATCGCAAGGCCCTGGCTGGACATGACGATGAGGCTTGTCCCACTTTCTGCCGCGTCATTTGCGATTTCGACGCCCGGATCTCCGAAGCGAACAGAGGTTTCGGATCGAAGGTCTGAAAGTTTCTTGCTGACGATTTCCCTGAGTTTTCCGGACGTCTCTACTTTTTGATTCTCGTAGTGTTCTGCGACACTCACGCTGGGGCTGGGGACCACAGCGTCATCACACTTTAATCCCGACTCGACGACGTGGAGGAGTCTCAGGGATCCGTCAAAAGCGCGCGCCCAGGACTTGGCGGATTCCACGACCGCCATGGACCTGCGGGAAAAATCGCAGGGCACCAGAATTCGCTCCGGCCGAAACGAGTGTTTGCTGCCGCCCGCTGGAATTCGTGTCGATTTGAAAATCAAGCTGGGAATCCGCGAGAACCGCAGCATCTTTGCCGTGAAGCTTCCCAGGCGGAATTGTTGAGCGCCGGACTGACCATGAGTCGCGATGAGAAGCAGCTCCGCCCCTCTCTTTTCGATCTCCTCGCAGACCTTTTCCGCTCCCGCCTCCTCGAGCAGCAGGATTTCATACCTTACTCCCGTGAACTCCGTGGCGTGCTTCGCTAGCGCCTCGAGGTCGCAGAGAGCCTCACTTGTTGTGGACGCACTCTTGACCTCGCTGGCCGGCAGTTGCCACGGACTGAAGATCGGAGGGCTCCTGGTTGTATGCACGACGATCAGCCGAGACTCGAACTTGCGCGCCAGGTCCCCCGCTGCGCCAAAGGCCTCCCTGGAAGCCTCGGAAAAATCAGTTGTGATGGCCAAATTGCGTAACATGACACCTCCTGGCAAGCTTCTACAAGGCATTCGACGGCACTCTGCTTGCAACTATCATTCCTTCTTTCTTTTCTCGGGCCGTTCCGGATAGACTTTGAGCTTTCCCAAACTGACAACAGGAAAGGAACACTCATGAGTTTTGCAAAGTTAGGTTTTGTGACTGTCTGTGCCGCGGCTCTAGTCCTTGCTGGCTCGGTTACCATGGCTCAGGTGAAGAAGGGCAAGAGCCGTCTTCTCGAGACGAAGCAGCTCATGGGTGGTCTCATCAAGGTGCAATGCGATGCGGTGAAAAAGAGCGTCGACTCCCCGCCAGGCGACGAGAAGGGCTGGGCAGCGCTTGCCACGAGTGCTGCGCTCCTGAACGAGGCGAGCTACGTCCTCATGGAAGATGGCCGTTGTCCGGATGCGACCTGGGCTGATGCGGCGAGCAAGGTGCTGCGGGATGGCAGCGCGGCCGTGGTCAAGGCGGCCGAGGCGAAGGACAGTGAGGCCGCGAAGAAAGCTTTTGGCGAAATGACAAAGGCGTGTGGCGCCTGCCACAAGGCCCACAAGAAGTAGCCTCTGCTCGAGCTCTCGTTGCGCGCGAGCATGTCGCGCCCGACCGAGATTGGGATGCGACGCGGCGTGGAACGAGTTTGACCAAAAACACCGAAACCTCCTGGCTCCAGGTCACCTCGAAGAGGTATGAAAGTGTTTTGGATCATCCTTGGTGCCGTGACTGCCGCGCTCGTCATTCGTGCCGGTTACAATCGCGTGGGCGCGAATGCCCGAAGGGAGGAAATGATGCGAGATCAGCTACTTGCGAGGACTGTTGAAAAAGCAACCTTCGGGGCTGGCTGATTCTGGGGAGTGGAGGCGACCTTCCGAAAATTGCAAGGCGTCACCTCCACCGCAGTAGGCTACTGCGGCGGTAGCACCCGGAATCCCACCTACGAGCAAGTGTGTAGCGACCGCACAGGTCACCTCGAAGCAGTGCAACTCGAGTATGACCCTCTGAAGGTCACGTACGAACAGCTTCTCGAAGTTTTTTGGTCGAGTCATAACCCGACGCAAGTGGGCGGGCAGGGTTTCGACGGTGGCTCGCAGTACCGCTCCGTGATCTTTTACCACACGCCGGAGCAACAGGTCTTGGCAGAGGCCTCGAAGGCAAAGCTCGAAAGGACTGCCCGCTTTCGCAACCCGATCGCCACGCAGGTTGCTCCGGCGCCCACCTTCTGGCGCGCCGAGGAGTACCACCAGCAATATTACGAGAAAGCGGGCTGCAGGGTCTGAATCCGCCTGGAGCTTGACGGGCGCCGGGCGCCTCCGGCACAGCCGCCGCCTCCATCGTAAGACTGTGCGGCGGGCCGATTCTTGCCCACGTTCACGCCAGGACGATGACCTCAAGCTGCAAGCCGAATGGCTCTCACTCAGTACCGCGCGCCATGAATGGGTGCCTGAAATCTCCCCCTGAGGGGAGCCACGCTGTCCCCCTCACACTCCCCCTGGCGAGTACCGCCCAAGAGCTGCATTTTCAGGCACTAACTTGCGGTGGGCGGTACTCAGTGGGCTCTCCGCCGGCAGAAACCGCCGCAAGGGTCAGGCGTGGCAACGGAATCCCCACTGCGAGAAGGTGAGACATTGCGCTCGCGTCCACTGGAACGCTGATGAGGTTCCCCTGGACCTGGTCGCAGCCGTGCTCGGTCAGGATCTCGAGCTGCTCTTCTGTCTCGACCCCTTCGGCGATCACTTCGAGGCCCAGGCTTTGCGCCATTGCGATGATCGCCTTTACGATGGAGACATTGTCCGCACTTGTTGCGATGTCCCTCACGAAGGATCTGTCCACCTTGAGGCGGTTCACCTGAAGACGCCGCAGGTGGTTCAGGCAGGAGTATCCAGTGCCGAAGTCATCGATCGACAGCTCGACGCCGAGGGCTCGAAGCCTCTGGACAGTATCGATTGCGGTCTCCGGGTTCTGCATCATGATGCTCTCCGTGAGCTCGAGCTCCAGGAGGTGGGCATCCAGGCTGCATGTGCGGAGTTCACTGCCGATGATTTCGGCAAGTCCCGGCTCCTGGAACTGCTGGTTCGAGACGTTGACAGCCACGCGCACCGATCGACGCAGGGTCTCTCCCCACGCCTTGCTCTGGAGGCATGCCATGTGAAGCACTTGAGAGTCAATCTGCCGGATGAGTCCGGCTTCCTCTGCGACGGGGAGGAACGCCCCCGGCAGGAGAAGGCCGTGATCGGGGCGGCGCCATCTCACCAGCGCCTCGACCCCGACGACTTGTCCGGTCTGCAAGCTGACCTGCGGTTGATAGTGCGCCACAAGCTCGTGGCGCTCGAGTGCGCGCCGCAGGCAGGCTTCAAGCGAAAGTCGCTCGAATGCGGTGGCATTCATGGAGCGAGAGTAAAACTGAAAGCTGTTGCCGCCCTGCTTCTTGGCACAGGAGAGGGCCGTATCGGCATTTTTCAGGAGAGCATCGACGTTGTCTCCGTTGACCGGGTAGACCGCGATTCCGATGCCCAGCGAGACGAATACTTCCTGCCCTTGAAGCGTGAAGGGGCTAGCGATGGCGTCGAGGAGACGCCTTGCCACCTTCGCTGCGTCGTGAATGCGTAGGAGTTCCGGTAGCACGAGCGTGAACTCGTCCCCGCCAATACGGGCCAGCACAAGATCGTTGAGCTCCCGGTTTGCCCTCGAAAGAATGTCGCTGGATCTGACGACCTCGCGTAATCGATTGGAGACCTCCTTGAGGAGCATGTCCCCGACGCTGTGGCCGAGTGTGTCGTTGATTCGCTTGAATCTGTCCAGGTCCAGAAAGAGGACAGCCACCAATTGGTGGCCTCGTTTGGCTTTTTCGATGGCCTCGTTGAGTAGCTCCTTGAAGTGTGGGCGATTGGGCAGGCCCGTGAGTTCGTCGTAGTAGGCGAGGGCGTGAATCTGCATCTCCGCAAGCATTCGTTCAGTCACATCCTGGAAGGTGCCGACGATGCGGACTGCTGCGCCAGAATCTGCAGTTACGAGCTCAGCTTCCAGGTGAATCAGGCGCTCCGCTCCGCCCTGGGTGACCCGGAGATCCGTACACAGCGGCTCCTGACAACTGAGCGCAGAATCGAAGTAGGACTTGATGGCTTCTCTGTCGTCTTCGTGCACGACCGAGAGGAAGTTCCCGACTCTCAAGCATTGATCCGGTGAATGAAACCCGAGCATCTTTGACGCTTCTCGGGACATCTTGAACGTCTGATCGCGAAGGTCGAGCTCCCAGCTTCCAAGCTTTGCGATCCTCTGGGCCATGGCAAGACTTGTCTCGCCGCGCGTCAACTCCCCAAGCCTCTGGCTATCCCGGAGCATGTACCGGATCCTCTGGCAGAGGATCCGAGGCTGGATGGGCTTGGTGACGAAGTCGGTTGCGCCCAGAGCACGCGCGTTGTCAATCGATGCCAGATCGTTGAGTCCGGTCATGAGGAGCACTGGCACCATCGATGCCGCAGGCAGGGCTCGAAGGGCCTGGCAAGCCTCCAGACCGTCGACGCCAGGCATGAGAACGTCGATGATCACGAGGGCTGGACTGTGCTCGGTGAAGGCAGGCACAGCCTGGCGTCCCTCGGAGGCTTCGGCGACGACAAATCCTTCTTCCTCCAGCGCTTCGCGGATCAGGGTCCTCGAGGCGAGGTCGTCGTCAATCAGGAGGACTTTCGGGCTGCTTTCGGGTTGAAACACTTCGTGCCTTCGATTTCCAGGAGCATTTCGATTTCAAGCGACGCGCTGGTCTGCCCGGGATCTGTTTGACATCCCAGGTGTGTGGGCCTGCAGAAGGGGAATTCGGCTCCAGCGTTCGCGCCACTTGAATTTCGCTCCTCGAGCAGGATTCCTGACACCATCGCACCTGTCGAATCGATCTCGCACGCGAGGGAGCTGGAGGTCGCTGGCAGAGTTATCGGCATACGATTGCGTTCAGCGGAGTTGAGACGGAGTTGCGGGCTCGCCGGGCCAAGCTTCTACGCTGCGAGGCCGAGTGCACCGATTGGGGCCTGATCTTGAGCCGGTGAGCCGCCGGCTCAAGCGCCAACTGGCAAAGCCGCTGAGCGGCATTGTGGCGTTTGTGTCCAGACCAGCTTGACCTCCAGGGAATCTTCCGCTCTCGTGGAAAGCACCAGAGAGGAGCGTGGAAACTCTCAATTTCTGCAGCCCGGGGACCATTCCTGGATTTCCTGTCCCACGACGAGGCGGATTGCGCTCGGAGGTGTGTCCTCGAGATCGTGGACACCCGAGACCCCGGAAACGACAGAAAGCCCGGCTCGGTGGAGTAACCCAGCAACCCAGTTCCAGAGAAAGGAATCTCCCATGCGCACCACAATCCTCACCCTCCGAGGCCTCTTACTCGCCGCCCTCCTCCTCGCCTCCTTCGCCGGAGCAGTCCTGGCTCGCACTCCCATCGACGTTGCTATCGGAAACTTTGACCCGCCCGCAGTTCGAGACCCGGTGCTCAGGGCACCAAGGGAAGTTCCGCTCCCCGTGCGCTTTCTCCGCGGCGACGCCGACGGCAGCGGGAAGGTGGAGCTCGCCGATGTCCTCACGGTGCTCTCGAATCTCTTCCTCGGCACGAAACCCCTCGGTTGCACGGACGCAGCGGACGCCAATGACGATGGGCAGCTCGCGATGTCCGACGCCATTCACACCCTGAGCTTTCTATTCCTCGGCGGTGTGAACATGCCGGCCCCCTTCCCCGAGTGCGGAGTCGACCCAACCAACGACGCCCTGAGCTGCGGCGAGGGGGCGAGCTGCTCGCCCGAGCTAGCCACGCCTGCGTTCCAGATCACGCGCACCGAGACGGGGTACTTGCTCGATCTTCCGGAAGAAATGGTCGCAGTGCTTCCGGAGGAGTCCGAGATGCTCCTTGGAGCCTCGACGGATTCCCTGACCGCCAAGGCGGGAGTGGCCCGCAAGCTCTCGAATACCAGCGTGTTCGTCGAGACACAGACCTCCCTGCGCCTCGGGACCGGTGTGCGCCCGATCGTGAGCCTCCAGATTCCCACAGCCGTGGCACGAATGCCTGCACTCGGCTTCGACTGTGGTCCAGCGGTCTGCACGTGCTCCGGCGACGAGGACTGCAACCGACTCTTCTCCACCGATTCTTGCACCGGCGGCTTTTGCGTGATTGGCCCCTCGGGCCAGGTCTGGTGTATCTGCGCGGCCAGGTACTAATCTCCCGCTGGACGGCCACGGATCCTGGAA
>SXGR01336174.1_pt1 | contig 26289 bp, 23 predicted proteins | sample 3174711 | NCBI WGS metagenome assembly SXGR01 (sample SAMN11356860, study PRJNA531348) | freshwater metagenome | isolation source: freshwater sample F1-60 | place: China: Fuxian Lake, Yuxi | collected 2017-12-25
CATGGCGTTTGAAGCCATGAATAACGCGGGCATTTATGAAGACATCAAGATGCTGGTGGTGCTGAACGATAACGACATGTCGATCTCGCCGCCCGTGGGCGCGTTACAGCGGCACCTCGCGCGACTGATGTCTGGCCGTTTTTACGCCGCCGCACGCAACATGGGCAAGGCCATGCTGTCGGTGGTGCCGCCGGTGTTGCAACTCGCCAGGCGGTTTGAAGAACACGCCAAGGGTATGGTGCTCCCCGGCACCATGTTCGAAGAGTTTGGGTTCAACTACGTCGGGCCGATCGACGGCCATGATCTGGACAGCCTGATCCCCACCCTGCAGAACCTGCGCGAGCGGCGCGGGCCACAGTTCCTTCACATCGTCACCCGCAAGGGTAAGGGCTATCGTCGCGCCGAGGTCGACCCGATCGCCTACCACGGGCCGGGAAAATTCGATCCTGCCGAGGGCCTGAAAAAGCCCGCTGCGCCGGGCAAGCCCACGTTTACCAATGTGTTTTCCGATTGGATCTGTGACATGGGTGCTGCCGACCGTCGGCTAGTGGCGGTGACGCCTGCCATGCGCGAGGGCTCCGGCCTGGTCGAATTCGAGAAACGCTTTCCGGATCGTTATTTCGATGTGGGGATCGCCGAGCAGCATGCAGTCACGTTTGCAGGCGGACTCGCCTGCGAGGGTCTGAAGCCGGTGGTCGCCATCTACAGCACCTTCCTGCAGAGAGGCTACGATCAGCTCATCCATGACGTGGCGCTACAAAATCTGCCTGTGATGTTTGCGATAGACCGCGCAGGGCTGGTGGGCGCCGATGGCGCCACGCACGGTGGTTTTTTCGATTACGCGTACCTGCGTTGCGTACCGAATCTGGTGGTGATGGCGCCTTCTGATGAAGCCGAGTGTCGGCAGATGCTTACCACCGCATTTCTTCATGACGGGCCGGCGGCGGTTCGCTATCCGCGCGGCGCTGGTATTGGGGCAGTGCCTGCGCGTGATCTCTCCGTGCTGCCGATTGGTGTGGCCGAGCGGCGGCGGGAGGGGCGGCGCATCGCCATCCTGGCTTTTGGCACGCTGCTGGCGCCCTGTCTTACGGCGGGCGATGCGCTCGATGCCACGGTGGTCAACATGCGCTTCGTCAAACCGCTCGACGTCGCCATGCTGCGTGAACTGTCGCGTACGCACGATGCGTTCGTTACCGTCGAGGAGCACATGGTGATGGCGGGCGCGGGTAGTGCGGTGGCCGAAGCGCTTGGCGCTGAAGGAATCTCGATCGAATTGTTCCAGTTGGGGCTACCGGACCGGTTCATTGATCACGGCGATCAGGGCAAGCTCCTTCAGCTTGAGGGGTTGGATGCAGCGGGAATCGAACGCTCGGTTCGTCAGCGTTTCGCAGCGCTTCTTCCTGGGGCGGAGCCACGGCTGGTGGCCAGCCGATCGGCATAGCCGGCTCGGGCCTGCCGATGTCCCTCGTTACCGGATCCGTCAAAATCCATAACCCGAGTGCCTAACTCGGGTTTATATCCCTATGTCTTACAGGTTTCTTGTGCATTGCGGCAATAGGGCGCTTGCGCGTCTAAAATAATTAGGTCTTTAAAGCGGTCTTCCGGCCGTGTCACCCTCCACCCCCCTCATGGCTGCGATAGTCAGCTTCCGGAGTTCTCATGAATACGCGTGATCCTCATTTCGCGGTCGGCTCAGAGATGGCCGACGTCCAGGGCAGTCACGACCCGCGCAACATTGCAATCGGACTTGTTGGTGTCAAGGGGGTGAGATATCCGTTGCACTGGGGGAGCGGCGCGGAGCGTCAGCCTGCGGTGGGCGATTTCACGATGAGCGTGTCGCTGCCGGCGGATCAGAAGGGCACGCACATGTCGCGGTTCATTGCGATGCTGGAGGAGCACTCGGCGTCAGGCGAGGGGCTCGATGCGGCAGGGCTGGCGGCGATGCACGGGCAAATGCTGGAGCGGCTGCAGGCGGGTCGGGGTCGGCTGGAGGTGTCTCTCACGTTGTTTGTGAGGAAGGCAGCGCCTGTGTCAGGGGTGCAGAGCCTGATGGATTATCAGCTGAAGGTGGTCGTGGAGGGGGAGGCGAAGACGGCGGTGACCGAGGTGCAACTGGTGGTGCCGGTCACGAGCCTGTGCCCGTGTTCCAAGACCATTTCAGAGTACGGTGCGCACAACCAGCGATCGCACGTGACGATGTGGGTGGAGGCGAGCCCGGTGATCGAGCCCAGGGAGCTGATCCGGCTGGCTGAAGACGAGGCGTCTTGCGAACTGTGGGGGGTGTTGAAACGTGCGGACGAGAAATATGTGACCGAGCGCGCGTACGACAACCCGAAGTTTGTCGAAGACCTGATCCGGGATGTGGCGGCGCGGTTGTCGAAGGACGCGCGGATCAGCCGCTATGCGGTGGAAGTGGAGAACTTCGAGTCGATCCACAACCACTCGGCCTGGGCGCGTATCGAGTCAAACTGAGCGCTGCACGATTGCGTGCGGAGGTTTCATCGTGATGCACTCCTCTTCGGATCGCTACCGCTCGCCAGCGAAGGTTCTGCACTGGGCCACCGCGCTGATCGTCATGGGGGTAGTCATCCCGGCGGGCATCTGGATTCGCTACTTCGAACCTGCCGACCAGGCGCTCAAGATGCGCCTTTACAACATTCACGAAAGCTTTGGCGTCGTGGTGTTCGCGCTGGTGCTGCTTCGGCTGGTTTACCGGTGGTTGTATCCGCCGCCCGCGTGGCCGTTGGAGACCCCGGCCTGGGTGCGGTTGCTGGCGGGTTTTTCGCACGCGAGCCTTTACGCGCTCCTGATTCTGATGCCGGTAACCGGCTTTCTTGCGACCAATGCCTGGGGCTTCCCTCTCAAGGTGTTCGAAGTGTTACCGCTTCCTTCTCCAATCGAAAAGGATGAGGCGATCGCTAAGGCGCTGTCGTTTACGCACTGGTGCGGGGCGGTGTCCATGGGTACGCTGCTCGCCGCGCACGCGGCAGGTGGCGTCTATCACCGCTTCATGGCGCGCGATGCGCTGTCGCGCCGCATGTTCTGAGATTTCTCCATATGGCTTCCCATTCCACCGCCTCAGGCGTCCTTCCCTCCTCCGGCGAGACGCCCCGGCTGACCGGACGCAGGGTGCTGTTCGGCGCGCTGGTGCTCCTGACCGCCGCCGGACTGCTCGGACTGATGGCGGCAGCGCTTTTCCGGCCCGCGGGCATCGACGGCTGGGGTATCGCGATGCTGGTCGCTTTCGTGTTCACGCTGCCCTGGACCACAATCGGTTTCTGGAATGCGCTGATCGGCTTTCTGTTGATGACTTTCGCGCGAGATCCAGAAGGTTCCGTGGCACCGCATCTGCGTAGCATTCGGGGCGATGAAGCAATCGATAGTTCCACCGCGATCGCAGTCTGTATCCGAAACGAAGATCCCGAGCGGTTGGCCCGTAACCTGGGATGGATGATCGAGCGCCTGGCCGCCACCGGCGAGGGCCGCTGGTTTCATGTGTACATGCTGAGCGACAGCAATCAGCCCGATATTCTGGCTGCCGAAAAAACGCTCGTTGATTCGCTCTCGGCGCGTTTTGAGGGGCGCGTGGCGGTGACCTGGCGCCAGCGGGTGGGCGGTGAGGGTTTCAAGGCGGGCAACCTGCGCGATTTTCTCGATCGCTGGGGCAATCGCCACGAATACATGATTGTGCTCGACGCCGACAGCGTCATGACCCCCGCTGCCATGTTGCGACTGGTTCGCATCATGCAGACCAATCCGAAAATCGGTATTTTGCAGACGCTTGTCACCGCATTGCCCTCTGACAGTGCGTTCGCCCGCGTGTTCCAGTTTGGTATGCGGCTGGGCATGCGTTCCTGGACGCTGGGCGCGGCGTGGTGGCAGGGTGACTGCGGTCCCTATTGGGGGCACAACGCAATCATCAGAATCCAGCCTTTTGCAGAACATTGCCGTCTGCCAGTGCTGCCAGGTCGTCCGCCGTTGGGTGGTCATGTGCTCAGTCATGACCAGCTGGAAGCGGTACTCATGCGTCGAGCGGGTTATGAAGTGCGGGTGCTGCCCGACGAGGGCGGCAGCTGGGAGGAAAACCCCCCGCACCTGATCGAATTCATTCGTCGCGATTTGCGCTGGTGCCAGGGCAACATGCAGTACTTCCGCTTCCTCAGCATGCCGGGGCTGCGTCCGGTCAGCCGTTGGCAGTTGTGGATCGCGATCGCCATGTATCTGAGCGGTCCGGGCTGGATCGGCTTCACGGTGTTTGGCCTCATTCGCCAGGGGCCCATGGATGCCGATCTGGGGCTCTTGCTGCTGGTACTGTCGCTCACCATGAATTTTGCGCCCAAGCTGGCCACGCTCGCCGATGTGCTGTTGCGCAAGCGCTTGCGTGAGTCATTCGGTGGCGCGCCAGCGGTGCTTGTGAGCGCGCTCGCCGAAACCGTGTTCACGATGCTGATCGTACCGATCTGCGCGTTGTCGGTGACCTTGTTCGTTCTGGGTCTTCCGCTGGGCCGGCAGACGGGCTGGAGCGCCCAACAGCGCGACGCTGAAGGTGTGCCGCTCGGGTTTGCGCTGCGCCGGTTGTGGGCGCACACGGTAGCTGGCGTTGCGTTCGCGGTGTCGCTGTTCCTGCTCGCGCCTGGTGCGATGTGGATTGCCTTGCCGTTTTACACTGGGCTGGGCGCGGCGATCCTCATCACCATGGTGAGCGGCGCGCCGCGTGTCGGTGCGCTTGCGCGCGACGCAGGGCTCTGCCGCTTGCCCGAAGAAGTTCGTAGCGCAGGCCCCGACTGTGCCTCCACGCTGCTCGGCTTCAGTCCGGTTGCCGCAGGCGCCCGGTAGTGGCGCACCAACGCCTGGCCTCACGGGTAGCGCTCTGCGCGCTGGGCCTGACGATCGCTTGGGGCGTGATCGACCCGATCCGTGCCGAGCCACGCGGCGAAACGCGGGTTCAGTTTGTCGACGCGAGCAAGCCCACCCGCTGTGCCGAGGAGGATAACCTCTACGTGAAGCTCGTGGCGTCGGGCATTCGCAGCCTGTCCTTGTCGGTCGAGCATCCGCCCTACATCGAGACGGTGACCTCGGACAGCACCGCGCCAGACTTCACGCACTGCGACATGAGCGGCGACCCCAAGCACGCCTTTACGCCGCGCGAACTGATCTTGTACGAAGACGATTCAATTCGGCTGGTGGGGCACACGTTTTTCAATTTCTGGCGGCCGGACATCGTTGAGGTCAAGGTTGGGGAGCGCATCGAGCGTGGGCTTCACCTGCTGCAGTTGCTGCGGCGCGGGCCGAAGCGCGACATCGAAATTCTGGTGCTGTATCCGGCTGATGGTTATTGGCGCGCCAAGCCGCTGCCGCCAGCGCAACTTCCGGACAGCGCCTATGGCAGCTCATTTCTGTTTGGCCCGATTGAGGAGGACGGTCGGCCGCTGGTGGCAATCCGCGCGCTCGAGTTCGATCCCGTAACGCTGCGCTTTACGCTGCAGTTTGCGCGCGGCGGCGTTGGTACGCTTGCGGTGGCGGAGACCACATCCCAACGTACGCGAGTGGTAATGGATATTGGCACGACCTCAAGCGGACAGACCCCGTTTGCGGCGTTACGCTCTATGTTCGTGACAACTGATAACGCCGATGCTTCGGTGGCAGCCTGGCGCGAGGGTTCTGGCATGCGGTCAGCGCCCATCATCGGGTTTGGTCGATTTGAATCGAGCCGCGCCCGCTTCGGTCGCGATTCCCCTTCCCGTCATAACCTCAGTGCGCCGGATCATGTGTTCGCCGATTTCAGTCCGGCATCTGTTGACAGCCGCCCGTGGAGTCCTTGATGAACGCGGCCGCAGAGAAGCTCGCGCTGGTGGGTAAGGATTTGCCGCCAGAGCCGCCGGCAGTCGATAGCCCCGCCTGGCAGACGTTACTTGCCGCCCGATACGATGGCGCAGCGGTCGCGCAGGCGTCGTCTGTGGCACGTGCCCGCGAGGCTGTGGCGCATGCCGATGATGCAGTGCTCAATGCGATCTACGGTCCGCTCTGTCCGGTCGCCCTTGATGAAGGCTTTGCAATCGCCCACCTGGCACAGAGCCTGGACGGGCGCATTGCCACGGTAGGTGGCGTCTCGCGATGGCTGAGCGGTGACGAAGATCTGCTGCACACCCATCGGATGCGTGCGCTCGCCGATGCGGTACTGGTGGGGGTGAATACCGTTCTTTACGACGACCCGCAGCTCACCGTTCGTCGTTGCACGGGTCGTCATCCGGTAAGGGTGGTGATCGATCCGGAATTCCGGATCGATGGCTCGCAGCGCGTCTTTACCGACCCGGTGGCCCCGACGCTTCTGATCGTGGCCGCTGATCGTGCGGCCGGGCGGCGGTCGCTCGGGCAAGCCGAGGTGGTTACGCTTGAACGTGGCGCTGGTGGTGATCTCGACCCCATCGCCATCCGCCGTGTGTTGGCATCCCGAGGGCTGCATTGGCTCTTTATAGAGGGCGGCGGGACCACTGTGTCACGGTTTCTTCGTGCTGGGGCGCTCGAACGCTTACAGCTCACGATTGCGCCGGTCATCCTGGGGTCGGGGCGGCCCGCCCTTCAGCTGCCTGTGATCGAGGATCTGCGCGATAGCCTGAGGCCTGCCACCCGTCAGTTCCAGCTTGGTAGCGATACGCTGGTTGAGTGTATTTTCCGTGGTTGAGCACGCACCGGCCACGATCTAAGCCTTCACTGTGTCCGACTCCAATACTGCTCGGGCTTTCTGGGTTCGAGAACCATTCGTGGGCGAGCTCCGTCATGAGGCGCTCCCCGATTTGCAGCAAGGCGAAGCGCGTGTTCGGACGCTGGTGAGCGGTCTCAGCCGCGGCACCGAAACGCTGGTGTTCGCGGGGGCAGTGCCGGCCAGCCAGCGTGCGCTCATGCGCTGTCCACACCAGGAAGGCGAGTTCCCTGGTCCAGTCAAATACGGTTACTGCTCGGTAGGTCGGGTGGACGCGGGGCCAGCAGGTTGGATTGATCGCCGGGTGTTCTGCCTCTACCCGCACCAGGATCGCTATGTGGTGAGTGTCGATTCGTTGGTGCCCATTCCCGACGGGGTACCGTCTGAGCGGGCGGTGCTCGCCGCCAATCTCGAGACTGCGATCAATGGCCTATGGGACGCATCGCCCCGTATTGGCGATCGGGTGGCCGTGGTGGGCGCGGGTGTGGTCGGGAGTCTTTGCGCGGCGCTGCTTGCACGCATACCAGGCGTCAGCGTTGAGCTGATCGATGTTGACCCGCGCCGTACGACGCTCGCGACGGCGCTGGGCTGTCGCTTCTCACTACCGTCGCAGGCAACGCCAGAGGCCGATCTGGTGGTGCACGCAAGTGGTCACTCGAGCGGACTCGCCACGGCGCTTCGGATCGCCGGGTTTGAGGCGACCGTGCTCGAACTCAGCTGGTATGGCGAGCGCGGGGTGAGCGTGCCGCTTGGCGAAGCGTTTCACTCGCGGCGCCTCACGCTGCGCTCTTCGCAGGTGGGCGCGGTGGCCCCGGCACAGCGCGCGCGCTGGTCCTATCGTCGCCGTCTGACCCTTGCTCTCGAGCTGCTCGCTGATCCGGTGTTTGAGGCCTGCCTCGGCGGGCGCAGCCATTTCTCTGATTTGCCTGAGACGCTTGCGCGTCTGACCCGCTTGCCCGACGGTGAACTCTGCCATCGGGTGATCTATGACCAAGGCGTGTGACGTACGTTCCCCTGCCTTCCCTCTGCCTCTGGAGTCCAACTATGCACTCGCTAGCCGTCTCCGATCACATCATGATTGCCCACAGCTTTCGGGGCGAGGTCTTCGGACCTGCGCAGAAGCTGCATGGCGCAACCTACGGCGTTGAAGTGGAGTTTCGACGCGCCGAGCTTGATCAGCACGGGCTGGTCTGCGATATAGGCCTCGCGCTCAATGTGCTCAAAGAGGTGCTGGCGGGCTTCAACTACCACAACCTCGACGAGCTTCCTGATCTGGTGGGTCGCAACACCACCACCGAGTTCATGGCCAGTGAAATTTTTCGCCGGATGAAGGCACGCGTGGTGGCCGGTGCAGTGGGTCCAGGCACCGCTGGCGCGATTGAGTCGATGCGGGTGGTGCTGCGCGAATCGCCGGTCGCGTGGGCAAGCTTCGAGGGTTCGCTGCGTTGATCCGCAGGATCGTCTTCGCGGTGCCGGGGGCGCTTGCACAGCGTACTGGCGGTTATCTGTACGCTCAACGGGTCGTCGACGGCCTTCGTGCAATGGGGTGCGAGGTGCAGGTGGCTGAGCTGGCGGGATGTTTTCCGCAGGCCGATGAGGTGGCGCGCGGCGCAGCCGAGGCTGCGCTGGTGGCAGCGCCCCAGGGCTCGGTCGTGGTGATCGACGGGCTCGCGCTGCCCGCATTTGACCGCGCGCTGGTGCGCGCGACGGGTCGCTTGCCAGTATTGGGCTTCATTCATCACCCGCTTGCGCTTGAAACGGGTCTGTCGGTTGGCGCCGCGGCGAGGTTGGGGGCAATTGAAGTGGCACTGTGGTCGCGACTCGACGGCCTCATCTGTGCGAGTCCCGCGACTGCCCGGGAGGTTCTTGCAGCGGGTATTTCGTCCCGGCGAATTGCAGTGGCCGAGCCGGGGGTGGATGTGCCACCCCTCGACGTTGATGCGGGTAAGGAGCGGGGCGACGGGCCAGTACGTCTGCTGTGTGTGGCGACGGTCACGCCACGTAAAAATCATCAGATGCTGGTGAAGGCGCTAGCGCGCGTGCGCTCGGCGGGTTGGCGCCTCGACTGCGTAGGCAGCCTCGATCGCGATCCCGCCACGGTGGCGTCGCTGCGCCGATCGATTGATGAGCTGGGTCTGGCTGATCGCATCATGCTTCATGGCGAGCAGCCCGATACGTGGCTCGCGGGGGTCTGGCAGGATGCCGATCTGTTTGTCCTCGCCTCCGATCATGAGGGCTATGGCATGGTGTACACGGAGGCACTCGCGCAGGGCGTACCGATCGTTGCCACGCGTGCGGGTGCCACGCCTGACACCATTCCAGCCTCGGCTTGCCGGCTGGTGCCGCCGCGTGATGTAGCGGCCCTCGCGGGCGCGCTGGATGCGCTGATCAGCTCGGGCAGGCAGCGACAGACCTTGCGCGACGGTGCACGTCGCGCGCGGGAAAGGCTGGTGCCCTGGCCAGCTGCGGTCCGGCGCTGGGCGAACGCACTGGATCGCCTGGGCGACAGGGCTCCCATCGGGTCTGGGTCGGGGTCGGGGTCGGAGTCGGGGTCGGCGAGTGGCAGGTGGCCAGGCGCGGGCGCGCCGGAGCCGGCGGGCGGCGCGCCGGAGCCGGTACGTGGCGGGCCTGAGCCGGCGCGGGTTGCACGACCTGAGGGCCCGGGCCGTATGGCCTTGGGTGCGCGCCTGAACGCGGAGCATCGCCGATGAGTGGTTTCGATGCCGACTGGCTCGCCCAGCGCGAACGCTTCGATCTCGCCGCCCGGTCGCGCCCTTTGGCAAACGCGTTTGCCGAGGCCTTGATGCGGCGTCGCGCGGCCCACACCTCGCCATTGCGTCTGGCCGACCTTGGTGGGGGCACGGCTGCGAATTTTCGCGCGCTAGCGCCCCGGTTGGGTGGCGATCAGCATTGGGTGTTGCTCGATTTTGACCAACAGCTCCTTGATCAGGTGCCCGTCCGTATCGCCGGCTGGGCCTGCGCGCAGGGCTGGGATGCGGTGGAATCGGCAGGCGGCTGCCAAGTGCAGGCCGGCCCCGCCCGCTGGCGGATCGAGACGCAGCAAATCGATTTGGCGGCCTCGCTTGAAGCGCTCGATGCCAGGCGATTTGACGGCATCGTCACCACCGCCTTCCTCGACCTGGTCTCCAACCACTGGCTGGCGCGCTTCGCGCGCTGGCTGGTCGATGCCAATCGCCCTCTTCTTGCGACGCTGACCGTGGACGGACGTCGTTCGTGGCATCCCGAGGCGATCGATGATGAACTGATTGACCGTGCGTTTCGCACGCACCAGGGCGGCGATAAAGGATTCGGCCAATCGGTTGGGCCAGGCGCGGGCGCTGCCCTTGCGGACTGCCTGCGGGCGCTCGCTTGTCCGGTCGCGCTCGCTGATAGCGACTGGCAAATCGGAGGGGACGCCGATTCAGCCATGCTCGACCGGATGGCAGACGAAGCGGTGGCCGTGGCGCTCGAAGTCGATCGCCTGGCTGGCGATCGTCTGGCACGTTGGCGCCAGACGCGTACGGCCCAGATTGCAAGCGGGCAAGCGCGGCTGATCATCGGGCATGTGGACCTGCTCGCCACACCGGGTCAACCGTCCAGCCTCGACTCGCTGCGCGAAACCTTGGCCCCGTCCGCCCGCTGACTGGAGCGGCTGCAGGCGGGTCGGGGTCGGCCGGAGGCGTCGCTCGCGCTGTGTGTGAGGAAGGCAGCGCCTGCGTCCGTGTTCCAAGACGATTTCAGACGATGGTGTACACAACCAGCGATCGCACGTGACGATGTGGGTGGAGGCGAGCCTGGTGATCGAGCCCACGGAACTGATTCGGCGGGCTGAGCTCGAGCCAGCGCGGTGATCCAAGGACACGCGGATCAGCCGCCATGCGGTGGAGGTGGAGAACTTTGAGTCGATCTGCAACCACTCGGCGCGGGCGCTTGTCGGGTCGAACTTAGCGCCGCGGGTGATCGATACTGCGCGGCGCAGGCGCGTCGTCAGTCCCTGAAGTTCTGGTAGGCGAGTGGCAGGTCGGTGATCTCTTTTTTGAGAAGCGCAATCGCGTCCTGAAGATCATCGCGCTTGGCGCCCGTGATCCGCACCGTGTCGCCCTGAATACTTGCCTGCACTTTGAGTTTACTGTCTTTGACGAGCCGCACAATTTTCTTCGCGTGATCGCCAGGCACGCCATGCCGTACGGTAATCAGCTGTTTGACCTTGTCGCCACCAACCTTCTGAACGTCGCCGATATCGAGAAATCGCACATCGACACCGCGTTTGGCGAACTTGCCAAGCAGCACATCGCGCACCTGTCCGAGCTTGAAGTCATCGTCGGCAAACGCCGTGAGTTCTCGCTCCTTCTGTTCGATTCGGGCATCCGAGCCCTTGAAGTCAAAGCGATTGGCAATTTCCTTGTTGCTCTGATCGAGTGCATTGCGTACCTCGACCAGATTGGCTTCGCAGACGATATCGAAGGATGGCATTGGAGGTCTCCTGGTAAGCGGGACATAGACTGTGGCGCTTCAATGCAGCGCCTTCTCGAAGAACCGGGCCTGCCCCATGGTGGGGTCAAGCTGGTAGGGCTCAAACCCCGCATCGGTGTATGCCGCAATCGCCGATCGGTTACCCTCCAGCACTTCAAGCGTGAGTTTGCAGCATCCTGCGGCCCGCGCGTGTAGTTCCGCCTGCGCGAGCAGGGCGCGACCGATTCCCCGTCGCCGGAAGGACGCTGACACCACAATGTCGTGCACATTCAAAAGAGGCTGGGCGCGGAATGTGGAGACACCCTCAAAGCAGTTGATGAGGCCGACTGCCTGCTGACCCGCGAACGCGAGCCATCCCGCATAGTGCGGGCGCACAGCCAGCACCGCGCACAAGGATTCCTGCACCTTCGCGCTAAGCGCATGCCCGCCACCTTCCGGCGACCGGGCGTATTCATCGAGGAGCGTCAAAAGGGCCTGCGCGTGCGGCGCGACCGACAGGTCGATTCTGATGATCGGATAGGAAGGGGTGGGTGTCATGGTTGACTTCTGAACCGGAGCGATTGATGCGATCAGCCGGCTGATCTCGCCTCCAGCGCCTCCCAGCGTTCCAGGCACTCGGCGAGTTCGACTTCGATGGTTCCGTGTCGCGCTGCGATCGCGCGGGCGTCCGTGCCCGCCTCCCGGTAGGTCTGCGGATCAGCGAGCCGCGTGGCGAGCGTGGCCTGCTCGGCCTCCAAAACGTCAATCCTTCCGGGGAGCGCCTCCAACTCGCGCTGCTCTTTGTAGGACAGACGGTTGCGGCTGCTGCGCAGAGTCGTTCGCAGGTCGGGCGGAACCGATGCTTTCGGCAAATCTTCCCCGGCGCGGGGGCTGCCGGATGGGGCCACCCTGGAGGTGGCGGTCGAGCGCATGGTTGGGGGCGCGGGTCCGTCTGCTGTGGCCTGACGTGCGCGCGCCGCCGTGACGTCTGCGTGGCCGCCCGCGTATTCAAGCCAGCGGCCGTCGCCTTCGAAGGCGATTGACTGGGTGACCACCGCATCGAGAAACGCCCGGTCATGGCTCACGAGCAGCACGGTGCCGGCGTATTCGGCCAACAGTTCCTCCAAGAGCTCCAGCGTCTCGATGTCCAGATCATTGGTGGGTTCGTCGAGCACTAGCAGGTTGGTGGACCGGGCAAACAGGCGGGCGAGCAGCAGGCGGTTGCGCTCGCCACCCGACAGGCTCTTGACCGGTGAGCGGGCGCGCTCAGGCGCAAACAGAAAGCGGCCGAGATAACTCATCACGTGTGTGCGTTGCCCGCCGATCTCGATCCAGTCCGAACCTGGACTGATGGTGTTGATGAGGCTCGCCTCTTCGTCGAGTTGCTCGCGCATCTGGTCGAAATAGGCGACCTCGAGCTGAGTGCCTCGGCGCAACTGGCCTTCATCGGGAGCGACCTCACCCAGGATCAGCTTGATGAGGGTGGTCTTGCCCGCACCGTTGGGGCCGATCAGCCCAACCCGGTCGCCCCGGCTGATGATGCTGTCTAGCCCACGAACCACCCAACGCTCGCCCCATGCCTTACCCACCCCAATGAGCTCGGCCACCACCTTGCCAGAGCGCTCGCCCGAATCGATCTCGATTCGTACCCGCCCCACCTGCTCACGGCGCTGCTCTCGTGCGCGCCGAAGGGTATCGAGCCGCCGCACCCGGCCTTCGTTGCGCGTGCGGCGCGCTTCCACCCCTTGCCGGATCCAGACTTCTTCCTGGGCGAGAAGTTTGTCGAACTTTGCGTTGATCACGTGTTCCTGGGCGAGCTCATCGGCCTTGCGGCGCTGGTAGGCGGCGAAACTGCCAGGGTAGGATCGGATCAGCCCCCGATCGAGCTCAACGATTCGGGTGGCGACGCGGTCCATCAGCCGGCGGTCATGGGTGATGAGAAGCGTGGCTTCGCGGCGGGCGGCAAGCAGTTCTTCCAACCAGTTGATCCACTCGATATCAAGATGATTGGTGGGCTCATCGAGCAGCAGCAGATCGGGTTCGGAGACCAGCGCCCGGGCGAGAGCCACCCGCTTGCGGGTACCGCCCGAGAGGCTACCGATTCGGGCATCAGGATCAAGCTGAAGCCGCGACAGCACGCTGTCGATCCGATAGGTGACCGTCCAGGCGTTGGCCGCTTCGAGTTCGGTCTGAACCGCGGCGAGCTGGGCGGTGAGGGCCTCGGCATCTTTTGCCAACGATGCGGTGCTGGCATTGGCTGCGCCGGCCAACGCGTCGGCGAGCCGGTGATGGCGCTCGATCAACTCGGCATGGTCGGGCAATGCCGAGGCCACCGCCTGATGGATGGTGTGCGACTCATCGAACACCGGTTCCTGTGCCACGTAGGCGAGCGCGCAACCGCTCTGCCTGACGATCCGGCCGTCGTCGAGCTGAACCAGGCCCGCCAGCGCCTTGAGAAGCGACGACTTGCCGGTCCCGTTACGACCGATCAGGGCGACCCGCTCGCCGGCCTCGATGGCGAGCGCCGCGTCATCAAGGAGCGCAACATGCCCGAATGCAAGCTTCGCCTCCTGTATCGAGAGCAGGCTCATGAGGCGGTTATGGTGTTCAGGGCGTGGCGTGCGCGATGAATTCGGCGGGCGCCGGAGCCCCCCACTGTGAGCTTAGACCTTCCTCAGCCGACAGCAGATTCGGGCTCGACAGGTTGTTCAGCATGTCGGTGTCGCACCAGTGCTCGTGCACCCGTCCCCAGGGATCCTGCCAGTAGTCGAAAATCTGGCTGCCAAGCACATGGCGGCCGATTCCCCAGACATGCTGATAGCGATTGGCGCCTTTCAGGTGCTCGTGGCCCAGCATCACGTCATCAAAATTCTGCACTTCAAACGAGATGTGATTCAGCCCGGTCTTGGGTCCTTCGATGCACAGGAATGTGTGATGGTCGACGAATGTCTCGCCGCGATCGCAGCGGTTGAAGGAGGCGATGATGTTGTCCGGGGAGCCGGCATAGACATCGTCCGAGCAGACGAGACCCAGGGTTTCTCGATACCAGCGCACCTTCTGCGTGGCATTCGAGGTCATGTAGACCGCATGCGCAATACGTTTGACCTGTGAGGGACCGCGATCGAGTCGCATCAATTCGCCCGCGCGGCGGAGCTTCTCATCGCCCCAGTTCAGCACGTTACGGCGGGTGGGCAGTTTCGCAAGCGGCGTCATCCCGGTGATGAGTTCCACCTCATAGCCCATCGGATCTTTCAGCCGTACCCGCTTGCCGCCGCCCGGCTCATCGACGTTTTCAATGCCGGAGGCGCCGGACACCTTGCTTGCGGCCTTCAGGTCGTCTTCGCTTTCAACATGGAACGCGAGACCCAGGCAGCGGGCATCGCTACCCAGATGGGTGATATGAATGCGGGCCTGCGGATCGGTGCCGCGCATGAACAGCCGGTCAGGGGTTCGGCTGGTGACCGCCAGCCCGAATCGGGTCAGGAATTCCTGGGATTGGTCGAGGCTGGGCGATTGCAGACGGCAGTAGGCGAGGTCGGTGACCTTGACGACGGGCATGAGCAAATCCTCCTGGGTGATGCGGTGTTGGTCATGGGTCCTGAGCCGCCAGCACCTGGTCGGTGGCCGCAGGCGGACCCGGTTGTGGCGTTTACACCTGCGACGCGCCCGATAATAGGCCGGAACGGGCTGGTCGTCGAACGATGATGATGGGCGCCGGGGGGTGGCCTAGCCTGTGGTCATGGCGCTCCGCGGGCGCGGCCAAGCACCGTATCGAAATTCTGTGGCAGGCGGTCATCGCGCCAGCCGACATGATGATCAGGCCGGATCAGCACGTGGTTGGCGCCATAGAGTTCGCGCGCCGTGCCGCCTGCGACCTGCACCGTATCGATCGGGATCCCTGCCTTCCTCGCCTTGGCTGTTAGGGCCTCGGCCGCCGGCACGTCGCTACCCTCCAGGCACAGCAACGTGAAATCGCGACTAAAGCAGTCGAAGATCGCGCGCTGGTTGTCCACCCACAGGTGCGGTGCACGGGCACCCGGGATAGCATGCGCCCGGTAGGCATACCAGTTATCAGCAGGCGCGTGCGAGGCGTCCAGCCCGATCAGGGGCGAATCGGCGTAGAACATTCCCAGGTGAATGCCGGGGATGTCGAATTCGCGCCGTGCATGATCGGCCAGTCGCTCGCCCAGCACCGCGCGTGCCGCGCGTCCTTGGCCGCTGTCTTGCTCGAGATGCTCCGGTAGCGGCAGCCGGCCAATGCTCTCGGCCATGGCGTATGAAAAGCGCGTGTTTCGGCGGGCGATCGGCTGACGCTCGGCCTGGTAGCTGGCAAGGAGCGACGGGCCGCCCCAGCCCTGACAGACGGCCGCAAGCTTCCACCCGAGATTTACCGCATCGTCGACCGCGGTGTTGTAGCCCTGACCGCCGGTGGGCGTGAACAGGTGGGCGGCGTCACCTGCGAGCAGCAGCCGGGGTTCAGGCGAATCGTCAGCAAACCGCTCCGCAACCAGCATGTAGCCGGCGGTCCATTCGGACATGCCGATGATGTCGAAATCAAACGGCGCACCCATGGTGGCGATCAGACCGCGCTCGGCAAACTCGCGATTGGGGGTGACCCCGGCGGGTCGTTGCAGTGCGCAGGCGATCTGGCCCGTGCCGTCAATCGAGATGGTGAGCCCACGGCACTCCCGGTTGACCGCCCAGTATTGCCAGGAGCGTTGCTTGCCGGTGGCGGCATAGAAGCCGGGCGCCCGAAAGTAAACGGTGAGCATTCTCCCGCCCATGAAGTCGCGATCGTCCTCGCGCAGGCCCTCGTAGCGGATGCCCAACGCTTCGCGCACCCTGCTGCGGGGGCCGTCGCAGCCCACCACATAGTCGGCCTCGATCTGCAGGGCCTCGCCGGTACTGACTGATTCGCAATGTAACAGGCCGCCCGCGTCCAGCCGCGCCACCGATGTCACGCGCATCCCGAGCCGCAGCGTGACCGAGGCGTGACGACGGACCTCCTCCAGCAGCACCGGCTCAATCAGCATCTGCTGCCCGCGGTGCAGGGGCTCCGGCGTGGGCCAGCGGTCGTCATGCGCTGCGCGTCGGGTGCGAGCTTCCTGGCGTGTCAGGCCAGGTAAGCGCGCAAGTTCATGGCTGGCGTAGCGGGTGAAATAAGCGATGTCCTGCGGGAAGTCAGGGGGCAGACCCTGGGCGCGGATCCGCTCAGAAAAGCCGAGCCTGCGGAAGTGCTCCATCGACCGTGCGGTCGTAGCGTTTGCTTTTGGGAAGAGTGGTGGCCGCTCGTCCTCATCGACCAGTACGCAGGGCACGCCGCGGCGGCCCAGTTCGATGGCGAGCACCATGCCAGCCGGCCCGCCGCCTGCAATCGCCACACGTGTTCGCAGCTTTTTCGATGTCGATCCCAAGCCCGTTCTCCGAGAACAATGACCCCGCCGCAAGATAGAACAAATCAGCGGCTGATGAAAACCCGCGCGGGAGGTTAAGCTTCAGGCCCGCACCGCGAGCCAGGCAAAACGGCGCGCGGCCCGAACACCTCTGACTTCGCAACGGGTTGATCGATGCAGCTCTTTCGTCTTGACGGCAAGGTTGCCGTTGTCACCGGCGCAAGCCGCGGCATCGGTCGGGCGATTGCCGAACGCCTCGCTGATCATGGCGCCCGCGTGGTGGTGTCCAGTCGCAAGCTCGAGGCTTGTGAGCAGGTGGTTGATGCGATCCGTGCTCGCGGTGGCGAAGCCGTGGCCCGGGTCTGTCACATCGGCCGCAAGGACGACCTTCAGGCTCTGGTGAGTGCGACCGAATCCGAGTGGGGCGGGATTGATGTCCTGGTCTGTAACGCTGCAGTCAACCCCTACTTTGGTCCGGCCGCTGGCATATCCGATGAGGCCTTCGACCGGGTCATGGCGGCCAACGTGCGAAGCACGTTCTGGCTTACCAACATGGCGCTTCCCGGGATGGCCGCGCGCGGGGGCGGTTCGGTCATTATCATTTCGTCGGTCGGGGGATTTCAGGGCTCCAACAAGATCGGCGTCTACAACGTCTCGAAAGCGGCTGAGATGCAGATTGCCCGCAATATTGCAATCGAGTGGGGGCGTCAGGGTGTGCGTGCCAACTGTATCGCTCCCGGGCTCATCCGAACCGATTTCGCGCGCGCGCTCTGGGAAGACCCAGCCATTCTGGCCCGCACGGTCAAGCATTCGCCGCTCGGCCGGATCGGTGAGCCTGACGAGATTGCAGGCGCAGCCGTGTTTCTGGCAAGCCCGGCATCGGCCTTCATGACTGGCCAGACCCTGGTGATCGACGGTGGCCGACTCGCTGGCTACCCCCATCTCGACGACTGAGGATTTCCATGATGAACTATCGCAGGCTTGGTGGATCGAATCTGCGTGTTTCCGCCTTGTGTCTGGGCACGATGATGTTTGCCGACCAGACCGATGCGCGTGAGGCTTCGTCGATTCTCGATGCGGCTCGCGAGCGCGGCGTGAACTTCGTTGATACCGCCGATGTTTACAGCCGGGGCGCCTGCGAGCAGATGCTGGGCCCGCTACTTGCCGCAGATCGCGATCGCTGGGTACTCGCCTCGAAAGTGGGGAACCCCATGTCCAGCCAGCCCAATGAAAACCGGCTGTCGCGCAAGTGGATCATTCAGGGCGTGGAGGCAAGCCTTGAGCGCCTGGGCACCGACTATCTCGACCTCTGTTACATGCATCGCGACTACGAGGATGATTCACTCGAGGAACCGCTTAGGGCGTTTGATGACCTCATCCGGGCAGGTAAGCTCCGCTACTGGGGGGTTTCGAATTTCCGGGGATGGCGAATCGCGGAGGCGGTTCGTCTGAGCGCGCAGATGGGCATGCCCGCGCCCGCGGCCTGCCAGCCTTACTATAACCTCCTCAATCGGCAGCCTGAGGCCGAGGTGCTACCCGCCTGCCGCCACTATGGCATTGGCGTTGTGCCCTACAGCCCGATCGCGCGGGGCGTGCTCACTGGCAAATATGCCCCAGGCGCCAGGCCCGCGCCGGATTCACGGGTTGGGCGCGGCGAGAAGCGTGTGCTCGAGACAGAGTGGCGCGAAGAGTCGCTGGCGGTGGCCGAGCAGTTGAAGACCCGCGCGGCCGAGCGCGGTACGACGCTGCTTGCCTATTCAGTTGCCTGGGTTCTTGCTCACCGAGCAGTAAGCTCGGTGATCGCAGGGCCTCGCACCCTGGCGCAGTGGCTGCAGTATTTTGAGGCCATCGATTTGCGGTGGTGCACCGGCGATGAGGCGGCGGTTGATACGCTGGTCAAGCCCGGTCACCCTTCCACACCCGGTTACAACGACCCGCGTTATCCGCTCGAGTCGAGGCTTGCCGGGCGCCAGTGAGTGCTGCGTAACCCCATTGCCCGCTCACGGGCAATGGGTTCAGAGTTTACCGAGCAGCAGAAACTCCATCAGTGCCTTCTGGGTGTGCAGCCGGTTCTCAGCTTCATCCCACACCACTGACTGAGGACCATCGATTACTTCTGCGGTCACCTCTTCGCCCCGGTGCGCCGGCAGGCAGTGCATGAAGACCGCGTCTGGGCTTGCGGCCGACATCATCTCCGCATCCACGCACCAGTCAGCAAACGCCTTTCGCCGCATGTCGTTTTCCTGTTCGAAGCCCATACTGGTCCAGACATCAGTGGTGACCAGATCGGCACCCCTGCAAGCTTCGAGCGGATCGGAAAATTCCTCGAAATGATCAGTGCCGAAGAGGCCCGCGCGCTCAGGTTCGACCTCGTAACCCGGGGGGGTGGATACGTGCACGTTAAAGCCCAGCACCTCGGCTGCCTGCAGCCAGGTGTTGCAGACGTTGTTCGAGTCGCCGATCCAGGCCACCGTGCGGCCCTCGATCGAGCCGCGGTGCTCGATGTAAGTGAAGATGTCGGCGAGGATCTGACAAGGGTGGTATTCGTTGGTGAGGCCGTTCATGACCGGTACCCGAGAATGCCGCGCAAACCGCTCGATGATCTCCTGCTCGAAGGTACGGATCATGACCAGATCGCAAATACGGGAGATGACCTGGGCTGCGTCTTCCACTGGTTCACCACGGCCGAGCTGGGAATCGCGCGTGTTGAGATAAATGGCTGACCCGCCGAGCTGCTGCATGCCCGCTTCGAAAGATAGCCGGGTACGTGTACTTGCCTTTTCGAAAATCATGACCAGCGTGCGGTCAGCGAGCGGATGATAGGTTTCGTAGCGCTTGAAGCGCTCCTTGATCAGCCGCGAACGCTCGAACAGATACTGAGTCTCGTCACGGCTCAGGTCGCGGAACTGCAAAAAATGACGGGTGTTCATGTCAGCACGCTCGTTGGGCGGACCCTGGCCTGGACCCGATCAGGGCCGGCCTAACCTTGCCTCGATCAACGGGATCAGCCGATCGAGAAGCAGTTGCGCCTGCTCGCGCGACAGGATGAGTGGCGGCAGCAACCGAGCCACACGATCGGCGGTAACGTTAAGCACCAGCCCCGCGGCAAGCGCCTGACCGACCAGATCGCCGCAGCTGCGATCGAGTTCGATGCCGATCATGAGCCCTTGGCCGCGCACCTCGACCACACCCGGGTTGCCGGCAAAATGTTCACGGATACGGGCGATGATGAAACCGCCAACCTGCGCTGCGTTATCAAGCAGGTGCTCGGCTTCCATGGCCTCGATCGTGGCAATACCCGCTCGCATGGCAAGCGGATTGCCACCAAACGTCGTGCCATGATTACCCGGCTGGAAGACCTCGGCGGCTGCGCCATGGGCCACCACCGCTCCGACGGGAACGCCCGAAGCCAGACCCTTGGCAAGCGGCATGACATCGGGCAGGACACCCGCCCACTGATGCGCGAACCACTTGCCGGTGCGTCCCATGCCGCACTGCACCTCATCGATCATGAGCAGCCACTGCTTTTCGTCACACAGGCGACGCAGCTCGCGCAGATAGTCGGCGCGAGCGGTCTGGATGCCGCCCTCGCCCTGAATGGCCTCGATGAATACCGCGACCACATTCGGGCGGTCGGCTGCCACCCGCCGGATTTCATTGGCGTCGTTCAGTTGGACGCGAACAAAACCTTCGACAAGCGGCTCGAAACCCTTCTGCACCTTCTCATTGCCCGTGGCCGACAGCGTGGCGAGCGAGCGGCCGTGAAAGGACTTGTCGTAGACCACGATTTCAGGAAGGCCCACCCCCCGATCGTGCCCGTACTTTCGGGCGATCTTGATAGCCGCCTCGTTGGCCTCCAGGCCTGAATTACAGAAGAACACATTGGTCATGCCGCTGCGCTCGAGGAGCAGGCGGGCGAGCTGTTCACGCAGCGGGTGCGTGAACAGGTTTGATACATGGATGACCTTGCCGATCTGCTCGCGCAGCGCCGCCACCAGGACCGGGTGATTGTGACCGAGCGTGTTCACCGCAATGCCCGACAGGCAGTCGAGATAGCGGTTGCCATGGCTATCAAACAGCCACGCACCGTCGCCATGGGTGAACACCACAGGTTGCTGCGCGTAGGTGTTCATCAGGGGAGTGCTGGCGGACATCGCGTGGGCTCCTTGGTCAGTGGTTGGGCGAGCGGGGCGCTCGCTCAGCCCTTCACGCGGCTTTTGTACTCGCCGGTGCGGGTGTCGATTTCGATGCGGTCGCCGATTTCAACGAACGCTGGCACCGATACCTCGAGGCCGGTGGGCTTGATACGGGCAGGCTTCATGACCTTGCCCGAGGTGTCCCCCTTGACTGCTGGCTCGGTGTATTCGACTTCCCGCACCACCGAGTTGGGCATTTCCACCGAGATGGCGCGGCCGTCGTAGAACACCACCTCGCAGGCGAGGCCCGCGTCGAGATATTGCACCGCGTCGCCCATGGACTCGGCCTCGACCTCGAACTGGTTGAATTCGCCATCCATGAATACATACATGGGGTCGGCGAAGTAGGAGTAGGTGACTTCCTTGCGGTCAAGCACCAGTACGTCGAATTTTTCGTCAGCCTTGAAAACGGTTTCCATGGCGGAGCCATTAAGAAGATTCTTCATTTTCATCTTCACAACCGCCGAATTGCGGCCCGACTTGTTGTACTCGGCTTTCTGAACAACCATGGGCTCCTTGCCGATCATGATGACGTTGCCGGTACGGAGTTCCTGAGCGATTTTCATAAATATCCCTGATCCAAGGCCCGCTAGATAAAACCAATTATTCTAGCCGATCAAGACAATATTGAGTCAGCCGCTCGGTGAGGGAGGTCTGTCTTTCGAGCGACGCGACCCATGACCGGTAGCGTGCAGCGAGCCCGTCAGAGGCGCTGAGTCGGGCCTCAAACGCCTGCCACGCTGAACCAATGGCGTACTCTCCATTGCCATTCCAGGCGTGCATCAGCGCGCGAATGGCCTGCTGTTCGGGATCCGACTCCGGCGCGTCCTGGCGCATCTTCTCGAGAAACGCATCGAGTTTGATGAAATGTGCGCCGTCGGCCTGGGGATAGGCTTGCCAGACAAACGGTACGCCCGCCCAGTGGGCGCGGAGCCAGGAATCTTCGCCCCGAACCGCGTTGAACGTGCAACTCCAGAGGAGCTGGTCATAGCCTGACTGGTCGAGCATCGGCAGGCGAACCCATTCAGCCTGACCGATCCGAGCCCGTACGCCGATCGGTAACGGCCGCCCGAGCGCCGTTTGCAGAGCCGCCTCTGCCGAGCCGCCGGCTACGCAGACCAGCGTCGGCGTGGCGCAAGCGGCGAGTTCGCTGAACCAGTGCGCAAGCGGCGCCGAGGCGTAGCAAAAGAGGCTCATGACACGCTGCCCGGGGGCAGGGGTGGCATGGAGGCGGGCGAGGAGGGTGGCCGGGCCACCGGCGGCGCGGAACTCGTCTCGGCGCTCGAAGAGGCCGGGCTCTCGAAGCAGCCCTGCGCTTCGCTCTGTAAAGCCGGGATAGAGAAAATGTTCGCGCGCAGCGTCGACGGGCTTGACCGACACCAGAGCGTGACTGTCTTCGATCCAGTCCTCGGCGCTCAGGTATTCGAGTTGCAGCCAAAGCGGCCGACGTGGGCCGCCTGCCAGCCGGGTGCGCAGCCAGGTCGGCGGTTCGTAGCCGAAAGCGCTCACGATGACAGCTGGCAACCCGCCGCCGGGCGTGTGCTCGATGCTCGCACGTTCGATGATTCGAACGCCATCGATTTGCGTGTCCTGTGGAGCACGCTGCCCGGCCCGACCCGTCTGCGGTGCGATTCGCGGTTCGATTGCGGCGAGCGTGGCCGGCTGATCGATCACCAGGGTGGGTTCAAAGGCTCTGGCGGCGGCGAGTGAACGCGCGAGGCGCCAGCAGACGCCAGCGTCACCGAAGTTATCGACCACCCTGCACAGGATCCAGATTGGGATCTGCATACCCCTGGCTCAGCCTTCCCGGTCGGGGTTTCCGAAGAGCGAATCGAGCCGGGCACGGGCATCCGCCGCGCGCACGACGCGGCCGCGTTCGGTCGGGTACTCTTCCTCGATGCGGTCGGCGTAGAACACCGCCGGATTGGGTGCGGCGACCAGCCTGCGCCAGACCTCCGCGGGCACGTCCTTGTAGGCCTTGACATCGCCGCCCGCGAACTCGATCTCGAGTCGTTGCTCCATCGCATCATAGGCTGCGCCAACCAGGCGCCCGCCGCTCAGTTTGCGTCGTTCCATCGTTGTCTCCGTGAGTTCATCGTCCGCGCGCGAGGCCCTCGCGGCGAGGATCGGTACCGCTTTCGAGGACGCAATCCTCGCCCGCTGGCGCGCAGCGCCTCGCGATACCGTGTAAGCCGCTGGTCATTGGCGTGAGGCTGATGCGGTGCGCGCGAGCCGCGAGCGCCTCGGCGAGCGCGCTGGATGCGCTGCCGGCCTCCAGTTCGGTCGGACCATTGCGGCTCCCCAGGTTGGGGGCATCGATCACCTGTTGGAGCGGCAGGCCGTCATGGAGCACACCGATCAGGGTCCGCGCGACATAGTTGATGATCGATGGGCCACCGGGTGATCCGATGGCAAGCACCATTGGTCGGGTGCCGACCTCAACCGCGTATTCGCCCGGTGCGTCGGGTGGCGGAGCCGGCTCGCTGCCCGGCGTATTGCGAGCTCCGCCGGTCTGCGCCATGACCTGGGTGGTCTGCCCGAACACCAGCGTGGGCGCCATGGAGCTTCTTGGTCGCTTTCCGCCCTCCACCCGATTCGGATGGGGACCGTCCGAGGTCTGCGCCAGGAACGAGAAGTCGGTCAGCTGATTGTTGAGAAGAAAACCGCGCACCATGAGGCGCGAGCCGAATGCGTGTTCGATCGACGAGGTGAGCACGACCGTGCGGCCTGCACGATCGATGATCGACAGGTGGGTAGTGGATTCGACTTCGCTTTCAAGCGCCTGACGCGCCGGGCTTTCCGCGAGAAAGCGCTCAGGGTCACCGGGGCGCGCGGTATCGATCGAGGTCGGGCCGATGAGCGCGGCGCGGGCGCTCAGGTAGCGTGAATCGAGCAGGGCGCGAACCGGGACGTGGACAAATACCGGGTCGGCGACCCAGCGGTCGCGATCGGCGAACGCGAGTCGGCCGGCCTCGGTGAAGAAGTGGGCAGCGATTGCGTTGGCAGGGGTCGCCGTCGCGCCGTGATCGCCCGCCGCAAACGTGCCGGTATGGGGTGTCGTCAGCGCGTTGGGACGGGGCGCCGTACCGGCCCTCGCGCCGCGCCGCGCCGCATGGTCGCCAATTGCAAGAATCTGCGCCACCGAGATCGCTCCTGCCGAGGGCGGCGGCATACCGCACACTAGCCAGTCGCGGTGCTCGACACAGAGCGGTGTGCGGCGAAGGGCCCGATAGCTCTTCAGATCATCTTCGGTCAGATCGCCCGGATTCGTGGCATGACCCCGTACGCGAGCCACCAGATCGCGGGCGATCGAACCCTGATGGAGCGCCTGGGCGCCGTGCTCTGCAATGGTGGCAAGCGTGTCAGCAAGCGCGGGATGGCGCAGCAATGTGCCGATCGGCAGTGCCCGGCCCTCGGTGTCGTAAAACAGCACGCGGGCCTCGGGATCGTCACGCAGCCACCGGTCCCGGGCGAGAAGCGTGTGCAGCCGCGGGCTGAGTCTGAAGCCCTCGCGTGCATGCCGGATCGCGGGCTCGAACAACCTGACCCACGGCAACACGCCGTGGTCGCGATGCGCAAGCTCCAGCATTTGAAAGAGGCCGGGTACGCCCACGGACCGACCGCCGATGACGGCCGCTGCAAACCCGAGTGGACGGCCCGCCGCATCGACAAACCGATCCGGGTGTGCCGCTGCGGGGGCCGTCTCGCGACCGTCGTAGGCCTGCACCGATCTTCGCGCCGGATCGTGATGCAGCAGAAAGCCGCCCCCGCCCACGCCCGAGGACTGGGGTTCAACCAGCGCAAGCACTGCCTGCGCGGCAATGGCAGCGTCCACCGCGCTTGCGCCCTCTGCCAGCATCGCAAACGCGGCCTCGCTGGCAAGCGGGTGCGCGGTGACCGCCAGAAATTCACGAGCCTGGGTCACGGGCTTGCGTTCACGCCCGCTTGCTGCCTCGGGCGGGTCACCCGCGGGAGGCTCGGCGAGCGACGGGCGGGGGGTCCCCAAAGCGGCAGGCGGCGCGATGGGCTGCGCCTGTCCAGCCAGCACGGCAACGGACAGGCACAGCGCGATCGGTAGTCGAATGCCCAGCGGTTTCGAGGACGCGGCCATCAGTCCATGATAGCGTGCACGCCGACCATCATTGTCCGGAGTGACCGTCCCGATGAGTACCATCAGCGAAGCAGCCAGCGCCCTGCGCGAAGGACGCTCGAGCGCACGTGGCCTTCTCGACGCCAGCCGCGCTGCTGCGGACTCAGCGGCGAGCCTCAACGCCCTGGCCTGGGTCGACTGGGATCAGGCGGGGCGCGCGGCCGATGCGCTCGATGCCCGGGCGCAGACCGGCGCGCCCCTGGGGCCGCTCCACGGCGTCCCGATTTCGATCAAGGACCTGTTCAACGTAGCCGGTATGCCCACTCGCGGAGGCACCCGCGCGCCGCTTCATGAACTGGGCGGGGCCGAAGCGAGCCTCGTCACGAGGTTACGCGAGGCGGGCGCGCTGATCTTTGCCAAGACCAACCTGCACGAGGTCGCACTCGGGGCGACTGGCGAGAATCGGTGGACGGGCGATGTCTGCAATCCATTTGATCCGTCGCGCCAGGCCGGTGGCTCCTCGAGCGGCGCGGCGGTGGCAGTTGCCCGTGGTGTCGGAATGGGCGCGGTCGGCAGCGATACTGGCGGCTCGATCCGGATTCCGGCTGCGTTTTGTGGCGTGGTCGGATTCAAGGCAAGCTATGGTGCGGTACCGCTCGATGGCGGCCTCCACCTGTCATGGACCTGCGATCACGCTGGCCCCCTTGCGCGGAGCGTGGCCGATTGCGCGCTGCTCTTTGAAGTGATGTCGGGGCGCTCCACTCGGCATGGTGCGGTAGCCCGCAAACCGCGCCTGGCCGTGCCCGAGACCTGGCTGCGCGGTCGTCTGCAGCCGGCTGTACGCGAGGTGTTCGAGCGCATGGTCGCATCGCTCCGTGCCGACGGTATGACGGTGGACGCCGTCGAGGCGCCGCTCATTCAACGTGGCTGGGAGGCTTACACCCCGTTGGTGCGGGCCGAAGCGGCCTGGGTACACAGGCGGGCGCTGACCGATGGCGGGGAGGGGTTTTCCGAACTGGTGGCGGCGCCGCTACGTGCAGGTCTCACCGTGCCAGCGGCCGATTACATCGCCAGCCTCAAGACGCGGGATGCGCTCGCGGCGCAGCTGGAAGCGATCCTTTCCGATTACGACGCGCTGATCATGCCTGGTAATGCGGTGTTACCCCCGAAACGCGGTCAGACCGATATCGAAACTGAAGGCGGCATCATGAGCGTTCGTGACGCCGTCCTTGGACAGACTGCGTCGTTTTCGTTTGCCGGCGTACCGGCGCTCGTTCTGCCAACCGCGCCGGTCGACGGGTTGCCCACCAGCCTGCAACTGGTGGCGCGGCGCGACGCCGATGCGAGCCTGCTTGCCCTGGGCCGCTGGTTCGAGACCCGCCTTGCAGCGAGGGCCTGATGGCGCCGCGGTCGGCTTACTTCGGCGCCATCCGGATCGCTCCGTCGAGCCGGATGGTC
>SXGR01166969.1_pt1 | contig 26278 bp, 50 predicted proteins | sample 3174711 | NCBI WGS metagenome assembly SXGR01 (sample SAMN11356860, study PRJNA531348) | freshwater metagenome | isolation source: freshwater sample F1-60 | place: China: Fuxian Lake, Yuxi | collected 2017-12-25
CCTGGCCGCTCTGGTCCTGCCATTTGCGGGTCTGCAGCTTGCCTTCCACATAGACCTGGGAGCCTTTCTTCAGGTACTCACCGACCACTTCGGCCAGCTTGCCCATGAACACTACGCGGTGCCACTCGGTGCGCTCCTTCTGCTCCCCTGTCTGCTTGTCCTTCCACGTGTCAGAGGTGGCCAGGGGGATGTTGGGGACGGCGCCGCCGCTCGGCATGTCGCGCACTTCCGGATCCTGACCGAGATTGCCGATCAGGATGACTTTGTTGATACCACGGCTGGCCATCAGCGAGCCTCCAGCGTCTGGTGGAGTTGCTGGAACTTCTCGTTTACCTGGCGCCACTCTGGATCGTTGGCGCTCTTGAGGCAGCGAATGCGGCGAGCCATGGCGAACTTTGCCTTGCTCAGCATATTGGCGCTGGCGGCGTGGTGCTGGGCCTTCTTGTAGGAGAGCGCAGCATCGGCAAAGTTGCCTGACTGCTCTTGCTGGATGGCCTGAGCCATATCATCGCGGTAATTGCGTTGGTGGAGTTTGGTGCTCATCGTGTCCTCCCGGACAGTTGTTATCTGTTACATCGCGGCCAGGGTGGCCAGTATCACTGTGGCGATCACCAGGATGGCTACGCCCTTCGCTTTTTCAGTTTCCATTGTGGCTCGCTGATCTCTATTGCCGGGGCCGAGCTCAGCGCTGCGACCATGGCACACATGACAAGAGAGGTGCGTAAGTTGCGCGGCGGTGGACCGTTGCGCATGGCTTGCAGCTTTCGCTGAAGCTCACGCTCCTCTCGTTTAAGCTGGTGCTCTGCGGCGGCCTGCTTTCGCCGTTGTCTGCTATTCACTGGCTTCCTCCCGGTACTCCAGCTCGTTGAAGTTGAGATACTGGGCAGGGGCCTTATCAATGGCCGCCAGCCGGATCTGTTGGTGGGTCATCGGGTGGTGTGCCTCGATGGTACCGGTCAGGCGATCCGGAGCAGAGCCCAGTTCGGTCGCGGCGCTCAGGGTGTAGCTGTAGCGGTGCATCTGCTTGCTCCTTTGGTGGTGTCTATCTGCCAGCGGTACCCGCCGTGCTTCTCCTGCTGTCCGGCAAGGCAGCGGGTGATGGCAACCCGGACAAAACCGCCCTTGGTCTCGGCATCGGTGACGCTGTCGAACCGGACCACCAGATCCCCGCAGGTGCCTATCACCGGTGTCTTGCGCCACTGCGGCGGCTTCACCACGTCAACATAGAGGCGGCGAGTGTGGCGGCCACGGCCGTTATCTCCGACCAGACAGAAGTGTTCAACCCGGGTGGTGAAGCGGGACTCTCTGTGGATCTGCCCCATCACAATGCTGGCCGCGCTGACAGTGAGGGAAAACTCGGCGGCCACTTCGGCACTGATGGCCCCGCCTTCTCTGCCGTGAATCCACTCGGCAATGTCCTGCACGATGCTCATGCTGCACCGCCCTGACTCGAATCGCTGACACCTCCGTGAGCGGCGATGATTGCTGTCGCCTGGTTTACTGTGAGGCCGCTGGCGATGAGTCCGTCAGGGCCATGGATTGAAACGAGCTCATCCCGCCAGTCACCAGACATCATTCTCCACGCCACATGTTTGGAGCATGGGGCCTCTGTCACGGTGTCACCTTGCGTCTCCGGCTCGATGTCGAGCGCTTGCTCGCACTTTGCAACGTGAGCACCGAGGATCTCGAGCGCCTCATCCTTGCCGGGGTTGCTGCTGCTCTCAATCAGAAACCCAAGGGCTTTGTTAACGTCGAGGCTATCGGTCAGCAGGTTGATGAGTTCCTTGTGGCGCTGCTTGCTTCCCTCAACCTTGCGAGACAGCCAGCGGATCCACTCTTTGGCCGCAGTGAGGTAAACGATCGGCATCTTGGCTGTGCCAGCGATTATCTCTGCGATAGACGGCTTGCCATCACCGTGCATAAAGACAGCATTAGCCAGTTCGTCATCGGTAAGGTCGCCCAATGGAAGCCCTGATCGCTCGCGGTCGTAGTAGCTACCGTGCGGATCCGGCTCACCTTTCTCGCGCCAGTGAGCGGCTGGGGTTTGGTTGCTCATCACTGCATCTCCTTGTGGTCAATGCCATACTGGCGGGCCAGCTGGCGGAGTTTGATTTCATTGCGCTTCTGCTGGCGGCGTTTGAGCGCTTCGGCCGCCGATCGGTCTTTCTTCAGGCCTTTGCTGCAGATCAGCTTCTGGCTGTTTGAAGTGGTCATGCTGCCTCCATAAAAATGACGTTATGGCGACTCGATTTCGGATAGAACGCTTTGATCGCCTCGTGCTCTTCATCGGAGATAGAGTTCTCTATTGCCCATGCCTGAATGTCGGGGACGTTGAGTTTTCTCTGTAGACGCGCCCACATCTCTGAGCGCTGGATGATTTCATCCAGGCTGGCGGGTTGGCCATGGCTCACTTTTACCATCCGGTGATGCAGGTAAAATTTGATGGCTTCTGCCGGGTCCTCTCCGGTGCATTCGATGGCTATCGGGTTATCGATAAAATGCTCCAGCCACAGCAGTGCCTCGCTCTTGTCGATCTCCATCTCTGGCACTATGTCGAAGGCCATGATCTCTTTTTCCACCCCGGTGACGCGGTCCCTGATAGTGGGCTGCTTAATGCCAGCATGGCGCTGCGCATGAATAATCAGCGGGTCGGTCAGGCCGCCAATGCCATCAGGCGGCGCAAACCCTTCCGGCGGCTTGAACCAGCGGCGCTTTGGTACTGGAGCCTTTTCTGCTGGCTTACCTTGCTCCGGATAGTAGCGGCGGCCGCAGCGGTGGATCTGGTAATACTCATACAGCGCTGAAAACGCATGGGGCGCATCGCGGTAGATAGACCATATGAAGTCGATGATGACCAACTGCCACGGCTGGATGAGCTGGAACCGCGGGAAGCCGTCATTGTGTTCATCTGCCCAGGCGCACTCATCAGCATCAATGCTCAGCATGTAGCGCAAGATCTGGCGGCGGGTCTTAAAGCTGAAGTAATCAGGCTGAAGCACGATGTGACCGGTAACCGGGTCAACTGTACGGCCTAACCATTCTCTGGCAGACATATCCCAACGGATGCCGAACAACCAGTCGCGGAAGTCGGCGATCGGCTTCAAATAGCCGTATTGGTCGCGGTCATTCTCGATCATGGCCTGCAGCGACTTGTCGCGCTCGCCGGTGGCAACGCATGACCAGCAGCCAAAACGGGCACCGCAGGCCGAACTGTTGAGCTGACTGTCTGCCAATCCGGATACACACCCGCCGTTGGCATCTTTGTAGAGCAGCACCAGGTCATCAAAGTGGCTAACGAATGAGGTGATCAGCGGATTGCCCATGCGTTGGTCGCACTTGCGCAGCAGCGTCCAGACATCGACTTCATCCCAGTCTGCGATTGGCACTGCGTACAGGTCGCCATCTGGGTTAGTAAGGATGACGCCAGCCTCATCACCTCGCGCCAGCATGCGAGCCTCACGCTCTTCAGACTCACTGAATCGGGTGCCGACCAAGCTGATAATTGCGTTGCCGAACTGTCTGGACAGCGCCTTCTTCTCCTTGATGATCGGGTTAATCTTCCAATCCTTGCTGCAATCCCGGCTCATGCCTGGGTAGCGTGGCAACTTACCGCGACCAACGGTCACATAGTGGAACGATGCAGTCAGTGGAGGAGTCACGAGCCGGTACTCCAGCGGCAGTTCGTTAAGCACACAGAATCGCTCGAGCTCGCTGGACATTTGTTCAAAGAAGGCGCCAAGAGCCGGGTTCTCAACTGTGGTGTCGCTGGTGATGGCAAAACACTGTGGCAGAGTTATACCCGCCGCTTTTGCCCGCTTCATCGCCTCTATCACCAACACCAGCACGGCAGTACTATCTTTGCCCCAGCTCAGGGATACGCAGAGCGAATATCCATCGCGCAGCCAGCCAACCATAGGCGCGACAGCGGTCTCTATCAGGCGATTCATGCTGCTGCTCCTTGCTTACGGGTATCCTCCAGCATGTCGAGCTGCTGCTCGGTATGAACCCGCTTACCGAGCATCTCGGCGGCCTTGGCGGTTGCCAGCTCCACCAGGTCAAAGCTGGTTGTCAGGTTGTCGATGACCCAGCCTGCAAGTTCGGACGTCTTGGCTGGTGTCAGGATGTCGGCATCGTCAATCTGGTAGATCACCGCCTTGACAGCAGGATGGCGCTGCCAGTGTGGAAGGGTCGGTGTGCGTCCGTCCAACACAAAGCCGTCATGGACCTGCTTGCCTGCTTTGAGATTGGCCGCCGCCAGTTCGAGGCGATAACAGATCTCTGACGGTGACTCCCCTTCATCAAACCACCCTTTCAGGTAGCTGCGCAGGGTGTTCTGGTCTGCATCTGAGAGCTCGGCAACTTCATCGATATAGCGAACCAGATAAAGACCGGGCTCGGCATAGTCAGGGTGATGTGTGCCAATAGTCGTGACCGACTCAACCTGATCAGCATGTTTATCTTCACCAATCTCCAACAAAGCCAGCTCTTGAGCTGGTGCCTCATTGGTCTGGTCATCGGTTGCCACTGGAGGCTCCCACTCCGCCGGCTTGGCGACGGCAGGCTGGTCTTGCAGCATGGCGGGCTCGGCATTGATTACCTTGGCAATCGCCTGGCTGGCCTCTTCGTTGAGCGCGACAGCCTGGCAGTGGATCATGTCGAGGATGATCTGGCCTGTAGTGATCAGGTCGTCACGGCGCAGGCGGGCTTCCGGGCGGCGCTCGCCCTGCCAGCTGGCATCGAAGATCACCACGGCGGAGGCGAAACCGCTGGAGCTTGGCTTATCCTTCTTCGGATCACGCGGGACGTACCAGCTCGGTACCTCAAAGCCGATGCGGCCGCTGATGAACTGGATAAAGTCGGCATCCTCCGGCCACCAGGTTTCGCTGGTAGCGGCCTTGATGAGCAGCATGATCTTGGCGCCCTGCGCCCGCTGCTCGCGGCAGAAGTTGAGGATGGGCTCCATTCCGGTGATGTGGTTGCCTTCGCCATCGACGCATGGGCGGGAGTAAGGCGGGTTGCCGTAGGCTGCACCACCCAGGCGGCGCAGGTCGGATGCCAGCTCTTGAGTGATGGCGTTGTCGGCCGCATCGTAGTAGTTCGGTACCAGGTGGTTGCAGTCATCGGCGAACATGTCGAGTACCACCGGCCCCAGGGTGGGGGCGAAGTGGTGGAACAGGCCCCAGGCCAGCGCCTTGGGGGTCTGCCACTGGTCGCCGATCTGCTTGAGTTCGTGGTCAGGCTGGAGCTGGAGCTCTGCCAGTGCTTTGGCGTAGTGGTTCATTCCTCATCATCCTCTTCGCGACTTCTTCCAGTAACCTCGTAAGCAAAATCAGACCACTTGGCACGGTCCTGCTCTGACATCTCTATCCAGCGACCTGCGCACTCTTGAGCAACGATGTTGCCATCCATGAATGTCAGCGTTCCGCAGTTGCTTCCGATATCCTCGTCAGCGTATTTGGCGATGATGTTGATGCCGCTCATGGCAGCGTTAACACTGGTCTCAATTGTTTCGCGCTTGCAGATCAGTGATTTTGCCTCTTCTTCCAGCTGGCGAAACTCAATGCTAAGCGGGTGATCAGCCTTTATCGTGTGCGAATCAACAGTTGGCTTCACTGTGCAAGCGCGAATATCAAAACAGTCTCCGCGATTACCGATAAAACGAGCTCGCACTGATAGTCCACCGCAGTTCACGTACATCGATGAGTCATGGCGAATGGCGCCAGATGAATAGGCCAATGCACTGGGGATGGAAGACATAATCTTCTCAATAGCCTTGATGGCCTTATCTACAGCCTCTGCGCCTTCCTTTCCTCCAAGAGCATCGACCCGAACAGCCTCAGCCCATGCCACTCGGCGTAGGCGAAGATCCTCGGCTTCAGCAGGAATACCGGCCTTGGCGATGGCTGCTGTGACAATCTGCTGTTTAATCTGGTTGGTTAGTCTCATGGTCTTTCCTCACTCGTTGCGACCCGTTCCCCGGGTCAGGGCTTGGCCTGCTTGGCCGATTCCGCCTTCTTCGCGATCCTTGCTACTGCGCGGGCCGCCTTGAGGCACTCATCGAACACCTTCCCTTTGGCAAAGCTGGGTGTCCTGTCGAAATAGCGTTTGGCTTCAGCCACGCCCAGCAAGATCGCATGGGGGGGGGAATTGCTCTTTCTCCAGCGTTGCCTTGATGTGCTTGGCAATGAACTCGCTTGGGTGCATGGCTGCCTCCGCTATCTCTGAAATGGGACTCATCACACAAGCGACAGGCAATAGGAGGCCGTGACCCGCTGTTGGGCCGCTATCGCTTGTGGGATAAGGGCCCCGTTGCCGGGGCCAGGAGAGAACATGTCGGGCTGGTTTGGCAGGGCCTGGAGCCCTGTGCCATCGTGAGCGGTGGAACTGCCCTTGATGGCGCCGCCATGGAGGTGACGGTTGGTGTTGCTTGTTGGTCAGCTGCCAGCCCGAGCAGCCAGATCAACATCAGGAGTAGTAACCACATGCGTTGCACCTGTGGTGAGGCTGAGCGCTTCACAGCGAGTCAGCCGTTCTTGTTGTCGGTACCGGTGCGCCCTCACGGGCAGACCTACCATTTCGAAACTGTCGCCTCTCGGCGAGGGCCTTGGTGGCGCTTCACAGCGGGACCAGGCGACCGCGTAACCCTGCGGTGGGTTGGTTGCCTGCTTGGTACCCCGGCAGGCTTAGGGAGTGCGCCTTTCTTTTTTGTGATGTGTTACAAATCGCACCCGAAACGGTCACATCTGTCATTGGCACTGACTGAGAAGCAGGCTCCGATATTTATCAGGGCATTCCCAACAAGCTAACCCACTGGGCCGGTGCTGGTTCAGCCTCGGTACTTAAGCTTCCTTTCGCCTATACACTCCGTGCCAGTTTCGCGGCTGGTCGCGCAATGCCAATGCAGTTGTGCGCTCACCTTCCAGCAAGCTCGGTTCGGATAAACACGCTGCGCGTATTGCTACGAACTAGGCGGGATCATGGTTGCAGCGCCGCCTCGTTGGTCTGCATCCTGCCGGTTACCCATATCCGGTGTCAGCGTTGAGGTCTTTCGACTTGCCCAACTGACGGTTTGGCTGTGGTGGCCTACGATTGCACTTCCTATCGACACCTCCCGGCTGCTCGCAGCTGATGGGATGGTTATCACCACAACTGTGGATTGCACTGGTCACCGGGTCTCTCGTGCGGTACCCCATGGGCCTAGGCTCACCTGCAATGCAATCCCAGTTGTGTCCCGGCCTTTCACCGGGTGGGTGGCTGGGGAGTCAGACCCGCCACTCGCTTTGTTCGCTTTAACTTCGCTGTCTTTCCAGCTGCCAGCCGGTCACTGATTTTGTTTTCCGGTCACCCTTGTCGGCACGCATTACACCTTTCAAGGGGAGAGCGGGGAGGTGAATCAGCCCGGTTGCCGGTGTTATATCCCCAAGCGGTCTGTTGCCACCGCTGCCAGTGTTGTGCTGGCCCTCCGGCTGGGGTCGTCTTTCGCACTTGGAAATCAGTTGTTTTCCTTCTTGAGCCAAATACTAACCTTGGGTTTTCTTTGTGTCAAATGTAGGTTTTCATTTTTTTTGGTTTTTTTTCATTTGGCATGGCTGGGGGTAATATGGTTGCTCTGAATGGCAAGAGGAGAGAGGGATGAAAACCAGGTGGGGAGTCGGGTTGCTGCTGCTGGCGGCCGTACTGGCGCCGATGGCGCAGGCGGCAGGCGGCGTGGTGCTGTCTCCCGAGGCGTTGTTTGCGGCGCTGGGGCAGCAGCCAACCCGCGTTTATGCGCTGGAGGATGGAAAGGGCTGGTTGTTTTCCACACCCGGGCGGGATATGTGGGATGAGAGCAAGGATGACCCTGAGGGTGGGCCCCATTTCAGTGTGGAGTATCGCGGCAAGCCGCTATCGCGGATAAGTCTCGCGGTGCAGCAGTTCGAGGATGACCCCGAGCAGCAGGCCAATAACGCCAGGGTAGGGAGCTTGTTTGCCAAGGCGATCGAGGCGATCACCGGCAGCGGTGAGGTAATGGGTCAGCTGGAGAGCGGCAGGATATCGGGAAAGATGGCGGGCTTTGTTAACGGTTACCGGATCACGGCCAGTCCGGCCAGCGGCGGGGCGCGGTTCGTCACCCTCTACAGGGAGTAGGGATCGAGAGAAACAAGCAGGGCGCCGAGGGCGCCCTTACTCTTCCTGCACTGAGCAGCGCACCACGCCGCATATCTCGACATCATCGCTCACCGGAGTCATTGAATACTGCGGATTCAGTGGGCGAAGAAACCAATCCCCCGCATCGCTAACCAGCTCCTTGAATGTCACCTGTTGACCAACCTTGGCAATGACGCGACACCCCTCGGTAGGCTCTACATCGGGATCTACGATCAGCACAGCACCCTGCGGATACGTTCTGCCACCATCGCGTGAAACCATAGAGTCTCCCTGTACGCGAACGGCATAGGAACGAGCACCAACACTAACAGGACTTGGGAGCTGCTCACCAACTTCATCTGGCTCAGGGAACTCACCTCTGTGACATAGCTCTCTGACTTGCTGCCATGACAGCAACGGCACCATCCCGGCGCGATCTGAGAAGGCGCCGTGATCGCCATCCTCACCGGTCAGCATCCACTGCACCGACCGTTCGATGATCTGGGATATCTCCCCCAGTCGCTTCACTTCCGGCAGGTTGTCGCCAGATAACCATTTGCGAATTGCAACGATAGATGGCGGATCGCGCAAAAGGCTTTGCAATTTGCCAGCGCGGCCACGCTCGGCAAATCCCTTCTGTTCCAGTGCCTCATTCAGGCGCTGGGCAAACGCTATTTTGTCGGCCTCGTAACGAGCCATCTGTGAGCTTCTCGGGTGCATTTTTCGTTCCTTCTATTGTCAACGGCTTCGATGGTGAATTTCAGTTGTCGAAAAAAGAAATCCTCGGTTATCATTGGTGACATGAAAAACCGAACAGGACGCCGTAATGAACGCGCTACTCGACCGATTCAAGACCAAAGCAGCACTCGCAAAGGTGCTGAATGTGACTCCTCCAGCCGTTCATCGCGCATTTAAACGAAATGTCGTACCGGCCACCTGGGTCCCGACCTTGCTGAAGCAAGGGCTGAGCCAATCTGACATTTCAGCCTTGCCACTCGACACCACCGCCGCCGACATTCTGGCCGCTATCGCTGACCAACAACATCATGGAGCAGATCATGGCACAGCAAACTGAAAGTAACACGTTAAGCAAACCTATGGTTTCTCGTCCTGATGTGCTGGCCGCTGCTTACCTGCTCGGTCATGACCACAACATCAGCGAACTGGCCCGCCTGATGGGCAAGGGTGCCACCGTGCTGGCCAACAAGCTGAACCCGGATTGCGACAGCCATCACCTGAATCTGGGTGAGGCGGTCGCCGTGACCGAACTGACCGGTGACCACCGCATCGTGGAAGCCTGGGCCGCCAGCCTCGGCAAGATGCTGGTTGATATGCCGGCCGGTGCGGTCAGTGACGATGACCTGGTTGAGCAGGTGCTGCTGGCTCAGTCCGTGTTCGGCAAGCTGATGCAGGCCATTCACGATGCCCGCGCCGATGGCGTTATCGACCGGATGGAGCACGGCCAGATTGAGCGGGTGGGCACCCAGGTAGCAGAGCATGTGATGGGGCTGATTCGCTCCACCGCCGCCAACGTTCGGCCGCTGCCGGTCGCTGGCAACCAGTAAATACAATTCGGCCCCGCACTGCGCGAACAGTCGGGGCCACGGCTCAAACATCGAGTGAGGATGTGAACATGGAAAATCATACGGATATCCAGCCCATTGGGCAAGTGTGGGATGAAGCTGAGTTGGAAGAGATCAATGCCTGGTCTCGCGCTCACCGCCCTGTCAAATCGTGTGGCCACCGCAACGGTGCCACCCGTCGCAATGTGATCCCCGCTGTGCTGCCGCGTCTGGTCGATGGCACCAGCGGCACCTATCTGGTCTACGGCAGCCTGAAAAGCGGGCTCAAGATCCCGGTGACCGCCGAGCAGGCCCAGCGCCATCTGCAATGCCTGATTCAGCACCTGCAGGAGGTTCGCCATGGGTGAGGTAGTCAGACTGGCGACTCCTTTGGCCGCCCCAATTCAACGAGGTTGCAACGTGGATGAGAATGCCCGCACCGGTTTTCGCCTGTTCTATCGCAGCATGAAGAACGCGGCCTGGTACCGCGATGTGGCGAAGAAGGCCGTGATGTTCCACCTGATCCTCGACGTTGCCCATGAACAGCGCTCAGTGGTGTTTGCCGGCAAGCGAGTTCAACTCTCTCGCGGCCAGCTGGTGTGCTCTGCCAAGATTCTGGGTCAGGAGTGCGGCATCTCTGAAGATCAGGCCCGTCGTGCGCTGGAGTTCTTCAAGGCGGACGGGGCGATCAGCTGCGTCGGTTCTCGCGGCAAGGGTGGTTACACCATCGTCACCCTGCTCAATTTCGATGCCTATCAGCGCGGATTATCGCAAATATTTAGCGCGGAATATGACGCTGATTCTGAGGCCGCGCCAGCACAGGGGTTTGAGGCTGGTTCGCTAATTGGCGGCGCGGATTTACCCGCCGAACAACAAGCCGAAGACTATATCAGTAAGAACATACAGAACATAAGAGAAGATCTTAAAGACTCTTCGTCGCAACTCGCTAGCGCGACTTTCGACCAGCAGAGTGAGCAGCTCATCACTGACGAACCTGTTTCTGCTGAACCCGCTACCGAACCCAAGACCCGGGTTATTCCAGAGGCCGCCATCCAGACCCCGAGCGGCAAGGCATGGGGTACCGCTGAAGACCTGCAAACCGCGCAGTGGATGTTTGCCCGGGTGCAGCGGATTAACCCGACAGCACTGGAGCCGAACTGGCCGCAATGGGCCAACGTGATCCGCCTGATGCGCGAGCTGGACCTGCGCAGCCACAGCGACATCTGCGAGCTGTACGACTGGGTGAGCCGGGATCCGTTCTGGTGCGCCAACGTGCTCTCCCCGCAGAAGCTGCGCCAGAAGTGGGACCAGCTCACTGCCAAGCGTCTGGTAACGCCAGTGGCGGGCAACAAGGGGATGGCCAACCTGGCCAAGGCTCAACAAGCGGCCGGTGCGCTGCGTGAAGCGGGAGTCAGCTATGACCGCAACACACCTCTGTAATTCGGCTCCCATGCCTGCGGTGCGCAGCACCATGCAGGTGAGCCATGGCATGACCATGTTTCTCGCCGAGGAGCTGCTGCCGCTGATGGCCGGTCTCTGGCCTGCCAGCGCCAACCAGCTGGACGGTAATGTGCGCGGGGTGGCGATGGCGTGGGGTCTGCAGCTTAGCGGCTTTACGGCTGACCAGATCACCGATGCGGTAATGACGCTGGCCAGCGATACCGGCCGCCAGTTCGCCCCCCGCCCTGCCGAGGTGAAGGCGGCGATCACGGCCAGTCTGGCAGCCGCGCAACCCGTGGCGCCGACCGGGCAAACCATTTCGATTCGGGCTTGCGAGATGATCGCCGAGGTCAGGGTGCTGAAGCGCGAAGGCGCGGCCCCGGCTGAACAGGTGGCGGCCGAGCTTGCCAGCTTGCAGACATCGCTGCGTCAGCGTGGCGTCACAGTGACAGGGAGGATTTAGTGATGAGCAGTCAATTCAATGCCACCGCCGAGCGTGATGTGCGTGAGGCGCAGTTCTGCCGGGTTGCCATCTATCCGCCGGTGCGCGGCTGGGTGGGGGAGCGGGTCCATCTTGAGGTGTCGAACTCGCTGGAGACGCTGGGCACCACGGATGCAAAGACCGCTGCCGGTTATTACCTGGTGGTGGATGGGGCCGAGGAGGCGCGGGCGGAAGCGGCGCGGATCCGTGGCAAGGCGGTTGAGCTGGTGAGGGTTGGGTCATGAGTAAACACACACCTGGGCCGTGGGAACGGTCGAAGAAGACAGACGGTAATTGGTGGCACATCGGAGCTGGAAATCAGGCTGTAGCCGCCGTCCATGCGGCGAGCAAGAAGCGCAATGAACCTTACGCCAGCATGTTTGAGGCAAATGCAAACCTTATTGCCGCGGCCCCTGAGCTTCTGGCTGCCCTTGAGGAAGCTGTCGAGACCATCGAGTGGATGAATGGGTGCAGCTCTCCAGCCCGCAACGAGGTTGAAGAGGCTATCCGAGAAGGCCGCGCAGCAATCGCCAAGGCCAAAGGCGGTGCCGCATGATGCACTACTACGCCCAGCACACGGCAACCCGCAACTGGTTCGCACCGGTGCTCAGGATTGATGAGGTCGAGCAGGCAAGGCTGGCTGGTGTGCAATGCACCGAGACCCCTGTGCTGCTGATGACAAAAGGGTTTGATATGTGGGCTGCTGATGTGGCCCAGATCGTCGGGCAGGCGCTCCATCGCGCCGCCCACCACACCACCACCGGGAGGGGGAGGAATTGATGGAACTGGTATGGATGTTTGGTTTGTTGGGGCTGCTCTGGCTGGTGCTGCTGGCGATGATCGTGGTCACTGTGCGCCAGTGGCTGGCGCAAGAGGTGGGTCCAGAGCTCGATGGTAGCGAATGCGAGGATGAGCCGCGGTTGGCATCGACCTGCCGCGAGCTGAGCGAACTGGCGGCAAAGACCCGGGAGGCCAGTCATGGCTAAAGCGGGATTCGTGGTGATGCTGGTGTTTGTGGCGCTGTTTCTGGCCGCCAATCTGTCGGTGGGGGCGCCCGCCATTCAAAGCAAATCAGGAAATTCAGCGGGGATTTATGCAACACAACAATGATCACCTCCGGTTCCCGTCAGGGAATACCGTGGAGTTTGTGCGCAAGAAGGCCAAGAAGCTGGTGAAGGCGGCCAAGCAGGAAGGACGCGAGCTGAAGCTGTCGGCGGCGCTGGATCAGCTGGCGGCTGCTAACGGGATTGCTGGCGGCTGGGCCCCTGCGATGGCGAAACTGGCTCTGGAGGCTCGCAATGACCAATAAACCGGTAACGGAAGCAGGCCAGATCGCACTGGCCGGGGTGAAGGTGTATGTGGCTGGCCCGATGACGGGCCTGCCTGAGTTCAACCGTCCGACCTTCTTTGCGGCCGAGGCGCACCTTAAGGAGCTGGGCGCCGTGGTGATGAATCCGGCGATCTTGCCGGATGGCTTCAGTCATGACGCCTATATGCGGATCGCCATCCCCATGCTGATGGAGTGCGAGGCGGTGGCCTTTCTGCCTGGCTGGCAGCAGAGCAAGGGTGCGCGGCAGGAGTTCACCCGCGCTCACGCCTTCGGGATGGATCTCTACCAGCTGGAGGTTGGCTCGGTGGCGGGTGAATTGTGGATCACCAGTATTGCGGTACTGGATATTTAACCAGTAGTATTTAGGTCTAACCATTCATGACAATCGGGAGAGTGACATGGCCGGAGATAGTAGTGCAGTTGTGATGTTCAGCAGTGAGCAGTTTGGTTCTATCCGGATCGAGCAGGAAGGGGATCAGCTGTGGTTCGTGGCGTCTGATGTGGCGCGGGCGCTTGGTTATGAAAAAACCAACAGTATGAACAAGCTGATTGACGAAGAGGATAAGCGCAAGAGGGTGCTCCAAAATGGAGCAAACTATGTAAATCAATCACTTATCACCGAGGCAGGGTTGTATCAGGCAATTATGTCCAGCACTTTGCCTGCCGCCAAGGCGTTCAAGCGCTGGGTGATGAGTGAGGTGTTGCCATCCCTGCGCAAGACCGGCCAATACCAGGTGGCCCGCCCAGCAGTCAATGTGGAGGCGGTGCAGGTGGAGCTGCTGTTTGTCGAGACTGCCGCCCGCATGCTGAACGTCAGCAACTCCGGCAAGCTGGGGATGCTGCAGACCATCCAGCGCCAGCACGGCCTGCCCAATCTGTTGCCGAGTTACGCCATCGATGCGCCGAGCGATGCCACCGATGGCAGTTCGCGGCCGACCTTCTCGGCCACCGAGGGGCTCAAGCAGCATGGGGTGACCATGGGTGTGCGCTACTTCAACGCGCTGCTGGAGTCGAATGGGTTGATCGTCAAGATGCAACGTCCCTCCTCCAAGACACCGGAAAAGCAGAAGGAATTCTGGTCGATCACCCCCGCTGGCCTGCGCTATGGCAAAAACATCGTGGATCCGCGCAGCCAGCGTGAGACGGCGCCGCACTGGTACCAGAGCCGCTTTGCCGATCTGCTGGCCAAGGTCGGACTGGGGAAGGTGGCAGCATGATGCAACTGCCGTGCGGGTTATCACTGCAGCCCTATAGCGGGCCGTTTGCCGGCTCGCTTCACTTTGTGGTGGATAGCAACGGTGAGGTGGTGCGCAACGCCACCGTGCTGGAGGTGGAGCTGTCTCGCGCCCTGCATGAGCTGGAGCGCACCGCCGAGGTGATGCGCCATGCGGCCAGCAGCGGGATCACGCCTGAGGCGCTGGCCTTTGCTGCTGATCATGCGGCCAAGGCGGCCAGTCAGATACGAAGTGAGGTATCCGGCCATGATATTCAACCTCGCGAGGCTTCCTGAAGAGGCCCGTAAGAGGGTACAATTGGACAAGTTGGCGGCCCTGCTGGTATGGCAGTGTCGCCACGGCCAGGCGAGTCGCGCCGATGTCGCCAGGGCCATCACCGAACAGCCAGCGGAATACCAGGCGTATTTTCGCGATCGGCTGAACCACTACCGTGAGGTAAAGGGGTCACATGAGCAGTAAATTCAACAGCCGCAGTGCTGCCCGTATGCAGCATTTGCAGCGTCAAGCCGCCAACCCGATTGGTGCCGAACTCAATACCAGCGCCGAGCTGTTCCGCGCTATCAACACCGCCAGCCCAGGCCTGACCGCCGCCGAGGCCGCCCGCCGCGTTATCGCCTCAGAATCAACCACTCTGCGCCGCAGCGCCAGCTATCAGCTGCTCGCTCGCCTTGGCCCGTTGCTCGACAAGCTCGAGATGGTGGAGAAGCTGGCGTGACCCCGACCCATCCGGTCTTTGTACCTGAGATGGGGGTGGTGTTGCTGGCGGTGGGGGATGGGTTGGCCAAGTTGCGCTCATCCCTGGGCAATCGTCCGGCAATGCTGGTTCCCGCCGCTGAGGGGGGTGATCTGCTGGCGCAGTTCCCGGAGCTGGCCAGCGCCCTGCTGCACCCAGCTATCGTCAAGGCCGCCGGCGGCGAACTGGCCTTGCGCAGCGTGGGCCAGTGCCTGATCGGCGAGGGGTGCGTGGGCGAGACCGTCACCACCGAGATGGGCGGCCTGCCGCTCCCCCTGTGCTGGCATCACGATAACGAGTATCGGGATGGCCAGTTGCCGTTCAACCCTGCCCAGCATGCCACCGCCATTGCGCGGGCGCTGCTGACCCGGATTGCCGGTTGGTGCGGGGTGCCGCTTGCCCAGTTGCAGGCGCGGGATCTCTGTTGGTGGGCCAGCGTTTACAAGGTGCAGGGGCATCTGCCGATCGCCCTGGTGCGCCACGCCTGCCGCCTGCCGCCGCTGGAGCCGGAGCGGGTGCTGGTACCCGGGCGCGGTTATCGGGAGACCGATGCCCGCTTTCGGGTGAATCAGGAGGCCCTGCTGGAGCAGGACCCGCTGGCCGAGCTGCGGGCCAGGATCCGCGCCAAGCCTGCGGTGAAGACCATCGACCCTGAGCCACCGATGCTGCATATCCCGCGCCCAAAGATGAGGCGTTGGGAGTCTGCCGATTATCTGGCGTTCGTGCGCCAGTTGCCCTGCGTGGTAACCGGCCAGACCGAGGGGGTCGAGGCGCACCATGCGATCGGCCACGGCCTGAGCGTGATGGGCAGCAAGGCGAACGATCTGATGACTTTTCCGCTTAGCCACGATGCACACATGGAATTGCACAACAAGGGCTGGCAGCAGTGGGAGCGCACCCACGGCAGCCAGCTGGTTCACGTCGCGATGACGTTAAACAAGGCCGCTGGCCTGGGAGTGTTTGGATGACGCCTTACAGTGGGAAAAAACCGGTAAAGAGCAGGGCACGGCCACGGCCGATACCCGGCACCATGAACAAGACCGAGCAGGCCTATGCCGATCACCTGCGGCTGCTGATGCTGGCGGGGGAGATCCTCTCCTATGAGTTCGAGCCGCTCAAGCTGAAGCTGGCCGACAAGACCTTCTACACCCCGGATTTTATGGTGGTGGGCAAGGATGGCTTGATCGAGCTGCACGAGGTGAAGGGGTTCTGGGAGGATGATGCCCGGGTCAAGATCAAGGTGGCGGCCAAGCAGCACTGGATGTTCACCTTTGTCGGGGTGCAGCGCAAAGGCGCCAACTGGTCACTGGAGGCATTCTGATGCGGCTCGAATATGCACTCTCTATCGGTAACCCGCGCTCGGTGATGATCCAGGCCATTCAATCCCGTTCGACAGGAGCCAGCCATTTGAACAAGGCGGATATTCTGGGGGCGCTGGGGCTGGTGCAGAAATATGAGGCCGTTGGCCTGGCGCTGGTGATGGCCCGCTACAACAAGGACATGGAGAGCCACAAGGTGGCGGTGCGCGGGGTGATGGCTCACTGCAGCAAGATTTCGCCCAAGTACGTGGGGGCCAACAAGACCCGCGGCCACGGTATGGCGCTCAAGGCGCTGGCGGCTCTCGCCGTGCAGCACTTCTGCCGCACCGTGGATACCCCGGGGGCAGCCTGTCACCCGCAGTTCTGCCGGGGGCGCGGGGTGATCCGCGATCTGGAGTTGAGCCGCCTGCACGGCAAGGCGATCGACAAGACCTGCCCGCGCTGCAACGGTACCGGCCTGCGCCCGATCCCGGGCACTCAGGTTCGCCGCGCCATCGAGCCGCTGCTGGGCACTCTCAGTCGCGGCGAGTGGGAGCAGCAGTGGTACCCGCTCTATCAGGCGGTGCTGGCCTGGTGCCATGTGCAGGAGAGCGAGGTGGAAGCCTTTTACAAGCGAGTGACGGCGGCGTGATGGCAAAAAATATGATCAAGGTCACTGCAACCCATCAAGGTTCGTGCTGGTTCTGGCATCGCTGGGTACTGGTGATGGCTTTAGGGCAGGCCGAGTATTTCGTTTGCCGAGATTGCGGAGCCCGTCATGCAAGGCAGCCGAGGTCGATCCCCAATGAGATTCCTCTAAGTTGGGTGTTTTATTTTACTGATGTCATCCCGCCGATATGGCCACCCAGGAGTCCGCCACCTCCGCCACCCCCGCCTCCGGTTCGCTCACGCCATGACGGTGAGCCACCTGTTACCGGGTAGCCATGACGCTCGCAACTTTCCGTTAGGATTCAGCGGGGCTTTTGCCCCGCGCTTTATTCTCTCCATCAGCACAGTCCCGGCATCAGCGCAAAAAATGGCCACACTTTGACAAGTACCGACATGATGGCCGTGCTTAGCAGCTTGGCCGCCACAATGGTGATGGCCTTCTTGGCAACGGTAAGCGCCCATGCCGAGCAGGATTTGAGGTGGTTTCGATTCATAAATGCTCCTTTGTTTGGGGGAATTCGAGGGGCAAGGTATTGCGGGCCCATTTCTATCTAGTCCCGCCTTTTCGAATCCCTTGCGCGAAAGAGCATGCCGTAACGATGTCTCAGTGTGTGCACATCGCGGGTGTGTGAGGCCGCCACACACCCGCCCAACTTTCCGTGAACACCAGGGCGGCCCTGCTGGTATGATCACCAGGAGGCCCGCCCTTCACTCTCTCGATACCCTGCCGGATTCCGGCACTAAACAGAGAGAGACCCTATGCACTACCATCCAAAACCCGCCTCCCGTCATGCTGCCGCCCTTCGCCCGGGGCAACTTCGCCATGTGATCCGAGTTGCCTCGATCACCGGCCGCCAGCCCATCCGTGATGTGATGCTGCTCTGGCTGACCCACTCGACCGGCGTTCGCGTCACCGAGCTGGCCAGCATCGAGATCCGCGACCTGCTGCACCCATCCGGCCAGATGCGCGAGGAGGTCTATCTGCGGGCCGCTATCACGAAGCACAGCAGGCCCCGCACCATCTACCTTACCCACCCCAAGACAATCGCCGCCATTGAGGCGTGGCTCGCCTACCGCCGCGAACGTGGCTGGGGTATGTCATCCGATCCCGAGTTCAGAGGCTTCCGCCCTGATGAGCGCCTAGTGCTGACCCATAAGGGCAGAGCCTTCGAGCTGGCCCGCAAGGTTCGCCAACTGCAAGGCGGGCCGGTCGAGTACCGGTGCTGTGATGCGCTCCAGCAGCTGATGAGCAGGCTATACCGGCAGGCGGGTATCAGAGGCGGATCCAGCCACTCTGGCCGCCGCACGTTGGCGGCAAAGGTGCTGGCCAATACCGGACGGGTCGAGCTGGTACAGCTGCTGCTGGGCCATGCAGAAGCGGATCATGTGTGGCCCTACCTGGACGTGAGGCCAGAGGTGATCCGGCGGGCGTTCGAGGTGGCGTTGTGATTGCCTTGTTTGTGCGGATGCCGCACAATAACCAATTATCTGAGCAATACCCGCACATGGAGAAGATATGACAGAGGCCGAAGAACTCTCGACCTATTGCAAAAAGAACTGCGGTTTGGACGTGTCCGAGGTGTCGGTGCTGTCCGAGGTGCCGCGCCGCACTCTATACGACTGGTGGCGCAATCGCCGCCGCGCTGTTGAGCTAATCGTGAAGGGACTAGCAGCCGAGCAGAGAAAATAAATGTGCGGTATCCGCACAAAATATATTGCAAAGTGTGCGACATTCGCTCATTATAATCACATCAACGCGGGAATGGCCCTGTTTCATGAGGTGGTTAGTATGTTGGAAGCGCTGGCAAAAGAGATGGGTATGGGTGCTAAGGATTTGCAGGCTACTGCAATCCGTGTTCTTGAAAGAATGGCTGCTGATGGTGTGACCCAGGAGATGCTGGCATCCCCTGCAGGTGCCCAGCTGGCTGTTACTTACATGCGTGAAGATGTGAAGCGCCAAGAGGCCATCTTCATGGCATACCAAACCAGCCCGCGTTTCCGTGCTGAGTGCCAAGAGACCATCTTGGATATGTTGAGCGCATAAGTTGACGGGGCCAGTGATGGCCCCCTTATCGAGGAAAAACGGGACATGGAAACGAGAAGCCTAGAAGAGATCGACAAGGCGCTGGCGGAAATGGGGATGCTCACCGCCTCTCAGATGATCAACGGCAACCCACTCCAACGCCATGCCGGTGTGTGTGACATAGACACTTTCCGCCAGTGGTTGAACATGCGGCATAAAGAGCTGCTCAGAATGAAGGCCGGGATGTTGGTCGATGGAAAAGAGGATAGCGAGCTGTTTGAGTGGGTCATGGCTCACCATGCCGCGTTTTCCGAGGTGCTGGTCAACTTCAACAGCGCGATAGAACACCAGCAGCGTCAGCTGAATAGTTAGAGGAAAAACGGGGCCGGGTGCCGCTACCAACGAACCACCCAGCCCCAGCAGGCGGAACGAGTTAACCGCCTGCACGACATTAAACCAAAAACGAGAGGCAATACGCGATGAAAAAACAGATCGATGAGGCGCTGAGCGACTTCCAGCGTGACACCACCAACCACACAATGCGAGTACATCTGGATGACGGCCTTTACCGTCACATCGAGTTCTCCAATGGTGGCAGTTCGGTTTATCGCTTCGACCTGATCACTTGGCCTGGCTACCTCACCATCTGTGGTGATATGGGCACCTGGACATTCAGCCGCACCGCCGACATGTTCGAGTTCTTCGGTGGCAACTCCGAGAGGGGCATCAATCCGCGGTATTGGGGTGAAAAGCTCCAGATGGGCGCAGCTGGCCGCCGCGATGAAATCTGCATGGAGTTTGACGAGGAATCGTTCCGGTCTGGTCTGCGGGAGTGGCTGGCTGAGTACCGGGAAGAGAATGATGACGCCGATTCCATCGCCAGCACCATCAATGAACTGTGCGAAGAGAGTTACAGCAACGAGCATCAGGCGTGTCAGGCTCTGTTCGATTCCGATATCCCCAACTCGTATGACCTGATGGAGGGGCTGACGATGAAGCGATACAGCCATCACTACCTGTGGATCCTTCACTCGATAGTGTGGGGCATCGGGCAATATACCGCCTCCAAACAACCGGCTAACAGTTAAGGGAAAAACGATGGCCAAGACCTACCGCTTTCACAAGTGGGGATCCCTTTGGTGGAGTGATGGATTGCCGGTGTATATCGGCGGCAAGGAAATCACCCCTCACGGTTGGGTGTGGTGGTTCCCCTGGAACTGGGTTCTGTTCGTGGCGCTGCTGCTGATAAAGGCTGTCATGGTGCCATATCGAAAGCTGATCAAGAGATAGAGGAAAAACGGACGATGGCCACGAGTGATGAACATCACCGACTGGTAGCGATGTGCGCCCGCTGGTTCAAGCGCCAAGGGTTCGCCATCGTCGCTACTGAGCTGGCGAGCTACGGAAATCGTGAGCAGCCAGACGTTTATGCCTGCCGTCAAACCTGTTCCGCCGTTGCTGAAATCAAAGTCAGCAGGGCTGACTTCCTGGCGGACAGTAAGAAGCCGGAGCGTCATAGCGGCGGGCTCGGCACCTACCGGTTTTATCTCTGTCCAGAAGGGCTGATCTCACCTTCTGAGCTACCGGCAGGATGGGGTCTGTTGTATGCGAAGGGTAGAAGCATCATTTCGATACATACCCCGAGTGGGAACATGTGGCCAGCGCCAGGCAGGCAAGACGAAAATTGGAGGCCGTTTGCTCATGAGACTGACCATGAAGCAGAGCGGGCGGCTTTGTTCTCCATCGCCCGCCGTTTGGCGGACGGGCAACAGACATACAAGTGATCGAGGAAAAAAATTATGGGTTGGGGAGATTGTGGATTTGATAAGGCCGGTCGCCCGATCGGCTACGTTCACCAGGCAACGTGTGACCACCCTGGATGTGATGAGGTGATTGATCGCGGCCTTGGCTATGCGTGTGGTGATATGCACGGTGAGGATGAAATCAGCTGTGATGGCTATTTTTGCGAAAAGCACCGCGCTGAAATGGTGATGACAGAGGATGAGCGGCTGCACCGAGTTTGCGAGTCATGCCATCAGCAGCTTCTTGACTCTGGCGAGTGGCGTGATGATGACGGCTGTCTTTGCCGGGTCGAGAACAGTTAGAGGAAAAAAAGACCATGTGCAACTGCCAGTCTTACAACATGGGTGGGGGTGAGGTGCCAGAGGTGGTGCTGTATCCAAAGAGCAAAGACATTGCAGGTGGCCGTGAATCTGTTTGTGTAGATGCCTGTATTGCCGGCGCGATCTCTCACCTGTGGGAGTGCGGCCTGCAAACGTTGAATTCATGCTGCGGCCACGGCAAGGAGTCGCCAAGCGTTGTCGTGCCGGAGTCCGGCGACCCGCATGAATATCTGTCCGCACTTGCTGCTTTTGATGGCAGGCATTGGGTAGTTCTACGGTGGGAGCTTGTTGCCCACACGTCGATGGAAAATTGATAGAGGAAAAACAGGCTATGGATATGAAGTTTTCCGCCCTCATTGCGATGGGTATGAACCCGTACAACGGTGCAGTTATCGAAGTCACCGCGGCTGATGAGACTGTACGCCGGGAAGTTCTCGCTGACATCAGAGGCGAGGGTGATCGGGAGTTCATTGATGCGCTCGGCGAGGGGTTGCCAAAAACAGGTTTGGTAAGGGTTGAGGTAGAGCTGCAAGATTGGCCAAGCGAATATAACTCCCCTAACTACACGCTTATTAGTGCCACCTCCGTGCTATTTACCAGCATTGACCCTGCAAAAGCGACTCGATTCAGCATTCCAGTTAATGGTTTCTTTCAAATTGGAAACGGAAGTTAAGGGCAAAACGGGGCAGGGTGGCCGCTACCAACGAACCCACCCAGCCCCTTGCCAGCGGAACGAGTTAACCGCTGGCACGGCATTAAACCAAAAACGAGGATATAAATCAGTGAATTGTATCGATCTTTTCTCAGGGCTCGGCGGCTGGTCTACCGGTGCCGTGCAAGCTGGCTGTAATGTGTTATGGGCTGCCAACCACTGGCCTGACGCAGTGCGCTGGCATAGCGAGAACCACCCTACCACCGATCATGTGTGCCAAGACTTGCACCAAGCCGACTGGACGCAAGTGCCAAGCCATGATCTGCTGCTTGCGTCCCCCTGCTGTCAGGGGCATAGCAAGGCAAGGGGGAAGGCCAACGGCAACCCGCAGCACGATGCCAGCCGCTCCACGGCGTGGGCTGTGGTGTCTGCTCTGGAGTTCCATCGGCCCTATGCCGCACTGGTTGAGAACGTGACTGAGTTCATGGATTGGGCGCTTTATCCGGCATGGGCTGCTGCAATGCAGGCTCTGGGCTATTCCTTGGCGCCTCATGTGGTGAACTGTGCTGATCTGGGTGTCCCTCAAGATCGCCAGCGCCTGGTGCTGGTATGTACCCGGTCGGCCAACCCACTGACCCTGGCCCTGCCGGAGGTGGAGCATGTGCATGCCTCCACATTCATCGACTTCAATGCCGGGAAGTGGTCGCCGGTGAACAAGCCAGGCCGCGCCGCTGCAACGTTGAGGCGGGTGGCCAATGGCCGAGCAGCTTTTGGTGACCGGTTTGTGATGCCCTACTACGGTTCGGGGTCTGGGCTTACAGGTCGCAGCCTTGCCAGGCCGATTGGCACGATCACCACCCGCGAGCGCTGGGCAGTGGTCGATGGCGACCGGATGCGCATGCTGACGGTCGATGAAAACGCGCTGGCGATGTCGTTCCCGCTGACCACCAAGCGCCCCGCCGCGAAAAAGTTGGCGGTTCATATGCTGGGGAATGCGGTGCCGCCATTGGCTGGGCAGCGTTTTATTGAGGCCCTTCGGGCTGCGGCATAAGGATAGGGCCGGGTTACCGGCCCCTAGTTAGAGGAAAAGGCGCTGAAAGCCATCTGGTAGACACTTGCTCACCGATAACACAAGCCCGCTGATGCGGGCTTTTTGATGGGGGTCTATGATCACTCCATGGCTGTTGCTGGAGTGTTGCCATGCCTATCGACGCTGCTGATTTCGGTCTTGATGCCGACCATGTGTGGGTGATGAAGTCATCTGAACTTGCTGCCAAGCTGGACGAGCTGGCCAGCCGATTACCCCCGCCAGATGCATCACTTGTCAAAGAGGCTGCCGAACGGCTCCGTGAGCTTGGTGAGGACTAGAACAAGCCCGGCCTGATAAGCCCCTGCAGCGCGGCGAAGGCGACCGCTTGATCCCGATTGGTCGCTCCCAGCTTTTGCCCTGCCCGTTTGATGTGGTGGGTGACGGTTCTTGCTGGCATATCGAGGATGATTCCGATCTCCTCTGTAGTCTTGCCAGCTGCGGCCCAGAAGAGGCAGCGCTGCTCTTTCGGTGACAGCGTTTCGCGGTCTGCTTGTGTACTGCACCGCACCATGGCATCCATCACATAGGGCGATATGGCCCCCAGCGCAACCTTTTGCCCATCATTCAGGCCGACAGTGTCGCGAATGAATGACAAGGCCCCCCGTTCGCCACATGGACCTCTCAGCGGGAACGACACCCCGTCACGAAGCCCCATGCTGTAGGCAGCATCCATCACCTGCATCTGTTCTTCGTGCGCCCTGATCTGCTGCCAGAATATGGGCTGTATCTGGCTTCTCGCTGTGGACACAACCGGATCGAGTGCCACCAGTCCATCCCGGCTGTATTGCTCCCGCCACTCGTGCGGTACGTTGCTGATGATGGTCAGGTCAGGCTTTGATAGCGAGGTCGGGCGAATTACCGAGCAGGCAAACCAGTCAAACCCCGCCTGGTGGGTGATGTCGGTAACCATGAGCTCGAGTTGCTCCAGCCCTGTCACGGTGGCGAGCTGTGGTATGGCTGAAATGATGCAGGCTATTCGCTCGGCGCTTTCCATTTGGTGTTGCGATCCAGGTCGGTACTATTCATAACTCGTTCAGTCGCGCCAGTGGCGGGCAATCACCACGCCACCACCGACTAACAAAATTCGGGCGTTATTGTCTATTGATACGGCGCACCGCGCCATAACCTGCGCTGTATGGTGATGAGTTTTTATGTGGCAGATGGCGTTTATCGAGGCTATTTACATCCGCTGCAATTTTGTGTAGGCTGATTGCCAATGATGGGAGACTGCAACCAAATGGTGACGGTCTCTTTTGTTTTCTGATCCTCGAACCTCGGCCCATGCCGGGGTTTTTGCATTTCTGGGCCCTGCGGGGAGGTAGGTATGTAGATGCCTGAAAAAGACCTTGGCCTGTGGGCTTGGTTGCTTGCGTGGGTTGATGCCCATTGGCCAACCCTGTACGGCTTCATTCTCTCTCTTGTTATTTCCTGGCTGCGCGTCACCTATTCCGGTGGCGGCATGCGCCAACGGTTGCTGGAGTCCCTGCTGTGCGGTGCCATCTCCCTTTCGGTTATGTCCGGGATGGATATGCTCGGCATTCCGGCGACGGCCTCCGGCTTTGTTGGCGGCTCCATCGGCTTTCTCGGTGTAGAGAAGATCCGCGAGTTCGCAGCCCGCATGCTGGATCGGAGGTTTGGCAATGGCACGAATTGAGTGCAGCCGCAATCTGGCGGCCTTTCTCGATATGCTGGCGTTCAGCGAGGGAACCATCGGTCGCGGTGATGATGGCTATAACAAGATAGTCAACCCTGGCAAGACCTTTGCGAGCTATGCCGATCATCCGAATGTGTCTATCCAGGTTGCTCCAGGGCTTATCAGCACGGCCGCCGGTCGCTATCAGTTTCTGAGCAAGCACTGGCAGCACTATAAGGCGCAGCTGGCGCTACCTGACTTCGGCCCTCTTTCGCAAGACAAGTGGGCGATTCAGTTGATCCGCGAGCGGCGGGCGCTGGCCGATATCGAGGCCGGGCGCATCAGTGCCGCGATCGACAAGTGCCGCAATATCTGGGCATCCCTGCCTGGTGCCGGGTACAACCAGCCGGAGCACTCCAAAGAGAAGTTGCTCGCCAAGTTCGTGGAGCTCGGCGGGGTGCTGGCATGAAAGCGGTTCGCCTGTTCCTCAAGGCACACCCCGTGTTGTGGTTTGTGCTGCGCCAGGCGGTGATGTTATTTCTGGTGTGGCTTCTTTATCAGCAAGGCTACTCAAAGGGAGCTCACGATAAGGAGCTGGAGTGGTCTGCCAAGTGGAACGAGCAGGCGGTTGAACTGGCGACAGTGAGGGCTGATGCCGAGGTGGCCGCCCGCGAGGCTGAACAGCGCCGTCAGGCAGATATCGAGAGGGTTAGGCAAGATGCAGAAAAACAGATTGCCAATGCTGAGCGCGACGCTGTTGCCGCTGATGCTGTTGCTGTCGGGCTGCGCGAGCAAGCCGGGCGATTGGCCAAGCGAGCCAGTCAGTGCGCCAGCGATACCGGCGCTGCCCAGTCAGGCGATGCAGCCGGACAGTCCGCCGTGGTGCTCGCCGACCTGCTCGGCCGGGCTGATGCGCGAGCGGGAGAGCTGGCAAAAGCGTATGACCGCGCTCGAGCAGCAGGCTTGGCCTGCCAAAGAGCCTACTACTCCCTGATCAATCCCGATTAACCGAATTGCCGCACCGAGTCACTCTCCAAACTGACGGGTCGTCCCGTGTAACTGCGTCCGGTGCGGCGCCATATTTTGTCCATCGCAGAGACCCATCATGGAAAACCAACACCGCCCTATCAAAGGTTGCCGCGAGCTGAGCCAGGAAGAGATCAGCATGATGAACCGCATCAAGGAGAAGGAGGCCGAGCTGCTGGCGCTGCACGCAGAGTTGGTCGGCATGCTGGATCTGCAGAATTCTGCCGCTGAGCAGGCTGCACAGCAGACTCCTGAGCGTTACCCTGGCGGTGAGTACACAGAGCCACACAAAGAGCTGCGCCGCCTAGATGCCGCAGAGCCATACCGCTGGGCCAGCATCGGTAAGACTGACATACAAACCGGCATTATGGCGCTGGTTCGCGCTGTTGCTCAGCCTGCTGGCGTCTGATGCCTCCACGTATCAAGCAGATCTGCCGGGCCAAAGGGTGCCATGCCCTGACCGATGCGCCGGGCGGGTATTGTGCCGATCACGCGGGTCAGGCTGTCGGCTGGCGGCGTGTGGCTGCCAAGTCATCAGCAGAGCGTGGCTATGGTGCCAGCTGGCGCAAGCGGCGCGAGCGCATCATGCAACGCGATCGCGGGCTGTGTCAGCCATGCATTCGCAAGGGCATCATCACCTCAGCCAGTGCCGTTGACCACATCGTGCCAAAGGCCGCAGGTGGCACGAATGACGATACCAACCTCGAGGCCATCTGCCGGTGCTGCCACAAGCAGAAGACGCAGCAGGAGGCCTCTGCGGGCCGCCACGGGCAATCCTGAGGGGGTAGGGGGGATCAAATCCTTCCACCTTTTCGCCTCCGTGACTGCCAGCCCGGTCAAATTTTTATACCCGCGA
>SXGR01195230.1_pt1 | contig 26260 bp, 20 predicted proteins | sample 3174711 | NCBI WGS metagenome assembly SXGR01 (sample SAMN11356860, study PRJNA531348) | freshwater metagenome | isolation source: freshwater sample F1-60 | place: China: Fuxian Lake, Yuxi | collected 2017-12-25
CTGAGACCTGCGGGGGGCTATCCCCCGCGCTGGATCTAACCCGGCGGCGCGGCTTTCCCACCAAACGCCGCGCCGCCTGCTTTTTGGATGATGATCTGAAGCTCGCGACGGCTACTTCGGCGGCGGAGCAGCCTGCTTCTGCGGTTCGTCGCCGCCGGTGTATCCGAACTCCGAGAGCGCCCTGTTGACATCCTTGGGCACGTTCGAGTTCTCGTGCTGGGGCGGGAACTGCGCCAGATGGGCCTCCATTTTGCGCACCTCACCAACGTAGGCGTTCTCCAGCTTCTGGCCCTGCTCGGAGGCGAAGTCGCTCAGCGGCTTGAGCTCCCCCTTGTCGGTGACGAGATCAAACCAGTAACCCTTGCCCGCACTGGCATCATCAATCAGCTTCCACTGCAGGCTCCGCACGGCGCGCATGTTGCGGCCGACGCTGGTCAGCTCCATCACCGCGCGCTTGGGGTGGTTGGCCTGCGGATCGCGAGCGAGGGCCAGCAGCGAGACCCCCATGATGTCCGGCGGCGGCGCGATGCCCGCCAGCTCCAGCAGCGTCGGTCCGACATCGATGCTGCGGGTCTGCGCGGATACGCGCTGCTTCTGCGGCAGCGCCGCCGGATAGCGGATCACGAGCGGAATGTGCACCACTTCGTCGTAGAGCGTCTTGCGGTGGCCCTTGTCGCCGTGTTCGAAGAATTCGGTGCCATGGTCGGAGGTGACGACGATCACCGTGTTCTCCAGCAGGCCCGCGGCCTCGAGGTCGGCGCGGATCTTCGCGAGATAGCTGTCCGTCCAGGCGATTTCCCCGTCGTACAGCGCAAGCAGGTGTTGCTTGTCGCGCTCGGGCATGTCCGCACGGATTTCAGGATCGCTGAAGAAGCCGCGACCGGTGACCGGGCCGGTGTAGTCCGGATCAAACTGCTTGTCGAAGGGCGGCGGCGGAATGAAGTCGTAGTGCGCGTCCCACAGATGCAGGAAGGCGAAGAAGGGCTTCTTCTCGCGCGAGCCGAACCACTTCTGAAACGCGGAGTAGACGATCGGGTTGGTGATGTCCTCGTGCGAGGCGCGCATCACGTCCTTGTCCATGGCCCAGGACTCGACCGCCGCACCGTCGAGTCGCTGCTTGTACGAGGTGCAGTTCTCGTAGAGCTCGAAGCCCTGCCCCATGCCGAAGGCCGGGTGCATGTAGGGCCCTGAGAAGAAGCCGGCGGTAGCATAGCCCGCGCGCTGAAAGTGCTCGGCCAGCGTGGTCTGGCCTTCGCCGATCTTCATCTGCGTGTCGAAGGCTCCGTGGATCGAATCGGGCACGGAAGTGAACAGCGACGCGTGTCCCGGCAGGGTCCAGGACGAGGAGCTCATGTGCTGCTCGAACAGCACGCCCTCGCCGGCGAGACGATCGAGGGCGGGACTGGTCGGCCGCGCGTAGCCGTAGCAGCTCAGGTGATCCGCGCGCAGCTGGTCGATCGAGATCAGGAGCACATTGGGGCGCTTGTCCTCGCCCGCGCAGCCGGACAGGGAGAGCGCGAGACATGAGACGAGGCCGGTGAGGATCAGGCTCTTCATGAGGGGGGTGGAGTGTAGCGCGGTGGATCGGGACGGGTCCTGTCCGTAGTCTCTAGCGCCCATGGACAGGAGGTCGAAGGGGTCGATCGGACTGCTGCTGCTCCTGACTGGAGTCTGGCTGGGCCTGCGGGCCTGGAAACAGTGGCAGCTGGACCCGCTGGCGCAGATACCGCTCAACGACGCGGCCGTCTACTGGGCCTGGGCGGAACGGATTGCACAGGGGCAGCTGATCGGCAGCGAACCTTTCTTCAGCGCGCCGCTCTACCCCTACCTGCTGGGCGCACTCCGCGCTCTGGGACTCGGCCTTGCGGGCGTGATGGCGGTGCAGATCCTGTTGACGCTGCTGACGGCCTGGCGCATTCACGCCATCGCGCAGCGACTGCTGGCCGGACGCGCCGCACTGCTCGCGCCGCTGCTGTTCGTGCTGCTGGCGGATACGGGTTACGGGACGCTGCGCGTGCTCAACAACACGCTGGTGGCGCTGCTGGCGGTGTTGCTGTGGGAGCAATGGCTGCACCTGCGCGCGGAGCTGTCCCCGCGGCGCGTGGCGCTGGCAAGCCTCACTTACGGTCTCAATCTGCTCGCCAATCCGATCTTCCTGCCGGCTTTGCCGCTGTACGCCGTGTACCTGTGGTGGCGCGCCGGGAGACGGGTGCAGCCGGCCCTGCTCGGCGGCATCATCGTGCTGGCCTGCATGGCGCCGGCGACGCTGCACAATCGCCTCGCCTGCGGCGAGTGGATACCCGTGAGCGCGCAGGCCGGCGTGACCTTCGTGCACGGCAATGCTCCCGGTGCCGACGGCACCTATACGGCGATTCCGGGCGTCTCGGTCGACCGCGCGCGGCAGAATCAGGACGCCCGCCAGCGCGTGCTGCACGAGACCGATGGCTCGTGGCGCAGCGTCGATTCGGCCTATTTCCGCGAGGGGCTCGCGTTCTGGAGCGCGCAGCCGCTGGATGCGCTGACTCTGCTCGGCAGAAAGCTGCGTTGGTTCGTGTTCGGATCGAACTACGGAGACATCTACATCCCTGCGCTGGAAGCGGAAGCGGGACTGGATCCCTTGCGCTGGCCGGGTGTGCTGCCTGCCGGTCTGCTGGTGCCGTTTGCGCTGGTGGTGATGGCGCTGCTGCTGCGGGAGCGGCGCATCGGCTTCGCGGAGTGTCTGCTGGTCGGGCTGCCGCTGCTCACGGTGCTCTTGTTCTTCTATTCTCCGCGCTACCGCTTCCCCGCGCTGGTTCCCCTGAGCGTCATGGCCGCGGTGGGACTGGCGATGCTGATGCAGAGCCGCGGCCAGACTGCGCGCGGTGCGCTCTTGGCGCTGACGCTGGCTCTCTCCGCGGGACACGCACTGCTGGCGGGAGAGACCGGCTTCGATGCGCTCGATCGCCATCGTCCCGGCCACGAACGCAGCCTGGGCACGGCCTGGACCGCGCAGGGCAGCCACGAAAAGGCGCTCGCAGCGTATCGACGGGCCGCACAGGCCGGTGATCCGATCGCCGCGGTCGCCGCCGCTGACAGTCTGCGCCGCATGGGACACCGCGAGGCGGCGCGCGCCGAGCTGGAGGAATGGATCGAGACTCATCCGCTCGATGCCTACGCCCGCAAGACGCTCGGCATCACGCTGGCGGAGCTGGGGCTCTTGAGCGAGGCACTGTCGGCGCTGGAGCAGGCCCGCAAGCTCGACATGCGCGACATGGAGACACTGGAAGCCCTGCAGCGCGTGCGCGGTGAGCTACAATCCCCGCGATGAAGCTGCGAGTGCTGCTGGGTCTGGGATTGGCGCTGCTGGCGGGCGCCTGCGGCGGGGAAAAGCGGCCTGCGCAGCGCGTCGTCGTGATCGGCGCCGACGGGCTGGAATGGCGCGTGCTGCGTCCGCTGCTGCAGCAGGGCAAGTGTCCCAACCTGCGCGCGCTGATGGAGCGCGGCAGCTTCGGCAACCTGCGCACCATGATCCCCACGCTCTCGCCGATCCTGTGGACGACGATCGCGACGGGCAAGCCGCCCGAGGAGCACGGCATTCTCGGCTTCACCGATGAGAATCTGCAGCAGTACACCTCGACCATGCGCAAGGTGCGCGCGCTGTGGAACATCGCCGACCGCTGCGAGCTGGAGAGCAGCGTGCATGGTTGGTGGAACACCTGGCCGGTGGAAGAGCTGCGCGGCCACATGGTGGCAGGGTCGAGCTCCTCGGAGCTGGCGGAAGCCAACTGGAAGCCCGCGCTGATCCCCGGCGCCGAGCGACAGGTCTGGCCGCTGGAACTGGAGCCGCGCGTGATGGCGATGGCTCAGGAGCACGGCACGCTGGCACAGGTGCAGGCGCTGGCGACGACGCGCATCTTCGGACGCTTCGCGCCCGGCGAGCTGGGAGAGGTCGAGCAGGAACTGATCCGGCAGACGCTGTGGTCGGTGCAGGCCGACATGACCTACGCGGCGATCGCGGAAGAGCTGCTGCGGACCGATCCGGGGGATCTCAACATGGTCTACTTCGGTGGCACGGATGTGATCAGCCACCGCTTCTGGCGCTACTACGAGCCGCAGGCCTTCCGCTGGCCCGCGGATCCGCAGCTGGAAAGCCGCATGGCGGGCCCCAAGGCGCAAGTGCTGCTCGCGCGCGCGATCGACAACTATTACGAGTGGTTCGATGAACTGCTCGGGCGGCTGCTGCAGGCCGCCGGCGACGACGCAACGGTGCTGGTGATCTCCGATCACGGCTTTCACGCGCACTCGACCGACAAGCCCAACCCGCTCTTCATCACCGGCCACCATCTCGATGGCCCTGCCGGCGTGTTCATCGCTGCGGGCCCGGGCATCGTGCAGCGCGGCGATGTCGCCGCGTTTCTGGAGCGCAACGAGCTCGCGGACTGCGGCCACATCCTCTCGATCGCCCCCACCGTGCTGGCACTGCTGGGATTGCCGCGCGGCGCCGACATGGCGGACGAGGCCTTCGTCGCCGTGCTCGATGAGCGCGCCCGCAAGTCGGCTTTGCTGGCGCCCGTGCCTACGCACGACACGGGTTTTCGCCGTGCGCGCGCCACCGAAGTGCCAGCGGGCATGAAGACCGACTTCGTCAAGCGCTTCCAGCAACTGGGCTACATCGGCTCGGACGGGCAGGATGCCAATCTGCCGCCACAACAGCAGCCGCCCAGATGAAAATCCGCTAGCGCGGCTCGTCGCCGGCGTAGCCCATTTCCTTCATGGCGCGCATGCGCTCGGCGTCGGGAGCCTTGCGCGTGCCGCGGAAGGACTCCTGTACGGCACGCCAGCGCTCGATTTCCTGACGCAGAGACTCGACGACATCCGGATGCGACGCGGCGACGTCGCGAAGCTCTGCCGGATCCGCTTGCGTGTCGTACAGAGCCAGACGCGGCACGGGATAGGCTCCCGGCGGTGTTTCCTGCGGCTCGACACCGTTCTCATTCCACACCAGCCGCCAGCGAGCGTCGCGCGCCGTGTAGATTGCCTCCTGCCACAGACCGACCGCGACACCGCGCGCTGCCATGCTGTCTGAATCGCGCCCGATGCCCATCCAGCGCGGGATCCAGCGCCCGAGGTCCTCAAGCTCGCACACGGCATCGGCAACACCCGGCCTTGGGAGCAGCATCGGCGAGCGGACGATCAGCGGGACATGCAGCACGGTTTCGTACACGGACTTGGAGTGCCCGTAGTATCGGTTGCGCTCCGCGAGTTCCTCGCCATGGTCGGCTGTGAGCACGAGCAGAGCGGAGTCGAGCGCGCCATCGCGTTGGAGATCGCGGAAGAACTCAGAAAGCGTACGGTCGATGCGGGCGACTTCGCCGGCGTACAGCGCCTTCATCTGGGCGTGATCGGCAGCACTCGCCTGCAGTTCGCCCTTGTGAAGCGGATCGACGAAGGCGCGCGTGCCGTCGGCCGGTCCGTCGTAGGCAGGATCCGCGAACAGCCCGGCGAAGACGGGACCGGGTTCGTACGGAAGGTGCGGGCCGATCAAGTGCAGCCAAACGAAGCAGCGCTGTCCCTCGGGCTGCCGACGCAGCCATTCCAGCGCGGCATCGCGCATCTTCTCGTCACGATCGGGGCCGAAATCGCTCCGGAAATGATCGAAGCCCTGTTCCATCCCGGAGCGCGGAACGAGCAGCTTGTTGGTCGTGAAGGCCGCCGTGGCGAAACCGGCCGCCTTGAGCCGCTCGGCCAGCGTTTCCAGACCCGCATCGAGCACATCCCCGTTGGACAGCGCACCGTGCTCCACCGGCGAGCGCGCCGTCATCAGCGTCGCCAGCGATGGAAAGGTCATGCCGCGCGGTGCATAGGCGCGTGAGTGGCGCACGCCCTGCGCCGCGATCTCATCGAGCGTGAAGCCCGCCGCGCTGCCGCGCGCGCCAGCATGTCCCGCATCCGTGGTCGGATAGGTCGAGCCGTAGCAGCTGAGCGCATCGGCCCGCAGCGTATCCACCGTGACGAGAATCACATGACGGGGCGTCTCCGGCTCCTGCGAGCAGGACGGCAGTGCCGGCAGGCACAGGGCAGCCAACGCAATCCGCATCAGCGGGACTCCGAGAAAGCGGGCACGAACCATGCCCCCCAATGCTCCTCGCGGGCCCCACTCCCCGCAAGCACCTGCTCACGAGAGTCCGGCACGCACAGAATCAGCAGCGGCCGATCGGGGAAGCGCGCGCGCATCGCGCGCAGCGCCACCTCGGACTGGGCTTCGCTGCCGAGATAGAGGTCGCGCAGCTCGTCCAGTCGTGCCGCGAGATCCTCCTGACCTTCGTTGTGGATCTGCGGCAGGTCGGCGTAGAGCGCGTGATGCGCAAAGGGCGCAACCAGCGAGCCCTGCACCAGCGCCCGGCTCTGTGCGCCGCGGAACAGCTGCGGCGGCACGACGAGCACGGCGCGCGGGTCGGCAGCGGCCTCGAACAGGCGCGCGTCGCGCGAGAGCTGCTTCTCGGCCCACACCGCCGGTGTCAGACGACCGTGCTGGACTTCCAGCACCAGCGGCGGACTCTGGCGGCCGTAGCTGAGGTAGGCCTGCACGCTCAGCACCAGCGTCGGCAACGTCACGACCGCCAGCAGCACCTGCCAGACACGTCCGCGTTGCGCCAGCCAGACACCCGCCGGCAACGCCAGCAGCACGCTCAGCAGGCGCGCCAGCTTGTATTCATTGCCTTGCGGCATCTCGCCGACGAGCACCAGCCCCGCCAGAAGACCGATCCCGACGCACCACAGCCGGCGCTCAAGGATCCCGAAGCTGCGCAGTCCCTGCCAGGCGGGAAGCCACAGCAGGAGCTGCGGCAGCAGCAGGTTCGCCAGCGGACTGCCGCCCAGATCCGGCTTGCCCGTCAGCGAAGGACCGCTGGGCGCGCTCGCGAAGCTCGGCAGCAGGAAAGGCAGGCCAGCAGCTGCGCCCGCAACTCCGGTGGCCAGCCACGCGCCACGCTGCGCCCATGTGGTGCGATTCCAGTGCAGGAGTTCACGCGCAGCGATCAGCACGCCGGCGACGGCACCGACGATCGGATTGAGCGCCAGCGCCAGTCCCAGCGGCAGCCACGCGAAGCGCGCACGGGTTGCAGCCAGCGCCAGCAGAAGGAAGGGCAGCGCCAGCGCGTAGGACGAAACGTTCAGGAACTTCGGCAGAAAGGCCTGCAGTCGCGCATCCCAGCCGATGCCTTCGCGAGCCAAAGTCATCGGCATCAGGGCATAGACCGGTGCGGAGCCGAACGGATCTCCCTGCGTGAAAATGTAGCCCAGCCAGCCCAGCCCGTTGAAGCCCAGCAGCATCGCCCAGAAGGCCGCGCGCCGCGCCCGGAACTCCAGCCCCAGCCGGCGTCCCAGCGCATCGAGCGCGATCGGCAGCAGCAACGCTGCGAGCATGTTGAGACCCGCAAAGGCCCACAGCGGACCGATGCCGCCGATGCGTCCCAGCAGCACTCCCAGCAGCGGGTAGAGCGTGTAGTAACGCAGCGGTGAGCCGGCGTGGTAGGGATTCTCCGGCTGCAGTCCTTCTCGCAGCACCGCTTCGCCCACGGAAGCGTGCAGGTAGCCGTGATACGAGGCGCGCACCGCTTCGCCCGCGAGCACGAGCACGCTGCCCGCCAGCACGGCCAGCAGCAGGCCCTCGATCAGCGGCCAGACGCGCTCGCGTGTCATCAACGCGTCTCCTCAAAGGCCGGGCCGAGTCCGCTGCGATCCGGGAGCGGCGCGATCCACGGCTCCTCCGGCAGCAGCGCTTGCGGTGCCGGCAGATCCGTGCCCAGCGGCTGCGGAACCAGCGCGCGCAAGCGGCGCATGCCGGCCTCCAATCCGGGTCCGGCAAGGAACAGATTGAAACGCTCGCCCGGATCCTTACCCAGATCGAAGCACTGTCCCGCCGGCGGCGTGGCCTTGTGATCGACGATCCACTTGCGCCGCGTTTCCGCGTCAATCACGCCCCACTGGTGGCCGCGCTTGGCGTCAGAGAGAGCACTGGCCTGGATCGGAGTGAACTGCGTGTGCAGATAGATCCAGCGCCGCTCGGGGCGTGTGCCCTGCCGCAGGCTCGGCACCAGCGAGCGACTGTGACCGAAGCGTCTCTGCGCATCCTGCCCCATCAGGTCCCAGACAGTCGCGGGCAGATCCACCAAGCTCACGGGCTCGCGCACCTGCGCTCCGGCACGCTCGCCCTCCGGCAGCTTGACGAGCAGCGGCACGCGCACGAGCTCCTCGTGCAGATGCACGCTGTGTCCGATCCAGCCGCGATCGAGGATCTCTTCGCCGTGATCCGCGACAAAGACGATCGTCGCGCGGTCGTACCAGCCACGCTCACGCAGGCCGGCGATCAGACGCTCGATGGCCGCATCGGTGTAGCGCACCTCACCCTGATAGCGTGCGCGCAGAAAGCGTGCGTCCTCGGGCGTCAGACTCTCACGGCGTGCCAGCAGATCATTGAGCTCCTCGTTCCCGCTCAGCGGGCCGGCATAGCCCTGCTGGAACGGATACTCGGCGTGTTCCTCGTAGCGGTAGTGGGGATCGAAAAGCCAGCCGAACAGGAACAGGCCCTCGCCCGGCTCCTTCGAGAGCTCGTCTGCGCTGGCGAGCAGCCTGTCGACCGCCTGCAGCGCGCTCTTGCCCTCATGGCCCGTCGCGAGGCTCTCGTCCCAGCGTTCGAATCCGCGCGCAAACCCGAGCCTGCCAGGCACGACGAAGTTCGTCATCACGCCGGCCGTGCGCCAACCGGCATCTCGCACTGCGGGAATCAGCGGCAGCTTTTCGGCGGGAGCCAGTTCCATCAGCTGCTGCACGCCGTGTTCCCAAGGCCACTCGCCCGAGAGCTGCGTCACCAGGCTGGGGATCGTCCAGGGAGCCGCGCTGTAGGCCTGTTCGAAGCGCACGCTGTCACGGGCCAGCGCATCGATCGCCGGGCTGGGCTCAATCCCGCCGACGCCGGTGCCGCGGTTGCCGTAGCAGCCCAGAGAGTCGGCGCGCAGCGTGTCGACCTCGATCCAGACGACGATCCGCGGCGGCTCGGGGCGCCCGCATGAAGCGCCCAGCCCGACCAGCACACATGCCAGCGCCGCGAGGTATCGTTGCATTCGGGGAAGCATTGGAGCCTCCCCGGCGGATCCTCACAAGGAATGGGAACGATTCCTGCTTGCGCCCCGTCACCAGATGGAGTCCGCTGGATACACGGACCCACGGAGTACCCCCCATGCTGAGCCTCATTCTCATCGCTGCTGCCGCCACCCCCCTCGACCCGATCGTCGCCTTTCCCATGCAGCCCGCAGCCGGCCCGGCAGGTGAACCGGCCCGCTGGTCGCTGACGACGGGCGCGTTGGAGGAGATCGCCCCCTTCCGCTCGATCGAAATCCTTGCAGCCCCCCTCGCCAACGGCGGCAGCGCGGATCTCGTGCTGGAGCGCGTCGACTTCACCGGACCGGAGCTCCTGCTGATGGTCGATGGCAGCCTGCAGGGCGGCAGCCTGCCGGGCGTGGAGAGCCTGTGGAGCGGCAAGGTGCGCGGCGAAGAGCACAGCTCGGTCTTCCTGGCCTTCTCGCCGCTGGGCTCGCGCGGCTGGATCTACACCGGCGGCGAGTACCACCACTTGTTGGCCGAACCGGGCGCGGGCGCGGACTGGACGCGCTCGAGGTCGCTGATCGTCAGCGAGACGCAACTGTCGCAGCTGGGCTCGAGCGCTCCGATCGGCTGCGCACAGGAAGCACTCTATCCGCCCAACCATCAGCCGACGATCCACCAGCCGCAACTGCAGCCCGGCGGGGGCAGCACACTGGCGCTCGGCGGACCCGGCGTGACGCTCTCCTGCCGCCTCGCGGTGGAGACCGACTACCAGCTGTTCCAGTTGTTCAACAATCTCGCCGCCACGCAGGCCTACACGGGCCAGCTGCTCGCTGCGAGCAACGCGCGCTTCGTGGAGCAGATCAACACGGTGCTCAACATCGTGTACCTGTCCTTCTATACGAGCAACACCGACCCTTGGACCTCGAACGACACGGGTGCCGGCAGTGTCAACATGCTCTACGAGTTCCAGGCCGCATGGCAGAACAACATGCCCAACGGCGCCAACCTCTCGCACTTCGTCTCGGGCGCGGGCCTGGGCGGCGGCGTGGCGTGGCTCGATGTGCTCTGCAACCCCCAGTACGGTTTCGCGGTCAGCGGCAACCTCGCCGGCCAGACGCCCTTCCCCGTCGTGCAGGGTCCGCTCAACTGGGACTTCATGGTGTTCACGCACGAGCTGGGTCACAACTTCTCCTCGCCGCACACGCACGATTTCTGCCCCGCGCCGCTCGATCAGTGCGCGCCGAACGGCTACTTCGGCTCTTGCCAGTCGCAGTCCGTCTGCATCAACAACGGCACGATCATGAGCTACTGCCACCTGTGCAACGGCGGGCTCAACAACATCTCCCCCTACTTCCACCCGCAGTGTGTGACCACGATGCGCACGGCCGCAGAGAACTCCTGCATCGGGCCCTGGTGCACCGGTCCGGCCGGCTACTGCGCCGCCAACCCCAACCAAACGGGCCAGACCGCGCAGATCGCGGGCAGCGGTTCCACCAGCATCGCAGCCAACAGCTTCACGCTGAGCGCGACGCAGATGCCGGCCAACAAGACCGGCTTCTTCCTCTACGGCAAGGCGCCGACGCAGGTCACGCTGGGCAATGGTTTCCGCTGCATCGACGGACAGTTTTTCCGTCTGCCGGTGCAGAATACGGGCAGCACGGGCTCCTTCTCGCGAACGCTCAACTTCACGCAGGCACCCTTCAACAGCGGTGCGGGCCAGATCTTCCCGGGCACACAGCTGTACTTCCAGGCCTACTATCGTGACACGGGCTTCGGAGCCGGCGTCAACCTGACCGGCGGCGTGCGCGTGCCGTTGTGCCCGTAAGCAGAACCCGACTCACCCCTTCAGGGCCGCAGCGAGCTCGCTCGAGAGCTCGCCTTGCGGCCCTGCGATTTTCAGCTCGCGCGTCGCGCCCGTCTTGAGTTCCTTGAGCTGGCAGACGCCTGCCGCCCACTCGTTGCCGCCGAGGATCAGCGCGTACTCGAAACCGCGCTTGTCGGCGTACTTGAGCTGCTGTCCAAGCTTCTTCGGCTCGGGGTAGAACTCGACGCCGATGCCGGCACCGCGCAGCTGAGCCGCCAGTCGCAGGTAGTCGGTGAGGTGTTGCGCATCGAAATACGCGAGCATCACGCGCACCGGCGTGCGCGTGCTCGGCAGCATCTTCAGCTCCTCCATCGCCGCCAGGAGGCGGTCGAGACCCAGTGAGCCGCCGATGCCCGGCAGACGCTCCTTGGTGTAGAGCTGTGCGAGGTTGTCGTAGCGACCGCCCGAGCAGACGCTGCCGATGCCCGGCAGATCGCCCAGGAAGGTCTCGAAGATCGTGCCCGTGTAGTAGTCCAGACCGCGCGCGATCGAAGGGTCGAGCTGCAGGCAGGCTTCCGGCACGCCGGCTGCGCGCGCACCTTCGAGCACGGCACGCAGGTCCATCAGCCCCTGCTGGCCGCGCTCGCCGTGCGCCATGGGCTCAAGCGCCGAGAGAATCTGCGCGTTGCTGCCCTGAATCGAGGCGATCGCGATCACCGCCTTGGCGCGTGCGCCGTCGAGACCAACGCTGCCGATCAGTTCCTCGGCGACCTTGGCCTCGCCGACCTTCGGCAGCTTGTCGAGCACGCGCAGAATCGGCGCCGAACGCTCCGCGAGATCGAGCGAATCCAGCAAGCCGTTGAGCAGCTTGCGGTTGTTGACGCGGATCTGGAAGCGTTCGAAGCCCAGCGCGCGGAACAGCTGGTGCACCACCAGCACCGCCTCGATGTCGGCGGTCACCGATTCCACGCCGATCGTGTCGAAGTCGCACTGCACGAACTCGCGGTAACGCCCGCGCTGCGTGTTCTCGCCGCGCCAGACCGGCCCGATGTGGTAGCGCTTGAAGGGCAGGCCCAGATCGTGGTGGTACTGCGCCACGAAGCGCGCCAGCGGAACGGTGAGATCGAAGCGCAGCGCGACATCGCGGCCGCCGTGGTCGGTGAAGCGATAGAGCTGCTTGTCGCTTTCCTCGCCTCCCTTTCCGACCAGGATCTCGGCGTACTCCAGCGCCGGCGTGTCGATCGGGCTGAAGCCGAAGGAGCGATACACCTCGCGCGCCGTCTCCATCAGACGCTCCCGCGGGATCATCGTCTCAGGCAGATAGTCGCGGAAACCCTTGAGCGTGCGCGGTTCGATCAGAGACATGCGGCGCGCGATCCTAGCGAATCGACGGCGGCGCGCGCAGCACGGGACCGTCTTCCGGACCTGCAGCGGCCCGAACCAGCTCATAAAGGCGCCACACCACATGCGCCGGATCGCCCGGATGCGCCTCCTGATGCTTGAGCACCAGCGCGCTGCCACCCAGCGGCTCCCCGCGCTCCAGCCGCGCCAGCACGCTGCCCTTGGCGATCTCGGTGTCGAGCAGCTGCTCCAGCGCGGCGCCGTCGCCCTCCGCGATCATGAGGTAGCGCGCATCCTGCGCACGCATGAAGGCCTCCAACGCCGCCAGATCGCGGCCTGCCAGCAGCGCGTGCGCCAAGGCGACGCGCTGCGGCCGCTCGAACGCCTCCAGACGGCTCAGGAGCGCCGGACGCCGCGCGTGGAATGCGATCGCCTCACCATGACGAGAGAGCGCAAGCACGCCCCAGTCCGCGCGGGCCTGCGGTGCGTTCCACGGACCCGGTGAGGGCGTGCCTTCGCGCATCCAGCGCAGTCCGCGCAGCCAAGCCAACGCCTCGCCGCCGGGCCATGCTCCGCGCCCCATGAGAAACAGCCCCCCCAGTGAGAGCAGCAGCACCGCCGCACCCGAAGCACCGAAGCGAACCCAGGCGCTGTGCGCGTGGCGCTCGGCGGCCAGCGGCAGCACGCAGACCACAGCCAGAGCCACGAGCGGCCCGGCCAGCACGTGCACGCCGACCGCGAGCAGCGCCAGCAGGCCGACGAGCAGCGCGAACAGCACCGGCCAATCGCGCCAATCGTGCCGCAGGCTCCACAGGGCGAAGGGCAGCGCCAGCACCAGCGGCGTCGCCGCAAACAGCGCCGTCAGGAAGCTGCGGCCTTCCAGATCGCGCGCATGCTGCAGCGCGGCCGGCAGCGCAGCGAACAGCTCATGCAGCGGACCGCGCGCCTGCGCTGCCATCCAGACGATCATCAGCAGGCCGGCGATCCAGACCGCGACCTTGGTTCCAAGGCGCGTCTCCTTGGAGCGATCGACGAGCACGGCGACGACGAAGGGAGTGCTCGACACCAGCGCGAACAGCGAAGCGAGCGTGGCCCACGAGCCCAGCACGCTCTCGCCGACGCCCAGCCACGGGCCCTCCGCAACGGGTGCGCGCGAGACCAGCGCGGCCGCGAGCGCGTGCAGGAGACCCGCGCGCGCCGGCAGCGACACGCCCTGCTCGGTGCGCTGCGTGAACGCACGCCAGATGCCGGCCAGCGTGGCGGCGGCGAAGGGCAGCAGCGAAAGCGGCGAGACCGCCAGTGCCAGCCCCCCCAGTAGACCGGCCAGCAGCGCATGCAGCACCGTTCCGACGGCATCGAGCGCGCGCAGCGAACGCACGAAGGCTCCGCAGTACAGCAGCACCAGCGGCCACCACAGGGCTTCGACGCTCAACCGGTTGGCGAGCGCCGGAGCCAGCAGCGCGGGCGCTGCGGCGCAGAACAGCGCGGCCAGCAGCGCGAACATGCGCGAGCGCGTCCACGCGCTGGCGGCGAAGAACCCGGCCAGCACCGCCAGCAGGCCCAGCACCGGCCCGCTCCAGGACAGGCGCGTTTCGCGCGCGATGGCGTCGGTTGCGGCAAGGCTGCCTTCGCAGGCCTGCACCAGCAAGGCCTCGTAGATCGGCGTGTGAGGGGAGCCGACGGCCTGCGGATGTGCCCAGTACGCATCCGAACCGCCCAGCGGCGCGCCCTCCAGCGCGCATTCCACGCGCCGCAGGTGCTCCGCGCTCTCCGGATCGACGAAGGCCACGGCCGCATCGGAAAGGCTGCCCGGCTCCAGCACTGCCTGCGCCGCCATCTCGCGGCGCAGGATCAGGGCGAACGCGGCAACCAGCGCCAGGATGATCCAGGGCAGGCTGCGCTTCACTGCTTGGGATAGGTGGCCAGCACCCACGCCTTCCACTGGGCTTCAAAGTCCAGCACGCTCATGCCGTAGACCTTCTGCAGAGCCTCGCGCGAGGGCACCTTGGCCTTGAGTTCGCGCACCATCTGGTTCCACTTCGGAGCATCGCGGAACAGCAGGTAGTCGACATAGCTGAAGCTCACCGCGAGCATCGCCGGGGTCAGCGTGTCGACATTCTGCTGGAAGATCTCCGCGATCGGCGGCACATCGTTTGCTGCGACCATCTGGCGTACGGCGAGGCGGTACTTGCCGCTCTTGAACTCCACCAGCGTGTTCTGCTCCTGGAAGCAGTACACATCGCAGATGCCCCAGTAGCGGTCCGTCCACCAGTGCGCGAAGCCCTCGTCAGCCCAGCCGCCCTTCTTGTTGCCGACCCACTCGGGCGGATTGTGGTTGCTCATCAGCAGATGAGCCGCGTTGTGGATGATGCTGCGGTGCAGGCGCTCGTCGTTCTGGTAGTTCTGCTTGGATGCACAGACCGAGTAGGTGGGCCGTGAACCCATCAGCTTGACGGCGTTGCGTCCGCCCTGATCGCAGTACAGCGTCGAGGCGCGCTCCTGATCCTGCGGCAGGTACCACACCAGCACCCGCGACTTGTCCGGGAAGACCTTGGAATCCACCTGCAGCAGCGCCCGGTAGTCGGTGTGCAGTCGCTCGAGGCGTTCGGCGTACAGATGCAGCAGCTCGTGCGCGTCGAGCATTTTCTTGTCGACCTTGAGCTTGTCGACATCCCACACCAGCACGAAGTGCTTCGTCTCGGCCTTGCGCACCGGTCGCTGCATGCCCTCATCGAGATAGGCCAGCGCCTTCTTGCGGGCCTGCACCTGCGCCTGCTTGGCCGCGGCCTTGTCCTTCACGGCCTGCGGGGCGCAGGCGCCGCAGGGCGTCCAGCCCACGCCGAGGCAGACCGTGCAGTCCGCCACGACGCTGCAGTACTCCAGCTTGTCCTCGTCGCAGCCCTCGTCCTTGGTGTGCTCTGAACAGGGCATGCGCTCCACCCCGCGGCACTTGGTGCATTTGCCGGCCTTGGGCTCCTGGGCAGCCGCCATCACCGACAGGCACATCACCGACAGACACAGCAGCGCAGCACACAGGAGGACGAGCAGGCTGCGCAGGCTCACAAGAGCTCCTCTACGATCTGCTTCTTCGGATCAAAGTCACGCAGACGGATGCGCTCGGGCAGTCCCGGCGTCAGTGCCGCACGCGGAGCCAGCCCCACCAGCTCGCTCATCCGGATCGCGATGCCCTTCTCGCGCGCCAGCTTCTCGATCTCCTGGTACACGCGCTCCAGCCCCGTGGCCTCGAAGTTGCACACATTCATGCTGACCTGCGCGCACTTGAGGTCATCGAGGAAGAAGCCCATCGCCTTGATGCCGGGCAAGCCGCCGTCCTTCTCGCGGATCTTCTTGGCGATCTCCTTGGCGACGGCGACATCCTCGGTCTCGAGGTTGACATTGAACGCGATCAGGAAGTTGCGCGCGCCGATCACGGTCGCTCCGGCGCTGGCGTGTAGTCGGTCGCGCGGGCCTTCATCCGGAACGCGCGCAGGATCGGCGGCGACCGCCTCGCGCAGCTTCTCGTAGCCGATGTTGCGCACATCCGGCAGATTGCGGCGCGCGGGCGTGCGCGCCGCCGCCTCGTAGAAGTAGACCGGGATGGAGAGTTCCTTTCCGACGCGCGCACCGAGCGCGTGCGCCGTGCGGATGCACTCCTCCATCGAGGAGCCTTCCAGCGGAACGAAGGGCACCACATCCGTGGCGCCGATGCGCGGATGCTCGCCGGTGTGGCGGTTGAGATCGATGCGGCGCGCGGCTTCGGCGATCGCGCGGAAGGCGGCTTCGCTCGCGGCGGCGGGTGTGCCCACCAGCGTCACGACGGCGCGATTGTGGCTCGCATCCATGCTGTGATCGATCAGCTTGACGCCCGGAACGGAGCGGATCGCGTCCAGGATCGGGGCCAGATTGGCGGCATCACGCCCTTCGGAGAAATTGGGCACGCACTCGACAAGACTCATGGAGGCAGGCTTCCTTGCAGGATCGGCTTTGTTGCTTGCTGTTCAGACCCCATTAAACCCGGCGGGCGCACGGCGCACCACAACGCGCCCGCGCTTGACCACCGCGCGCACCGGATTGCGGCCGAGTTCGTAGACCAGATGGCGGTGGTTGGGCTGGTCCAGCACGATCAGATCGGCGTCCTTGCCCGCTTCCAGCGAGCCCAGCCGGTCCGCTCGGCCCAGCGAGGCCGCCGCGTTGAGCGTCGCGCCGCACAGTGCCTCGGCCGCGCTCATGCGGTAGCGCAGCGCCGCGAAGCTCAGGACCTCGGGCATGCTCTGCAGATAGCAGCTGCCCGGATTGAAGTCGGTGGAGAGCGCGGGGGCGAGTCCGGCGTCGACCATCGCGCGGCCCGGAGCTTCGCGCTCCTGGCGCAGATAGATCGGCACGAGCGGGCACAGCACCGGGACGACGCCCGCCGCCGCCAGCGCGTCCATGCCCGCGCGGTCGATGTGCTCCAGGTGATCCGCGCTGTCCGCACCCAGTTCCGCTGCCAGCTGCGCGCCCCCGAGCAGGCTCAGCTGGTCGGCGTGCAGACGCAGGCGCAGGCCCAGCTCGCGCGCGCGCTGCAGGATGCGGCGCGAGTCCTCCAGGTTGAAGACATGGCTCTCGGTGAAGATGTCGCAGTACTCGGCGATGCCCTGACGCGCCACCTCGGGCAGCATCTCCTGCACCAGCAGCTCGACGTAGTCGGCCTTGCGCTCGCGGTATTCAGCGGGATATTCGTGCGCGCCGAGAAACGTGGGCACGATCTCGACCGGCTGCAGACCGGCGGCCTGACGCAGGATGCGCAGACAGCGCAGCTCGTCCTTGACGGACAGCCCGTAGCCCGTCTTGGCCTCGACGGTCGTGGTGCCAAGCTCGAGGAAGCGCTCCAGCCGCACCAGCAGGCGCGCCAGCAGTTCCTCATCGGAACTTTCGCGCACGCCGCGCACGCTGGAGAGGATCCCGCCGCCCGCAAGCGCGATCTCGACATAGCTCCGGCCCTGCGTGCGCAGCTCGAACTCCTGCTCGCGCGTTCCGGCGAAGATGGGGTGCGTGTGGGCATCGACGAAGCCAGGCACGATCGTGCCGCCCTGAGCGTCGAGCACACTGCGCGCATGGAAGCGGCGGGTAAGCTCCGCCTCGCTGCCCACCGCGAGGATTTTCCCTCCATCGGCAGCCACGCAGCCCCCCGGCAGCACCTCCAGCTCCCCCATCCGCGCGCCGCCACGGGCCTCGAGGCCCAGCGGCGTGGCCAGCTCCGCGGCACCGCGCACGAGAAGATCGATGGTCTGCATCGGATTTATGGGCGCAAGGTACCGGAATTCGCGCTGCGGCGGGAGCGGCGTGCCGAAGTATAGACTGAAGCCGAGACACATCCCCGATGGCCCCCTCACGCAACCTCCGCTTCGCCACGACTGGCCTGTTTCTCGGCCTCATCGGCTACACCTTCTGGCAGGGCCGCCTGGTTCCGGCTGTGCGCGAGGATGCATCGGCCAAGGCCGGTGTCTCCTTCCGCCTGACGGAGCGCGCCGCGGAGATGGGACTGGCCTTCCGGCATGAGGGCGCACAGCTCGATGCGCGCATCCGGCACATCGAGGTGCAGGTCGCGGGTCTGGGTGCCGCGGTCAGCGCCTTCGATGCCGATGGCGACGGCTGGTGCGACCTCTATGCGACCACCAGCGCGTTCGGCAAGCCCAACGCGCTGTTTCTCAACCAGCGCAACGGTCGCTTCATCGACGCAGCTTCCGAAACCGGCCTCGCGGACCTCAACATTCCCGGTCGCGGCGCTTCCATGGGCAGCGTTTGGGCGGACCTCGACAACGACGGCGATACGGACGGTCTGCTGTACCGCTACGGCTTTCCTGCACTTCTGAAGAACGAGCGCATCGAGACCGGCAAGCTGCGTTTCCGCGAAATCACCGCTGAAAGCGGGCTGGAGCGCTGGATGAACTCCAACGGTGCGACCTTCCTCGACTTCGACCGCGACGGACTGCTCGATGTGTTCACGACGGGTTATTTCCGCGAGCAAATCGACCTTTGGAACCTGAAGTCCACGAAGATCATGCAGGAGAGCTTCGAGTTCGCGAAGAACGGCGGACGCAATTATCTCTTCCGCAATCTGGGCAACCTGCGCTTCGAGGATGTCAGTGCCACCCACCTGCCCGCGAACTCGCGCTGGACGTTGGCAGCCGCGGCTGCGGATTTCGACGGAGACGGCTGGCAGGATCTGTACATCGCCAACGACTACGGACCCGAGGAACTGCTGCTCAACCGCAAGGGCGAAGGCTTCGAGCTCGCCCGCGGCGTCGGACTCGAGGAAAGCTCCAAGAGCGGCATGTCGGTTGCCGTCGGCGACGTGCAGGGCACCGGTTCGCTCGCGGTGTACGTCACCAACATCTCCAAGACCGGCTACCTGTTCCAAGGCAACAACCTGCGACTCAACCGCATGGGCGGAGGCGCCGGCTTCGTCAACGTCGCCGAGGGCGAAGTGCTCGACTGCGGCTGGAGCTGGGGCTCGCAGTTCGGCGATTTCGACAATGACGGCCGTCCCGATCTGATCGTGCTCAACGGGTTCGTCTCCGCCGACAAGGACCGCGATTACTGGTACGCGATGACCAAGCTCGGCGGAGCGCAAGGCGATCTGGTCACCGACGCCGTGAACTGGCCGGACCAGGGCACGCGCAGCCTCTCGGGCTACGAGCGCTCGCGCCTGCTGCTCAACGAATCGACGGCGCGGCGCGTCAAGTTCCGCGATGTCGCTCCCGCGGCGGGCCTGACCGATCTGCTGGATGGGCGTGCGGTGGCGCTGGGTGACTTCCGGCACGCCGGTGCGCTGGATGCGGTGATCGCCAATCAGCGCGCGCCGCTGCTGTACTACGAGAATTCCCCGGCTCCTGACCGACGCTGGATCCAGTTCGAGCTGGTCGGCACCCGCTCCAACCGCGATGCCATCGGCACGCATGTGGAAGCGGTGTTCGGCGAAAATCGCCTTGCGGCCGTGGTATTGGCGGCCAGCGGCTTCTGCGCCCAGAACGAGCGCATGCTGCACTTCGGACTGGGCTCCGCCGCGAAGCTCGACGAACTGAAGATCCGCTGGCCCTCGGGTGCCGAACAAACCTTGCGGAACCTGGCGGCCGGCCAGCGCCATCGAATCGAGGAGCCCTGATCGGGGGTCCGCAGGTCAGAGAAATCACGAGCAGCCATGAGTGCCACCACGAGCGCCACCACGCAGAATTCTCCTCAGACCCGCAAAGGCATCGACCCGCGCTGGTACTCCTCCAGCCTGCTGACGCTGATCCTCGTCGTCGGCCAATGGAAGTTCCAGATGCTCGGAGACAGCTACCTGCCCTGGGCGGTGGCGCTGGGCACCTCGCTGCTGACGGAACTGATCCTGTTCCGGGCTCACAATCCCGGACGCTGGCCCAACCTGCTCTCGGCCTACATCAGCGGCAACAGCGTCGCCATCCTGCTGAAGCCCTCGGGCGCGATCCTGTGGCCCTTCGTCGTGGCCTCGATGCTCGCCATCGTCTCGAAATACGTGCTGCGCAGCGGGGATCGTCACCTCTGGAATCCGACCAACTTCTCCATCTGCGCGCTGCTCCTGATCGCCCCCGCGCAGACCACCATTCTCAGCCACGAGTGGGGCAACGATCTGGGCATCGTGCTTGCGCTGTGGTGCGTCGGACTGCTGGTCGTGTTCCGCGCCAAGGTCTGGCATCTGACACTGGGTTATCTGGGCATGTTCGCCGCGCTGGCGTGGTTCCGAACCCTCTTCAACGGCGACACCCTCGCCGCCGAAGTCGGCCCGATCACCGGCCCGATGTACACGCTGTTCATCTTCTTCATGGTCACTGACCCCAAGACGATCGTGCGCGGCAGAGCCCGGCAGATGTTCGTGCTGGCCCTGATTGCCCTGACCGAGTGCGCGATTCGGATGGCGGCCGATTTCGAGATCCTGAGCACCTCCAGCGCGCTGGCGGTGGCGCCGGGCATGTTCGCGCTGTTCTTCATCGGCGCACCCGCGCTGCTGCTCGATCTCAAGCGCCCGCGCCAGGCGAGCCCCGGTGCCGCGCCCCTCGCCGGGGTCGGCTAGAGCCGCTTCGCGACGACGATCAGCGAAGTGCCCGGCCAGGGCAGCAGGCGGTCGATGCGGCGGATCCACCACACGTTGCCGTTGACCAGCTTGAGCTGCACGCGACTGAAGTGCTCGCGGCCCATCATCTTGCCGTTCCACCACCAGCCCGGCGTGGTCATGCGGTTGAAGTCGAAGATGCGCTCGACGGTGAAGCCGGCGCTCTCCACGGCCTGCGTCAGGCTGCGGCGCGTGTAGCGCCGCTCGTGGCCCAGCACGCGGTCGAGCGAGCCGTAGAGGCTCGGTCCCTGCGGCACGAGGATCACGGCGCGGCCGCCGGGCTGCAGTGCGGTGCGGATGTTGGCGAGCGCCAGCGCCTCATCGCGAATGTGCTCGAGCACGTTGAGGCACACCACGCTGTCATAGCGGCCCGCCACGGCCTCGAAACCGGCGCCGGAGCCCAGGTCGAGCCGGCGGGCCTCGAAATAAGGCTTGCCGGTGTTGGTGCCGCGCAGGTAGTCGAGGTAGAGCGGGTTGATGTCGCTTGCGGTGTAGCTCTCGCGCGGACACAGCTGGCGCGACATGTTGCCGAGCCCCGCACCGATCTCGAGCACATGCGCTCCGAGGAAGGGCCGCACCGTGTCGGCCATCCAGCGGTTGAACGCCGGCACGCCCGACATGCGATGCAGGATCTGCGAGCCGTACTCGTCATCGCGGTAGATGTCGTCGACGAGCCACCAGCGCAGCATCGTCCAGAACGCGCGCCAGGCGTCCTTGGGTCCGATCTTCTTGCCCTCGGCGTAAGTGCGGCCGGAGTAGGAGATCGGCACCTCGTAGATCGCCGCGCCGCGCTTCTTGAGCTTGAAGCACAGCTCCGGTTCGATGCGGAAGTCGTTCGAGCGGATCGGGATCGACTTCAGAAGCGGCGTGCGCACCGCCTTGTAGCAGGTCTCCATGTCCGTCAGGTTGAGATCGCTCAGCGCATTGCACATTCCCGTGAGCAGCTTGTTCGCCAGCGAGTGCCAGAAGTACAGCACGCGTCGGTACTCGCCCGAGAGGAAGCGGGAACCGAACACGGCATCCGCGCCATCGCGCACGAAGGGCACCAGCAGCTTCGGCAGGTCGGCGGGGTTGTACTCCAGATCCGCGTCCTGAATGACGGTGATCTCGCAGCCGGCCCTGCCAATGCCCGTGCGGACGGCCGCTCCCTTGCCCTGATTGCGCTCGTGCTCGATGTAGATGATGCGATCGGGATGCGCGGCCGCGAGCTCGCGCAGGATGGCGCGTGTCCCGTCGGTGGATCCATCATCGACCACGATCAGCTCCAGCTTCGAGAGCAGCGGACTCTCCACTGCCAGCACGCGCCGGATCGACTCGCGCACGAGGTAACGCTCGTTGTAGACGGGCATCACCACCGAAAGAGAAAGGCTCGCGCTCATGGAGCGGCGAGCCTAGCCGATTCGCAGCGCCGGTTTCAGCCTGCGCAGCGCAGCGCCGGCATGGCGTGCAGGCGCATCTGGATGTGGTCCCGGATCCGCACCCGGGCCCGGAACAGGATCATCTTGAGGTTGGAGAGGCCGACCCCCAGCTCGGCGGCGGCCTGTGCGTAGGACAGGCCGCGCACCTCGACCGCGTCCAGCGCAGCCCTATCGCGCTCCCCCAGCCCCGCGGCGGCCTCGCGGTACAGTGCGAGCACGATCAGCCACGCCGCGCGCAGCTCCTCGGCCTCCTGCTCGCGCACCAGCTGCTCATCCGGTCCGCGCTTGGGGTCGCAGGGCTCGCAGACCTGCTCCTCCAGCTGCAGGGTGGGTTTGCGGGCCTTGCGCAGCGCCGCGCGGCGCAGCAGGTTGATCGCGATGCCGTGCGACCAGTTGCGGAAGCTCATGGCCGCCTCGTCGCGGAAGCTCTTGGCATAGCGGTAGATGTTGACGAAGGTGTCCTGGAGCAGTTCCTCCGGCTCGTGCACACCGCGGGCGCGCGCCCAGGCCAGGAATGCCGGAGCGGCCACTCGGTAGAGCGCATCGAAGACCCGCGGCTCGGCGCGGTCGCGAAAGCGCGCCATCAGCTGGGTTTCCAGTTCGGGTCCGGAGGAGAGAACGGCGGGGCTGGACATGCCGCGCTGGGATGCACACGCCGTGCCGGGGGGCATAACAACAACTTATCTATATATCCCACATGGCTTTACGGTCTTGAAGGATCCTACACAGCAGCCCCGGCATCCCCTGCGGGGCGTTACGATCCCGAAACAGCCCACCCGCGCTCCGAAACGCTATCCTCTGCGCTCCTTGGAAGCCCTGCCCCTGATCCTCGCCGGTGCCGCCCTGCTGGTGGTCCTGCTCGCCAACTGGCTGCGCCATGCACTGCTGCGCGCCAATCCGGCCCGCGTGCTCGAGGGCGTGCGCGGCTCGGATGAGCGTGCGCGGCTGGCGGCCCTGCTGGAGCGCGCACCCCGTCTGGCGCTGGGCGCCACCGTCCTCAGCCTCGGCGCCACCCTGACTCTCGGCCTGGCCCTCGACCAGGCCCTCCACCGGCCGCTGCTCAGCGGGGCGCTGGCCTGGGCGGCGCTGCTGCTCCTCGGGGAGGTGCTGCCCCAGGCCCTGGCGCTGCGTCTGGGCGATGCCCTGCTCAACCGCACGCTGTGGAGCTTCTCGGTCCTGCAATGGCCGCTCCTGCCGCTGGTCGTGCTGGTCGAGCGGCTCCAGCGGGCGCTGCTGCGCGTGGCGGGTCGCGATGTCGATCCCTCCGAGTCTCACGGCATCGTCGAGGACCTGCGCGAGGTGGTCGAGGAGACCGAGATCACCGGCCAGCTCGACGAGACCGAAAAGGAGATCATCGGCAACGTGATGGAGGCGCGCGAGGTGACCGTCGCGGCCATCATGACCCCGCGCACGGAGATCCGCGCCGTGGAGTTGTCCGAGGGCCTCGCCGGCGCCGCGCGCCTCAGCGCCGAGTGCGGCCACAGCCGCGTGCCGGTGTTTGAAGAAAGTCTGGACCGCATCGTCGGCACGATCGCGGCGCGCGATGTGCTCGCGGTGGCGGTCGAGGACGGACTCAAGTCGGCTCCGCTCGCACCGATCCTGCGGCCCGCGCTGTTCGTGCCCGAGACCAAGCGCGTCGCGGACCTGCTCGAGGAATTCAAGCGTGAGAAGCAGAAGCTGGCGGTCGTGCTCGATGAGTACGGCGGCACCGCGGGCATCGTGACGCTGGGCGATGTCGTGGCGCATCTGGTGGGAGACCTGCGCGATGAGTACGCCGAGCGCGAGGCTCCGCGCGTGCGCACGCTCTCCGACGGCTCGAGCGAGATCGACGCTTCGCTGCGCGTGGCGGAGGTCAACGAACGTCTGGAGCTCGCGATCCCCGAAGACGAGCACTACGAGACGCTGGCGGGCTTCGTCTTGAGCGAGCTCGGGCACTTCCCGCGCGTCGGCGAGACGCTGGCGCTGGGCGAGTGGGAATTTCGCGTGCTGGAAGCGACGGAGCGGCGCATCGTGCGCCTGCGCGTGGCGCGCAAGGCCTCCTCCTGAAAATGGCGAGCCTGCGCGATCGCGTGATCCTGCTGTCGCGCACGCCGTTCGGCGAGTCCTCGCTGGTCGTGCAGGGCATCAGCGCGCGGCACGGCCGCCTCTCGTGGATGGCAAAGGGCGCCTATCGCGCGAGCTCGCGCTTCTACTGCGTGCTCGATCTGTGCGACACGCTGGAGCTGGAATGGCAGACGGCGCAGGGCTCGGACCTGCATACACTGCGCGCGGGCAGCCTGCTCGTGCGACGCGCGGGCCTGTGCGCCGATCCGCGCCGTTTCCGCGCGGCGATGGTGCTGACAGAGCTTGCGGATCTGGTGAGCCGCGCCGGACAACCCGAGCCGGGCCTGTTCGCCAGCCTCGAGCGCGGACTCGACGCGCTGCTCGATCTGCAGGGCTCCCCTGACTGGGCGCAGGCCCGCTTCGAGCTGGAGCTGCTGAGCGAACTGGGTCTGCTGCCGAGCCTCGAGCAGTGCGCCGCCTGCGGACGAGCCGCCCCGCCGGTGCGCACGGAACCAAGCTCGCCGGCGAAGAGCCGCGCAGCCTTCTCGGCAAGCGGCGGCGGGCGCCTGTGTCCTGCCTGCGCCCGCCTGCTGCGCGCGCAGGGCCGCCGCGTCGGAACGATGCCGCTGGAGGTGCTGGAAGACGCGCGTCTGGTGCTCGGCAAGGGTTCCGCGGCGGCGCAGCTCGCCGGCGAGCGATTGCTCAAGGTGCGTGACTTGCTCGAGCGCTTCCTCGGCTACCATCTGGACACGCGGCCGCGCAGCCTGTCAGGCTTCCTCGCCGCCCCGCAACGCAACGCCCCCGCTTCATGATCCGCGTCCGTGCCCTGCGCCCTGCCCTGCGCCCTGCCCTGCGCCCTGCCCTGCGCCTTGCCCTCGTGCTGCTGCTGAGCCTGCTCGGCGGCTGCTCCATGATGGGTGCCCGGCTGGACGTCAGCGAGGTCGATGCCGCGCTGGCGCGTGCCCAGTCGGACCTTGATCAGGGCCGCACCGAGGATGTCGTGTCGCTGATGCGCCGAGCGAGCCTGGCGAAGGATCTCAGCCCCGAGCAGCGCGCCGCCGTCGAGCGCCTGCTCGAAGTCGCGGTCCGCAAGCGCATCGGCGAGCTCTCGGGCGAAAATCCCGATGCCGGCGAACTGGCCGATCTGGTGGAGCTGGATCTGCCGCGTCAGGTCGCCGTCGAAGCGGGCCTCGCCGCGGCGCGCGCCTGGCAGAAGGAGGGCGAGGAGGGCAGCGCCTTCGAGGTTTTGCAGCTGCTCGACAAGAAATACCCGCTGCACTATGAGCGCGTCGCCGCCGGCGACCTGATCGTCGAGCTGGGGCTGACGATGTCGGAGAAGCATGAGAGCTTCCTGATCTTCTACGACACCGACGAAGAGGCTCAGAAGATGCTCGAGTACGCGATCCTGGAACACCCCTGGGCGCGCAACTGCGACCAGGCGTACCTGTGTCTGGCTCGGCTTTACGAGCAGGACCGCGAGTACAAGCTCGCGATCGATCGACTCGAGAAGCTGGTGCTCAACCACCCTGAATCGCAGGAGCGGCCGTCGGCCCAGGCGCGCATCCCGCGACTGCGATTGAGGCTACTCGCCAGCCCCGAGTACGACCGGGCCATGCTGCTGACTGCTTCCGAGGAGCTGCGCCGGTGGCTGGTGGCCTACCCCGAACATCCCGAACGCGAAGCTGTCGAGCGCGATCTGGGCGACTGCCTGCGGCGGCTGGTCGACAACGATCTGGTGATCGCGCGCTTCTACGAGCGCGTCGGCAACGTCTACGGAGCGCGCCGGCATGCCACCCGCGCGGTGCTCGAGGCCCGCGATGCCGGCGACCCGGCCCGCGCGCAGGAGGCACAGCGCTTCCTGGACTCGCTGCCGGACGATGATGCGCAGGCCAAGCGTCCGCGCGAGGATCTGAAACTGTGAGGGGCCCAACCGTGAAGATGCTGATGCTCGCGTGTCTGCTTGTGTTGGGTGGCTGCGGCTACAGCACGGGGCTCCGGATCTCCCAAAACTACGACAGCGTCGGCGTCGAGCTGTTCGGCAACGAGACGCTGGAGCGCGATCTCGAGCCGCAGCTGCAGGCGCAGATCACGGACGTGCTGACCGAGCTGTCCGACTCGCGCCTGCTTCCGCCGGAGCGCGCCCGCGCCGTCATCCGCGGCAAGCTTGTGACCTACCAGCGGCGCAACGGCATCCGCAGCAGCGACAACCGCCTGCTCGAGACCGGCGTGACGATCGAGGTCGAAGCCGGACTGTACGTGCGCGGCAGCGACACGCCCCTGCGCACCACCCGTGCCTACAGCTCCGTGGGCTATACGCTGGATCAACCCGGCAACGAGCGTGAGGCCCGGGACCGGGCGCTGCGCTACATCGCCGAGGAGCTGGTACTCGAGTTGTTCGCCCCCGGTTAAGCCCCGCGAGCGGCGGCCCGAGAACGCGGCCCGAGAACGCGGCCCGAGAAC
>SXGR01445366.1_pt1 | contig 26252 bp, 23 predicted proteins | sample 3174711 | NCBI WGS metagenome assembly SXGR01 (sample SAMN11356860, study PRJNA531348) | freshwater metagenome | isolation source: freshwater sample F1-60 | place: China: Fuxian Lake, Yuxi | collected 2017-12-25
AGAGAGAGAGAGAGAGATTTGTCAATAACTATTTTCTTAATATTTAAAAAAACAGACCTCTGGGAAAATCCCAAAAGTCTGTTTTATTGCTTACAACTTACTCACTTACGACTTACTACTGATTAGCTGATTACTGACAGCTTTCAACCCATCTTCTCCATAATTCTTTCCGTTGCTAAAATATAAGCACCATTTCTATAAGTTGTGTTATATTTTTTAGAAGTTGAAAGCACATCTGCAAAGGCCTGCTTGATTTGCTTTTCTAATTTTTCTAACACCTGTTCCTTGCTCCAAGTTTCATTGTTCATATTTTGGTACCATTCGTAGTAAGAAACACACACACCTCCGCTATTAGCTAAAATGTCTGGAACCACTACCACTTGATTCTGAGCAAAAATTTTATCTGCATCTTTAGTCGTGGGGCCATTGGCTAATTCTATAATGAGTTTAGCTTTAATTCTCCCAGCATTCTTTTCGGTTAAAACATTTTCTAAAGCAGCTGGCACTAACACCTCTACTTCTAATTCCAAAAGCTCCTCGTTAGTAAGGTTTTTACTCCCGGGAAAATCTTTTAGTCCACCTAAAGCTTTTTTATGCTCTAAGACTTTATGCACATCTAACCCTTCCAGATTTACAATTCCGCCCTTAGAATCAGACAAAGCCACCACCTTATAGCCTTTTTCAAAAGCCATTTTGGCAAAAAAAGTAGAGACATTTCCAAAACCTTGCAAGGCAATTTTAGCTCCAGCAGGGATTTGATGATTCTTGACCGCTTCTTCAAACACATAAAATCCGCCATAGCCTGTGGCTTCTTCTCTACCTTGACTCCCACCTTTACCCACTGGCTTGCCTGTAAACACGGCTAAGGACTTTTCATTCCCCGTAAGTTTTTTATATTCATCTACCATCCAGTCCATAATTTGCCCTGTGGTGTTTACATCTGGCGCTGGCACATCTACCTCTGGGCCTAAAATTCTATACATTTTTTGCACCCATCCGCGGGAGAGTTTTTCTAATTCGTTACTAGATAGTTCTTTAGGGTTCACAATTATTCCGCCCTTTCCCCCACCAAACGGCACATTAATCACGGCGTTTTTAAAAGACATCCAAAAACTTAAAGCCCGCACTTCGTCTAAATTTACATCTTGATGGTATCTGATACCGCCTTTATAAGCCCCACGGGCATTGTTATGTTGACTTCGAAACCCTTTAAAAATTTTCTGCTCCCCGCTATCCATAATAACTGGAATACTCACTTCCACATAGCGGTCAGGAGACTTCAACCGTTCTACTTTATTTTTATCTAACTTCGCAATACTAGAGGCCTCTTCTAATTGCTGAATGGCTGTCTCAAATGGATTAGTCATAAAAAATATTAATTTTTAAATTTTAAATTTTTAATCAACTGCACATCTTTTCTTATCTGCCTCTTTAAATCCTCTTCATTTTTATACTGCTTAAATGGTCTAAGATATTTTAACAAATTCAAAGTAATTTTTCTACCGTATAAATTCCCTTTAAACCCCAGCAAATGTGCTTCAATTTTGGGCAAATTTGATGAATCCATGGGGCCAATCACAATCCCTGCTTTGTAAGTCTTTAGACTATAGACTTTAGACTTTAGACTTAAGACTGCAGTCCCTGCCCACACGCCCAGTTTAGGTTTAACTTTGATTTTTCTCCATTGTCGCCTCTCTAAATTCGCAGTGGGAAAACCCAACTTTCTACCATAGCCAATCCCTTTCACCACTTTGCCAGAAATCTCATGTTTCATATTTCATGTTTTATGTTTCAGTTTCTTTCTCTGCTAAAAATTTTTCCACATCCAGCGCTGACATACAACCCATCCCGGCTGCGGAAATGGCCTGCCGATAGCGCGGATCATTAACATCCCCTGCGACAAACACACCTGGCACGCTAGTTTGAGTATGATTTTTTACCACCACATAACCTTTGGCATCTAACTCTACTCCACTATTTTGAAATATTTTTGTAGAGGGCGTATGCCCAATTGCCACAAAAAAACCCCCTGCTGGCAAAACGCTTTCCTCATTAGTGGCATTATTTTTTATCCTTACTCCCTCCACACTATTGTCCCCCACTACATCTAAAATGGCAGTATTTTTTAGAAAAGTTATTTTAGGGTTTTCCTCTGCCCGCCTCAGCATTATTTTACTGGCTTTAAATTCCTCCCGCCTATGAACAATAGTAACTTTACTCGCAAACTTAGTTAAAAAATTGGCTTCTTCCATGGCACTATCCCCGCCCCCTGCTACTACTACCTCTTTGCCTTTAAAAAAGAAACCGTCGCAAGTAGCACAAGCGCTTACGCCTTTGCCTCGTAGTCTTTGTTCACCGGGCAAATTTAACCAGTTGGCTTCTGCACCCGTGGCAATAATTACGGCTTTAGCCAAATATTCTTGTTTAGCTGTTGCTAGTTTAAAGGGTGAAGTGGTAAAATCTACGCTCTCCACATTCTCCCGCACAATTTGCGCACCAAATTTTTCTACCTGCTTAAACATATTTTGCATTAACTCCGGTCCCTGAATACCATTTATGAACCCCGGGAAATTTTCCACTTCCGTGGTTTGCATAAGTTGTCCGCCTGGATTAAGCCCAGCTATTATCACTGGCTTTAATTCTGCCCGAGCTGAATATAAAGCTGCGGTAAGCCCAGCCGGCCCTGAACCAATAATTATTAGATTATGTAAGGTTTGATTAGTCATAAATTCACGCCTTGATATTGTATCATCAAAATCTAAAGCTTGACAAATATTCATAATTTAAGTAAAATGTCAGGTTCCCCCGCGGGTGTGCTGTCGAACACACCAAGCGAAGGGAAAGCACATTTCAATATTAAGGAGGGGAAAGGAACTTTATGAACCCTCTGTTCATTTTGGGCATTGGTGGAGTGCTGATGTTGCTTTATGGATTTCGGCGCCAAACACAAACCGCGCAGAAAATTACCAATCGCATTTCCAGCCAAAACCAATTTGTCCCAAAAATCCTGCATGTGGCCATTGTTGCCACCCAGCTGTATGAGCTGGTGCTCGTAGTGGAGCATGCTTCGTTTGTCACCTTGTCTGGGGCTATTATGCTCTTTGCCATTGTGACAGCGAGCAGAACAGGAACAGAGGAATATATTACAGATTCCCGCCGAAATAAAATTTCTCGGTGATGTTTGTAATTTCCCTAAGTTCCTATTATGCAAAAAAAAGCAAAAGCAACGGCTGAACTCTTTCAGACCGCTGCTTTTCTTGAGGCATTTTACAAAATTTTTAATATTACAATTACACTATTAGAGTCATTTTTTTAATTTTTATACTCCCCAAGTAACACCGGCGTTTGAAAAATTTGACCCTCTCGCCAGACTGTCATAAGCACTGTGTCTCCGGCATTATATTTTATTATTACATTATCTAATTCATTTCTCTCTATTATGGCTTCACGATTAATTTCGGTAATCACATCCCCGGGGAGTATCCCCGCCCTTCCAGCTGGACCCACATCTGCCACTTCCAAAACATAAGCTCCGACTGTAAGTTTTAATTGCCGAAGTTTAATAACCGACTTAGTTATAGTTTGGTATGATATGCCCAAAAAAGGCTTAGAAACTTTTCCAAATTTTTTTAACTGCTCAATAGACTGCTTAACCGTATTTATGGACACAGCAAAACCCAAAGACTGCCCAGTGGTTTCTATTAAAGTATTTATACCAATCACTTCCCCAGCCATGTTTATTAACGGTCCTCCGCTATTACCTGGACTAATGGCAGCATCAGTCTGAATTAAATTCAGCAAACGGGGCTTGGGGTTATCTATTTCGCTAAAATTTACTGCCCTCCCAATGCCAGACACAACCCCCCGCGACACAGTATTTTGATACAAACCCAAAGAATTACCAATAGCAAACACAGTTTGCCCAGTTTCTAAATCATCTGACTTACCTAAACTCGCTGGAACTAAATTTTCGGCTTCAATTTTTATTAAGGCTACATCATTATTTTTATCTAAACCCAATATTTTTGCCGAATATTCTTTACCATTAGCCAGCACCACCCGGTATTCCACACCCTCTTTACTTGCCACATGACTATTGCTTACTATGTATCCGTCTTTGGAAATAATTACGCCGGTACCGGCAATAGGCTCTAAAGCGCTTGGAACCCCATTAACCGTAAGCAAAGTTTTTTCCCCGAAAATACTTACCACACTGGCCTTAGCTTTCCTAACTGCCAAAATGGCTTGTTGTTCATCGGACATATAGGGCGAGGTTTTTGCCCCAGGCTTTATCGGGTTTAACTTCACACTCTGACTAATTACCACCCCATTGATGAGTATTCCAACGCTAATAAAAGATGCGACTAATATTTTTTTATTCATATATTGTCCGATCCTGATTTACGAATAACATCCAGATCTACGAATATTTGCGGATATTTCCTCGTTTCTCTTAATATTCTTTTTGGCTTAATGTACTGGTCACGAAAATTATAAATAAGTCCTAAATCCTGATTGAGTGCCTGTAAATATCTTTGCGTCTGATAGTAATCTTCTTTAATAATAAATGGCTTAGCTTTCATTTCCAAAGGAATACAATTGTAAACCAAAAAATCCAACCTATTTCCTGTATCACCAATAACCAACTCCCTTTGATAATGTATATTAACTTTGATTAAATATTTTTCATATAAATCACTGTATTGTTTTTCGCGAGAAAACCTACCTAATTCATTTTGAACTTTATAAGCTATTCCATTTAAAATAAATGTTTCATCTTCATATAATAATTTTACTTTTCCTGTGGTGTGATTCATAAACATCAGCAGTTATCCGTAAATCCGAATTGCCTTATCCGCATATCCGGATCGGAATAATTTACTCTATCCCTCTCTCCTGCATTTCCTCCAAGATTTGCTTACTCGCCATTAGCCAATTTTGACTCCCCGGCTGGTTATACACCCCATTCATTTTCTCCAAAGTCCAGTCTTTATACCGCCTGCCTAACAGTTTGTCTAAATCTTTGGCCCACTCGGCTTTGGTGTTATAACTCCGCCACAACGGATGTCCAGGCTCCACGCCAATCCCGCTACAATTATTCTCGTAGCAACGCCGGCCTAAACTGCTTTCGGAATTAGAAATGGCTAAAACTAACTTCCAGTGTTTAAGCTCGGCAATTGTATTAACAATTTCTACTAAAGGTGACTTTTTATCTTCTAAGTATTGCTTTAATTTTGCTTTTCTTTCAGCTAAAATTTCCGCTTCTTTCATTTCCGGCGTTTTTAAAGCTTGCTTTAAGTAAGCTTCTAACTGGTCTAAAGTTAAATTAAACAGCACTTCATTGGGCACTAAATTTATGGGCCCTAAAGCACTGGCACCAGCTACGACTGGCAGGGTAGGCACTTGGTTTTCGGTTTGGGATAAAGCTATCTCCTCTACTTCTTCTGCCTGACTACTTCCCGTGCTCCAAGTAAAATACATACCCGAAGAAAAAGCTAACACAAACACCCCTAAGCCAAAGGCCAGTTTGAAATTAAAAACTTTTTGCCAAAAAACGACTGAGATATTTCTATTTTGGAAATGCAAATCCTTAGCCAAAGTAATTTTTGGCATTCTTACCAAAGCATCTACCAAAGTAGGCTTTAATTTTCTTTTTCTTTTTACAATTTTTATATTAGATATTGAATCTAAGTTGTTGTTTTTCATTTTAATACCTTACAACCTTACAAGGGTCATCCTTGCTTTTAGCAAGGATGACCCTTGTACTATCTAAGATTTTACTTCCACTTTGCTTGCCAAGTTTTCATTTGCTCTATTTCTTGACTTTGAGCTGTAATAATATTTTTGGCAAAAGTTTTTAACTCGGCATTTTGTGAACTGGCTAAAACCAGATTCGCCATATCTACTGCGCCTTGGTGGTGCATTATCATTTCACTTAAAAAGATTTTATCTAACTCCACCCCACTTTTACCTTGCATAGCCGAAGTCATCCCAGACATCATTTTTTCCATGCCCATTTTGTGCTCGCACATCCCACCCTCAGCGCAAGACATGCCAGCCATACCTTTCATGCCCATGCCCATTTCGGAATTAAACTGCATTTTCCCGTCTCTACTTTCCCATCTTATACCTTGCATACCCTTATGCTTACCCATATACATAGAACAATGAACTACTACTATACCCAAAATTAAACCCACAATTACACCCACTAAACCAAAAATCCATTTGTGATATTTTTCCATATATTTTATGTATTAATTTTGTATTTTATTATTACTACTTTAGTGTGCCCGCTTTAGCATCTAAAAAATAATTCCTGTTTTGAAAAGTAAAATTTGCACTATTCCCATCTTCATTCCAACTAAAAGATTCTATACTAGAATAGTAAATTCTACTATTAACAATACCCGAAACATCAATAATTTTATTGGGCTGGGTTGGGTTTGTTGTTAAATATAATAATATTTTAGTTGGAAAAGTTTTTTCTGTGCTACTTGGACTAAGCTTGGAATTTTCAACTATTGCATACTGATTCAACTGCTTATTTATGCCCAAAAATTTTAAGTTATCACCTCCATTTGCCATAAAAAAATATTTATGTTCACCATAGTTAAATTGGGTAAACCCATATACCCAAGAGAGTCCACAGCCTTGCGAATAGATTCGTTCATTCTCTGCATCCCATCCTTGAAAACAAGTATCTATCGCATTACTATGACTAGAACTAAAATAATCTTGTAATTTTGCTTCTTTGGCTTGTTCAATTATTATACTTCTTTGACAATTTCCTGTATTTTTTTTACATTCAAAATAAATAACTTCTTTAATACCCCATCCGCCTGCATATTCATTAACCTCTTCTACCGATTTACTATAAGTATTTAAGACATATAATTCACTGTTTCCTGAATGGGACACTAAAACTCTTTCATATCCTTGAATTACTTGATGATCCTCAATAGGAACTGGAAGTCCTGTATATACTTTTACTAACTTTTCAAATTCTTCTTTACTTTGTATTTGATAAGATTCTATTTCTTTTTTATGCTGATATTCTCTTAGTTGTCTTTGCTTTTCAAAACTGTAGATTTCTGGTTTAGTATCTACTTTCTCCCACCCAAACTCTGGTGCATTACAACCTGCAAAATTTTTTACTTCCCCGGTTTGCGGATTTTTATATTCACCGTAAATAACACTAGGGCAAATACGTTCTATATTTTTAACTACAACTTTTGATTTAGCAAAATATATTACCCCAATAGCCAAGATACCAAGTGTGAGGATGGCTATAATACCCTGATATGAATACCACTGTTGTATTTTATTCTTTAAGTCTTGATTCCTATTCATATGCCCTTCTTTTTATTTTTCTCCCCCTATCCTAATTAAATCACTTAAATACCCCTTTGGCAATTTTTTTATATCCTAATACTTGATATTTCGGATTTTTGGAAATTTTGTTTATTTTATTCTCATTAAAAAATTTCTTACTTAAACCAGAGTAAACATCAAATACATTTTTACAACCAAATTTTTTTAACAATTTATTATATTCTTTAAGTGGTCTTGGGTAAACATTTACAGGAATTTTTTTATTTGTTAAATGCAAGATGTTTGTTATTCCATTTTCTTTAAGATACTCGAGACTATGATTGGCAAAAATTATTTGTCCTCCAATTTTTAATGACTCACAGAGCAAAGCAATTTCTTTTTCTTCTAAAAACTGTAAAACCATTATGGAAGTGATTAAATCAAATTTTCCATTTTTTTCAGAATATTTTTGAGCAGTTTGAGCTGAACCAACTAAAAGTTCTATTTTTTGATTAATATTTGCTTTCCCAATTCTAACCATTTTCTCCGAAATATCTATACCACAAACTCCAAAACCTAAACCTTTAAGTTCTCTGCAAAACATACCTGTGCCACAACCAAAATCTAAAGCTCTTAAACCCTCTGGATTAGCAAAAGCTGTTTTTACATAACTCAAAATTACAGGCCAGACTGCGTCTATATTATCTGACGCTCCCTGCCAAACCTTTATTTTATAGGTATTAAAGTTTCCGGCTAATTTATTCCACAGTTTATTTGTCATAATAAGATAAAAAGAGACATTACCAATTTTCCCGACTCAACTCAACTGGCCCACCTAAAAAACTGGACTGGCTCAATTCCACCATTTGAGCCAGTCTAAAAAAAATCAATAATAGAAGTTTATTGCTCTTTAATAAAGACTTTCTGTGAGAGTTTGTCAAAATTGTAATTTGCTGGAAAATGTTCTTCAAAAACTTGCATGGCTGGTTCGCCAGAAAATTCCTTACGCTTAGAAGCGTAGTGCATAGCCAGAATCATCTCTTCTGGTTCACCCACACAGTCCAAAGGTTTAAAGCCTTCCAGCCCTAAAATTTGCCGAAAGAGAGGTAAAAGACGCTTTTTAGTATAAAGATTGGCGCCAAACATCTGAACCACTTTTGTTTTGGATAAGAATGCGGAAAAGCAGGCAAAGAGAAAAACGCATTTGGGACAGCCCTTGCACCAATAATTTTTTCTTAATAAACGTTGCTGAATGGCTGGAAGCCAAAAATAAGTATTACAACTCGTAAAGTCGTGGAGATACTGCGGATAACGCACAAACTGCCGAACAATTTCTAGTTCACTAAACTTCCGTAAAGGCGAGAAGGAGGAAATATCAGGTGTGATAAATCGCTGAATATAATTATTAATCATCTGTTCTGCTTCAGAGGATTTGCACCATTGGTGATTCACGGGCAAGCCTAAATAAGTAAAGTTACCAAAATCCGCACTGCCTTCATTGGACAAAATAATTGAATTGTAACCAAGAAGCTCGGCCAGAAGCGTAGCTATAAATGTAAAAGTGGAAACCGCTGGATACGCAGTAGATAGCCCTAAAGCTAATGTAATCCACGCTTTCCGCCAGTCGCGATAACTGTTAGCTGTAATAGTTTTAGCCCCAACTAATTTGGCAATCCGTTCGTGCGCAGGTGAGGGAGCAAAAGCAAAATAATCAAATGGTGTGCCGGAAGCTTTAAGCATTTCAGCCGAAAGAATGGAATCTTTACCTGCTCCATTTAAAATCAGTGCCCGCTCAGGTAGCTGAAACTGAGTAGGTGCTGGCGCCACTGTGGTATTATCGTAAGGAAAAGCAATCAGATTATGAAAATCTATTTTATTAAAATACCAAAATTCACCGAGTCCATTTAAATAGAGCGCGTCCCAGAAACGAGCTTGCTCCTCTGTAAGCTTAAAACCAGCAATCCGAATGTTGTTAGTGGGCATAACAGACCAGTAGTTTATACCAATCATGAGGTGTAAGGCTTGAAGCGTGGGTTCAAGCACAGCCTTAGGCACTTTTGCCCAAGCTTCTGGAGGCACCTCTTTTAAAACCAAACGGTCTGTGTAATTCCTTACTCTGCCACTTTTAAATTCTACGCGATAGGTAAAAGTAATGGTTGAGCGAGAGGGGTCAACTCTGTATGAATCAAAAGTAAACGACGAGGCTTGTAGAATTTTCTTGTAATGCCACATATTTAATGATGCTTTTTTAAAAAGTGAATTTACTACCCCACGCCTAACAAATTATAGCTCAAATTGGTGATAAATAAAACAAAAAAAACACCCTCGGCAAGTCTCGAACGAAGTCGAGAGACTTGGGTGTTTTTAAATTCTTTAATAGTGCAAGTCAAGACAGGTAACTGCCCGCCTCTGGCAGGGAAACCTTTCTTGGCTTTGGTAAGGGAGGTTTATTACACACTTATTAATGACTTTGAGTTAAAAGCCTATGATAGCTAAATTTTCGTCTGACAAAATTTGCTTTGCCTGATCAGTTGTAAAATCGTAAATGAAAATACCTGATTTTGGTGTAGGAATATTTTGTCCTTTATACAATATAGTGGAGCTATCCGGGGAAAAATAAATATCGGGATGAAAACTAGCTTTTAAATCAATCTTTCTTTGTATTTTTGTATCAAGATGCATGACATAAAATTCTTTTTTTGTAAGTGAGAAGTATATAAATTTTTTCCCATCGGGCGTGACAGAGTTAATATGAACCCCCGCAACTTCTAAAGGATAAAAACCTTGCTCAAAAATAACTTTGGATTCACCGTCCGTTTGGTCATAAACGTAAATCGCTGAACATGGTGCTATTATAATATTTTCATTACTAGCAGAAGGAATAAGACTTGAACTTTTACATATTGAATCGCCATCTAATACTAATTCTGATTTTTTGGATAGAACGTTAAATTTGTACAAAACGCTATGAGATTCCCAATTCACTCCGTTTTTTTCACTATCTTTTTGTGTGTAATAAAAGTTAGTACTATCACCCAGCCATCTCCAAAAAGTTAGTTCTTTATCGGATCCGCCAGTAATATTTTGCTTTCTTTGAAAGTTGTCTATTAGAATTTGTTTTGTTTCAGTTTTTAGATCAATCATTGATAGAGCTATTCGGCCGTTACTAAATTTGTCTAAAACAATAAGTGAGTCACCATTAGGGGATAATTGAAGCGGCTCAATTTCGGTATTGGTCTCGCTCGTAATTAGAGGTCCAAATTGTTTCCAGGAATCATTTGCTCTGTTATAGGTATATGCTTCCCGTTGTCCTAACTCCGGCCCCTCAAACGACTCACCAGGGACAAAGCGGCGGTGAACCCAGATGGAAATATTTTTATCTTTACTAAAAAACTGATCAAGATTTTCAATCGGGAGAGCAAAGGGCAAAGTTGTTATTCGATTTTTTTTGCCTCTAAGGTCAGCTTCTAACACATTTCCACTATCGTCATAAAAAATAAAAGCATAGTTTGAATCTTGGGCAATATTGTCTAATTTATCTGTTTGAACTACTTTTACCCAACCTGCTGGTGGCATATCACATCCGCCAAAGGTTTTAGTTTCGCCTGTCGCAGGATTTTTGTATTCACCATAGGCAATCGCTAAGCAAACTTTATTGTCTTTTTTATTTAAAGCAACATAGCTAACCCCTGCTGCGACTACTGCCAAAATAGCAACAGCAATGAAGCCTTTGTGCTGATACCATTTTTTGGATTGCTGAGGCGGTAAAGAGGCTGAGGCAGGTAAATTCTGATTATTTGTTTCCATAAAAATATATTTTAATTTTTGGTTAGCAACTAGGAATGAAAACCAACTTGTCTTAATTATACGCTTAATTGAGAACCTCTGCCACAACACCAAAATTCTGCCTGTCCGCCTCTGGCGGAGTAAACCATTCCTTCATCAATAAAACCAAATCAAAAACACCCTTTCGGGTGCTTTGAAATTTTTTGGTAGCGTTACGGGCTGACTTTGTCAGCACTTCCCTATAACTTAACCACCTTTGGTGGTATTCGTATTGTTGGTCGGAACGAACTCCAAAAGGTCAAAGATCTCGCAATCCATAGCATTATCAAAAAAAGAAAAAGCCCCACTCAAGGTGGGGCACTTTCTTTTTGGTAGACCCGCTCTGTACGGCTGGAAAACTTATTTGGCTTTGGTAAGGGATATTTATTCGGAATTATTAGATAATAATTTTAAGATTGACCAGGTACAAGTAGCTTTAGCACAATTCCCAATATAGCTTCAATAGAAAAAGCTATCCATGAAATTTTATTTGCTTGTTTTGCTTTAGTTGGATACTTATATCTCCACATATAGTATAGAACGCCACCACAAATCACGGGAGCTAGGAGACAAAAAATCCAAATAACTATTTTTTCTCTGCTATCTAGAGGCTCGTCGCTGACGAAAGCCTTCTTCTTATACTCTTGGTACTCTTCCCACTTTTGTTGTTGTGTTTTAGTTTTGGAGCCGTGATATCCTCCCCAAATTGTAAAAATAAGAATGCTAGCAAAGAAAAGTGCAAATGATATTTTTGCCAGAAAAAGGCCAATAATAAAACCAACTAATAAGCCTAAAGCAGCCCAACGAAATACGCCTAGTTTATTAGCAGGCTTGCCAGTTGAAGCTGTAGGAGGCACAGGGGGTGCTGCAAAATTTTGTGTTTGTTGTTCCATAAATTATGAAATTAACTTTTAATTAAGCTGGTTATAGTTTAACATTATTTGGAAAAGACTGCCAACGTTTCTTTTAAGCTTCCTTGCATACGCACTAAAACAGGCTCAAGTTTTTTAATTAGGAACTGAACCAATTCAAACATCTGCTGTAAGTCTTTTCTATTAAGCACTAACTTATACGAGTAAATGTATATTCTATTTGTTGTGAATTCTATGCTGAAATTTTTCCAGTTATCGCGCATTTGAATCATGAAGTCGGGCGTAAAAACTTGTAAAACTTCAATTTCTAAATCTTGCTCAGTGTATAAATCAAAAAACTTATCGAAGTCGCCTTCTAGTTTAAGTTTGGCTGGCTTTTTAAAATTTACAGTCATTGAGCCGCCAAAATCATGATGGTCAACCAATAACATTAATGGTGGAAGCAGGTTTTCAAACTGAATTTCAAAAACGGTTGAATTATGTTTTTTAACATTTTGCTGGCTATAAACTCTGTAATAGTAATTAAATAATCTCACCGGCAAATTATTAAAATATCCCGTACACACATTTATGTAATATCGATCTTTGCCGAAAACAAAAATGTTGCCATCAAGATTGCTTAAATTTTCACTTTCCGAATAAGAAAAGTTATTAACCTCTGCAAATTGTTGGATAAATTGTTTAATAATTTTACCCTTTACCCACTTATAAGAAAAATACAAAACAGCCGGAGGCATGAGGAAATAAAACAAGGTTTTTAAGAAGTACCCACCATCATCACTTGCTGGCGGACCATTTACAACCTTGTTTGTGTCTTTAATGAACAAATATAACAAAGTCACGAAATAAACTAGCAGCAAAAATAGCTGTATAAATAATTTTTTAAATATATACTTTATTGTACTTTTGCTTACGCTATCTATCTGGTCTTTTATTGAAGATTGAGGTTCCATACTATAATTATAGCTCAATTTACTTTTAATTAAAACAAAAAAGTTTTCCAGTTCCCTTTGCTCAAGCAATTGAAATTTGGAAAACTTTTTTTGGCAAGGTGGCGAGTTGCAAGTAAGGTGGAAAAATCAATATAAAATTGTTGCTGAGCGAAACAAAAACACCACCGAAAATGGTGATGCTTTTGTTGGTAGACCAAGTCGAGACAGGTGGAAAACTTTTTTGGCCTTAATAAAAGAGATTTATGTTTGCTTAACTTCTCCAGCTATTGAGATGAAATTAAACACATCCTTCTAAAATATCTAATCCTTGTTTTGCGACCGCTTTGGAGATATTAATCGGGGGAAAAATAATAAAATCATTAGATGTTGCATCTGCTATCAGCAAGCCTTTAGCCAAGGCTTTTTTTATTATACTGCTGTTATATCCTTCTTTTTTAATGCGAACGCCAATTGCCAAGCCTTTAACTCTTATTTGAGCAGGGTGCTTAAACTTCATTTTTTCTAATCGTTCCTTAAAGTATTTACCTATAGTATTAGCATTTTTTAGGAACCGTGTTTTATTTTTTAGCAGGTACTTAATATTTGCAATGGCTGCTTGGACATTTAGCGGATGCCAACCAAAAGTAGAATAAAAGCTAAAACCAAATTCCATTGACTTAGCGAGTTCTGGAGTCATTATTGTAGTTCCCAAAGCTCCAAAACCGCCGGTTAAGCCTTTAGCCAAACACATAATATCTGGCTTAAGATTGTAATGCTCAGATCCAAACATTTTACCGGTACGGCCAAAACCGGTTGCTACTTCATCAATAATTAAAACCGTACCATATTTTTTGCATGCACTTTGCACAATTTCCCAAAATTTTTGTGTAGGTATTTCTACTGCCAGGTTGCAAATAATTGGCTCTGCGATAAAAGCAGCAATATCACGTTTACTTAAAAGCTTTTCAACTTCTCTAGCCGCCTTTTCATCTAAAGGCGCTTTTATTTTATAACAATTAGGAAGTAAATTTTTATACCAGCTCCTAAAGCCAGACATTCCTATGCTCATAGCTCCAATAGAGTGTCCGTGATAACTTCCTTCAATGGAAACAAATTTATGCCGTTTAGTATGAGCCATTGCGGCCTGTAAAGCTATTTCCACTGCTTCTGTTCCGCCTGTTGCGCGAAAACTCTTTGTAAGATTGGCTGGTGTTATTTTGGCCAAAAGCTCGGCGAGTTCTGACCACGGCTTATATAAATAATTAGGACTAACATAGTCCGGCCCATTGAATTTTTTAACTTCTTTTAATATTTCCTTAACACCCCAACCTACATTACCCACACACCAGCCCATGTAAAAATCTATATATTTGCGGCCTTTGGAGTCGTAAACGTAATTGCCTTGAGAACGGGCAACTTCCAGTTCTTTAGGAGCCCCGTCTCGGCCAAGATATTTTTTATCAGCTTCTTTAGTATTCATATAGTTATTATAACAAAAAATGGCTTTTATTTAAAACAAAAAAGTTTTCCAGTTCCCTTTGCTCAAGCAATTGAAATTTGGAAAACTATGAAAAGATATGGAAAACCTTAACAAAAATACCAACTCTTTAAGTTGGTATTTTTGTGGTAGCGCTACGGAGAATCGAACTCCGATTTAGTGGATGAAAACCACTTGTCCTAACCATTAGACGATAGCGCCATAAATATTTCTTTTCTGGCTTGATAATTTTTCTTTAAATATATTTCTCTTTTTCTTGCATCTGCTTTATTATTATAAACCTCTTAATATACAACGATAAAAGGCAAATAAGCTTTTGTTGATTTTGTTTTGCCAGCATTATGTTCTTTTAAACGTTTTTCTGTATTATTAGTAATACCAACATAATGCCAATCTTTGATTGTGCTCTTTATTATATAAAGATAATTCATTAGGCCTCCAATTTAGTGGATGTCCGCCAGAGGCGGATCCGCCTTGGGCGGAAAAACCACTTGTCCTAACCATTAGACAGCCTACCCGCCTTTGGCGGGATAGCGCCAAAACTTATTTTACTTAAGATATTTTACTATAAATCCTTAAAATAATCAATATATTGCACTCGTCCATTTAACTCTTTTAATCTGGTAACTATTTGCGCGAATAGTTACCAGATTGGCAACGGCCCTTCTTAATAAAAAGTTTTTCGTTTTTATAATAAATAAAAAAGGTATATAATACAATTAATTAAAATAATTAAAAATAAGATATGAAAAAACTTTTTATTACTCTTGCGGTAATTATTTTGCTTGCGGTTGGTTGTAATTCATCTAAAAACACTAAAGCACCTGCCCCAAAAAACCAAACAGAACAACCAACAACTAACGACGAAAGCAATACCCCGGAAGATGCTATTTTAAAACCCCTAAACATCCAAACTATAAACTTCCCCTCTTCACAAAACTTTAATTATTTTGGGGTAGCCTTTAGTGTCCCATGGGGCACTTTAACAAGCAAAAAAGAAGGTCAAGTAGCCACAAAGCTAAATTTTGACAATGGAAAAAATGTTATGATTCTCAAAAAAGAAGAATTTCCCGATCAAAATTTACAAAAATTTCTGGGCAATAATGCGCAAGAAAAGCAACAAATAATTAAAACCTTAGGGCAAGATAATCTTAATTCTAGCTTTAGTTTGGCATATCTAATTTATAGCCTCACCCCGGAAAGAATTAATTCGCTTTCCGGAGCGGAAAAAGAGTCAAAAGAAGCATTATTAACTATTAAAAAAATTTCATTAACATCTCCCAACAACAACGGCAAATACAGTGTATATAATTTTTCCACCCCAAATATTAAAGGCTTTCAGTTTGGCGAACCCATAGGCAAAATAAAAGTTATAGAATTTTATAAAAACGACGGAAATAGTTTTGGCTTATTCATAACCGGCTCACAAGATGAAGTAAATTTCATCCTTTTGAGCATTAAGTAAATACTTGCAATATTTGATGCTATACTTAATTTATGAACTACTTTTACATTCTCAAATGCAAAGATGGGACGCTTTATTCGGGCACAACAAAAAATATTAAAGAACGAGCAAAAAAGCATAACACTGGTAAAGGGTCAAAGTATGTTTGGGCGCATGGGGGAGGGACAATTATTTATAGTGAAAAATACAAAACTCTAAGCCAAGCCCTTAAACGAGAGGCGCAAGTAAAAAACTGGCCGAGAATTAAAAAACTAGCTTTACTAACCAGTAGATAATTTTTTAAAAAATTAATGCTTAACAAAAATTCCAAAGTAATTCTTGCGAATAAACCCCTCTCTAACTTGCCCTTTAATTTAAAGAGCAAGACATCTCCCCCAAAGGGGGAGAAAAACATTGTGATTCTCGCCATAGAAACCTCCTGCGATGAAACCTCAGCAGCGGTTTTGTCTATTAATTTATCACCCTCCCCCAGCCCCTCCCCTTCCTCCTCCGCTAAAACTTTGGAGCACAGGCAAAGGAGGGAAGTATCTAATTTTCCCGACATTAAAACCCTTTCTTCAGTTGTAAAATCTCAAATCACCTTGCATAAAAATATGGGGGGCGTGGTGCCAGAAACCTCAGCCAGGGCGCATGTAAAATACATCCGCCCAGTGGTAGAACAAGCCCTGCACGCTTCACACCACCCGCTAAACGCTATAGACTACATAGCCGTCACCACAGGACCTGGCCTCTTGCCCTCTCTTATGGTTGGCGTAGAATTTGCCAAAGCCCTCTCTTTTGCCAGCCAAATTCCACTTATTCCGGTCAACCACATGGCAGGGCACCTTTACTCACCCTTTTCTAATGTCAAAGGTGCTCTTCGGCTTAAGCCGAAGAGCACCTTTGACATCTTTCCCATGATTTCACTCATTGTTAGCGGTGGACACACTATACTTGTGCTAATGCGAAGCCTTAAAGACTACCAAGTCTTAGGCCAAACTTTGGACGATGCAGTTGGCGAAGCCTTTGATAAAGTCGCAAAAATGTTAAAGCTCCCCTACCCAGGTGGACCCGTAGTTTCTAAATTAGCCGAGCAGGGCAATCCGCAAGCTATAGATTTTCCTCGTCCCATGCTCCATAAAAACAACTATAACTTTTCTTTTTCTGGCCTTAAAACCGCAGTTTTATATTATCTTCGTGACAGTTCTCTCAAACCTACACTCCTTCGACTAGCTCAGGACAAGCTCTACAACCTACAACCTGATTTATGCGCCAGCTTCCAGCAAGCCGTCATAGATGTTTTAGTAAGCAAAACCCTCCGCGCAGTTAAAGAATTTAAAGCTAAATCTGTATCCCTCTCTGGTGGAGTCGCTGCCAACAAAGCTTTGCGTGATGCCTTACAAACTACAACCCACAATCTACAAACTAAATTTCTGGTTCCTCCCATAAATTTATGCACTGACAACGCAGAAATGATAGGCATGACCGCTGGCTTTATGCTCAATAATGGCTTTAAACCTAAAACTTTTAAACAAATAAACGCAGACCCTAATTTGACCTTATAATTTATCTCGTTTATACTTTTATATATGAAAAAGCGGTCTAAAAAACTCGCTAAACAATCCAACCTTGAAGAAAAGGTGGATTTTATGATAGACTTTTTACAGAGTGAGGTACCGTCCAAAGACGATATAGGTCATTTATCTGAAAGACTTACTAAAGTTGAAAATAATACAAATAATGTAATTAATGCTATTGATGGACTTGCTAAACAAGTAAAAGACTATCATCAGGAAATGATTTTTTTAGTTCATCGTGTGGAAAGAATGGAAACTTGGATTAGAAAAGCTTCGATAAAACTAAGCATCCCCTACGAAGTATAAACTTTATGATAAAAAGCAATTTACAATTTATGATTAGTTTTTCTTCCTCCTCCTGCTCTCCTGTCTTTACAGAGCGGGGTTTTTAAGTTTCCTTAAAACTCTCCCCCGGCTCTGTAGAGCCGGGGTTTTTTAATTGTTCATTTTCTGCCCATGTCTTATCAAAATTTTAGATTTGATAGCCCACGGGGAGGAAAAATGAACAAAAACCTCACCCCGGTTTGGTTTTTCCTTCAGTGCGGACACCCGTTTAGCCACAACGGGACTCATGTCCCCGCTGAGGGATGGCATCAAAAGTCTTTCCGTCCCCTTGGGGGCGGAAGCTTGGAAGTCGTTTTGGTCAACTGTTCATGGCGAATTCGTTTCGTCGTCAACGGTGATTACCAGATTACCAACTTCCAAGAAACCCATGACGGTGACGGGTAATCCCTGTCACCGCCCACCCACAACAATTTAAATATTTTTATGATAAAAACAAATGTTATATTTCTAACTACTCACTCTTCTAGCTCCTCTACTGCTTTAACAGAGCGGAAATTTTAGAATGAGCTAAAACTAATTCTAAAATCGCCAGCTCTGTAAAAGCTGGCGATTTTGTATAAAAAATAGACTGTAAAAAATTATGTTTTATTTTTTATACGGAGGACTTATGTACTACCTGCTCAAATTCACGTCAGCCTCATCGGCTGACGCATTCTGGGAACAGCTCGGCTCAACCGAGCAACCCCGCTGGCAAATAACTCACACTGCAACTGGCTCGTTTTGCATAGTTATTTCGGTAGCAGATTTTACAGTGCTACCAAAAATTATGCAAAACCTACCCGAGGACAAAACTCGGGTAAGCCCCCCAGCCACCATGTGGGTTGAACTTTTGCGGGTCCATGGCTGGGCAACTGCGGACAGCATTGAGTAACCCAAGTGGCGACGGGCATACAAAATCCGTCGCCACCCAAAATTTTTTTTCCTCCCGCTCCTCACTCCCAGCCCCTACTTGATACATAATCCATAATACTTTATACTACTCATAAGCTTACTTTCGGCAGTCAACCGAAAAATTATTGCATCCTGTTTTTATTTCCCTCTCTTCCTTGTCCTCCATAGTCCTTTTTGGGACAAAGGGGGAAGGGGAGGAATTAATTACGGGAAGGTGATAACAAGCATCGGAAGAACCAGCCCATAAATGGGCACGCTACAAAATACAACCCTGTAGCGCGCCGATTCATCGGCCTGAATTAGACCCGATCGGCGATCTCCCGTTAAAGAGATAAAATTAAGTTCACCCGGTTAAATAATTCGCTAAAGCGAATTGCCATACATGGCATTTAACTGGGCAAATCAAGATGGTACCCCCCGCCGTGGCGGGGTCTTGAACACCTCCGCCAACCGGCGGATTTGGGTGTTTTTTTATTTCATAACTCTTAACTCTTACTTCAAAACTCTATGCTCGACAAAACCTACGACCACTCCCAAGTGGAAGACAAAATTTATAAACAATGGATGGACAGCGGATTTTTTAACCCAGATAACTTACCCGGAGAAAGAAAAGAGCCATACACAATTATTATGCCACCCCCCAATGCCAACGCACCTATGCATTTGGGTCATGCATTATTTGTAACCATGGAAGACATTTTAATCCGCTACAAACGCATGCAAGGATATAAAACTCTCTGGCAACCAGGCACTGACCACGCGGGTTTTGAAACGCAAGTAGTTTACGAAAAAAAACTAGAAAAAGAAGGTAGAAGCCGTTTTAAAATGACGCGCGATGAATTTTATAAAGAAGTCTGGGACTTTGTCCAAAGTAATAAGCACATTACGGAAAATAGCCTCAAACGGCTAGGAGCCAGTTGCGATTGGGATCGCAATATTTTTACCTTAGATTCAGAAATTGTTAAAATCGTTTACGAAACATTTAAACAAATGTGTGATGACGGTCTAGTTTACCGCGACGGACGAATTTGTAATTGGTGTAGTAAGCATCAAACTGGTTTAGCTGATTTAGAAACAAAATATGAAGAACGCATTGAACCTTTTTATTACTTTAAATACGGCCCCTTTACTATAGGCACAAGCAGGCCTGAAACCAAATTTGGAGATAAATACGTGGTAATGCATCCAGATGATAACCGCTATACCCAATACAAACACGGCGATACATTTGAAGCAGAATGGATCAACGGACCCATTAAAGCCACAATTATCAAAGACCACGCGACTGATATGACATTTGGGAGTGGGGTAATGACTATTACCCCTTGGCACGATGCTGTAGATTTTGATATTGCCAAAAGGTACAAATTGAACTTTGAACAAATTATTGATATGCGCGGGAAACTATTACCAATTGCCGGGGAATTTGCTGGTCAAAAAATATTAGAGGCCAGACCAAAAATTGTAGAAAAATTAAAAAACAAAAATTTATTGGAAAGAATCGATGAAACTTACAAACATAATGTGCAGACTTGCTACAAATGTGCAAACTTAATAGAACCACAAATTGTCCCGCAGTGGTACATAAAAATGACTGAAGGTCTAAAAGATGGAAGACCAAGTTTACGGGACATGGCAGTAAACGCCATAAAAAACAAAGAGGTAGAAATTGTAACTGAAAAATTTGAAAAAATCTTTATGCATTGGATGGAAAACCTGCGCGACTGGCCAATAAGTAGACAAATTTGGTGGGGCATACCCATCCCTGTTAAATACTGTGAATCAGCAAATCAAAAATGCAAAAATCCAATTATTGACACGGAAAATATTATTAGTAAATGCTCAGAATGTAATAGCAAATTAATTAGTGATCCAGATACTTTTGACACTTGGTTTTCAAGCGGGCAATGGCCCTTTGCCACCTTCATGGCAAATGACAAAAAACGCGGTACTGATGATTTTAAAAATCACTTTCCTACTCAAGTTATGGAAACTGGTTGGGATATAATTTTCTTTTGGGTTGCTAGAATGATAATGTTATCTTACTATAAAACTGGTAAGGCACCTTTTTCCAAAATATTTTTGCATGGCTTAGTGCGGGACAAAGACAGACAAAAAATGAGTAAAAGTAAAGGAAATGTAGTGAACCCTTTAGCAGTAATAGATACCTATGGCACAGATGCTTTAAGGTTTGCCCTAATCTTTTCTACATCAGCTGGTAATGACATCCCACTCTCTGAAGATAAAATTAAAGGCATGAAGCATTTTGCTAACAAACTGTGGAATATTTTCCGCTTCGTTCTTTCGAATCCCCCTCACCCTCCCCTCTCCCTCGAGGGGAGAGGGATTAAAGGAGAGGGTGAACCACAACCTATTACCGATGCAGATAAAGCAATTTTAGAAAAACTGAACGCTTTAATAAAATCCTCCACCGAGCATATAGAAAATTTCCGTTTGCACGAAGCTGCACAAGCCATTTACCACTTTGTTTGGCACGAATTCGCCGATGTTTATATTGAAGCCAGTAAACCACAACTCCAAGATGAAAATCTAAGAACCAACACCTACAACCTACTCACCTACAACCTACTCACTATCCTCAAACTCCTCCACCCCTTTATGCCGTTTATTACTGAACACCTTTGGCAACTGCTTAAAACAGAAGGCTTAATAAAATCCGAGTTACTAATGGTTGAAGAGTGGCCCAAAATAGAAAAAGTATAAGTTATCTGATACAATAACTTTATGAAATCAAAAATAAAAAACTCTCTAGGATTTATCTTTACATCAAATTTTGGTGCAAACTTGCAAAGCAAGCGGGGATTTACACTGATTGAATTATTGGTTGTAATAGCCATTATTGGATTACTGGCCTCTGTCGTATTAGTGTCCTTAAACAGCACCAGAAAAAAAGCCCGCGATACCAAACGTGTTGCCGACATTGACCAAATCTACAAAGCTCTAAATCTTTACTATGATCAATACGGTTGTTTACCACTAACCACAGGCTCAACTTGTGGCACTGCTTCGGGTGGCGCTTATAACCAAGCTGATGGTGGTGGCTGGGATTACAGCTCACAAGGCACTGGTTTTATGCAATTTTTACAAACCGCGGGATTCATGCCCAAAGTGCCAGTAGATCCTTTAAATAATATGACAGGAGATAACACTCCTACCGGCACCTATGCTTACAAATATTACTGCTATACTGGAAGTCCTGCTGGACTACATTTATCTTATATCCTTGAAGCAGATAACACTTGGCAAATAAAAAACGCGACTAATTCTGGCAACTGGGCAGACTCTAGCTTTAATTGTCAATAAATATATTTTTTAAAACCGCCCCATAAAATACGGGGCGGTTTTATTTGTGTTTATCTGTTTTTAATCCGTGTTATTTGTTTTTCTCCAAAAACGCCTCCAGTCCCCGCTTTAAAACATCCATAGCTTGTGTTAAATCTTTGGTATTCAGCACATAAGCTATCCGAATTTGGTTTCTGCCACGCCCTGAGGTTATATAAAAATCTTCCATTGGAGTTACCATAACAGTCTTACCTTTATAGTTAAACTCGCTAATCATAAACCGGACAAAATCCTCCGCATTTTTTACTGGCAAACCCACAGCTTGGTAAAACGCCCCCATAGCTGGCTTAAACACCGTTGGCATTTTAGCCAAACCTTCAGCAACAACATTTCTTCGCGCATTATATTCTTTAGTAATTTTAGTTGTGTAACCTTTGGAGTTTTCCAAAAGTGGCACTGTCCCAAGTTGCTCCAAAGTCCCCGCAGAGAGACGAGCTTGAGCAAATTTTAAAATGCTCCCCATTACCTCAGTGTTGAAACTCGCCACACAGCCTATTCTGGCTCCCGGCATACTAAACCTTTTGCTCACACTGTCACAAACCACCACGTTGTCCCTTGCATCTTTGCGAGCAAGTAAACAAGTTGGCTTTTTTCCATCAAATCGAATTTCTCTATAAGTTTCATCGCTAATAATAAACAAATTATGTTTTTTAGCCAGCTTAATAATACTTGATAATTCTTTTTCGCTCCACAATTTGCCCGTAGGATTGTCTGGATTAATGACCACAATAGCTTTGGTTTTCTTGCTAATCTTTTTTTCTATTTCAGAGGCATCAGGCATGGCAAAATTCTTTTCTATGGGTAAAAGAATAGGTACTAATTTAATTCCGGCTATTACTGAAAAAGACTTATAAGAAGCATACAAAGGCTCAAACACAATTATTTCATCCCCTACATCTGCTACTGCCAAAAGGGCCAGCATAATGGCTTCGGCACAGCCCACCGTGGGAATAACATTATGCATTCCCAACTTGACCCCAAACTGCTCATAGTAAGTAAGCCAAGCTTGGGTGTGTTTTCCTATTCCTGGGCTGGGAGCATAACCCAAAGTCGGCTCATTATATTTTCTAATGATCTTATAAAATGCCTCGGGCGGGGTTAAATCGGGATCGCCAACATTTAACTTATAAATATGCGTGCCTCGCTTTATCGCCTCCTGCATAAGTGGTAAAAATTTTCTTATTGGAGAAGATATAACATTCTTTGCTCTGTTAGAAGCTTGTAATGTAGCCATTTTTTTCGATTAATAATAGTATGATACTGTAATACTATTATACCATAGAAAAAACCCCGCCTTTACCATGCGGGGTTTTTTGTTTCAGTGCTAATTCACAACAACTATTCTGCTTCTACACCAATACTCGCGGTTTCGGCAACGCTCACGGCTTCCTGGGCTGCTTGCTGGTTAAAGCCTGTGCCGGCTGGGATAATCTTGCCTATAATAACATTCTCTTTTAAGCCTCTTAAGTAATCTATTTTACCCGTCACCGCAGCTTCAATAAGCACGCGTGTAGTTTCTTGAAAACTCGCGGCAGCTAAAAAGCTTTCAGTGTTTAAAGAAACTTTAGTAATCCCCATTAAAAGTTGTTCGGCTTGAGCTTGGCCTTTGCCTTGCTTGACCAAATCTTCGTTTAAGGTGTTGAGTTTAGATTTATCTACTACTTCACCTGCTACCAAACCACTATCACCGGGCAAAGTAATTCGCATTTTACTAAACATTTGACGGACAATAACTTCTATATGTTTGTCGTGGATGTTTTGTCCTTGGGACGCGTAAATATCTTGCACTTCTTTCACAATATATTTTTGCGCAGTCACTGTGCCTTTTAATTTCAACAATTGGTTAGGCGACAGGTTGCCTTCGGTTAATTGCGTGCCCTTGGTAATTAAGTCTCCTTCTTTGACAAACAAAGTAAAACCAGCCGGAATGATATACTCTTGCACTTCATCGGTTAAGTGGACGACCAAAAGTTGGTGCTTCTCAATTTTTACAATTCCCGCGGTTTTTGCTTTTACGGATTTGCCATTTTCGTCTATAAACAACACCGTGCCTTCGTCCACCTTACTCCCGTCTTTTAACGAAGACTGGGCCTGACCGGACAGAGGATAAACATCTTTTTTCGCCCCTGCCCCCTCAACTCGAACAATATTCTCTTTACTAGATAGTTTGGAAATATAAACCTGTCCGTCAATTTCCGACAAAGTCGCCTGACCTTTAGGTTCTCGGCATTCAAATAATTCTTCGACCCGAGGCAAACCTTGCGTAATATCTTTTACCGCAGCAGACCCGCCGGTATGAAAAGTTCTCATAGTCAACTGAGTACCAGGTTCACCAATGGCTTGGGCTGCCACAATCCCAGCAGCTGCACCCAAATGCACCATCCGATTAAAACCTAAATCATAACCATAACATTTTTGGCAAATGCCCCGAGGCAACTTACATTTCAACACGCTTCGACATTTAACTTCAGTTATCCCGAGCTTCACAATGGTTTCAGAGGTAATGTCATCTATCCCCTGATTTTTTTCCACTAACATTTTACCCTTTTCATCTTTTACATCTTCTGCAGTCACACGACCAAATAAGCGTTTTTCAAACGGCTTATTCATTCTTTGACTATCCTCTAAGCTTACTACGTCATATTCTTCACTGCCACAATCCTCAGCATTTACCACCATATCTTGTGCCACATCGACAAGTCGTCTGGTTAAATAACCCGCGTCCGCAGTTCTCAGCGCAGTATCTGACATACCTTTTCTACTACCATGAGTGGAAATAAAATATTCTAAAACTTGCAAGCCTTCTTTAAAACTGCCTTTGACTGGCAATTCAATAACATCCCCCGCAGGGTTAACCACCAAACCCTTCATCCCTGACATTTGGGTAACCTGAGACAACGAACCTCTCGCGCCACTAGTTACCATGTAATGCACCGGACTATGTTCTTTAACTGTGGAAGACACGCCTTTACTAATTTTTTCACTCACTTCAGCCCAAATTTCCACCACACGATTTTTTCTTTCTTCTTCAGTCAGCAACCCTTCACGATATTGTTCCGAAGTATCCTGCACATCAGCATCGGCAAGTTTTAACAAATCATATTTTTCCTGTGGCACAATTAAGTCATCCATACCCCAAGACAACCCCGACTGCTTCATATAAGTGAAGCCTAAACGTTTAATTTCATCGATTAGTTCCGCAGTTCTTTCTGTGCCTTCCAATCTATAAACTTCCCTCACCAAAGCTTGCAGTTTCTTTTTATCAAACGCATCATTTCTAAAACCTAAGTCCGTAGGTAAGATTTTATTAAAAATTAATCTTCCGACAGAAGTTTCCACAATTTCACCCGAAGGCAAAAGAGCTTTGATTTTAGTTTGAATATGGAGATGGCGGTTATTGTAAGCCAGAATGGCTTCTTCGGGACTGGAGAAAATTTTTCCTTCGCCCTTTAGCCCTTCGCGAATTTTAGTAATGTAATAACACCCCACTACCACGTCTTTGTCCGGAGTCATCACTGGGTCGCCAGAAGCTGGTTTCAGTAAATTTTGGGCAGACACCATAATTTCTTTAGCTTCTTTTTGGGCCAATTCTGTTAAAGGCACGTGCACAGCCATTTGATCTCCGTCAAAATCCGCGTTAAACGCAGCACACACCATGGGGTGAAGCTGAATAGCCTTACCTTCAATTAAAATCGGTTGAAAAGCCTGAAAGCCTAGTCTGTGTAAAGTTGGAGCTCGGTTCAGCAAAACATAATGCCCTTGAATCACTTCTTCCAAAATATCGTAAACTTCATTTCTCCCTTGTTCAATTAGTCGGTTAGCACTCCGAACATTGTGGGCAAATTCCCGAGCAATTAATTTACTGATTACAAAAGGTTTAAACAATTCGAGTGCCATAGCCTTAGGCAATCCGCACTGATGCAACTTCAACCTTGGGCCTACCACAATTACGCTTCTGCCCGAATAGTCCACACGCTTCCCGAGCAAGTTTTGCCTAAACCGGCCTTGCTTGCCTTTGAGCATGTCTGCCAACGAACGAAGCTTGCGTTTTTGACCCGTGGAAGCAGTCACTTCTTTACCATGCCTGACAGAGTTGTCAATTAAAGCGTCCACAGCTTCCTGAAGCATACGCTTTTCATTTCGGGTAATAACTTCTGGACCCTTTTCCCGCCTCTGTGGTGCATCTCCACG
>SXGR01477806.1_pt1 | contig 26237 bp, 17 predicted proteins | sample 3174711 | NCBI WGS metagenome assembly SXGR01 (sample SAMN11356860, study PRJNA531348) | freshwater metagenome | isolation source: freshwater sample F1-60 | place: China: Fuxian Lake, Yuxi | collected 2017-12-25
CATCACGCACCAGCAGAAGAAGATGAACGAGGGTGACCTCAAGCACTTCCGCGGCCGCTTCGGCATTCCGATCTCGGATGAAAAGATCGCCGACGCGCCTTTTTACCGGCCCGACGCAGACAGCGCCGAGATCAAGTACATGGCCGAGCGCCGGAAGGCGCTTGGCGGCGCCGTGCCCCGCCGTGTCGTGAAGGCCGAGCTGCTGAATGCCTCAGTCACTGGGCAACTTGACGCCGAGTTCGACGAGTTCTTGAAGGGTTCCGATCGAAAAGCCTCGACCACGATGGTCTTCGTCAAGATGCTGACGAAGTTGCTGAAGGATCCGATCATCGGAAAGCTAATTGTGCCGATCGTCCCCGACGAAGCGCGCACCTTCGGTATGGAGTCGCTCTTTCGTGCTGTCGGCATCTATTCGAGCACCGGCCAGGTGTACGAGCCAGTAGACATGGACACGCTGCTCTACTACAAGGAAGCCAAGGACGGGCAGATCCTGGAAGAGGGCATCACCGAGGCGGGTTCGATTGCTTCGTGGATCGCCGCGGGCACGGCCTACGCTGCCCACGGCGTCAACACCATTCCGTTCTTCATCTTCTATTCGATGTTCGGCTTCCAGCGCATTGGCGACTTCATCTGGGCCGCTGCTGACGCGCGCTGCAGAGGCTTCATCCTCGGTGGCACCGCAGGACGCACCACGCTTGCTGGTGAAGGCCTGCAGCACCAGGATGGCCAGAGCCATGTGCTGGCGCTGTCAGTACCCACCTGCCGGTCGTACGACCCGGCATACGCCTACGAGCTGGCCGTGATCATCAAGGATGGCATCAAGCGGATGTACGTCGACGGGGAAGACACCTTCTACTACATCACCGTGATGAACGAGCAGTACGCCATGCCGGCGGCGCCGCCTGCTGCGGATATCGCGGCCGGCATCATCAAGGGCTTGTATCGGTTCAGTGAATCGAAGAACACGAAGGCTAAGCTCAAGGCGCAGCTGCTGGGCAGCGGCACAATTCTCAACGAGGTAGTCACCGCGCAAGGCATGCTCGAGACGTACGGCGTGGCAGCTGATGTCTGGAGCGCCACCAGCTACAACGAGCTCTACCGCAATGGCCATGCGGCAGACAGGTGGAACCGCCTGCACCCGACCGAGACGCCCCGTGTGCCGTACATCACAGAGTGCCTGGGCGCCACAGAAGGCGTGATTGTGGCGGCATCCGACTACCTGAAGAGCCAGCCCGGCATGATCTCGCAGTGGGCGGGCCGGCCGATCGTCACGCTGGGCACCGACGGCTTCGGCCGTTCGGAAGATCGTGCGTCACTGCGCGACTTCTTCGAAGTGGATGCGCGCTACATCGTCATTGCCACCCTCTCGGCGTTGCAGCAGCAGGGTAAGGTGGAGGCGGCGGTGGTGGCCAAGGCCATCAAGGATCTTGGTGTGAATCCCGAGAAGCCCAACCCTGCGATTTCCTAGGAAAACGAGGACAACGAGCACTCATGGCACTGGAATTCAAAGTCCCCGAGCTTGGGGAAAATGTAGAAAAAGGCGATGTCGTTCGCGTCATGGTGAACGCCGGCGACGTCATCGCGGTCGATCAGGCGGTCTTCGAGCTCGAGACCGACAAGGCCACTATCGAGGTCCCATCAACCATCGCCGGCATCGTGGTCGAGGTCCGCATCAAGAAGGGCGACAAGGTCAAGCCGGGGCAGGTGGTCCTGACACTGAACGACACTGGCGCGGTCCCGAGTCCAGGGTCCAGCGTCCAGGGCTTGCCCGCCGTAGCGCGCAGCGCGGAGGTGGGTCCAGAGTCCAAGGTCCAGAGTCCCGAGGTCAAGGAGTCAGCGCCCGAGGTCAAGGCGCCCGCGCCGGTCGTGAACATTGCGACTGCGAGGCCGGTTGCCGCGGCGGTGGCGGTTACGCCTTCCATGGTGACGGGCCCAGTGGAACTAGCGCAGTCGGTGCCGGCGGCGCCTTCTGTGCGGCGCTTCGCGCGCGAACTGGGCGTTGAGATCGCGCAGGTCGCGGGCACAGGGCCGGGCGGGCGCATCGGCCAGGATGATGTGTCGGCCTACGTGAAGGCTCAGGTGACGTTCGGGGCGACGTCTGGTGGCTCAATGGGTGCGCGAGGATACTCCGCGCTTCCGGACTTCTCGAAGTGGGGCGTCGTAGAAAGCAAACCGATGTCGAACATCCGCCGCAAGACGGCGGAGCATTTGTCCCAGGCCTGGCAGGCGCCGCACGTGACTCAGAACGACAAGGCTGACTTGTCGGGCTTTGACACGTTCCGCGACACCTATGGCGGACGTGTCGAAAAAGCTGGCGGGAAGCTGACGATCACCGCCGTCGTGATCAAGGTGCTGGCGGCGGCCATCGATCGCTTCCCGCAGTTCGCTTCGTCCGTGGACATGGCGAACCAGGCCATGGTCTACAAGCAATATCGCCACATCGGCGTGGCGGTTGATACGCCGAGTGGCCTGCTGGTGCCGGTCATTCGCGAGGTCAATGCGAAGACCGTTACGCAGATTACCGTGGAGCTCGCTGCGCTGTCGCAGAAGGCACGCGACAAGAAACTCAGCCTGGACGAGATGTCGGGCGGCGTGATGACGGTGACCAACCTCGGCGGCATCGGTGGCACGTCGTTCACGCCCATCGTCAATCAGCCAGAAGTGGCCATCCTCGGGATGTCGCGCAGCAGCATCGAACCCGTGTGGCTCAACGGCCAGTTTGTGCCTCGCCCCATGCTGCCACTCTCGTTATCCTATGACCATCGGGTCATCGATGGCGCTGACGCCGCGCGCTTCCTCCGCTTCGTGGTCGAAGCGCTCGAACAGCCGCTGACGATGCTGCTTTGATTCATACGACGCGTGAAGGGACTGAAAGTTCCTCCATGCCTCGTGTGCATGTATGTTTCCAGAGGGTCTGTTTCATGGCGTCTTCAACACAACTCGCAGTCATTGGTGGCGGCCCCGGAGGATACGCGGCCGCATTTTATGCCGCAGATCTCGGGATGCAGGTGACCCTGGTTGACATGGAGCCGAATCCCGGCGGCGTGTGCCTGTATCGCGGGTGCATTCCCTCGAAAGCGCTGCTCCATGTGGCGAAGGTCGCGAGTGAAGCGAAGCACGCGACAAACTGGGGGCTGACATACCCCGAGCCGAACATCGATCTCGACAGACTTCGCTCTTACAAGGACGGCGTGGTGTCGAAACTCACGGGCGGCCTGGGCCAACTGTCGAAGCAGCGGAAAATCACGTTCATCCAGGGCAAGGCGTCGTTTGTGGATGCGAAGAACCTCAGCATCGAGCTGGCTGCCGGCGGGACACAGGAGCTATCGTTCGAACACGCGATTGTCGCCACCGGCTCGTCCTCGACCTCGATTCCCGGGCTGTCGATCAAGAGCGACCGCCTGATGGATTCGACTGACGCGCTCAATCTGCCGGACATTCCCAAGACCCTGTTGGTGGTTGGCGGCGGCTACATCGGCCTTGAGCTGGGCTCGGTCTATGCGGCACTCGGTTCTAAGGTCACGGTCGTGGAGATGACCGACGGGCTCCTGCCCGGAGCGGACCGCGATCTGGTCATGTTTCTCGCGCGGCGCCTGGAAGCGACGCTCGACAAGATTTTGCTCAAGACACGCGTCGTGGGTATGGAAGAGGGCAAGAACTTGATCAAGGTCTCGATGGTCGGCCTTGACGACGCGAAGCTGGAGCAGGAGTTCGATCGGGTGCTGGTGTCGATCGGTCGGCGTCCGAACTCCGCGGTGCCAGGGCTCGACAAGACGGGTGTGGTGGTCGGCGAGCGCGGTTTCATCACCGTGGACTCCGCCAGGCGCACCGGCGCACCGAACATTTTCGCGATTGGCGACGTGGTGGGCGAACCCATGCTCGCGCATAAGGCCTCGCATGAGGCGAAGGTGGCGGTCGAAGCCATCCTCGGCCATAAGGTGGCGTTTGAGCCGCAGGCCATTCCCGCCGTGGTCTTCACCGACCCCGAGGTCGCCTGGTGCGGCCTCACGGAGAACGACGCGAAGAAGCAGGGCCGCAAGGTGGAGATTGCTAAGTTCCCCTGGGCTGCCCTCGGCCGCGCACTGGCCATTGACCGGCCCGACGGCATGACGAAGCTTGTGATCGACCCCGAGACCGAACGCATCCTTGGCGTCGGTATCGTGGGCGCCGGCGCCGGCGAACTCATCGCCGAAGGTGTGCTCGCCGTCGAGATGGCTGCACTCGCCAGCGACCTGAAGCTCTCGATCCACCCGCATCCGACGATGTCGGAAACCCTGATGGAAGCCGCCGAAGTGTTCTTCGGGCATTCGACGCACGTCTATCGACCTAAGAAGAAGATCTAACCTTACGCGACGCATGAACGGCTGAACGCCTCCTTCGCACTCGACAACGGAATGACGTACGGCGTATCGATGAACACGCCCGGCACCGGTTCACGAGTGGTCGGCAGCTTCCTGCGCACCCAACTCGTGGACGATGCGAGCCCGATTGTGTATGGCATTCAGGACCGTCTCGCGGTCTATAGCGATAGCGGCCAGAGCTTGAGTGTCAGCGCCACGGGCGGTGGCGGCAGGGGCGGCGGTGCGGGTCGCGGCGGGGGCGCGGGTCCCCGGGCCACGGGCCGCGGCTTGCCTGATGAAGTGGATTCGGTGCGGGGCCGTCCGGCGCTGGACCCCCGCTTCGAAGCCGCTCCAACACCCCGCGTGGACGCGTGGGCCTACGCATTGCCAACCGATGAGCAGCTGCGTTCGCCGCTCAACATCATTCCGCCGCAGTATCGCCCGCGCGTTCCGCTGCGTTTTGCAGATCAGAATCAGCTGCTGGTCTCGGGGTTGCTTCAGGGTGGCGGCGACATCGCGCAACGCCCGGTCGTGGTGGATGTCCCCATGGAGCAGGGGCACGTGGTGCTCTTCGCCAACAACCCGCTCTATCGCGGGTCGACGGTGGGCAGTTACGCGCTGGTGCTCAACGTGATCGTCAACTTCGACAACCTCAACGCAGGGCGCAAGGTCGACGTCAAGTAAAGCCGACCGACACGAGGCATGACGGACTGAAGGAAATCAGCCCCCCGACGCGATTCGGAGGTCTTGGACCTTTTTCTCTCCATCACCCAGGACAAAGGCGATGGAAGCGGCGGCGAGTTCTTCGAGCAACGTCGGGTCACGAAGTTCTTCGGCGCCGATGTCGGTGACGGCGGCGATGCGATACGCACCGGCCGGCAGGTTGGCAAACGCGAAGCGGCCGTCGGTGCCAGGGCGCGTAGAACGGACCCGACGCGGTGATCCCCACAGCGTCCGATCCGCCGGGAAGAGCACCACCGTGTAGTCGGGCGCGGGGCGTTTTGCAGCGTCCTGCAACGTGCCGGTCAGCGTCTGCGTCCGGTTGGTGAAGGTGAAGACCGCATCAGTGATGGCGTCTCCGGCCGCCAGCTCAAATGGCGTATCGAGTGCGTCTTTGCCCTTGATGACCGCCGACTTCAGAATCCAGTTCGCCTCCGGCGTATTAAAGGTGGCGTTGACGCGATAGCGCCCCGGCGGCACGCCCTTGATGCTGACTCCACCCGAGGCGGAGACCACCGTGGTGTTGGCGCCTATTCCGATCATGGCGTTGCCTTCGGCCGGAATCAGATTCACGCGTGCGCGTGTGAACAACGTCGGCGGGTCCACGCCGTCGGCGTCAAACGCCATCTGCCCGACAATGTTCATGCCTTCTTGCAGGACGAGTGTGACGCCGCTGACGGGCTGGCCGTCGATATCCACATCGGCACTGGCCCACAGGGGAGGGGTGCCATCCGGGTTCAGGCGGGCGCTGATTGTGTACGCGCCAGGCGTAATGCCCGTGTAGGAAAACTTGCCGTCCGGACCCACACGCCTGTTGGCAGAGGAGATATTGACGGTCATGTCCGCTCCGCTGGCCGACACGCGCGGCATCATGAGCAGCTCCACCGCTTCAAGCCTCACCGATCCTGTCGCGAGCACCACGCCGTCGATCGACGCGGTACGTACGAACTGCACCGACACGTCCACGCCGGATCGCTCTTCTCCGGCCTTCAGCGTGATGACACCGGCTTGCGCGGCTGTGAGCGCGCCTGGGTAAAACACCGCCGTGTAGCCCATCGTCATCGGAGGATCGACGGGGACGTCAGTGGCCTCCGGCTGCTTCATGGCCTGTTGCGCTGCAGAGATGTCGGTTTCGGTCATCCGGCGGATATCGCCCCACGCGGAGTTGCGCGGCGTCGCCGAGATGACGTAATCGCCGGCGGGCAGGCCATACAGGCGGTAGATGCCTCGGTCGTCCGTGCTCTCGCCGAAGAGGGCGCCCGCCATCGGCACGTTCGACAACGTGCGTTCGCCGTTGACTATGCGCACGAGCTGCGCGCGGACGTTGGTGCTTGATGCAGGATGCCCGTATTCATCCACAATGCGGCCGGTGATGACTCCGCCTCTGGGCATCCGCATCTGGAGATTCTGCGATCGCTGTGCGTCCGTCAGGTTCACAGGGGTGCCTGGTCTGTCATGGCGCCGCGCGCCAAAGGCTGTGCGAACCAGCCCAGGTTTTGACGCTTCGATGGTGTAAGTGCCCATCGGAAGGCCAGGGAACACGAATCGTCCCACCGCGTCGGTATACGCGGTGCGCGGGTCGCCGCCAGAGGAGATCGCTCGAACCAAGGCCCGTCGCACGGGCTGCGGCGTCTCTTCGTCGGTGATAATGAGGCCCGTAATCTCGCCGACGATTCCAGTGATCACCCGCGTGTCGCGCGAGGGCTGGCGTTGCGCGCTCTGCGCCCACACGCCTGTACCGGCCACACAGGCCATCACACAGATCAGCAACAGGTGACGCATTACGAAGGTCCTTTCACCGAGGCTAGAGTGACGGTGCGCGCATCGGCGTCACCAATTCGCACCTGTGTGGCGCTGCGCGACACGGTGTCCAGATACGCGGGATCCTGCCAGGTCCGCGGCGCCGACCCTTCGATGGCAACCACGTGATATTCGCCAGGCGGCAGCGGACCGATCTTGAAGCTGCCGTCTTTGCCGGTGCGCGAGGTCTTGATCCGACGCGGCTGCGACCCGGTGTCCACCCAACCCGAGGGATCCACCGGAAACACGAGCACCGATGCCGTCGCATCCGGGTTGCCTGATGCGTCGCGCACGGTGCCGTTCATCTCGGACGGCTGATCGGTGAATGCGAGCACAACGCCGCCCGCGGCCTCGTCTTTCAGTTTGAAGGCGTTTTCGGTGATGTCGCGTCCACCGAACGTGGCCGATCGCAGCGTCCATCCCTGCGGAGCGTTACCAACGCGCAGGATGTACCTGCCGGCCGGCACCCCCATCGTTTTGAACGAACCCGTGTCGTCCACGCGTCCACGCGCGGTCGAAGTCAGCGCCGCGGTGCGGCCGTCTACCGGCTCAAGGGTGATGCTGATTCCGCCGCGGGCTTCGGCGGTGGGCTGTGTTGCCCCGCCCTGGAAGACGACATTGCCGCTGACCGAGAGTCCCTCGCGTAGGGACACGGTCATGCCGGCCAATGCACGCGTACCGACACCGACAGGCACTTCGGCCCACAGCGTCGGCTCGGTCGGCAGCGCCGGGGTGCCACTCGCGCGAACCGCTCTGACCTCCTGCACCATGCGCATCTGGTCGCCGCTCACCGACGTGAACGAGATGGTTTCACCGGGACCGCCGGCAACAGGGGGTGTGCGCTGTGCGCGAAGGACATACTGGCCGGCCGGGACGCCGGTGAATTCGAACTGGCCGTTGGTGTCCGTGGTGGCAGTGGCCGCCTCGATGGGAGAGACGAGGTCCTCTGCGTCAGCCGGAATCAGCTGCATCTGTGTGTTAGCCGCCGGGCCGTCGGGGCCCACGACCATGCCGGTGATGCTCAGTGCGCGCACTGGGGTCAGCGTGAAATCAACAGCGGTTCGTTCCTCGCCTGCCTGCAATGTGATGGCGATGGCCCGAGATGCCGAGAGCGCGGCGGTATAAAATTCGGTCTGGTAGGTGAGCGGCTGTCCGTCAGCATCCGTCCCGGCCGGTGGCACGCCCCCGTCGGAACTCGCCATAAACATCATGTTCCCGCCGCCGCCAATGGGCGCGCCTTCGACGCGCACAGTGAACGTCGCGGCGCCTCCGCGTGCTGGGCCCATCGAGCGCTCAGTCTCTCTCAAGCCGCGCATCATGGCGTCCAGTGAGGGACGCTGTGTGAACGGCAACACCACGATGTATTCGCCGGGCTCGAGTGAGCCCATACGGAATTGTCCGCGATCGTCGGTGGTGTCGAATCCGCTGTCGGTCAACCGCCGGCGGCCACCGCTATAGTCGCGGCGCAGGGCCCGGACGGGTGCCCCCACCAGCGGCGCGCTGTTTTCGTCGAGCACGGTGCCGGCTATAGCCGCGTGTCGCCACACCAGGATGTCGGCGGAACTGGTCCGCACGTTGTCGGTGAGTTCCACCGTCATGGGTGTGCCGCCGGGCCGCAGTCGCCCGTGTGCGCCATCCACAAAGCCGGGCCGCGTGGCGGTCAAAGAGAAACTACCCTTCGGCAAGCCCCGGTACGCGAAGCGCCCCTGTCCGTCGGTCAGCACGCGCTGCGGTGCGAACCCCGGCAGCGACAACGTGACAATTGTGCCAGCCACCGGGCTCGTGCCATCAGCCTCCACCACACGTCCGATGACCACGCCGGTGCCGACCTCCAGAGGCTTTGTGTCTTCGCTGACCCCGGGCCCGATCATCTCGGTCATGGTCGCCATGCTGGCGCCGGAGCCCGACACGACGACCTGCGTCCCGGGCGCCGCGCCGACCGCGGTGCCGACCGCACTGACGGCCGCCATGGCGAGTAGAACCGCCCACTTCGTTCCGAGTTTGTGCATGGCTTTCATGTCGAATCTCATGCCCCAACCCTAGACGCTAATGGCGGCGGTCCGGATCACCGTCTCGCGGCCCTCCGCCGGCGACAGGGCCACGGCGATGGTCTCGAGCGCGATGGGCGCCTCGGCCAGCGCAGCAAAGGACGACGGCACGTTTGCTATCCGGGGGCTCACGCCAGGGAGCTACCAGGTGACGGTTTCGGGCAAGCCAATGCGCCTCAACGCGATGATTCCTAGTATGACACCTGCCCAGAGCGGGTGGGTGGTGAAGTCGATTCGATGGCGCGGCCAGGATCTGGCCGATTCCGGGATTGAGCTGCAGGCCGACCTTCCCGTGACGGGCGTGGTGGTGACGCTCACCAACCGGCCGGCTGAGTTGGGTGGCCGCGTGCTGGACGCCGCCGGCCGCCCCACGGGCGCGTTTCCCATCGTCGTCTTTTCCCTGGATCGTGCGCGCTGGGGTGCCGGGTCCCGACGCGTGGTGCAGGCCCAGCCGGCCTCCGACGGAAAGTTTCTGGTAGTTGGGCTGCCGGCAGGAGAGTATTTCCTGGCGGCTGTAACCCGGCTGGAGCCCGGTGACCTTGCTGATCGGCAGTTTTTGGAGGATCTGACACCCTCTTCGCTTCGAATCACCATTGTCGAGGGAGAGAAGAAGACGCAGGACTTGAAGCTGGCTTCAGGCGGTTGACGCCGCAGAAAGGGCAGTTCGTCACTGCGTTTACGTAAATAACAAGATCTCGGATATCGTAAGCAGCCTGAGAGATCTCGCATGACGCCACCAGGGCCGTCCGGCTCACCAGATCCGTCGCTACGCGCAGCGGTTGCCACTATCGATCGCCTCAGGCGGTCGCGGGCCGCCGTGTCGGTTGTCTCCCGCTTTGCGCCGTATGCGGCCGGCATCGGTCTTGCGCTCGCCCTTGCGTCGCGCTGGTTCGGCTGGTCGTGGATGGTGCCGGCCGCGTGGTTGGCCGCGGCGGTTGTCGCGCTCATTGCGGCCATCGGCTGGGGCCGCCGCGATCTGGAAGTCTCCGACGCCGCCGCCACTGATATTGATACCCGCGCCGGGCTAGGTGGGGAACTTCACAGTGCCCATTGGTTTGCGGCGCATGAAGCGCCTCACGCGACTGGCGACCAAGAGCCGGGGCGGTGGGCCAGCTTCCACCGGGTGAAGGCCGCATCGCGCATTGCGTCAGTGGACTGGGCCGGCCTGTATCCGCCGGTTCGGGCCGCACGTGAGTGGATGGCCAGCGGCGCTCTGGTGGCCGTGGCCGTCATCGCGCTTGTGATCGGGCCGCGCTCGAATGCCGCCATTCTGGCCGAGCAGGGCCTGACGGCAGCCGACGCCGAGATGGCCGCGCGTGAGATGCTCCCGGAAGACATCCAGAAAAAGATCGACGAGCTGCTGGCCGCCCTCAAAAGTGGCGACCTCAGTGTCGATGCCGCCCGCCTGAAGGTGGACGAAATTCGTGCGTTGCTCGACAAGCTCAACGCGACCACGACCGAAGAAGCCAAGCGTCAGGCCGAGGCGGCCAAAAACGCCCAGCCCGGCGGCGAAAAGCCGAATGACGATGAGGGCGACAAGCTGACGAAGAAGGCCGAAGAACTGGCCGATAGCTCAGCCGGACTTCCGGAAGATGTGCGCTGGTCGATCGACGATCTCGCATCGCGGCTGGCCAATTCCGACGCGAGCAAGCGCGAGACAAACAAAGAGAACGCGGCAGCCTCCGAGAAGACCGGCGAGAAGGGCACGGGGTCTGACGAGGCCGCCAAGGCCGAGATGGCCCAGGCCGCCGGCATGCAGATGGTGCGCGAGGCCGCGTCGGATGCCGCCGAGGGCCAGATGATGAACGGCGGAGGTGGCGCCATGGGTGGCGACTCGCGTCCGGGAGCCGGCGGCAACCAGGGTGGCAATGGCCTGGCCGAGATGGCCGCACTCAAGCAGGCGCTGCGCCAGGAAATGATCCAGGCGCAGGCGGATCTGCTGGGGCAAACCGTCGACACTGAAATTCGCCGCAAGACCGAACAGAGCCAGGCCAAAGTGGGGTTCACCCGTGTGGCCACGCCCACGTCCTTCGACCGCAGCCGCGCGGCCCTGCCGCCTCCAGTTCCGGAGGCCCACCGGTCGCTCCTTCAGCGCTACTTCCTCCGTCGTCAGTAACGAACACTGCCAATGCCTACATCTGTTGAACAACATATCGATCACTTTCAGGAACACTTCGTTAAAATCACGAAAGAAGTCGGGCGGCGCATCGTCGGCAACGAGGAATTGGTGGCCAACACGGTCACGAGTCTTTTGGCCGGCGGCCACGTGTTGCTCGAAGGGATTCCTGGCGTCGGCAAGACCAGCCTCGTGCACACCTTGGCCGACGTCCTGCACCTAAAGTTTTCCCGCATCCAGTTCACGCCCGACCTGATGCCGGCCGACATCGTCGGCACGAATATCGTGCAGGAACATGCGCACGGCGGAACGTTCTTCGATTTCCAGCCGGGGCCGATTTTTGCGAACGTCGTGCTGGCCGACGAAATTAACCGCGCCACGCCGAAGACGCAGTCGGCGTTGCTCGAAGCGATGCAGGAAATGAGCGTGTCGGTGGGCAAGACCACCTACAAGCTCGAACAGCCGTTCCTGGTGCTTGCCACGCAGAACCCGCTGGAGATGGAAGGCACGTATCCGCTACCCGAAGCCCAGCTTGACCGGTTCTTCTTCAAGCTCAAGGTGGTGTATCCCACCGAAGCGAACATGCATCTGATCATGGAGCGTACGACGCAGGCGACCACCGAGACGGTTGAACGCGTAGTCAACGCCGAGCAGATCCTGCAGATGCGACATGCGGCCCGCCTGGTGCCGGTGGCCCAGCCGGTGCAGGGATACGCGATCCGGCTGACGCTGGGCTCGCATCCTCTTTCACCCTACGCCACGCCGATGATCAAGAAGTACGTGCGCTACGGCGCGAGCCCGCGTGCGGCGCAGGCTCTGATCCTGGGTGCCAAGATTCACGCGTTGACCCAGGGTAAGGCGTTTGTGTCGCCCGAGGATATCCGTGCCATCGCGCTGCCGGCCCTGCGGCACCGGTTGTTGCTCAACTTCGAAGGCGAGGCGGAACAGGTTGACAGCGACGTCATGGTCAAGGAACTGCTGTCCGGTGTGTCTGTCGACGCCTGATCGTCTTTTAAGCAAGCCCAGTGGCTCTCAGTTTCGATTCCGACTTCCTCAAGAAGCTCGAATACCTGCACGTCGTCTCCAAGAAGGCGTTTGCAGGCCAGGCTCGGGCGGATCGTCTCGCGCCCAAACGCGGACGTGGGCTGGAGTTTGCCGACACGCGCGGGTATTCGGCGGGTGATGATTTCCGGCACATCGACTGGAAAGCGTACAAGCGGCTGGGACGCCTGTTGTTGCGGCTGTTCGACGAAGAGCAGGATTTGCCGATCTATCTGTTCATTGACGCCAGCCGGTCCATGGAAGCGACCGAGAAGTTTGATCAGGCACGGCGCCTGGCAGCGGCGCTCTGCTACATCGGTCTGGCGCATCTCGATCGCGTCACGATCATGCCGTTTGATGAAACCGTCCGTGAGGAACGCTCGGCTGGTCAGGGCAAGGGCCGCATCTTCCGTGTGTTCGAACAACTCGAACAGATGCAGACCGGCGGCAAGACCAACATGGCGGAGTCGTTTAAGTTGTTTGCCGCACGGGGCCGCCGGCAGGGGCTGGCGGTGATCATTTCGGATTTCCTTGATCCGGGCGGCTATGAGAGCGCGCTGAAGGTGCTGCAGGCGCGCGGCCACGATGTGTATGTGGTGCAGATGGCGTCGGAAGCGGATCGGGATCCCGGTGCGTTAGGCGATGTGAAGTTTGTCGACACAGAAACCGAAGTCGTCCGCGACGTCGAAGTGACTCCGACGCTGGCGGCCGCCTACACAAAAGCGTGGGAAGAGCATACCGAGGAACTGGCCCGGTTTTGCGGCCGGTACAACATTGGCTATGTGCGTGCCGACGTGGAACGATCAGTTGAAGAAATCATCCTGCAGACCTTCCGGCAGGGACGGTTTGTCGCATGAGTTTTGGTGCAATGGGGGGATGGCAGGCCTGGGGCCTGCTGGCGCTCACGGCCGGCGTGCTGACGTGGCTGTTCTACATGAAGATTCGCGCGCCTCGAGTGCGCGTGCCATCGCTGCTCCTGTGGGCCAAGGTCCTAGACGCGGAACGCGAAGTCACGCTGTGGGAGCGCATCCGGAAGACCGTCTCGTGGATCGTGATCATGATCACCGGCGTGCTGCTCATGCTCGCCCTGACGCGACCGGCACCGAGTGTGGTGGCCGCAGGCGGCGGGCGCCGGCTCATCGTCATTGATTCCTCCTGGTCGATGGGCACCGAGATGCCCAGTGGCGGCACACGGTGGGACCGCGCGATTGCACAGGCGCGCACATTGATCGCGGCGTCGGCTGGCGACGAAGTGGCACTGGCGACCACCGCCGATGGGTTAATCGAAGGGCCGACCACCGACAGCGTGTTGCTCGAAGCCTCGCTCGACCGTCTCGCTCCGGCGGGTGGCGAAAGCGGGGACTGGCCGCAGTTGGCCGACGTCTCGGTGGTGCACTTCATTACGGACGGTACTATTCCGCGGTCGATCGCCGATCTCGTGGCGTCGGGCGCCAGGGTCAATGTGGACCCGGTGTATGAAGCGGCGTCGAACGTGGCCATTACCGCGTTCGAGACACAGGCGGGCAGTGGGCCCGATCAGCAAGCGGAAGGCTACCTTGAGCTGGCGAACTACAGTGCCGCGGCGCAGCCGGTGCGGCTGGTGGTGACACGCGGCACCGCGAGTGTGGCTGACACCTCGATCGAACTGGCGGCGGGTGAGGCCGTTCGGCAAATTGTTCCGCTCGGGCTCTCTGGTGATGCCAGGGTGCGCGCGCGTATTTCGGCGCGCGACAATGCGCTGGCGATTGATGACGAAGCGGTGGCATGGATCAGCGGCGCCGAGCCGCTGGCCGTGACGGTCGTAAGCGACGCGCCGGGCTTCCTGCAGGTGTTGTTTGAGCGCACGCCCGCGGTGAAGGCCACGTTTGTCGTGACGGCCGACTACGCGAAGCCCCGCACGGGACCCGAACACGTGGTGATTTTTGACCACTGGGTGCCGGCCGAGGCGACGGCCAAGCCCTCATTGTTTGTCTCGCCGGCGACCGAAGGGTGGGTGGGCAAGCTGGTGACTGAGAAGTCGCCGATGTGGACCACCGCGCTGGCGCATCCGGTGCTGCGTGGCGTTGACCCATACACCGTCACACTCGAGCGCGCGCGCGCCGTGGAGTCGGATGCCTGGACGCCAGTGGCGAGGTCGGCCATTGGCACACCGCTCGTGAGTGTGGCTGAGACGCCGGAACACCGTCGGGTCATGCTGGGGTTTGGCTTCTCGGAAAGCGAATCGAACATCGCGTTGCAGCCGGCGTTTCCCGTCCTGTTGGTGAACGCCATCGAGTGGCTCGCGCGCCCGTCGATGGGTGAGCAGGTGCGACCGGGTGTGGTCAGTCTGGACGCCGTGGTATCGCGGTTGACGTCACCCGACGGCAAGCTCGTGGAAGTCACGAGGTTCGGTGACGCGCACCTCGCACGGATCACCGCGCCCGGATTGTACTTGGCCGAGGGCGGTGGTATGCGAAGCGCGCTCGCCGTGAATGTGGGCGACCCGCAGGTCTCGAATGTTGGGCGCACGTCGCTCGCGCAGTCGCAAGTGGCTGGCGCGGCGGGCGACGCGGCCAATGCGCCGTGGTGGCCTGTGCTGATCGCCATCGCGTTTGTGTGTGGGTTGGTGGAGTGGTGGACGTGGCATCGCAGGATTACAGTCTGATGCCGGCGAAGGAGACCAGACTGTGTCGGTAATCTGGACATCGCCGGCCGCGTTGTGGCTGCTCGCGCTCGTGCCACTCGTGTGGGTGGCGGCCACGTACTCGCGCACGAACTTTAATCCGCGTCAGCACCTATTGCAGACGATTGTGCGCACGCTCGTGCTCGCCGCGCTGGCCATTGCGCTGGCCCGCCCGGTGGTTGAGGTGGGCTCATCGCGCCTGTCGGTGGTCTACCTCGTTGACGTCTCGTACAGCATTTCGTCGCGATCGGTCACGGAAGCGGCGGCAAAGATCGCCGAACTCAATGCCTCTCTTCAGCCGGACCATTCGCGGATCGTGGCGTTCGGACGTCACGCGCGAGTGGTGATCGACGCCGCGGCACTCGGCCAGTTGGTGTCGGCAGAGCTCGCGAACAACCAGGTCCAGTCTGCGGTGGACCGCAGTGCCAGCGACCTGGATGCGGCGCTCGCGGCGGCGCGCGCTGAACTTGCGCCGGGGCATGTGCCGCGGCTGGTCTTGTTTTCTGATGGCCACGCCACCACAGGTGATGTGGTCACGGCCGTGGCGCAACTGACCGCCGCAGGCATTCCCGTGCACGTGTTTCCCTTAGCGCCTCGCGAGCTGGGCGACACGTGGGTCGAGGTCCTGCGACTGCCGCTGCGTCTGGCCCCAGGCGGCCTGATCGCGGCGACCGTGGACGTGGGGTCGCAGCGTGAGACCAGCGCCCTTGTCGAGATTCGTAACGGCGCCAAGGTGCTTGGCAGCAAGGCCGTGGCCCTGACGCCGGGCACGACGCCGGTGCTGGTGGAGATTTCCGTGGATGAGGCCGGCGCGGTCTCACTCGAAGCGCGGGTGAGCTCTCCCGGTGATCCGCTCGAAACGAATAACACATTGACGCAGGCCGCCCTGGTCGCGCCCAGGCCCAGGGTGCTCTATGTGGAAGGGACGCTGGCGAGCTCGCGCTACCTGACCGCAGCCCTCGAGCAGTCGGGCTTCGACGTCGAAGTCCGGCCCGCAGCGGGTCTGCCCTCCAGCGTGGACGGGTTCACGTCTTTTGATGTGGTCGTGTTGAGCGACCTCGCGCGCTCGGTGCTGCCCGACCAGAAAGTGGCCGTCCTCTCAAGGTGGGTGGAGGAGTACGGCGGCGGTCTGCTTGTGGCCGGCGGCGAAGCGGTGTTCGGTGAAGACGGCTATCGCGAGTCGCCCCTCGAACGGTTGCTGCCGGTGACCTTCGAACGTAAGGACGAGCCGGAAGTGGCCTTGATCATGGTCCTCGACAAGTCGTGGAGCATGGCTGGCACCAACATCGAGATGCTCCGCGTCTCGGCGCAGGCGGCCGTGGACGTCATGAAAGACGAACATACCCTCGGTATCGTCACGTTCAACGACAGCCTCGACTGGACGCTGACGGCACGGCAGGTGGGACCCAATCGCGAGATGATTCGCAAGGCCATCGCGGGCATTGAACCGAGTGGCCACACCCTGATCTTTCCCGCGGTGGAACAGGGATATTTGGCGCTGCAGAAGCTTAAGGCACGCGCCAAACACGTGCTGTTGCTGTCCGACGGCCGGTCATACCCCGACGACTACGAAACGCTCATCAACAAAATGACGGCCGAGAAGATGACCGTCTCGTCTGTGGCGATGGGCGCCGCCGCCGACCGCGAGTTGCTGGCGAACATTGCCAAATGGGGCAAGGGCCGCAGCTACGCCGCCGACGACCCGAAAGACGTGCCGCAGATCTTCGTCAAGGAAGCCAAGGACGTGACGTCACCAGGCTTCGACGAGAAACTGCTCAAGCCGGTCGTGAAACATGTCGGCTTTCTCGACGGCATTGATTTCAGTCGCGCACCGCAATTGCGCGGCCGCACCGCCACGGTCATTAAGGACACGGCACTGGAACTCATCCAGACCGAAGAGGAAGACCCACTGCTGGCCTACTGGCCGATCGGCGCGGGTCGGGCCGCAGTCTTCGCCTCTGACGTCAAGGACCGCTGGGCCGCCGACTGGCTCAAGTGGCGTGGCTACGGCCCATTCTTCTCGGCGGTCGTCCGAGAACTGGCGGGGCAGCGGTTCCCAGCCTGGTCGATGGACCTGGACGTGGCGCCCGCGCGAGGCGTCTCTCGAAGCGTGACCGTCACCGTCGAGGCGCGTGACCCTAATGGCCGGCCGCGCAACCTCCTGCGGCCTACTGTTCGTGTTGAAGCCGGTGGTCAGCGGCGTGACCTCGTCGCCCGCCAGGTCGCCCCGGGTCGTTATGAGGCACGCCTGACCACGGACGCCACAGCGGACGTGTCGGCGACGCTCATCGATGCGAGCGCGCCTGCCACTGCAGGCCTGTCGCGCCGATTCGTGCCCGATGCGGGCGCCGAGTACCGATTTGGTGCGCCCGACAATGCGCTACTCACGGCACTGGCGTCGTCTACGGGCGGTACGGTCGCGCCAGGCGGCGATAAGCTTCGCAGTGCGGGCACCGACAGCCGTGCGGCCAGACGCGCCGGCTGGCCGGGCCTGGTGCTCTTCGCCCTCATCGGATGGGCCGTCGACCTCCTGCTGCGCCGCATCCGCCTCTTCGAACGCTAGAAGCTTGCATGTTGCGGACACTCGGGCTTCAGAGCTAGCCCGCACGTAGCTCGGCCTGGATTCTAGCTGCGTAATAAGCCTCGGATAGAATCCTCCCGGAGGTAATCCTGATGGCTCGACGCCAATTCGGAGTATTCGACGGCGTGTGGCTCGTAATTGGCGCGTTGGGTCTTGCGGCCTTGCCGTACGTCGAGCGTACGGCCGCAGGCGCCTCGTCCGAGGCTCCGTTGTTCGAGCAGGCCATCCCAGGGAGCACCCTCCGCTGGTACAAGGGCAACACACATACGCACACCCTCAACAGTGATGGCGACAGCACGGCTGATGAAGTGGTGCGCTGGTATCGCGAGCATGGCTACCACTTCCTGGTGCTGACCGATCACAACTTCCTCACGGCTGTAGACGGGCTGAATGCCGTCCACGGTGCGAACGAGAAATTCCTTGTCGTCAAAGGCGAGGAAGTTACGTCGTCGTTCCAGTCGAAGTCGGTGCACGTGAACGGCCTCAACGTCTCCTCTCAGGTTGAGCCCACCAGAAACGCGGCCTCGGTCGTCGCGACCATTCAGGGCAATGTGGATGCGATCAGGAAGGCGGACGGTGTGCCTCACATCAACCATCCGAACTTCCAGTGGTCAATCACGCCTGAGGACCTGCGACAGGTGAAGAACAACCGGCTGTTGGAGGTATACAACGGACATCCGACCGTCCACAATGCGGGCGGCGGCAGCGTGCCCGGACTTGAGCAGGTCTGGGACCAGTTACTCTCGCAAGGGATCACGCTCTTTGGTATTGCCGTTGATGATGCACATACGTTTAAGCAGCCGGGGAATCCGGACGCGGCGGGGCCAGGCCGCGGTTGGGTGGCGGTGCGAGCGGCGCGACTGGAGCCGCGCGCGCTGCTCGACGCCCTTGAGCGAGGCGCTTTCTATGCATCCACCGGCGTGGAACTCGTCGACGTCAAATCAAGCGCCACCGCCTTGACCGTCGAAGTGCGTCCGCGAGGGGACTTCAAGTACCGCGTTCGGTTCATCGAAAAAGGCGGGCAGGTGCTGCACGAGTCGATCGAACCCACCGCCACCTACACGTTCAAGGGCGGCGAAGGATACGTGCGCGCGACAGTGACCGACAGCGGCGGCCGTATCGCGTGGGTGCAGCCCGTCTTCGTGAAGTAGCGCCGCCTCGTCGCGTGGCCTAGGTCTCACCGTGGGAGCCGCCGTACCAGGGATGAGTATCAGGGGCCAACGTAGCACTCGTGAATGCAGCTGAGCCTTGCTTTGGGGGCAGATGGCACACCTTTCTTACGCCCTCGGCTCTTACGGGAGCACGGGGCGGATTACAATGCCGTTTGTGAAGTTTGTAACAATTTTTCTAGTGTCAGTGGTCGCCCAGTTCTTCCTCTCGTCGCCGGCCAAGGCCCAGGACTCGGCCGCGCCCGGTGCCGCGCAAACCACTCAGATCCTGCGCGTGTTCCTGGACTGCGCCACGTGTGATTTCAACAACATCCGGCAGGACATCTCGTTCATCAACTATGTGGTGGACCGCGGCAGCGCCGACGTCCATGTGTTGATCACGACTGAGGGCACGGCAACGGGCGGTCGCGAATACACGTTCGAATTCATCGGCCTGGGTGTGTTTGCCCTCGAACGGCAGCGCACGACCTTCGTCAGCAGCGGCACCGACACCGAGGACGAGCGCCGGCGTGGCGTCTCTCGCACCTTTGCTCTGGGGCTGGCGCCGTTCCTGGTCCGCACGCCGGAAGCCGCACGTTTTTCGCTGCAGTACTCAGAGCCGGCCGCCGGCACGGCCAGCACCGCGCTCGTCCACGATCCGTGGGACTCGTGGATCTTGCGCCTCGGATCCAGCGTGGAGTTGAACGGTGAGGAACGCCAGGGCAGCAGCCGCATTCGCGCCAACGCCTCGGCGAACCGCACCACGGAGCGCTGGAAACTGTCGCTGTCAAGTAATGGAGACTTCAATACCAGCGAGTTCACCTTGAGTGACGGCCGCAAAGTAGAGAGTTCCACGGATTCCTGGAGCGTCAGCGGATCGGTGATCAAGAGCATCGGTCCCGAACACTGGGCGGCTCTGGTGCGCACCGAGGTGCGCTCCAGTACGCAGTCGAACGAACGCGTGCTTGCGCGGCAGGCCATCGGCGTGGAATGGGACCGTTATCCGTATTCCGAATCAACACGGCGCTCGCTCGTGTTCCAGTATTCGATAGGCCTCTTGAAGGCGAAGTATTACCAGACGACGCTGTTTGGCAAGACGGAAGAGACCCTTGGCGACCATCGCCTCGCGGCAATCCTCGCGCTCAGGCAACCGTGGGGCACCTGGCGTGCCTCGGCGGCGTATTCGGCGTATCTCCACGATTCGTCGAAGTACAACATCGACCTATTCGCCGATGCCGACGTGCGGTTATTCAGGGGATTCGCGCTGAATGTCGAGGGCAGCTTCACACGCGTGCGGAACCAGATTTTCCTGGCCGCCGGCACCGCCACGGACGAGGAAGTGCTGCTGCGGTTGCGCAGGCTGGAAACGGGGTATCGCTATCGGATGCTGGTGGGGTTTAGCTTCCAGTTCGGATCAATCTTCAACAACGTGGTCAACCCACGCTGGAGCGCCACCACCGGCCGGCAGTGGGGGGGCTAGCCGATCTGGGGGCCATGAGGCAGCGCCTCATCGACCCATTTCAAACGCTCGCGTTTGTTCATGCGCGTGATACGACGAGCGCACAAGTGGCCCCGACTCGACGTGTCCGAAGCCCAGGTCGAGCGCGATGCGTTTGAACTCGCGGAATTCGTCGGGCGTGTAATAGCGATCCATCGGGATGTGGGCAAGTGAGGGGCGCAGGTACTGGCCGATCGTCAGGATCTGGCAGTCTACCTCCCGTAGGTCGCGCAGGACCTCGATGACTTCCTCGGGTGTTTCACCGAGGCCCACCATCACGCCCGTTTTAGTCGGAATGTCCGGCGCCCAGGCGCGGGCGCGTTGCAGCAGCTCCAGCGCACGTGAATACTTGCCACCGGGCCGCGCCGTTCTGTAGAGGCGTGGCACGGTCTCGATGTTGTGATTGAGGATGTTCGGCCGAGCGGCCAGCACCGTGCGCAGCGGAGCTTCTTCGCCCTGGAAATCTGGAATCAGGACTTCGACCTGGCAGTCGGGCCGCACCGCGTGAATCGATCGGATGGTGTCGGCAAAGTGACCGGCACCGAAGTCAGGAAGGTCGTCCCGGTCCACTGAGGTCACGACCACATAGGCCAGCGACATGGTATCCACCGCGTGCGCGAGTTTGCCGGGCTCGTGGGGGTCAAGCGCCAGCGGCGTGCCGTGGTTCACGTTGCAGTACGTGCACGCGCGCGTACAGGTGTGGCCCATGATCATGAACGTCGCCGTGCCGTGATGCCAGCACTCGCCGATGTTGGGGCAGTGTGCTTCTTCGCAGACCGTGTGCAGGCCCAGGTCGCGCATGAGGCCCTTGATGCGGACGTAGTTTTCGGAACCCGGCGCGCGCACCTTCAGCCACTCAGGCTTCTGCTCGCGCGACAGCGGCGTTTGCCGGGCATGTCGCCCACGAATCAAGGGCAAATCAAATGTAGGCATGACAAGGCGAGTCCAACACCGTTAAGTATACTTTCGGCATGGCATCGCTGCAGATCACCTGGCTCGGCCACTCGGCGTTCCTGATCGTTACACCCTCAGGCACCCGGATTCTGACCGACCCCTGGCTGGGGAATCCCTCGTGCCCGGCACCGCTTGCGAAGGCTGAGGCACTGCTGCCGATTGACCTCATCCTCCTGTCGCACGGGCATGCTGATCACCTCGGTGACACCGTGCACGTTTCGCGGGCCGCCGATGCGCCGGTTGTCTGTCTCTTCGAGGTCGGGCAATACCTGGCGGCCAAGGGCCTCAAGCGGGTGTACGACATGGGGAAGGGCGGCACGCAGGAAGTGGCCGGTGTCCGCGTCACCATGACCGACGCCGTACACTCGGGCAGCATGATGGACGAAGGAAGGATCGTGTACTTGGGTGGCGCCGCCGGCTTTGTCCTGCGTCAATCCGGCATGCCGACGATCTACTTCGCCGGCGACACGGCGCTCTTTGGCGACATGAAGATCATCGCGGAAGTCTATCGACCCGAGATCGCGTTCCTTCCGATCGGCGATCACTACACCATGGGCCCCGAGACGGCGGCCATCGCCGCGAAGTGGCTCGGCGTGCGGCAGGTCGTGCCCATGCACTGGGGCACGTTTTCCATCCTCACTGGCACGCCCGATGCGCTGGTCGCGGACCTCGCCGGCAGCGGCATCGACGTCCTGAAGCTGAAGCCCGGCGAAACAGCGAGTTAGAGCGGCGCGCAGCTCGGGCTGATTCTCAAGCCCGAGTGGTGCCTCGGCCTTAAAGATCAGGTCGAGCTACGTGCGGAGCACGAGGAAAAAAAAGGCCGGCCGGTGTCGTGCACACCAACCGGCCCCACAGGTTCCCCTGGACCCCGGACTTACTTATTCATCCAAACATCTTCGAGCACGTTGAACGTCTGCGTGCCCACGTCCTTGCCGGCCACTGACAGCGTGACCCGGTAGACCCCGGGGCCGATGCCGCCCCCACCGCCTCCACCGAAGCCAACGCCGCCGCGGCCGCCGGCAGCCGCCGGCGTGGCGCAGGGGCCAGGGCCCGCAGATGCGGCCGGTGCCTCAGGCGCCGCCGCCTCAGGTGGGCCACCGCGGCCTTCGCGACGGCCCGCGCCGCCACCCGCCGCCGGGTTGCCGGTGAGCGCCCACTGGAACCGATTGAGTCCTGCGTTGCCCGTACTCGAGCAGGTGCGGACGTCGATACCGGTCACCGTGTGGGTGATCTTCACCAGCACGTCGGTGGCCGCCGACGGCAGGAAGTACGAGATGGCCGTGCCGCGCGGCATGTTGTCGCCGGTCCAGTACTTCGACCCTGGCACTTCCGTCTGATTGCGACGGTCGGTCTTCCACTGCACCGCTTCACGCGGTTTGTAGAGTGTGGGCGCGGTGGGGGGCGCCGCCGCCATCTGCTGCAGCGCCGTCACGTCATCCATAACCCAGATGCTGTAGCCGTGCGTCGCCAGCACTAGGTCGTTCTCGCGCGGGTGCACCACCACTTCGTCCACTCGGGTGTTGGGAATATTAGGCATGAACTTCATCCAGTTCGTGCCTTCGTTGAACGAGATGTAGAAGCCGAATTCGGTTGGCGCATACAGCAGGTTCTTCGCCACCGGATCCTGGCGAACCGAGTTGACGTTGCCGCGCGGCAGGTCGCCCACGATCGACGTCCAGGTCTTGCCGTAGTCGGTGGTTTTGAAGAGGTACGGCGTGTGGTCGTTGTCGCGGTGACCGTCCACAGCCACATATGCCGTGGCCGCGTCATACTTCGACGCTTCGATGCCCGAGATGTAGGACTCTTTATTGCGGATGGGCAGGTTCTGGCCCACTTCGGTCCACGACACACCGGCGTCTCGGCTCACCTGCACGTTCCCGTCGTCAGTGCCGACCCAGTAGATGCCGGGAATCAAGGGTGATTCTTCGAGTTCGGTCACCGTACCGAATTCGTTCTGCACGTAGCCGTCGTGCCTCGACAGGATGCACCGGTTACCTGGGCCCGCGCCGCGTCCACACGAGGGCAGACCGTACGACTGCTCCAGGATGTTGCGCTGCGAGATGTCGATGGCCTTGCCCATCCGGGGGCTGATGGTCCACGTGTCGCCGCGATTGCGCGACACGAAGAAGTGACGGCCGCCAAACAGGATGGTGCTCGGGTTGTGCGGCGAGATCCGCATCGGCGAGTTCCAGTTGTACTGCATGACCTGATCGGCCGGCAGCTCGTTGAGGATGTTGGCGCCTCCCAGCCCGCCGCCAGCTCCGCCGCCGCTACGACCCGCGCCGCCAATGCGGGGACGAATGTTGGTGGTGGTGCCGGCGGTCAGGTCGTACCGGTTGATGTTGCCGTTCTGCGATTCGGTGTAGAAGATGTTCGGATCGGTCGGGTCCACCATCGTCTGGAACCCGTCACCGCCGCCGACGCTGATCCAGTTCCACATCTGGATGTTGCCCGAACGCTGGCCGCTGGGGCCGCACCACGAGCCGTTGTCCTGAAGGCCCGTGCAGACGTTGTAGGGCCGGCGCATGTCCACGGACACGTGGTAGGGAAGGCCAACAGCCTGCAGCCGGAGCGAGTCCCAGGTGGCACCCTGGTCATAGCTGACATCGAGGCCGCCATCGTTGCCATACATCACGTGGTTACCGTTCATCGGGTTGATCCAGATCGCGTGGTTGTCCACATGACCCATGTTGGGCAGGCTGACCCAGGACTTGCCGCCATCGAGCGACTTGCGGGGGCCCACGCCGCCGACGAACACGTAGTTCTCGTTGCTCGGATCGACGCGAATCTGGCTGTAGTACATGGGGCGCTGGTTTTCGTTCGACTGGAACGTCCAGGTCTTGCCCTTGTCGGCGGACCGCCACACGCCGCTCAGCGTCGGATCGGGCGGCCCAGCCTGGCCACCACGGCCGCCACCACCCGCCTGCACTCCTGCAGGAGCTCCGGCGGGCTGCGCCGGTGCAGGCGCAGCCGTCGCTGCGGAGGCGGGCTCTTTGTCAGGCGCCACCTCAATCTGCGCGTAGATGACGTTCGGGTTCGACCGCGAGAAGTCCATGCCGATACGGCCCATCGTGCCGCGCGGCAGTCCGCCGCCGGTGACCTTGCGCCACGTCTTGCCGCCGTCTATGCTCTGGTGAATGCCGCTGCCCGGACCGCCGCCCACGAAACCCCACGCCGTCCGGCGCCGTTCGTAGGTCGCGGCAAACAGGACGTTCGGGTTTGCGGGGTCGATGACCAGTTCGGTTGCGCCGGTGTCCTGGTTCACGTAGAGCGTCTTGGTCCAGGTCTTGCCGCCGTCGACGGTCATGAAGACGCCGCGTTCTGCGTTCGGCCCGTACAGGTGTCCGACGGCCGCCACCCACACGATGTCGGGGTTGCGCGGATGCACAATCACGCGGCCAATCGACTGGGTCTCGCGCAGGCCGATGTAGGTCCAGGTCTTGCCGGCGTCGGTGCTTTTGTACATCCCGTCGCCAAACGACGAACTCTGGCGGTTGTTCGGTTCGCCGGTGCCGACGTAAATGATGCCCGCGTTCGACGGCGCCAGTGCGACGTCGCCGATTGAATGGTTGTAGTGAGCAAAGATGTTTTCGAAAGTCGTGCCATTGTTGATGGTCTTCCACAGACCGCTGACCGCGTAGCCGATGTAGAACGTGGAAGGGTTTCTCTCATCCACGGCGAGGTCGTCGATGCGGCCGCCCTGACCCGTCGGGCCAATCGAACGCCAGCGGAAACCCTGCAGGTTCGGGTCCGTGGGCTGATGGAGCATGGGCGCCGGTGCCGCGGGCGGAGCGGGCGCCTGTTGCGCGACCAGATCCCCCGCAAACGGGGCGGCCAGCGCGGCGAAGCCGGCCAGCAGTAGCCAGCGGCGCGTGTGGGTCTTGATGTGGAACATGGCAGAGTCTCCTTGGAGCGCCCGGGGAAGAACGGGAGCTAGAGGAGTCTAGCCGATTTCCTCAGCGACAGCCGCGACGGTCTGAGCTACCGTGAGTGCGGTGGTGTCCACCGTGACGTCCGCCTGCCGGTACAGCGGCTCGCGACGGGCGATGATGTCGCGCAGCGCCTCGCGCGCCTGTGGATGTTCCTTCATCGGCCGCTGGTCGCCCTGCTTCATGACGCGGTTCCAGTAGTCCACTGGCCGCGCGCGCAGCCACACCGTCACCGCGTGTCGCCGGAGGAGCGCAAACGTATCGGGTGCTGTCACCAGTCCGCCGCCGACCGCAATGACTCCGGGCCGCGCAGCCGAGAGTAGGTCAGTCAGCATCTCTCGCTCAAGCCTCCGGTAATAGTCTTCGCCGTACAGGGAAAACACTTCGCCCAGGGCCATGCCCGCGCGTTCGGCAATGACGGTGTCAAGTTCAAGGAAGGGCACTTTGAGACGACGCGCCAGTGCGCGGCCCACGGTTGTCTTGCCCGCGCCACGCAGCCCCAGCAGTGCCACCATCGGCCGACCCGCCTCCGGGCGCGGGGCCGCTACAAGCTCAGCCAGTTCCGCGCCGAGCGCGTGGCCAATCGCCGCCAGCCGGCGCAACGAAATATTGCCGCGGCCGGCTTCCACTTCCATCAGAAACCGCGGAGAGAGTGCGGCCCGCGAGGCCAGATCGCGCAGAGTGAGCCCCAGGTGCAGGCGACGTTGTCGCACGCGGCGGCCCAGGGCGTCCAGCAGCGGATCGAGTCCGGAAGGGGAGGTCACCATGCAGATATATAATGCACTAAGTGAGAAGTATAGTGCATCTTCAAACCTTGACGGTCGGCTGGGTGGACCGATATCCTGCCTGTGTTCCATGGTCACTCCAGATTCCGTTGTTTCTACCCCGGCATCGCTTTCGTTTGAACGGCATCCTTCCAGCTATCGGCACTGGAGGCTGACCTTTGATGGCCCTGTGGCCACCCTGGGCATGGACGTGCAGGAGGATGCTGGCCTCGCGCCTGGCTACAAACTCAAACTCAACTCGTATGACCTCGGGGTCGATATCGAACTCGCCGACGCGATCACCCGCATCCGGTTCGAACACCCCGAAGTCCACACTGTGGTGGTCACGAGTTTGCGTGAGCGCATCTTCTGCGCCGGCGCCAACATCTTCATGCTGCGCGGCTCCACGCACTCCTGGAAAGTGAATTTCTGCAAGTTCACCAACGAAACGCGACTGGGCATGGAGGATGCCAGCGAGCACTCCGGCCTCAAGTTCCTGGCCGCGCTCAACGGCATCTGCGCCGGTGGCGGATATGAACTGGCCCTGGCCTGCGACGAGATCATCCTGATTGATGACGCGAATTCGGCCGTGAGCCTGCCTGAAACGCCGCTGCTGGCCGTGCTGCCGGGCACCGG
>SXGR01478637.1_pt1 | contig 26233 bp, 25 predicted proteins | sample 3174711 | NCBI WGS metagenome assembly SXGR01 (sample SAMN11356860, study PRJNA531348) | freshwater metagenome | isolation source: freshwater sample F1-60 | place: China: Fuxian Lake, Yuxi | collected 2017-12-25
GTCAAAGCGCGAGTGGATGAATTGTGGGAATCGCTCGGTATCGACTTGCCTAAACCAGAATAGTTTTTGTGTGGAGATATTATGGGTCTACTTGGTTTGGCTTGGGTTATAGGGTATAAAAAGCCGCGAGAACGTATCTTAGATATCATCGGCTAGTTTTTATGCAAAGGGGTTGTTATGAGTATTTTAAAAGAGTTTAGAGATTTTGCGGTAAAAGGTAATGTCGTGGATTTGGCGGTGGGTATTATTATTGGCGCAGCCTTTGGCAAAATCGTAACGTCCATTGTGGCCGATGTCATTATGCCGCCCATTGGTTTGTTGATTGGCGGTGTGGACTTTAGTGATTTGGTGATTACGCTCAAGGCCGCTGAAGGTGCTGCGCCAGCAGTAGTTATCTCGATTGGTAAGTTCCTGCAGACCATGATTGATTTTACGATTATCGCTTTCGCTATTTTTATGCTGATTAAGGTGATCAATAAAGTTAAAGCCAAAGAGCCAGCCGCTGCTGCAGCACCAAGCGCGCAGGAGGTGCTCTTAACAGAAATTCGCGATTTGCTGCGCGATAAGAAATAAGTTTGCGAGTTTGGCTAAGTGCTTTAAACACGCGGCATTAAAGCGGTAAGCCGTTTCTGGTATATAGGTGATTTGCAAAAACTAAGTTGTTTTAATGTGGTCACAGGGTGGGAAATATCCCTGCCAAGCTTTCGCTTTTGTAATATGGATAGAGTAGAATCCCCGCTCTATAATCATAATGAACATGTTCAGTGCTTGGTATTCCGCAGCTCATTGAACTTTCCAGTCGGACTCTCTAGGCGATTATTATTCGCGAAGGAATTAACCATTTCTTATGTTAGCCAATCGTTCATCGCTGAGCCGTTTTGCTATTCCGCAAACGAGTGCCGAATGGGAGCAGCTATTTGCTCGGTGTTTGGCTGTACTTGCCAAGGTGCCCTTAAGTAGCTGGCAATTTTTTGTACGCTTGCTCTTGGTGTTGACCTTAAGCCTTAGTTTGGCGCGTTTATTTTGGTTGCTGTTTCCAACACCGGCTGTACCAGCGGCCATAGTTGCTATACCTGCAGCATCTGGCCCTGTAGCTACCAGCAATAGTTCAATTAATATCGCGCAATTAAAGTCATTGACTTTATTTGGTAAGGTGGAAGCGCCCAAGCAAGACCAGCCGGCGGTTATTGAAAATAACGCGGTGAAAACAAACCTTAATTTAATGTTGGTAGGCGTAGTAGAAAGTAGCGATGAAAATTCGGCGCGCGCCATTATCGCCTCGGGTGACAAGCAAGACGTCTACGCTATTAATGCGCCCCTACCTGTCGGAAACAATGTCACTCTGTCTAAAGTGATGGTTGACCGTGTAATTATCAACAATAACGGCCAATACGAATCGCTGTGGCTGTATCAAATTGACCCTAATGCCCCGCCAGTATCAATGCCTGTTTCGAGCCCTCAGCCTACTGCTACTAACGAGTTGCTTTCTGGTCGCAATGGGGGTGCTTATGGGCCAGAAGTCCATTCGCCGCAGGATAAAAGTGGTGACCCTGCGTTGAAAGAAGTCAGCCGTAATTTAGCGGATGTGGTTGCTATGAGTATTCACCGCGAAAATGGTCAAGTGGTGGGCTACAAAATTCGCCCCGGGCGTGATGCTGAAAAATTCAAATCCGTTGGGCTGCAAGCCGACGACATAGTCACGGCGATTAACGGCATGCCGTTAACCAACCCCGCCAAGATTATGGAAATTTATAAAAATATGGGCAATACCACCTCAGCCAGCCTTGAAATCAAGCGCGGTGGTAGTGTTATCACAGTTGATGTAGTGCTCCAGTAGAGAGGGTGTGCGGTGAAAGCTAAATTCGTTAAGAGTCTGTTGGTATTAGCCATGTTAAGCGTGGGCGGCCATGTTATGGCGGCAGAACCCCAAGCCAGCGTGCCCGAGCAGACGTGGACAGTAAACTTCAAAGATACTGACATTGTTGAAGTTGTAAAATTTGTACAAGAAGTGACTGGCAAGCCCATTATTGTTGACCAAAAAGTGCGCGGCCCTATACGCGTTATTGCCAACAAGCCGCTCAATAAAAAAGACTTGTACGAGTTGTTTTTGGCGGTGTTGGATGTACACGGCTTTACCGCGTTTGAAAGTGAAGGTGTAGTGCGTGTTGTAGTTAACCGTGAAGCGCGCAATTTGCCCATTCCCACCGAGCAAAATATTAAAACGCGCGATGACGGTTACATCACCCAAATCATTCAGCTCAACAACATTAGCGCTGCCAAAGTCTTGGCGGCGGTGCGCCCCTTGGTGCCGCAATATGCACACCTATCGGCCTACGAGCCAAGCAACGCCCTGATTATTAGCGATACGCGCGCCAATATCGCCCGTATTAATGACCTGATTTTGCAAATGGACAAAGCCGCCGTCTTGGCGACCGATGTTGTGCAATTGCGCTACGCCCAAGCCGTAGATGTAGTCGCTATGATTACCCAGCTGGAAAAGCCAGACCCAAACCGTGGTGTTACCACCTCCCCGCCTATAGTGGTGGCTGATAAGCGTATTAATGCCGTGATTATTAGTGGCGATGAAATGTCGCGCCAGCGTATTAAAGGCGTAGTGGAAAACCTAGATCGTCCCCAAACCAAAAACTCCAATGTGCGAGTTATTTATCTTAAATACGCCAAGGCGGCCGATGTTGCCAAGGTGCTTACCGGCATGTCGCAAGGCCAAGGCCCTAAACCGGGAGAAAGTGGTGCAGGCGCCCTAACCAATGTGCAGGCGGATGAAGCAACCAATTCCATATTAATTACTGCGGATGGCGACATTATGCGCTCTCTGCTGACCGTGGTAGATCAGCTGGATATTCACCGTGCGCAAGTACTGGTAGAAGCCATTATCGTAGAGGTTCAAGGAACCTTAGATAAGCAGCTGGGGCTGCAATGGCTATTTTCAGATACTAAAAATGGCTTTGGAAGCTCTGTGGTTTCTAAAAGCCCCATTGCAGCACTGGGCACACAGGCTTCAATTGCGAAATTAGGCGATACACAAGCTATTCGTGATACGGCAAGCGCAACGCTTGCTCAAGGCTTGGCCTCAATTCCAGGGCAAACCTATGGGGTGGCGCGGTTGGGCACACAAACCAACTTTATGGGTTTGGTGAACATGCTGCAAGAAAACGGCGACACCAATGTACTATCCACCCCAAGCTTATTAACAACCGATAACACCAAAGCCAAGATATCCATTGGCCAAAAAATACCTTTTAGGTCGGGCAATATAATACCCACGTCCGGTGGTGGGGCTAATACCAATAGTTATTTGAATTCTATTGCGCCCATTAATCGTGAGGCTGTGGGTATTTCATTAGAGGTTACGCCCCATATTAACGATGGTGATAGCTTAATTATGGATATTAAGCAGGAAGTTTCAGGCTTATCCAACAAAGCAAGTGCAGACGGGCCTGTTACCGATGAGCGTAAAATTGATACGCAAATTCTAGTGTCTGACGGCCAAACCGTTGTTCTGGGTGGTTTGATTAAAGATGAGGTTCAAGTGAGTTCCTCTCGTGTACCTCTGTTGGGCAGTATTCCCTTGGTCGGTAAATTATTCCGCAACGACTCTAGCTCTAAAATAAAAACCAACCTTTTGGTATTTATTCGCGCCACCGTTATTAGGGATGACAAAACCCTTGAAGGCGCAACGGCAGAAAAGTACAAATTAATCCGCGATTCAGAGTTAGAAGCGCGCCGAGTTGGCGGCAAAGCTGTTCCTGTGCTGCCCGATTGGGCGCCTAAAGTAGATGAAACGCCAGCAGTACCAACTGCCCCATTAGCGCCAGATGCGGCTATAGAGCCCGCCACAACTCCGGCTCTTGCGCCCGTTAAAGGTGAATAATGGTCACCCATGAAGAGGTAATGGCGACCGAGGCGGCTGATATTATGGGTGCTCCTAGCCCTAGTGCAGAGTCGGCCGTAAAATTGGATTCGCCTGAAGATGCGGTCATTGATAGCTTTCGCCTGCCATTTAGTTTTGCATCCGCACAGGGCGTAATGCTGGCGGATGCCGAAAGCAAAGTGGTGCTGCATCGCCCCGGTTTAACCTTGGATGTGTTGCTAGAACTACAGCGCTTTTTGGGCGAGGGTTTTACCCTGCAAGAAATTCCAGCCGACGACTTTCAAAAACGCCTCACCAAAGATTACCAAAGCGGTGATGGCGCAGCCCAGCGCGCGGTGGATGACTTGGGCGCTGAGTTTGATTTGTCGTCTATGGCCGAAGACTTGGCGGAACGGACTGACTTATTAGCCGGCGACGATGACGCCCCGATTATCCGTTTGATCAACGCCATTCTTTCCCAAGCGGTACGCGAAGGCGCGTCGGATATCCACTTAGAACCTTTTGAAGATCGCGTATCGGTGCGCTTCCGTATCGATGGTGTTTTGAATGAGGTGCTATCGCCCAAGCCAGAGCTAGCACCAGTCTTGGTGTCGCGCTTAAAAGTTATGGCGCGCTTGGATATCGCCGAAAAACGCCTGCCGCAGGATGGTCGTATTACCGTTCGTTTGGCCGGTCACGCGGTGGATATTCGTGTGTCTACGATTCCTTCGGCATTCGGTGAACGTATTGTATTGCGTCTGTTAGATCAGTCTGCCGGTCAGCTATCGCTCGATCAGTTGATGATGCCCAAAGCCGTACAAGACAAACTCAGCCGTGCCTTACTGAAGCCACACGGCATTATTCTGGTAACTGGCCCTACGGGTTCTGGTAAAACCACCACGCTTTACTCTGGTTTAAGCCATATCAATAGCCGCAGTCGCAATATTTTAACCATTGAAGACCCCGTGGAATATTTGCTGCCCGGTATTGGCCAAACCCAAGTTAACCCGAAAGTGGAAATGACCTTTGCGCGCGGTTTGCGGGCAATTCTTCGTCAAGATCCGGATGGGGTGCTGGTGGGTGAAATCCGCGACGGCGAAACCGCCGAAATTGCAATTCAAGCATCGCTTACGGGTCACTTGGTGCTATCAACGCTCCACACCAACACCGCCATTGGCGCGGTGCTGCGCTTAAAAGATATGGGTGTTGAGCCTTTCTTGTTAGCGTCCAGCCTTGAAGTGGTTATGGCGCAGCGCTTGGTGCGCTTGCTCTGCAACCACTGTAAAGAGTCATATATGCCGGTGGAATCTGAGCGCGCCATGCTCAAGTTGCCCGAAAACACCCCGATTTTCCGCCCTGTTGGCTGTTCGCACTGTAACAACCAAGGCTATCGCGGTCGTAAGGGTATTTATGAATTAATTGAGATTAACGAGCGCTTGCGCCATCTCATTCACGAACAAGCTGGCGAGCAAGAATTGCTGGCCGAAGCCCGTAAACACAGTCTTTCGATTAGTGATGATGGCCGCCAATGCGTATTGGATGGCATCACCAGTATGGAAGAAGTGCTCCGCGTAACCACGCAACTCTAAGGGTTTTAGGAATCGGTTATGGGCGCATACAGCTACAAGGCGTTAAACGAAACGGGTAAAACCGTTAAGGGCATTATCGAGGCCGACTCTGAGCGCCACGTTCGTAGCCAGTTGCGCGCCAAAAAACTCAAGCCTTTAGAGGTAGAAAACGCCCATGAACAGCCGCAAAAAGCGAATGATGATGGGCTTGATCTTACGGGCTGGCGCAAGCGCTGGGCGAGCCGTTTAAGCAATCGCGATTTAAGTATTATCACGCGCCAATTGGCGTCTTTAGTGCGCTCGGGTTTGCCCTTGGATGAAGCGCTTCATGCCACAGGTAAACAAGCGCACAAACCCAATATCAAACGTATCGTGCTGGGTGTCCGCACTAAGGTGCTGGAAGGTTTTAGCTTGGCGCAGGCCTTGGGTGAAAACCCTATCGCCTTTAACGATATGTACCGCGCCTTGGTGCGCGCCGGCGAAAGCTCTGGTTATTTAGGCCCAGTGCTGGAGCGTTTGGCAGATTACACCCAGAGCAGCCAGCAGATTCAAGCGCGCATCAAAATGGCGATGATATACCCCATAGTATTGTTGTTCGTCAGCTTGGGGGTGATTACCGCGCTTATGGCCTTTGTGGTACCCAAGCTGGTGGGCATTTTTGAGCACAGCCGCCACGAGTTGCCCGCGCTGACCAAGCTGTTGATTGCGGGCAGCAACTTTATTGTTAACTACGGTGCATTAATGCTTTTGGCGGTTGTCGGCATAGTGATTGGCCTGCGTAAGCTGCTCAAAGTAGAGGCTAATTTGCGTGTGTGGCATCGCATGCAATTAAAGCTGCCAGTTATTGGCGAGCTGGTACGGCAGATTAACGCGGCGCGTTTTGCTGCTACCTTGAGTTTATTGTCGTCCAGCGGCGTGCCTTTATTGCAGGCGCTAAGTATTGCTGGGCAGGTGATGAGCAACCGCATTTTGCAAGATTCTTGCGAGCAAGTGGTTGCTGCGGTGCGCGAAGGCAGTAGTTTGGCGCGCGCTATGGAAAACGCAGGTACTTTCCCGCCTTTATTGGTACAGCTAGTTTCTAGCGGTGAAGCTAATGGCACCTTGGCGCAGCAGTTAGATAATGCCGCTAAAGACCAAGAGCGCGAGCTGGAAATGGTGTTAGGTATGGCGATGGGTTTGTTGGAACCCATTACTATTGTTTTTATGGGGGCGTCGGTGTGCTTGATCGTTATGGCGATTTTGCAGCCGATCTTCCAAATGAATCAGCTTGTTTAATCGCAAGCGACGTTTTTAATCTGATGTTTCAGGAGTAGATATGCGTAACTTAAAGCAGTGTGCGTTGGGTGTTCAAGGTCGCCAAAGCGGCTTCACCTTGATCGAAATTATGGTGGTAGTGATTATTATTGGCCTCATGGCTAGCTTTGCTGTGCCAGCGGTATTGGATCGTGTGGATGAATCCCGTATACAAAAAGCCAAGGCCGATTTTAAGGGGCTGCAAACAGCACTTAAGCTCTACAAAATTGATAACTTTGTTTATCCCACCGGCGAGCAAGGTCTTGAAGCTTTAGTCACTAAACCGAGTTTGGCACCTGTGCCACGCAACTGGAAATCTAGCGGTTATGTTGAACAATTGCAGATGGACCCTTGGGGTCGCCCTTATTTGTACATGAGCCCCGCTGAAGGCCATGAATATGACATTTACACCTTGGGTGCCGATGGCGTTACTGGTGGCGAAGGCCCTGCTGCCGACTTAAGCATTTGGACGCAAGCGGAAAAAGCTGAGTAACCTGCGGCAACTCTGGTGCGCAACTACAGGCGAATGCAGGGTTTTACCCTGATTGAAATCCTTATAGTGGTGTTTATCATCGGCCTTACGGCGAGTGTGATTTCACTCTCCATGAGCGACGATAAAAAAGACAGCGCGCCCTACCAAGAGGCGAGCAAGCTCCTGCAGTCCATCGCATTTGTCAGTGAGTACAGCGCGCTGAATGGCGATGTTATAGCCATGTTTGTTAACCAAAGACAATCGGAAGATGCTCTTAACAAGCAGTGGTGCTACAGCTGGAAGCGGTTTCGCGATAACAACTGGGGGGAGCTGCCGGGCGAAATCCTCCCCGAGCATTGCTTGGCTGATACGCTTGTTTGGGAGCTGGTCATTGAAGGCCATATTTATGCCTATGACCCCGATGTAGAGATTCAACCACCCGTATTGGTGTTTTCCCCCAGTGGTGAAGCCACGCCGGTGGAGATGGCATTGTTTGAATCCGCTGCCAGCGGCAGCACCACTAACAATGCACAGCATATTGAAATCGACATGATGGGTATTAGCCGTTGGCTGGAGCAAGATGAAGCGGAAGCGGGCAATGATAAATAGCGCCATTAGCCTTAATCGTTTATCCAGCAAGGGTTTCACCTTGGTGGAAGTGATGGTTGCGCTCGCCATAGTCGCCATGGCGCTGCCCGCCTTGATCATGTTGGTAATGACCCAAATAGATGGCGCAGCACATATTCGCAATAAAACCTATGCCATGTGGATTGCCGAAAACGAGCTGACTCGGCTGAACCTGTTAAACAACAATAAAGAGCGCTTCCCCAACTTTAAACTGCCGGAGAAAGACTCGGGCAAAACCGACATGATGGGTTTGGCGTGGCAGTGGCAATTTGAAACGAGCAAAGCGGAGGAAATTCCCGTAGAGGGCGTTCTTAAGCTCGATATAGATGTCACCGTGCTCGGTATTGCCGCAGAAGGCGTTGGCTTTAAAGGTGTTGGCGATTTAGAAAAGCGCGATCCTCTCGTGCGTTTAACGGGGTATGTGAGTGAATAAGCTGCACCGGCAAGGGGGTTTTACCCTGATAGAAATGGTGATTGCTGTCGCCCTTTCTGCGCTGGTTGCGGCTATGGCCTATGAGTCTTTTGATGGCGCTAGCCGCAATGCGGCACGTACCCGCGAAGTCTTGGATAGCGTGAATAAGCTGGATAAAGCCTGGCAACTGATTGGGCAAGATATGCGCAATATAGTGCCGCTCAATGCAGAGCTACCCAATACGCAGGTGCGTTTTGAGGCGGCGAGCCAAAAAACCAAGGGCAAGGACACCTTTCAGGTGATTATGGTGTTTGCGCGGCGCGGTTGGGTTAACCCGCTGGGGCGTGTGCGTAGCGATTTACAGCAGGTGAACTATCGCGTAGCAGAGGGCAAGTTGTGGCGTGACTATTTGCCCGAGCGCAATCTGCCGTTGGAAAACATCGATTTTGAACGCGATTCCTTTCACCAGTTGTTGCTGGATGATGTAGCCGATGTGCAGGTGCGTTTCTTGTCTGAGGCACAAATCAAGTCCAATGGTCAAAGCGTGTTAGAAGGCAATGAATACAGCAAAGCTTGGGAGCCAACCTGGCCGCCTATTAATAATGGCGCGGGTGGTTCAGCTATGCCGATCGCCTTGGAAATCAGTATCGAGCTTGAGGGGGTAGGCCGCAGTGTGCGTCTGTTCGAAATCCCTCAAAAATAATCGCGAGCGCGGTGCAGTCCTGATTATGGTGCTCTTAATTGTCGCCTTGGTGGCCGGTTTGAGTATTAAATTCGCGGGCGATTATCAGCTGGGTATGGCGCGCGCAGAAGCACGCTGGCACGGTGCACAGGCGCGCGCTTATTTGTTTAGCGGCGAGGGCGCAGCCATTAAGTTTTTGGCGACTGACGATGCCAATGTGGATTATCGCGAAGAGCTTTGGGGTCAGCCTGTACCTATAGAGTTACCCGATAGTATGGGTAATATTCTAATTGCCATTGAAGATGCCAATAGCAGCTTCAATCTAAACAGCATTTTGGATCCGCTGGATCCAGAGAAGGGCATGTTGGAGCCTTTACGCTACAAGCCTGCGCAGCGAATGTTTATACGTCTGTTGCAAGCACTGCCCAGCGAACAAGACCCCAATGTGCCGCTGGTGAAATCGCCCGATGAGGCGGCCGCCATTTTAGAGGCCGTAGTGGATTGGGCTGACCCGCCAGACAGCCCCTCGGGTGCCGGTGGTGCGGAGAATGACTATTACCTTAGCCAGCCCGACCCTTATCAGGCGGCGAATACGCCCTTTCGCAGTATTGAAGAGCTGCAAATGGTACGCGGTGTTACACCGGCCATTATGAAGGCGCTGCGCCCTTTGCTTTGTGTGTTGGAGCCGGGTGAGCGCATGAATATTAATACGATTCCAGAAATCCTGTACCGAACCATCAATGTCAGTACGGATTTAACACCTTTAAATCAGAGCCAAGCCAGCGCACTCAAGGCGGAGGTGCCGAGTAGCGGTTATTACTCCAGCCCCAGTGATTTTGATGTGTCTTGGAATAAAATAAGCGGCGCAGGTGCGGCCGATAAAGAGTTAGCGACTAAGACCAGGTATTTTTGGTTGACTACGGTAGTACAAATTGGCGATCAACGACGCGTTGGGCGCAGCTTGCTCCAGCGCGGCAACCCTTTGTTCAAAGTGGTTAGGCGCGAAGAGAGTAATTAAGTTTTTTCCATTAAGAAGCAGTGATTAGGTAGGTTTCATGTCCTCACAACTTGTAGTCTCCATCAATAGCTCGGCGGATTATTTTCGCTGGTGTTGGCTGGGCGATAATCAGGCGTCAGCAACTACATCCGGCGACCTTGATGCTTTGCGTGCAGCGCTGGGCGATTTAGGTCAACAAGCGTGGTTGCTCTTGCCCGGTGCTACGGTGGTTACTCGCAGTTTGGAATACACTGAAAAAGAAAAGAAACACCTGCGCAATTTGTTGCCCTTTCAGCTGGAAGAATCGGTAGTGGGCGATATTGAAGACTTACACGTTGCAATAGGTACTGCATCCGCAGGTAAGGTCGCCTTGGCCTATACCGATAAGCAGTGGTTGAAAGCCATATTTAACCAACTGTCTAACATAGGCATAGAGATTACCCGTTGTTGGGCAACGCCGCTGGTATTGCCTTTGGGGGCTCCAGAGGTGAAGGTGCCGCAAGAGCCGAGCTTGCTAGAGTCCAGCGAAACCCCCGAAGAACAACTTGCCGCTAGCCCCGCTGCAACTTGGGCGCTGGGGTTTGAAAGCGGGCAAGTAAATTTACGGTTTGCTGAACAAGAAGGTTTTAGTGTGCCTTTGCCTTTGTTAGCATCGGCCTTGGATATGCTAATCGCAACGCAAAAGTTGGGCGATAAGCTGCCCTATTTGACCTTGCGTGCCGCCGAGCAAGCCGATTTGGATGCGCTTTACCAAAGTCTGCCCGCGCATTTGGCTGCACAAGTGAGTAGCCAAACGCTGGCCGACCCTTGGCAGTTAGATTTTAACGGCAAGGCTATAGACCTTTGCCAAGCCGAGTTCTCCCAGCGTTTGCCCTTAGAGCGTTGGATCAAGCTCTGGCGCGGTGTAGGCATTTTGGCCTTGGTGACTTTTGTGGTTTACGTGGGGGTGTTGGGTTTCAATATCCACAAACTCAACAAAGAGAACTTGACGTTGCGCCAACAAATGGAAGCGGCCTACCGCACGGTGGTGCCTAGTGGTCAGGCAGATGACCCCGAGAAACGTTTGCGCATGAAGCTGCAGCAGCTTCAACCCAAAACCCAGTCGGGTAGTGTTGTGGCTATCTTGGCGGGGGTTTTCCCCATTATCGCCGCCAACCCAGATGTTACGATTAAAGTGGTTTCTTACTCGGCCGACACCGGCGAAATGTCTATAAATGTTCAGGCGCATTCGTTCAACTCCATTGATGCCTTGCGCCAAGCTATTGCGTCGCAAGGTTATAGCGCAGAGCTACAAGGCGTAAATACACAGGGCGATGTGAGTACCGGCCGCCTTAAAATCAGCAAGTCACAGCAATAGCGCGCGGAATAGACAAGATGGATAAATTACTGGTTAGTCTCTCTAAATTTAATCGCCGCGAGCAAACAACCTTGTTTATAGGTGCCTTGCTGGTAGCGCTCTATCTATTGTGGATTGCAGTGCTATCGCCGCTTAACAGCAAGCGCGAACAGCTGATTAAAACCACCACCAGCACGCAACAATCCTTGGGGCGCGTGCAGGTTTTAGCGCGTCAGTTTGAGCAGCTTGCGCAGCAGTCCAACCAAGCCAGTTTGGCGGGCGATAATCTCAGCGGCTTAATTGATGCCAGCTTGCGTGAAAATGGTATGGCGATGAGTAGCTTTATTCCGGGCACTAATGGCGAAGTGCGCGTGCGTATCGACAAGGTAGCCACTGAGCCTTTAATGCAGTGGCTTTATGATCTGGAATCCAAATATCACATCGCCATCCGCGAGTTATCCATCACCGCCAGTAACGACCCCGGTCAAGTCTCTATCAACTTGCGCCTCGTTAAGCCCTAATGCAAAAGGTTAATGTGTACATGATGTCTCCAAGCTTGGTGCTGCCCAAACTGAATGCAAGCAAAAAATTCTGGATCACCCTAGGTGTGCTGGTGTGGCTCTATTTAGTGGTGAGTAATTTGCCAGCGGTCTGGGGCGCCTATGCCCTAACGCGTGGCGGCGATATCGCCATGAATGGCGTATCGGGCACTGTGTGGTCTGGTCGTGCCAGTTTAGTGAGTATAAAAATTAAGGGAATGGATCAGTCAGTCGGTCAGTTGACTTGGAAGCTAAATGTGTTTTCTCTGTTTACCCTAAAGCCCTGTGCGCTTATTACGACCAAAATGGATAACCAAGAATTTGATGGTTATGTCTGTGTAAAAGGTAAAAACGGCATCAGTGTTAAGGACGCCAGCATGAGTTTTCCCGCTGCCTTGATGCAACCACTCTTGCCCTTGTCGGTTAGTGGACAATTCGCGCTGACCATTGAACAGCTTGAGGTCAGCGATAGCCGCTTACAAAAAATTCGCGGTAAGGCGACCTGGGCCGATGGCAAAATCTACAACGGTTCTAATTGGATGAATTTGGGCGGCTTAGGTGCAGACTTGGTAGACGATGGCAAAAATGGTCTCAATGCTCACATAGTGGATATCAGCAGCCCAATGCGCATGGATTTAAATGGCAGCTTGCCCTACCCAACCGGCGCGCGCGTTAGCGGTAATCTGGCCATGCCAGAGCCATATTTTCGCGAGATTAACGCGGGAGCTTGGCTCTCTATGTTTGCGGTGCAGCAGGCTAATGATGCTCAAGGTAATATTGTTTACGCCGTGGATTTAAATTTTTAATTGTCAGTGAATATGTTGTAAGGAGTACATGTGAACAAATTCGTTGCCGGTTGCTTATTCCTATTAGGTTCGACATGGGTAAGTTTACCGGCATGGGCAGGCTGGCATGGCGATACTCAAAATATTATGGGCACCGTCATCAATGTCACGCTCTATCACACCGATGATGCCAAAGCCGAGCAGGCCATAGCAGCGGTTATGGCAGAAATGCGTCGCATCGATCAGCAGTACAGCCCTTATATTCCCACCAGCGAACTCTCCCTCGTTAATGAACTTGCCCCTAAGGCTACGGCGGCCAAGCCCATGCCTATTTCAGCAGAAATGGTGCGTTTAATTCAAAAAGCCAACCATTACAGCGACCTTAGCGGTGGCGCTTTCGATATCACTTTCGCCTCGCTGGCGCGCTACTACGACTATCGCAAAGGCCTAAAACCTACGGACGCCCAGTTCAAAGAACTGGTGCCGCAAATCAATTACAAATTTATTCATCTCGATACCAAAAATAACACCGTCTATTTTGACCACCCCAAGGTTTATATCGATTTTGGCGGTATAGCCAAGGGTTACGCGGTAGATCGCGGTGCGGAAATTTTGCAGCAATTTGGCATAGCCAACGCCAATGTGAGTGCGGGCGGCGATAGCCGTATACTGGGCGATAAGCTGGGTAAGCCGTGGTTGGTAGGCATTCGCAACCCGCGCGCAGAGGATAAAAATGCGGTGGCCATTACCTTGCCGCTGGAAAACTGCGCCATTTCTACCTCTGGCGATTACGAGCGCTTTTTTATCGACAAAGACGGTCAGCGGGTGCATCACATCATTAACCCAAAAACCGGCAAGTCGCCCCATGGCATTATCAGCGCCAGCGTCATTGGCCCCGCCGGTTTCGATACCGACCCGCTCACTAAAACCATTTTCATCATGGGGCCAGAAAAAGGTTTAGCGCTAATCGATAGCCTGCCTGGTTTTGATGCGGTAGTTATTACTGAAACTGGAAAGGTTCTCTACAGCAAAGGTCTAACGCCACCTTGATCACGAAATTGAAGATTGCTCAGCCGATTTTCTAATCCTGTCACCAAGAGCGGCTATTCTTAGCGCAGACTTTTACTGAACAAGGGTTATGGTGTCTCTCTAAACCTATCAGATATAAGAAGTTTTAGTGAAACTGCCAAGATGGGTGAGTTAAGTGTGGATAGAGTCACACCCAATAAACTCACGGGCTTCTAGAATTGCACAATCGCAAACCACAATTGGCACGACACAGGGCGGGGCAGGCATGTTCATTCAATCGGTAAAATTACCGCTGTTGGGATTCATTTTGGCCATGTGCCTAAGTGGCGTAAGTACCGCAGCGCACTCACAAGAGGCGGCACCCGTTGCCGCGACTTCACCCTCCGTCACATCACCTACTACAGCGCCGTCTTCCACGGCTCCCACAGAATCCGTACAAAAACCCGCCGTTACCCCTGAGGTAGAAAATCTTAAAGTTTCGGTGCTCAATCTCAATCGCGATTTGCTTATTCTGGAAGAGGAACTGCTCTATCCCGCAAGTAATCAGGTTGCCATTTACCTTTCTATGGATCTCGGCCAATTTTTTAATTTGGATGCGGTGAAGCTCGAGATAGATAACAAACTCGTCGCCAGCGAGTTGTATACCGATAAGCAAATCAACGCGCTCTTTCGCGGCGGTGTACAGCGTTTGTACATTGGCAATTTAAAAACGGGTGAGCATGAAATTAGTGCCTTTTTTACGGGTCGCGGCCCGCAACAAAATTACAAACGCGGCGCAAAATTAGTGGTCAATAAAACGCAAGCTCCGCTCGTGCTTGAATTAAAAATCATGGACTCTACCGCGCAATTACAGCCCACCTTTGACATTAAAGAATGGAAAGCTGAGTAACTATGATGCAATCCCTCGCGGAATGGTTCAGCAACAAGCGCGCCTCTAACTCAGTGCTAACACTGCCTTTGGTTGCAGTTTTGTTTAGCTGGTTTTGCGCGACTGCGCAAGCCGCTGAAAAACCGAAAACCCACGTGGCCGATTTACGTTACGGCGTATCTCTCTATCATTATTATCAACAAGATTATATTCCCGCGATTACCGAGCTCATGGTGGCCGATGCGCGCGATGGTATTAAGGGGCACGGCAATAATCCTGAATTGATTGCGGGTGGTTTAAGTCTTGCCTTCGGGATGCAAAATCACGCTGAGCAATTATTTACGCAGCTCTTACAAGATAATAGCCGCCCACAAGCTGTGCGCGATGCCGCATGGTTTTATTTGGGTAAATTGCAATATGCCCGTGCCGATTGGGCGGGAGCGGCTAAGAGTTTTAGTCGTGTCAGTGGAAAATTTAATGAAGACCTCTTGGCAGAAATGCATTCACTGCAAATCAATTTACAGATTAAACAAAACGATCTCACGCCGCTGAGTATCAAAAAAATAGAGAAAGATAATCTGGCGCAGTGGGAGCCCTTTGCGCTTTATAATCTCGGCGCTGCCCATGCGCGCAATGGCGATATGAACACTGCCAAACTCTTTTTTAATGAACTCACAGAATTATCTTTTAATGCCAATAACCAATCGCGCGCTGAATATTTAACCCTGCAAGATAAAGCGCATACGGCAACGGGCTATACCTATCTGCAAGAAAAAAGTTATCTCGCGGCCATCGAAGAATTCCGCAAAGTGCGTTTAGACGGCATTGAATCTAATCAAGCCTTATTGGGTTATGGTTGGGCGGCTATAGCGCAAGAAAAATACGTTGAAGCCATTAAACCTTGGCAAGTGCTACAGCAACGCAGCTTATTGTTTCCAGCCGCGCAAGAAGCGCTTTTGGCCTTACCTTTTGCTTACGAAAAATTAAATGCGCCTGGTGATGCGCTACGCGAATACGAAGCCGCTGAAAAACTCTTGTCGCAAGAAATAAATTTAGTGCGTGATATGCGCGCAACACTTACCGCCGGTGAATTATTAACCTTGGTAAGCAGTAACCCAGTTTCACCCAAGGAGCTGCAAGAGCTCGAAAAGAAAAATGAACCGGGTACGCTCACGGCATTAATAACAGACGATGGCCAAAATTGGTTAAAACTTAGCGACACTAGCGTGATTAAAACCCGCTCAATTTATTTGCGCGAACTGTTTGCGCAAAATAATTTTCAATCATCCGTGTTGGATTTGCGCGATCTCTTAAAACTTCAAAAGCTTTTGCTTGCGTGGCAACCAAAACTAAAAGCTTATGACGAATTACTGCAGCAAAAGCAGGCATGGCGTCAGCAAAAAGAACAGCAGCTTGCACAGCAAAGCTTGGCACAAAAACAAGCCAGCATGCAGCAAGAGCGCGATGCATTGGTTACGCGCATAGCGGCGATAAAAACGAATAATGATTATATCGCTCTGGCAGACGCGCAAACCCGTAAGCGTTTTGCCGCCGTAGAGCGCTCAACCAATACCCTTGCACGCATGAAAGCCGAAGGGCAGGATACGCTCGAGTATGAAGATCGTTTGTGGGTTACGCGCGGTATTTTGTTGTGGCGCGCTGCACAAGATTTCCCCGTTGCTCTTGCGGAGCTAGATGCTTCTGTGGCGGCTATGGATGCTGCCATCGAAAACATTAAAGCAAGCCGCGCCAAAATAGAAAGCATTACCGCCAGTGGCCAAGATCTACAGCCACTGTTTACTCGCCTAGAGCAACAGCAAGCACATGTTGATAAACAGTTAAAAGATTTAAATGGTGTAATTGATGTTCGCGCCGAGCAATTAAGGCGTAAAGTTGATGCGCAATTATCTGCCCATGAGCAGCGTTTGAATCGCTACCTTGCGCAATCGAATTTGGCTGTAGCGCGTTTGTATGACACAGCCTTAAGGAAGCAAGCACAATGAAATTAATCACATTGCTTGCACGCACCTCGCCCTTAATCTTTACAAGCTTATTGCTAGTAGGCTGCCAAATGTTCGGTGGCGATGATAAGGGTAAAACGCTGGCAGATTTACCCACTGCAACCATGCCGGATGCTAAAAGCACGGTAACCATAGTCGATCATCAAAAAATTGAAACCAGCTATCAAAAAGCTTTGGCGGCGGCTGAAGACCCAATTCTGCGCCAGCAAATTATGGCGCGCATCGCCGATTTTGAAATGGCGCGCAGCGAAGAGAAACAATTAGCTTCAAACGATAGCGGCCGTTACTTTGAAAAGCCCGCAGCGCTGTATCGCGAGCTCATTGCACTGCAAGAAAAATCCGGCAAGCCCGTTAAAGGCGTAGAGCTGGATCAATTGCGTTACAAGTTAGCAAAAGCACTCTCTATGGATAGCCGTGGCGACGAAGCTGCCAGCGCGCTTGATCAATTGGCTACAACAGCGCCCGCATCAACCTATATGGGTGAAACACAATTCCGCCGCGCCGAAAAAGCCTTTGCTGATGGCGATTATGTGGCCGCAGAAAAACATTACAAAAGTGTGGCCGATGATAAATCCAATCCTCTGCAACAAAATGCACTCTACATGCAGGGCTGGGCCGAATTTAAACGGGCGGATTACGATAAAGCTTTGCAATCTTTCGCAAAGGTTGCGGATCAATTGTTAACCTTGGCGAAGAAGCCAGAGCAGGTTGCGCAAGCAGTAGAGCAATTAAGCGGCTCGCAAAAAAATATGATGGAAGATACCTTCCATGTTATGAGTCTGTCCTTTTCTTATCTTGAAGGTGCGCAATCGATTATCGATTTACAAAAGGAAATGGGCGATCGCGTCTACGAACATTTGTTGTATGAAAACTTGGGCCAACTCTATCTAGAGAAAAAGCGCTATACAGACAGTGCAGAAACCTACAAGAATTTTGTAGAGCATAATCCGCTCAGCGATTTTGCGCCCGAATTTTCTATCAAAATGATCAGTGTGTATGAACAGGGCAATTTCCCCAGTTTAATCCTGCCTGCCAAACAAGAGTATGCACAGCGCTACGGTATTAGCAGCAGCTATTGGACTCAGCGCAACGGCGTTATAGGTGTTACCGCCTTAAATTATTTGCATAAATCTCTACAAGAATTGGCAGAGTTTGAGCACGCGCAAGCACAAGAATTGCTAACTACCAATAAATCTGAGGCCAAATCCGCCTTTAGTCGCGCAGCAAACTGGTATCGCGAGTTTGTGGCTACTTTCCCGAAAGATCCAAAAAATCCTGAAATGACTTTCTTGCTTGCCGAATCCTTGAGTGAGTCTGGCGATTATCCACAAGCGATTAGTGCCTACGAAAAAGTGGCTTACGAGTATCAAGATAAAACTCGCGGTGCGGATGCGGGCTATTCAATCGTTTTGTTAGCAAACGAGATGGCGACAGGGCAAGCGCTTGCGGAAACTCAAAAAGCAGCGTGGCAAGAGCGTAAAACAAATTACGCCCTACGTTTTGCGCAGGGTTACCCCGCTGATGCGCGCGCAGCGGCAGTATTAACGCAAGCGGCGCAAGAACTCTTAACGCAAAAACGCTACTCTGAGGCCGCCACAGTTGCCGAAGAAATTATCAATTTAAAACCGCCCGCCGAAGCCAAGTTGCAATTTACGGCGTGGCTGGTGTTAGGTCATAGTAATTTTGACGGTAAAAATTATGCGGGCGCAGAAAAGGCTTATTGGCAAGTGTTGAATTTATTGCCCGCCAATACACAAACTCCGGGTGCACCTAGCGCGCAAGAAATGCGTGAGCGTATCGCTGCCAGTATTTATCAGCAGGCACAAAGTGATTTAGCTCTGAGCCAAAAAGATGAAGCCATCAAAAAATTATTGCGCATCGCCGATGTCGCGCCCGATACCGATATTGCCATTAAAGCGCGCTACGATGCGGGCGTGTATTTAATCGAACAACAAAAATGGGCAGATGCCGAGCAGGTGTATTTGAGTTTCCGCCAACAGCACCCCAAGCATGAATTAACCGCCTCTATACCTGCGAAAATGGTATTGATTTATCAAAACCAAAGTAAGTGGGCGTTGGCGGCTAATGAATTGAGCATTATGGAGCGCAGCAGTAATGACCCTAATGTGAAACGCCAATCGCTGGCTATGGGCGCAGAGCTCTATGAAAAATCGGGCAACAAGCCAATGGCGATTGAACAATATCAACGCTATGCCAATGAATACCCGCGCCCTGTTGCAGAAGCGATGGAAGCTGAATTTCATTTGGCGCAACTCTACGGCGAATTGCAGGATACGAAAAAGCGTCAGTATTGGTTGCAGCGCATGATTGATGCTAATGCCTCAGCAGGTTCACAACAAAATGATCGCACGAAATACTTAGCCGCGTCTGCCACCAATGAACTGGCGGATATTCCCTACAAAGATTTTGCGAGCACACCGCTCACATTGCCCTTAAAGCAAAGTTTGCAGCGCAAGCGCGCCGCACTTGAAAAAGCGCTTAAAGCGCAGGAGTCGGTATTAAGTTTTGGTGTGGCAGAATTTACCACGCAAGCCAGTTATCGCATTGGTGATATTTATGCGCAGCTGAGTCGCGATTTAATGAAATCCGAACGCCCCAAAAATTTAGATGCGGATGCGCTTGAGCAATACGATTTGTTGTTAGAAGAACAGGCTTTTCCCTTTGAAGAGAAAGCAATTCAAATTCATCAGGCTAATGCGCAGCGCGCCACCAAAGGTATTTACGATCAATGGGTGAAACGCAGCTTTGATGAACTTGCCAAGTTATTACCCGCACGCTACAAAAAAGTGGAATCGGTATTGGAGGTGAGCAATGAAATTCAATAAGCCATTGTTTGCATTCCTGTTTGCGGTGAGCTTTTTGAGCGCCTGTGGTTCTGCGCCAGAAAAGCACTCTGATCAAAAGCCAGTTGAAAAATCGGCGAGTAAAAATACGGAAGTCAAATCTGATGCTGGTTTAGAAAAGCCCGCTGTAGTTAAAGCTGAAGTTCCATCGTCAGTTTTACCCGCAGGCCCAGTAATGCCAAATCCCTATTTGCAAAATCCACAAAAGTTCAGTGAACAGGTTGAAGTGAATTTTCGTGCAGCGGTAGCGGCCATACAGCAAAAAAATTGGGATTTTGCAGAATCAACACTTAAGCAATTGGCGGAAAAAAATCCCAAGCTATCCGGCATACATTTGAATTTGGGTATTGTCTATCGTAATAAAGGCAATGCTGAAAAAGCGGCAGAAGAATTTAATCTCGCGATTAACGCCAATATGAAAAATGTGGATGCCTATAATCAGCTCGCGGTGTTAAAACGTGAAGCGGGTGATTTTGCGGCGGCGGAAAGTCTGTATCAAAAAGCTTTGGGTATTTGGCCATTTTATCCTGAAGGCCATAAAAATATTGCGATTCTGTATGACTTGTATTTAGGTAAGCCGGAACAGGCCTTACCGCATTATCAAGCCTACCAACAACTCCTGTCTGCACCGGATAAACAAGTCGATAGCTGGGTTGCCGATGTGCAACGGCGTTTAAATGCTGATAAAGCTGCTGATAAAGCGGAGGCAAAATAATGCGAATGTATTTCCAGCTTAAATTGGCTATATTGGCAATAGGCATGAGTTTTTTTGCGCTGCATGTTGTCGCGCAGGAATCTGTGGCAAAAAACGATGCAGAAAAAGCTCCGGTCACAACTACAGCGCCCGTTAAAACCAATTCAAGTAACAGCACAGAATCAAAACCCGACGCTAATAAAGCGCCAGCAAATAAAAAAATGGTGCAAGATGCCACCATCAGTTTGCAGACAACGATTACCGGTAATCAGGAACAGCCAAAAGTGTTGTATATTTTGCCGTGGCAATCCCCACAAACGGCTAATGTAGATTTTGAACCGCTCGATAATCAGCAGAAAGCAGTTTTTAATCATGTTGAACGCGATGAATTGCGGCGTGAATTAGAATCTGCAGAAACTACTAAAGATTAATTTTTAAAAACTCTTATATTACTTAGCATGAGGTTAGTTGTATGGATTATTACATTCGTTTTTTTCAAGAGGGTGGCTCTTTTATGTACCCAATCGCGTTATCGTTGGTTGTGGGCTTTGCCATTGCCATAGAGCGATTTATTTTTCTTACCAGTGCTAAAAATTCTAACCGCGCTGTATTTGATCGCATTTTGCCGTTGTTGCAAAAGCGCGATTATCAGGGGGCGCTTAATGTGGGTAAGAGTTCAGAGGCTCCTGTTGCCAAAATTATTTCAGCCGGCTTAGTGCGCATGGCTCAATCACCGCGTCGCGATGACATTGAACTGGCAATGGAAGAAGGTGTAATGGAAGCAATGCCGCGCTTAGAAAAGCGTACAGCCTATTTAGCCACGCTCGCCAACATTGCAACGCTGTTAGGTTTGTTGGGAACTGTAATAGGTTTGATTGCGGCCTTTGCTGCTGTTGCGAATGCGGCGCCTTCAGAAAAAGCAGCGCTCTTGTCATCATCCATTTCGGTTGCAATGAATACCACAGCATTTGGTTTGATTGCGGCTATCCCACTGTTGTTGCTGCATGCAATGTTGCAGAGTAAAACCACAGAAATTATTGACAGTTTAGAAATGGCAGGCGTGAAGTGTTTGAATATTATTTCAAGTGCTACCACCGCGCAGCACAGCCCAAGAGCGCAAGAAACTCCTAAAGCCTAAGTTCTTATTGTCGATAATTTTTTAAGGTAATAGCCGTTATGCGCATTAAAAGGCGACACCAGAAGAAAGAAGATGCCGAGCTTGATATCACCTCCTTTATGAATTTGATGATCATATTGGTGCCGGTATTGTTGATGGGCATGGTGCTTTCGCGCACTACAGTGCTGGATTTAAAATTGCCAGACCTGAGTGCAAGTGCAACTACTGAGCAAGAAGAGTTGCCACAAATACTTGAGCTCGTTATTCGCCCAGAGTATTTTGATATTAATTTCCCCGCAGGCGTGCAATTAAAACGCATTGAAAAAACGCCAGAAGGCAAATACGACTACGCCTTGTTGTCTATTACCTTGCAGGAAGTAAAACGATTATTGGAAAACCAAGGTAAACCGAAAAAAGATATTTTTATTCTTTCGGAAAAAGATACGCCCTATCAAACCATAGTGACCGCTATGGATACTGCTCGCTCTTTTAAAGCGGTAGTGGCTGCCTCAGCAGTTAATGCTGAGTTATTTCCCGAAGTATCTTTAGGCGATGCGCCACCAGTAGGAGAGCAAACGCAAGCCGTTGGTGTTGCTCCGGGAGGCCCACAATGAAACAGTCTATTCGCGCGAAGCGCATGGCTCGTCACCATAGCCGTTTGAAAAAAGTACCTACCCTGAACCTTGTTTCGCTGATGGATATTTTCACCATCTTGGTGTTTTTCTTGTTAGTAAATTCATCGGATGTTGAAGTTATTGAAACGGACAAAAGCATTGTTTTGCCGGTATCAATGTCAGATGCAAAACCCAGCCCAGCGCTGATTATGAAGATAAGCGCAAGCGATATTATGATCGACGGCCAGCGTATTGCGAGCGTTGCTGATTTCATGGCAAGCAAAGATGAAAAATTTGCACCCATTGCCGATGAGCTGCGTTATCAGGCCAATAAGGCGGGCGCTTTAACCGAAGCGGAACAAAAAAATGGACGCCGCATCATTGTCATGGGCGATCAAACTATTCCTTATGAAGTCCTGAAGAAAGTCATGATGCATTGTGTAACGGCGGAGTTTCGCAATATTTCATTAGCGGTTACCGAGCAAGAAAATAGCGCCAAAGTGGGAGGTGGTTAATATGACTTCTCATGTGTACCACACCGAGTTACCTTGGAGTTCTTCGCGCGATGAAGATGCGCGCTTTAACAAGATTCTAGGTGGTTTGGCCGTTATTTTTTTGGTGTTGAGCGTGGTGGTTACGGTGTTAAAAGTACCTGCTTTAACGCGTGCAGAAAAAGAGCAGCTACCGCCACAGTTGGCGCGTGTTATGTTGCAAAAGCAGGAGCTGCCACCACCTAAGGTCGTCGAGCCGCCCAAGGTGGAAGAGAAAAAGCCTGAAGAAAAAAAGCCCGAGAAGAAAATAGAAGCGGCTAAACCTGTCGAGAAAACTCAAACACCTCCATCAAAAAAAGAGGTTATTGATAAAGCGAAAGAGCAAGCTCAAGCGCAGATCTCAACCTTTAAAGATGACTTGATGGAAATGCGTGAAATGGCGCAAACCACAATGGTTGAAACCGCGTCTGCCACGATTAATGATGCTGCAGCCAAAGCCACACAAGTTGACCGCTCGATGATTAATAGCGGACAAACCAAAGGCAGCGGCGGTATTAATGTCGGTGCTTATGCAAGCCGTGATACTGGTGGTGTTGCGCTCTCAGGGCGAGAAACTACCAAAGTTAAAAGTGGTTTAGCAGAGGCTAGCAAAAAAGCGGCAGGCGCTACTGGAAGCGGTGGCGGCAATAGCGATGGTGCAGGTGGTGCTGCGCGCAGCGAAGAAGATATGCGTAAAGTGATGGAGCAACACAAGAGTTCGATTTTTTCTATTTACAATCGTGCACTGCGAGACAACGCGGCGCTACAAGGTAAAGTGAAATTCAAAATCGTGATTGATCCATCGGGGCAAGTGGTTGAGGTGAGCATTGAATTTAGCGAGTTGAAAGATCCAGCGCTGGAAGCGAAATTGGTTTCTAAACTGAAATCAATTAGCTTCCCTTCTGCTGCTGTTTTGAGAACAACGTTTTATCAAACCTTGGATTTCTTGCCGCAGTAATTGAGTAATGCACTCGTAAGTAAAAAAGGCGAACCGTGAGGTTCGCCTTTTTTGTTTAGAATGACCAGCCGATTGTTGCAGGCGTTGTTGCCGAAGTTGTAGCTTTGCTGCTTTTGTAGGTTGGCGCTGAGCTTGCGAAGCCTAACATTTTCGGAGTGAGTGTGTTCGTTAATTGGGTCAGGAGTTGTGGCCGAAGTTGGAGTAGTTGTAGATAGATAATTCGCCCCTTTCACTCCTTGTTAACGCTTGACAATGGTTTTTATACGGCTATATTTGGTACTTTCTACAGGTTTCGATAAGGAAACTTACTATGAGTACCGAAATTAGTATTAAGGAAGCCGCTTTGCAACTGGATATTAGCGAGCAGAGAGTTAGAACCTTGTGCCGTCAAGGCGACCTTAAGTCAAGAAAAGTTGGCAATACTTGGCTTATAGCTCCAGATAGCATCAACAGATACGGGCTTAAGACCGCTCACACCATTGCTGAGGATCACCCTGCCTATAATGTTTCCAGTATCAGTTCGCAGAAACCGATAGCCTTGAGTTTTTTTTCGGGCGCTATGGGTCTTGATCTTGGCATGGAAAAGGCTGGGTTTCATGTAAGGCTTGCATGTGAAGTTGATAAATATTGCAGACAGACCATCGCCTTAAACCGACCCAACACAGCCTTGCTTGGCGATATAAACGAATACAGTGCAAAAGATATATTAAGAGAAGCTGGACTTAATAAGAACGATGATATTGACTTGATTATCGGAGGGCCTCCATGCCAAGCATTTAGTACTGCTGGAAAACGCCAAGGATTTAATGATGATAGAGGAAATGTGTTTCTCAAATATCTTGATCTGGCCTTAGAGCTTCGCCCAAAGTTTTTGGTTATTGAAAATGTCAGGGGATTACTTTCTTGCCCTATGGAGCACAGGCCACATGAGCTTAGAGGGGAAGGATTTCCTGATTTGTCAGAAGATGAATTAAAAGGTGGCGCATTAAATTTTATTATTAAAAGATTAGAAAGCTCTGGCTACGGTTATTCTTTTAACCTATACAACTCAGCAAATTTTGGAACGCCACAAATAAGAGAGAGGGTAATAATAATTTGCTCTAGAGACGGCATAACGCCGCCATTTCTAGTTCCCACTCACTCAGAAAATGGCGAATATGGATTGCAAAAATGGAGATCACTTAAGTCATGTATTCAAAATATTGACGAACACCACAATCTAACTTTCCCTGAAAAGCGCCTTAAATATTATCGGATGCTTAAACCCGGTCAAAACTGGAAAAATTTGCCAGTGGAGCTTCAGAAGGAAGCAATGGGTCAGTCATTTTATGCGGGAGGTGGCAAGACTGGCTTTTTGAGAAGGCTGGCTTGGAACAAGCCAGCACCTACACTTGTTACACATCCCGCCATGCCAGCTACGGATCTTGCTCACCCCGAAGAAGATAGGCCGCTTTCGATTGAGGAATACAAAAGAATACAAGAGTTTCCAGATGATTTTGTACTTGCTGGCCCATTAATACAGCAGTACAAACAGGTAGGAAATGCCGTTCCTTTGAGCTTGGGATGTGCTGTAGGAAATTTAATAAAAGACCTTTTGTTTCGTAGAAATGTTGAGAGCATTTCAAACTTTCAATATTCGCGATACAAAAATACATCTCATGACGAATGGAAAACACAGTTCGCTCAAGAAGTCGTAAAACACAAGGCCGATTACAAACAACAAGAACTGAGTTTTGGCTAAAAACCAAAACTTAGTTCTTTTGCTGTTGCCATGGGTTATTTTCTTCTACGGCTAAACAGTTTGGATTGCTTTTGATTGTTGATGTCACGAAAGAAACAAAATCTTCCTCACTAAGGTGTGAGGTTCCGCATATGCGATTTAGTGACGTCCACATATACTCAATACGATCAGCCTTAATTCGGTACCACTTTTCAATCTCTGTTCCATCTCGAACTGCGCTGCTGGAGCTGTTTTCAGAATTACTTCTATTTTTAATTTGCAACAGGCTGCCATCTTCATTTACAAAATCCACGGATTTAACTGTTTCTCCCCAAGCGCAATGCCAGCCATGCGCTTGCAGGTTTATTGCAAGGTACTCCTCTAGCATAAGGCCAAGAATATTTTCTGCTGACATACCAAGCCTATGAGCGTATGTAACTTTATTCAATTCTTCACTTGTTAAATTAGTAAGCTTAGCCCCAATAATTTCCTCAATAATCGGGTCAGCTACAATACCGGGTGGATTTGAAACTCTTTTACTGGCACAACCTTCCTTTCCTGTCTGGTACTTTTGGAGCCATTTTTTAATGGCTGTGTGCTCATCATCATTTACTCCCCCAATATTTCCAGGTACACGGTTAGGATCATTTGTAATTACTTTAAAGACAAAGCATGCGCCAGCATCCCAATCAACATTCATTTCATTTGATAATTTATGCGCGATAGCTGTGGCCTTTGTTTGGCCAAGATTTTGAATTGCGTCTTTAAGTTTCAAAGCATTCTCCGGTTCATGATTCGGTAAAGAAAATTAGGGGCTGAGTAAAAAAATTAAACATATAGCAGCATTCAAGTTGAGCAAAAATTATTTAACAATAAATCAATAAGATGCCGAGCCTACCAGACGATTTAGCGCATGTCACTTAAACCGCATTACATGCTTTTTTACTTAGAATATCGCCAACGGCGGCTCTTGCATTGCCGCCAATTGCTCGCGCAATTCCAAAATATGTTGCGACCAATAATGCTCGGTATTGAACCACGGGAAATAGCGTGGAAAGGCAGGGTCAGTCCAGCGCCGTGCAAGCCACGCGCTGTAATGCATTATGCGCATGCTGCGCAGGGCTTCTATGAGTTGTAGTTCCGCCAAATCAACATCGCAAAATTCTTGGTAACCCTCCAGCATTTCGCTCAATTGTAAGCGCTGATTGTCGCGCTCGCCGGTGAGCAGCATCCACA
>SXGR01152309.1_pt1 | contig 26199 bp, 11 predicted proteins | sample 3174711 | NCBI WGS metagenome assembly SXGR01 (sample SAMN11356860, study PRJNA531348) | freshwater metagenome | isolation source: freshwater sample F1-60 | place: China: Fuxian Lake, Yuxi | collected 2017-12-25
CCGGTCAGGAAGAGCAAGCCGTCGTTCTTCGAGTTCACCTCAGGCAAGGTGAGCGTGGCCAGACCACCGAAGGTCTCGCCGCCCAAGTCTTCCCAGCGGAGGAGTGCCGCGGAGATTTGACGATCGATGACGAACGAACCTTCGCCCGCAGCAGCGCTGTGCGAGAAGGCTCGGCTCCAGCGGCCCTTGGCACCTCCGGAGGCGTCGGCGAAGTAGCCGGCCTTCCATCCCTGCGAGTAGGGGAACCAGGCCACCGAGTTGTCGAAGGCCGCGCGCTGGAAACCGCCGGCGCTGTTGGCCTGAGCGTTGGGGTGGGCGGCTGTGTCAGCCAACTTGGCCATACGCAGATAGAAGTCGCCGCCCCCGAAGGATCCGTCGTCCATGTTGAAATGGCGGGTGCTCGAGCCGTCCACCGCCATGAAGGCGTGGGCGTAGAACGGAGCCGCACCGTCATTCCATTGAAGCGATCCCACCTTGCGGGTGGAGGTCACCAGAACGCCGTGCTTCGGCGAGGGGAACCAGGATTGCGCCGAGGGCACACTGGCTTCCGGTGCCGCATAACGCTGGCGCGTGGGGTTCGAATAGGGCCCGAGGTTCTCTTGGGCTGCAGTTGCATCGCGGACGCCGATACCGAAGTCCAGGGCGCCGGTCGCGTAGCGGGCGATGCCGAAGGCCAGGGGGCCTTGCTCTCCGTTGATGTTCAACAGCAGGTCACGGGAAATGGTCCCGAAACCGGCCGTGTTCCAGACGATGGGGCCGCTCTGGGTCTTGTCGGCGGTGTAGCCAATGCCGTTGGTCGGGAGGCTGATGTGCCAGTTCACGGCCGTTACCGAGCGGTCCGGGTAGGTGCCGGGAGAATTGGTGCCGGCCGGTGCGCCTGACACCGTCGCCGCGGGGGGCAGAGGAGTGTTTCCAAAGCTCTTGAAGCTGGCTCTGACGCGATTGGTCGCATCCTCGTTGCTGCTGATGTGGGCCACTGCGCCCAGACCGACATGGACATTGGTCGGGAAGCTGTCCATCTGGTATTCGGCGACGACCTTCCATTGGATGCCGTCGGTGGAAACGAAGGTCCGGAACAAATTGCGCTCGCGGCGGGCTCGGAGCCAGAGGGGGAACAAGTTGCCGTCATTCGGGCGGTACGTGCCTTCGTAGGGGCCACCATCCACCTTAACGGAACCGCTCGGAGGATCATCAGTACCGCCGTCCTGGACGGGGCGGAAAATCGTCTCCACGTAATTGGCGCCCGCGATGGGACTGGCGTTCAGCTGAATGTTCGGGCTGCCCGGGGTGAGATTGGCTCGGATGTGCAAGGCCCCCTTGGCGCTCTTTTGAGTCGATGCGGCATCGTCGGCTTCGACCGACAGCACTTGGACGCGCACGTCGAAGTCACCGCTCCGCAGCTGGTGCAAGTAGGAGAAGGAGTCGGCATTGTCCCAAGTATCACCGCCTCCAGCCGTGAGGGTGAACGATCCGTCGGAGTTGGTGGCTACTTTCGAAGCCACCGTGTTGTTGATATCTACCAAGGTGAACATCTTGGCCGGCTCGGGAGGTGTGTTGGTGGTCGAAGCAGCGCCGGCGTAGAGGCCGAAGTCGTCGATGCCCCAGTACCAGCTGTCGGTGCCCGCTTGAATGAAGCGAAAGCGCACCTTGGATTGGTTGTCGGCGCTGCTCACACGGAAGAGCTCGTAGCGCTTGGACTCGACGCGGTTGTCATTGACGCGGCCTTGGATGAACGGGGCCAGGCTGGCGGTGATCGGAGCACCGATGAAGGCACCGTAAGTGCCGCCGATGACAGTTCCAGCGTCGTCGGTGTAGTTGGCCACGTCGCCATGTTCCTTGTTGAGGGTGGCCTCGGCGTCCAAGGATCCGTCCTCCGCTTTGACCAGGTCCGCTTCATCCATGAGGTACACCAGGGGCAGCCACTGGGCGCCGCCATTGATGGAATATTCCACGGCTCCGATACTGTCCTGGTTCTGTTCCCAGAGACTCTTGAAGGCCAACTGCACGTTGGTGCGACCCGAGAGGTTGTAATCGGGCGTCGTAATGTGCATCACCTGGCTGCGGCCAATCGAATATCCCGAGGTGCTGAAGAGGAAACGACCCTTGGCCAGCGGTTCATTCAGGATTTGTCCGTTCACCACGTTGGCCGGGTTGATCACGTTCACCCGTTGGTAGTTCGTCCCCCAGTCAGCGGGGTTTTCGGGATTGTTGTAGGTGACGAAGCTGCCGTTGAACCGCGAGGCATCCACGCTGGTCCAATCGGCATACGCCGCGGAGCCGAGGTTGCCGAAGTCGAGCTCGGGGTTGGCGATTTCGACGTAAGACTTGCGCGTCCAACCGGCGGGCACCTGTCCCTCGGGAATCGTATCGAAGTTCTCGAACACCAAAGGCGCGGGCAGTTCGATGTTCCGGTAGTTGGCCACCTGGAACGCATTGGTGAGGTTGAAGGTCTTGGCCGGGACACCGGTGTCCGAGAAGGACAGCACATAGACGTTCGATGAGGCGGGGGCTAGCAACAGTGCGTTGGTGAAGGTCACCGAGGCTTGCTGGGCGGTGCCAGTTACCGTGGCTGCCGCGGCTTTGCCGTTCAACGACAGGCGGATCGACGCGAGCGCGATGCCGTTGGTCAGTTCGGCCCGGTAAGGGGCGTTCGGCGCCACTCCGGTAGTGTCGGGGGCCGGGCTCGTGGACACCACGCTCGCCCCGCTGATGATCGAGACGGCCACGGTGATGGGCTCACTGGCGAGGATCGTGTATCCGTCGTTCTCCAGCAGGTAGGCGCGGTACTTGCCAACGGCGCTGAGGCCGTTTTGGAAGGCGATCAAACCGCTGGCCTTGCCTGCGTTGCCCGCCTGAGTTCCATCCACGTAGTTCCAAATGGTCGACCCGGTCGAGCCCGGCTTCACGCCTTCGGGATAGACGCCGATCCAGTCCTTCGGGTTGGCCGGACCGTTGGTGAACCCGACGTTGATGGTCTGCCCGGGGGCGTACTGGCTGTCGGAGGGTCGGACCGCTGGGGCCGTCGGCGCGATGACATTGAAGGAGACGTTGGTCACCACCGTGTAGCCGTCGTTGACCAGGAGGTAGGCGGTCCAGACGCCGCCGAGGCTCAGGCCTGAGCCGAAGGTCATGGAGCCCTCTCGGAGTCCGGCCCCGGGAGAGCGAGTGCCGTTGACGTAGTTCCAAATGGTCGAGCCGGTCGAGCCCGGCGTCACGCCTTCGGGATAGACGCCGATCCAGTCCTTGGAATTACCGGGACCTCCGTTGAAGGAGACCGAAATGGCCTGACCGGGGAAGTAGTTCTCGAGGCTGGTGACGACGGATTGCGCCGTGAGGGCTTGGCCGCCGAGCAGGCAGGCCAGGAGCGCGGCCTTCGGGAGTCGCCCAGGTTGCGGGCTTCGGGAGGATGGGGATGGTTTCATGGGTTCAATAGGTTCAAGTTAGGTTCAGAGTTCAGGGTTGGGTGGGGGTACAGGGAAGATGGGGCTGAGGTCGGGAGTTCGTGATCGCGGAACTTCACGGGGTGCAGACCACCGGCGTGATGCCGTCGGGCCCGGGTTGGGCCCATTCGGTGACGATCCGCAGGCCGGCCTCGGAGGCGATGGCAACCCATTCGGTGTCGTTGGTCCGGCGCACCCAGCGGTGAGCCTGGGCTTCCGAGCGCGGGATTGTGGGGGAGGGTCCTCCCTGCCGGGCCTGCTCCATCTGCCGCTGCAACTCGGGCGAGTAGCGCTCGAGGTAGGCCACACGCCACGACGACCGCTCCTCGGGCTTGCCGCTCACTGAGACGATCACCGCGCGGTAGCCGTCGGCATCGGGACCATCGACACCGGCGACCGGGGGGATGGCATCGATGGGGCCCTCGAAGAGCCGCCCGGCGCTTAAGTCGTAGAAGAATCCCCTGGGTCCGCCGGTGTCGGACGACCAGGTCCGGAACAGCAGTGCCAGGGCCGCGGCCGCTGCCACAGCGGCTCCGATGAGCCGGAGATTTTTCGGAGAGGCCATGGGTAAGTCAGTGGGGATCGGCCTTGGCCGACCACCAGCACTCGTTGGTGTTGCAGGGAATGCGGCCTGGATCGAGCGAGCGCGCGCTTCCGTCGGCGAAGGCGTAGTTGGAACGGCGCTGATGCCGCACCGCCCCTTTGTCTCCCTGGGCCAGCCGGTTGAAGCCCGGTTGGTTGGCGTCGCCCAGTTCTTTCCAGATCCACCAACGGTCTGAGGGCCATACCCCGAACACGTCGCTGTGGCCGTCTCCGAAGAGGATTAACTGCGAGGCCGCCTCCACCATTCCCCACCGGCACAGGTTGTTCTCATACCCGGCCGGCCGTCCGAAGGGCGGTTGGGCCCCTCCCAAGAGCCAGTGCACGTTGACGGCCGCCAGGCCGCTGGGGATCTCGATCTCGCCGGGCGTCAATTGGCCGATCACCCAGGGACTGGGCCGCGAATTCGGCCGGGATTTGGCGCTGGCGTAGACATCGTTCTTTTCGGCTGGGCAGTCGTAGACCCTCGGGTTCTGGCCGACGTTGGGGTAGAGGTAGGCGCGCCAGCTAGATTCGCCGTTGGGGATGCGCGCCTGAATAGGCGGGAAACCGTCGGAGTTGTCGTTGGTGTACAGGTGAAGAGCCACCCCCAGCTGGCGCAGGTGGTTCAGGCAGGCGATGCCTTGGGCCTTGGACTTCGCTCCCGACAGGGCCGGGAGCAGCATGGAGGCCAGCACTGCGATGATGGCGATCACCACCAGCAACTCGATCAGCGTGAATCCGACGATCCGGGCTCGTTTTCTAGTCGATTTGAGAGATTTTGAAGAACACCGCACCTCCTTAACCTATTCGGCGGTCGTCCGCAGTTCATCCAACAGTCTGGTGATGAATGGGTGACGCGGACGTTGCGACCGAGAAGGGGATGCCCGAGCGCTAAAAAGGCCGGGAAGCGTTCATCACTGTGGATCACGCTTCCCGGCCTGAAAGGCCTGTCAGGCTTTTAGCCCCGTGGAGGGCCGCCTACGAGCAACCGAGGCTCTCGCCACAGTTAAGGCACTTGTAGCAGGCGCCGTTGCGCACGGCGATGTGCCCGCACTTCGGACACGGCGGTGCGTCCTTCTGGTTCTGGATGGTCGCCGTCAGGGACGCGGCGATCATGTGGCCGGCCGCCGCTGCCGAGGGAATTCCCTCACTAGTGGTCGTGGTGGCGCTGACCTTGAGCATCAGCGACCCCTCGGCCTCGTCGGCTAAGGCCAAATCACTGACCGGGCGGTTTATCTTTTTTTTTAGCTCCGCTGCCACGGTGGGCATGGGCAGTTCGGCTTGGCCGGCATTGGGCGAATTGGCCTCGCGATAACCGGGAATGAACTGGCAGGCCATCCAGCGGAACACGTAATCGATGATGGAGCTGGCCTGACGGATGTCCGGGTTGCGGGTGAAGCCACTGGGTTCGAAGCGCTGGTGGGCGAACTTCTTGACCAAGGCTTCCAGCGGCACGCCGTACTGGAGCGACATGCTAGTCAGGGCGCCGACCGAATCCATGAGACCACCGATGGTCGAACCTTCTTTGGCCATGGTGACGAACAACTCGCCGGGTTGAGCGTTGTCGAAGAGACCCACCGTCAGGTAGCCCTCGTGGCCGGCCACGTCGAACTTGTGGTTCACGGCCATGCGGGTGTCGGGCAGACGGCGACGAATCGGGTGCCGGGCACTTTCGCGCAGCGAGCCGAGCTCGGTCTCCAGCTCGGCGATGCGGGCTTCGAGGGTTTTAGCCTGCTCAGAGGCGTTTTCGCGACCGGCGGCGTCGGATTTATCGCCACCTTCGCTGGTGCGCTTGGTGTTGAGCGGCTGCGAGCGCTTGGAGCCGTCGCGATAAATGGCCACGCACTTCAGGCCCATTTTCCAGGCATCCACGTAGGCACTCCGGATTTCGGACGTGGTGGCGTCATTGGGCATGTTCACCGTCTTGGAGATGGCTCCGGAGACAAACGGTTGGGCCGCACCCATCATGCTCAAGTGCGCCTTGTAGTGGATGCTTCGCTGGCCCTTGAAGGGCTTGAAGGCACAGTCGAAGACCGACAAGTGATCGGCCTTGAGGCCCGAGGCGATCACAGCCCCGTCGTCACTAATCACGTCCTCGATGGTGTCTTGGATCTCGATGTGCTTCTCGATGGCGGAGATGGCGCTCGGCGAATAACCGAGGCGCTGGAGGGCCTCCGGCACGGTGCGGTTGACGATCTTGAGCATGCCACCGCCGGCCAGAAGCTTGTACTTCACGAGGGCGATGTCGGGTTCCACGCCGGTGGTGTCGCAATCCATGAGGAAGGCGATGGTACCGGTGGGCGCGAGCACGGTGACTTGCGCATTGCGGTAGCCCACGTCACGGCCCCGGGCGATGGCGCGGTCCCAGGTGCGTCGGGCCTCGTCCTTCAGGTAGGCGAATTCGCGGCTGGCTTGGATGCCTTCCACGGCGTCGCGGTGCTGTTGAACCACCCCGAGGGTGCTGGCCACGTTGTCTTGGGCCTTCGGCTTGGCGACGCCTCCGCAAGAGGAGTCATGGTAGCCCGGAAAGGCGCCTTGGATGGCCGACATGTCGGCGCTCTGTTCGTAGGCATGTCCGGTCATGATGGCCGTGAGGGCGCCAGCCAGTGCCCGACCCTCGTCGGAGTCGTAGGCCAGGCCGTAGCTCATGATGAGGGAACCGAGGTTCGCATAGCCCAAGCCCAGTGTGCGGAACACGTGGGAGTTCTCGGCGATCATCTGGGTCGGATAGCTGGCGTTGTCCACCAGGATCTCCTGAGCCGTGATGTAAATGCGGACCGCGGCCTTGAAGCGTTCGATGTCGAACTGCCCGTCGGTCTTCTTGAACTTCATCAAGTTCAGGGAAGCGAGGTTGCACGCCGTGTTGTTGAGGAACACGTACTCGGAGCAGGGGTTGGTCGAGTGAATCGGCTCGGTGCCCTTGCAAGTATGCCACTTCTGGATCGCGCCGTCGTATTGCAGACCCGGGTCGCCGCAAACCCAGGTGCCTTCGGCGATCTGGTCGAGCAACCGGGAGGCGTCTTTCTTCTCGAGGGGCTTGCCGGTCACGGTGGAGAGGGTCCACCACTCCTTGCCGTCGATCGCCGCCTGCATGAACGAGTCGGAAACACGCACCGAGAGGTTCTCGTTCTGGTACATCACCGAACCGTAGGCCTCGCCGTTGAACGAGCCATCATAGCCCTGCTCGATGAGCGCCCAGGCCTTCTTTTCTTCTTTGGCCTTGGCCGTGATAAACTCTTCCACGTCACCGTGCGTGTCGCGGATGGTGTTCATCTTGGCGGCACGACGGGTCTTGCCGCCGGACTTCACCACGTTGGCTACCTGGTCATAAACCTTGAGGAAGCTCATTGGACCGGACGGACGTCCGCCGCCGGAGAGCTTCTCGCGGCTGGAGCGAATCGGGGTCAGGTCGGTGCCGGTGCCAGAGCCGTATTTGAAGAGCATGGCCTCTGAGTAGGCCAGTTCCATGATGCTCTCCATGTTGTCTTGGACCGACTGGATAAAGCACGCGCTAGCCTGCGGGTACTCGTACTGGGTGGGGGCGCGGCGGGCCACCTTGGCCTTGCGGTCCCAGAACCAGTTGCCCCGATCGCTGTCCTTACCGACCTCGTACTGGTGATAAAGCCCTACGTTGAACCAGACGGGCGAATTGAAGGCCCCGTATTGGTTGACGCACAGCCAGGTCAACTCGTCGTAGAACACCTCGCCGTCTTCTTTGCTGAAGTAGCCGTCGGCCACACCCCAGTCCGCGATGGTCCGGGTCACCCGATGGATGAGCTGCTTGACCGAAGTTTCCCGCTCCGCCTTGGCCGGATCTCCGTAGAAATACTTGGAGCACACCACCTTGGTGGCCAAAACGGACCAATTCTTCGGAACCTCAACCCCTTCCTGTTTGAATATTGTCTTACCTGAATCATCGGTGATCTCTGCGGTGCGGCGGTCCCATTCGATCTGGTCGAATGGCTTAACCTTTGCGTCGCTGAAGAGCCTCTGAATAGGCAACTTGCGGGAGGAGGACGCGGAAGCCTTAGACGCGGACGCCTTAGACGACGAGCCTCGGTGTTTGGCCTTGATGGTGGCCTTGTTCTTTGCCAACCGGCGGGAGGAAGCCGGGGCCGATGAAACGACGGAATCGCGGGCGTCGAGCATAGGCAGGATAGGGGATTCTAGGATTGAATATTGGGTTGAATGTCTTGGACGGATCAGGCCACTCCCCATCGGGGTAATCTGATTCGCTAAAAAACGTCTGATATCAGTAAAAAAGTCGGAATTTAATCGGTTTTTTTACTTTCTTCAGTTGTTCCCGGCCCAACAGGTTGGGGCGGAGGAAGAATTTACCCCCATATCTTGTGGTTACAAGCCGCTTCTCTACAAAAAACTACGTTCTCGTTAAACCCAAAGAAACTCGCGTTTGTTACGATTGTAAACGTGCGGAAGTCGGCCCTCGTAAAGTCGTTTTTCAACGATCAAATCGGGGGAGGTGAAATCTTGCTGCGGTGCGCTCTCGGCGACGCCCCTTCCAGTCGCCTCAATAAAAGGCATAAAATACAGTTGTCTGAGGCCCGAAATTTGTGGCGCAGCCCGGTTGGGTCGAAGGGAGGCGTGGGTTCAAAGGCCTTGTTTCCCCGCTTTGCCGCCGGCTTCCGACACAGTAGCTTTGCAGTCGACCGATATGATCCGCTCGTTCGCCTTCACCACCGCCGGACGGCTCCATTCACGGGACATCGATTTGTTCCTGATGCCGACCCTCTTGGCGGACACCAATCTCTTCCTTTGGGTGGATCTGGAGGACGCGTCCCCAGAAGATACCCGCAAGTTGCTGGAGGGTGTGTTTCATTTCCATCCACTCTCGGTGGAGGACTGCATCAACGTGAGCCCTTCGCCGAAGGTTGAGACCTACGAACCCAAGGAGGACGACCGCTTCAATCCCTACTTGTTCATGGTCATCCACGCCGTGGACTACAGCCGCAAGGACGGGGCCTTCGCGACCAGTGAGTTGAACTTCTTCCTCGGGAAGAACTTCCTGGTCACCTACCACACGGTGCCGCTGCGAAGCATTGCCGTCATCGAGGAGCGCTGCTTGCGCAGTCCGGTTCACGTGGCGCGTGCCCCTGATCGTGTGGCCCATGCGCTGCTCGATTCGCTGGTCGACAACTACAAACCGGCTCTGGAGGAGCTCAGTATGGAAATCGCCGACCTCGAGACCGAGGTGCTCGAACACCCCGATCCGGCCACGTTGCAGCAAATCCTCAAAGTGAAGAAGGAAGTGCTGCACCTGATCCAGATTATCGGCCCGCAGCGCGAGGTGCTGCAGCGCTTCGCTCGGGGTGAGTTTAAGCTGATTCGAGCCCATTTGGTGCCTTACTACCGCGACGTGTACGACGGGCTCTTCCATATTGGCGAACTGGCCCACGGGTACATGGATTCCCTCTCGGGCATCCTCCAGATTTACCTCAACATGTCGGCCAACCGGACCAGCGAGATCGTGAAGGTGCTCACCATGATCACCATTATTACGACGCCGATGACCCTCATCGCCTCCTGGTACGGCATGAACTTCAAGGGCATGCCCGAGATCGATCAACCCCATGGCTACGTTTTCGCCATCGTGCTGACGCTCATCACCACCGGGTTGACCTTCATTTATTTCCGGCAAAAGCGATGGCTCTGAATAGGCGCAACCGGGTCAAATCCGGCTTCCTCGACAAGGCTCTGGGGCATCTCGGACGCTTCGATCCGAGCGGTCTTCAGAGTGTCGTACAACGGTTGGCCAAGGAGAGGGAGTTCCTCGAGAGTCTCTTCAACACCATCGACTCTGGAATCATCGTCACCGACGACCAGGGGCGCATGGTGTACTTCAACCTTATGGCCACCCGCATGCTGGGCATCCCACCGGAGACCGCCGAAGAAGAACCGGTCACGCGTTACCTGCCTGATTTGGACTGGGCCCACATCTCTGCCCTCGACCGAGCCGGTGGCCACGGAATGTTTCGGACCGAGTTCGAGGTGGAATACCCCCGGCACCGGTTGATTCGCCTGAACGTCCGACCCCTCGACGGTGCGGCGCCGGGGAGTTCTGGACTCGTCCTCGTGCTCAATGATGCCACCGAAGCTCGGCAAGCCACTTCTGAGGCGGTTGAGGCCGAACGGGTCCATGCGCTGACCCTCTTGGCCGGCAGCCTGGCCCACGAGATCGGCAATCCCCTCAATGCGCTGCACATTCATCTTCAACTCATGGCCCGCGAAGTGCGCAAGCTTCAGCGCATCGACGGCGTGCCGGATTTGAAGGAGGCGGTCGATCGGCTCGGGGGTTTCCTGGGTGTGGCCACCGGCGAGATCGATCGGCTCGACTACATCATCACCGAGTTCCTCCAGGCGCTTCGTCCCTCGGTGCCCAAGCTTCAGGCCGGCTCCCTCAACGACACGGGGCAGGAGACCCTGGCCCTGCTTCGGCCCGAGCTCGAAGATCGAGGGCTGAAGGTGGTCAGCGAACTGGCCTCTAGCCTACCACCGGTCCTCTTCGACCCGGCCCAGCTCAAGCAGGTGCTCGTCAACCTCATCAAGAACGCCATGCAGGCCACGCCGCCGCAGGGAACCCTCACCGTGCGCAGTGGTTCTACGCAGGAGGCAGTGTGGATGGCGGTCAGCGACACAGGTCCAGGCATCCCACCTGAGCAGTTGAACCGTATTTTCGAGCCATTTTATACCACCAAGAATAAGGGGACGGGCCTGGGCTTGCTCATCGTCCAGCGCATCATCCGTGACCATGGCGGCCGGATCGAACTGGAAAGCACCGTGGGCAAGGGCACCACCTTCAAGCTCTGGCTGCCTCTGCGGGATCGCCGCCCGCGCATGATTGCTTCGAGCACGTCGGAGGCCTGAACCGACCCGATTTCAGTGCTTACAGGGCGAGGGCGCTATAGGGCGAGGGCGTTTTCCACGAAAAAGCCGGCAAGCCCGGGTGAGGGCGTTGCCGGCTTCGATTTCGACACTGTTGTTCAGTGGAACGCGATGATCGAATCCCCCAGTTTGTGGATGGTTCCGATAATCTCCGAGCGCATTTCCGCGCCGTCGGCCGCATTGAGCGTGAACTTCACGCTGAACTGATCGGCCTTGGTGAGACCGTCGATAGCCAGGAAGACACTCTTGCCGTCCACCGACAAGGTCGCTGACTTCACTTCTAGCTTGTCGTGCCCGTCCTTGCCGGGGCTCTTGATCGACAGTTCCGGGGAGCCGTAGCCGCCGCTGTAGCGGTAGTTCCAGAGTTCCACGGAATAGTTGGCCGCATCCTGGGCCACTTCGGTTTTGAGTGGGGTGCTGAAGGTGATCTTCAGCCCGTTCTTGGCTGCGTGGGCCTTGAGGGCCGTGTGGACCGGGTGGCCCGTGTAGCGGACGCGGAAGAACCCACCATCGCGGGTGGCCGCATTCTGCCAGCCCTTGAGGCCGGACAGATAGAGTTGGCCGTCCTTGGGGCTGAAGCGCCCGCGCATGATGCCGCTCTGGAACTTGAGCCCAAAGGGCACCAGCGAGGCCTGGGTGGTACCGCCAACGGTGTCCATGCCCACGCCGTACAGCAGGCACTTGCCGTAGCTCATGAACAGCGGCGAACCCTTCCAGGGCCCCCACTTGTCGCTGGTGACATACACCTGACCACCGCTCGAGTTGTCCCAGCGCATGGGCAACCAGGCGATGGGCTCGTCATAACCGGTGGGAACGGGCATGGCGCTGTCCCAGCCCTTGAGCTTGTTGGCCTTACGGGCCTCAGGATCGCTCGGATTGACGCGGATCTCGCGGCCATCCGGGTACTTGAGCGTGAGTTCGCGCTGGGCGGCCGGAACCATGCCCATGAAGGAACCGGGGCGAACCAAGTTCAGCTTCGAGGAGGGCATCCAGTGACCCTGGTTGTCGCCGACCAGCACCGTGTCGTCGGGTCCGACGGTCATGCCGTTCGGGGCCCGCAAGCCGGTGGCGAAGACCTCCATGTGCTTGCCATCGGGCGACACCTTGAGAATGGTGCCTTGATGGGGTGAAGTCACACTGGGTTCCCACGGCGCGCCCTTGGCGTAGTAGAAGTTGCCCTTCGAGTCGGTGTGCAAATCGAGGACGAACTCGTGGTAGTTGGGCGTGACGACCGTGTCGTTGTTGAAGTTCTCGTACAAGTCGGCCTCGCCGTCCCGGTTCAAGTCCTTGAGCCGGGTGATTTGGTCACGGCCGGCCACATAAATCTCACCCTTCACGACCTTGAGTCCGAGCGGTTGAAACAGACCCGAGGCGAAGCGTTTCCAGGTGAGCTTCTCGAGTTTCTCATCGATGCCCGAGACGATCCACACGTCGCCGTGGAAGGTGCAAACTGCGGCCCGTCCGTCGGGCAAGAAGTCGAAGCCCCCGAGGAAGGTGCTCACCCGGTAGGGATTCGGGAACGGCTCGGTGAGGGTGTCCACCACGTAGCTACCATCGCCGCCGCCCGTGTTGAGCTTGCCTTGCGTCGACACGGTCTCGGTCCAGTGGACCGGCCCGCCTTGGGTCAGCTTGCGGAGGTCAGCGGCCTTGCCGGCCAGCGGGGGCAGGGCATCTCCGGAGGCGATGGCGATGCGGAAGGCCGATCCGGCACGAGCCTTGGCCAGCGTGAAGACCACCTGTCCGTCACGCACCTGCAAGGCACCCTGGACATCGGAGTCGACCGAGATGGCCAGCGACGTGCCTTTGGCGGCATCGCGCAGCACTAGGTGGTTGTTGCCGGTGTTGCTTGCGACCGCACCAGCCGGAGCCGAAGCGATGACGATCTGACCGCCGCGGAGCGATCCGAGCGGCTGGATCGTGCGCACGATGACCGCCTTGTCGGTGGTGCCCTCGAGCGAGGGGCTTTCCAGCACCTCGACGCCGCCCACGGTGTATTTCAGCACCACTTGGTTGCCATGCAAGTAGAGCCCCTCGTAGTGGGCCCAGTCCTTGGGCAGAGGTCCTTGGTGGTCTTTGCGCGCATCGGTGATGCTGCCGTGGGAGTCCGACCAACCCGGTCCCATCGCGGTGTCGAACACGATATTCGTGCCCTTCACCGAGGGGGGCGGCGGCCACTCGATCTTGGTCAGGGTATTGCCGAACTCGAGGAATTCGCCGGTCCAGGCAACGGACAAGCGCAGCGTGTCGAGGTCATAGACCACGTGGCTGCGTTGATCGGTGCCGAGGTTAATGGCCAGGCCTTTCATGGCCGCGGCGACGCCTTTGCCGCGCAGGACGGTGCCGGACCAGAACGGCCCGCGAATGGGCCCGGTGGCCGGGGCCTGCGCCACGAGGCTCGAGGGCACGAGCGGCAACGCCGCCGCCGCCACAAGGCTCCAAAATGCAGATGACTTCATGGATAAGAAATAATTGAGAACTCCCGAAAATATCCGTCACCCTTCCCCACAACGCAAGGGCTACTAGGTAGGGACCGATCTCCGAGCGGTCCGTGTGTGCCGACCCTGCTCCGAGGTAGGGACCGATCTCCGAGCGGTCCGTCCCCACCGACGCGGCGCTTTCGGAGAAATCTCCCTGAGACAGCGAGGTTCCCTACTCCCTCAATCGTGTCTCCAATGTTCCGGCGTCGGTGGTTCCATTACCGTCGTTCCGAACCTCCCTCGGCTATCCGTTGGACAGGAGGGCCAGTTCGGCCGACAACTGGGGGGTGGAATTGCGCGAGTTTGCCGAGCGAATCCTCTGCGCGACGACGCTGGAGGAGAAGCTCATCGACCCGCCCGGAGAAAGGCTCACCGACGAGCGTCCCGGGCCCGCGTGGGATTTTTCCGCCGAACCGGGCCGACCGGCCGAACTGCGCTTCAAGTCGTCGGGCTCCGACAAGGCGGGCACCGCGGGCAAGGCCGAGTTTCCGGGCCTGCACGGACTGGATAATGAGACGGGGCGCGGCAAGGTCCTGCACTTCTTCGCCAACCACGAACTCCTGGCCACCGAATTGATGGCTTTGGCGCTCCTGCGTTTCCCCGACGCGCCTCCGGCCTTTCGTCGGGGTGTCTTGCACACCTTGCGCGAGGAGCAGGAACACGTACGCCTGTACCTCGACCGCATGAAGGCCTGCGGCATCCGGTTCGGCGAACTGCCGGTCAGCGGCTATTTTTGGCGTTCGGTGGCCCCGATGCGTCAGCCGATGGATTTCGTCACCGGCCTGAGCCTCACCTTCGAGCAGGCCAATCTCGATTTTGCCCGTGTCTTTTCCCGGGGCTTCGCCGAGGCGGGCGACCTCGAGACGGCCGCCTTGCTGCAGCGCATCTTGCACGACGAGATCGGGCACGTGGCCCACGGATTGAAGTGGTTCCGCCAGTGGAAGGATCCGAGCTCCAGCGATTGGGACGCGTTCTGCGGTGCCCTGCGCTTTCCGCTCTCTCCGCAACGGGCCAAAGGCGTGGAGTTCAACCTAGAAGCCCGCCGCGCGGCGGGTCTTGAGCCCGAGTTCATCGCCCAGTTGGAACTCTTCGCCCGCTCCAAGGGGCGCACGCCGCAGGTCTTCCTCTTTAACCCGCTGGCCGAGGGATACATCGCCCGCGGCCTCGGATTCACTCCCGCCGCCCCGGCTCGTCAATTGGCCCGTGATCTGGCCCACCTGCCGCAGTTTCTGGCCCGCCGCGACGACGTGGTGGTGGTGCCCGAGGCTCCGGCCCCGGACTTTCTGGCGACCCTGAAATCAGCCGGCTTCGAACTGCCCGAGTTCTTGGTGGCCCCGGAGGGCGTTCGACTGGGCAACGGGCACGGGAACGGGTTTGTCGATGGGCTCGGCCATGGGCTTGGCGAACGCAAACTCGGCGGTTTGCGCCCCTGGGCCTGGGCCCCGGATAGCTTGGAACGCTTAGGCCCGCTGTTCCTGCAAGTGTCCGGCGATGACCGGGGCCCGGACGACTGCTTCAACTCCCGCATCGCCGAGCTGTATTCCAAGGGTTGGAGTGCGCGGTTTTTGAGGGAAATCCATTCGGAACTCGCGGCGGTGTTTCCGGCCCTGTGCCCGATCGAAACGATTGGACTGTCGGTCACAGACTTGACCGCGGCGCTGGAGGCCATCCGCGATTTCCGGGCCCGTGGATTTCACCGGTTGGTGGTCAAGCAAGCCCTCGGATTGGCCGGGGCCAATGCCATCCGGCTCTGGGAACCCGAACTCCTAGAGACCCAGCGCCGCTGGATGGCCGACGCCCTCGAGGCGGGTCAGACCTTAGTGGTGGAACCGTGGCTCGAACGCCTGGCCGATTTTTCGGTGCAATTCGAACGGACGGACGGAGGCTTGAAACGCATCGGCTTCACCGATCTCTTCAACGACCACCGCGGACAGTTCTTGGCCAATGGGGCGAGCCCAGGCTTCGAACGCCGCCCCCCGGCGCGGGTGGTGCGGGCCTTCAACTCCTGGCCGGATGCACCTGGACTCCTGCGGCGGGTGTACGACGTCATCGCCTCGGCGCTCGAAACGCGGTTGGCCGTAATTGGTTTCTGTGGGCCCGTCGGCATCGATGCCCTGGTGTGCCAAACACCCGAAGGCCCCCGGCTCAAGCCCGTGGTGGAGATCAATCCGCGCTACACCATGGGCCGCCTGACCCTCGAGCTCATGCGGGTCGTGGCTCCCGGCAGCCATGGCCTGTTCCGACTCGTCAATCGCTCCCAGCTCAAGGCCAGTGGATTCGCCACCTTTGCCGAATACGCCCAAGACGCGGTGCGCCGGCACCCGCTTCACCGGGCTGGTTCGCCACAGCCGCGCCTCCGCGAGGGCGCAGTCTGCCTTAATGATCCCTCCCGGGTTCAAGTTTGCCTGGCCCTGTGGGTTGTGGGCCGAAACGAAATAATCTTGTCAACAACCTGAAACCCATCGGCCGCAAACCGGGTTAAATCATTCAATCCCGTGACAGACGGATGACCCTGTTACGGAATGCAATCTGGATTTTTTAACGCTGTGACCTGATGGCGTTCTGTTCGTCACTTCAGCGTGAATAGTCTGAAGTAGTGCCCCGAACTTTATGGAATTCAGGTCGTTGTCTGCCTCTCCAGAAGCAATCTGGTGGATTCACTCTCATTGAGTTGCTGGTGGTCATTGCGATCATCGCGATCCTAGCTGGTTTGCTCCTGCCAGCCCTTGCGACTGCCAAGCAGAAGGGAAATCAGGCCGTCTGTTTGAGCAATCTGCATCAAGTCTCCTTGGGCACGACGATGTATGCCCAGGACAATGCAGACTCGATGCATTACTACATCGATCCGGATGGAAAACCGCAGGTCCCCAACCATGGACAGTGGACGCTGACTCCGAGTCACAACGCGCTGCTTGATCTTCAAAATCCCAACCAGCGGGTTATCTCTTATTGGGGCGTCGCCTATGTCAGTTACTTTGGTGGGGCACGCCGCGCCTTCCGCTGTCCCAGCGCCAAGATTGTCGACGAGTGGCGGGAAACCGGTTTGGCCTATCCGAGCGAGTTTTGGCGCAATTCGACCTACGGCATTAATCGCTACGTGGCCCTGAACCCCGGGACGGTCTACACGGCCGATCCGACGCTTCCTCGAAAAATTAGCGAAATCCCAAGCCCCCAGACGACCGTGTTTGCTCAGGACTCGGCCGAGCAGCGGATGGAGGGACATGACGACAGTCTTGGGATCTTTCCGGGTTATAAGGAGGGCCTAATCCAATGGAAAGTTCGCTTGGTCAGTCTCTATCCCGGAGTCCGGATGGAGTTCGAGTGGTTCCGCCACAATCGCCAGTGCTCCACCCTTTGGCTACCCGGCAACGTGTCCACCATCCGCTACAGCAAGGGGGTGGATTATCGCTGGTACACCGGCGAACTCCCGCAGGAAAGCCCTCGATGATTTGTTCTCCGTATTCCAACTCAACCTCCACTCCATGAACCATAAAACCAACCCCATCGCATTGGCGGTCTTGCTGTCGGTTCCTGTCCTGCAGGCAGGCATCACCGACCAATTGGTGACTCACCTCACCTTTGATTCCAACCTGCTGGATATCTCCGGCAAAAGCCATCACGGCACCGCCGTGGGTAACATTCAGTACGGCCCCGGACAGGTCGGAACGGGCGCTGTTCAACTCTCCTTCAAGAAGGACGGCACCAGTTTTAACTATGTCACAATGGGTGCTCCGGCCGATCTCAACTTCGGCACCTCAACGGATTTTTCACTGAGCTTCTGGACCAAGTTCAAACAGTTCGTCTTTGACCCGCCGTTCATCGGCAACAAGGACTGGCTCAGCGGTCAGTATCAGGGGTGGATGGTGGCCACGGGAACCGATGGCCGTCTTCAATGGAACTACGGTGGTTCACCGGGTCAGCGCAAAGACTACGATGGTCCGGGAAGCACCCTGAACGATGGTCGTTGGCACCACGTGGTGGTCACCTTTTTACGCGCGGGCGAAGTGATGACCTATTTGGATGGGGCGCTGGTTGATGAGCGCGATGTCTCCGCAAGCCTCAACACTGTGGACACCGTGGTCGGACAGGCCGTCAATCTCGGACAAGATGGCACCGGTCGGTACACCGATGGCAACAGCGTCGAGATCAGCGATCTAATGATGGATGATCTGGGGATCTGGCGACGGGTGTTAACGGCCGAAGAGTCCAAGGCCATCTAAGAGGCCGGGTTGGCAGGCAAGGCGCTTGAGACGGTTGTCTCGACTCCGACGGCTCCCGTCTTGGTTCGCCAGCCATCGGCCGCCACGGTCGTGGCCGGTGAGAGCCTTATTTTGCGTGTCCTCCCCCGCGGAACCTCACCCTTCACGTTCCAGTGGCGTCGTGGTTCGGTGAATCTTCCCTCAGCGACCAATGCGCTGCTCAATTTGAGCAACGTTCAGGCCTCGGACGCAGGCCAGTACACCTGCATCGTCGGCAATAGCGTCGCGAGTGTGGCGACGGACTCGGCTGAGATCACCGTCGATGCGCAGCAGGCACCGACCATCGCCGAGCAACCGTTGAACATCGCCGTGGGCCCCAATGGCCGCGCCCAGTTTCAGGTGCGTGCGGCCGGCGTGAACCCCATCGCTTACCAATGGTTCCGCAACGGATCCCTCATTGCCGGGGCCACACAACCGGCCTTGGTGCTGGCCCGAGTTCAATCGGGTGATGCCGGGCGCTACACCGTGCAAATCCGTGCCGCCAACGGGCAGACTACTCTGAGCCAGGAGGCGACACTGACGATTGTGGACGACATTCGCCAGGGCTTGGTCACCCACCTGACCTTCGACACCGATTTCAGCGATGCGTCGGGTCGCAACAACCATGGAACCCCGGTCGGATTGCCGACCTTGGTTGAGGGCCGTGTGGGCAAGGGCGCCTTGCGGTTTTCCCAGAAAGCCGACGGTTCGGAGTTTAACTACGTGACGCTCGGAACTGCGGCCGATTTGGAATTCAGCGTGGATGCCGATTTCTCGTTCTGCATGTGGGTGAAGTTCAGCAATTGGCAGCGCGACCCGGTGTTTATCGCCAACAAGAATTGGAACAGTGGCGGCAATGTCGGCTATGCGTTGGCCACCGGTGCCGATGGGCGTTTCCAATGGAACTATGCCGAGCAGGTGGGTGAGCGCCGCGACTACGACAGTGGTCCCGGATTGGTGGGTGACGGCAGTTGGCATCATGTCGCAGTGACCTTCCAACGTGGCGGGCAAGCGGTGACCTTTGTGGATGGCAAAGAAATCAATCGCCAACCGTTGCCGACGACCGGAACGACCGTCAGCCCGGGCCTGCCGACCAACATCGGTCAGGATGGCCGCGGCAACTACACCGACAACAGCACGGTGAGCATGGTGGATGGCACCATTGACGATGTGGCCATCTGGCGTCGTTCGATCACTTCCGACGAAATCCTCGGCATTTACCGCAAGGGACAGTTTGGTGCCAACGTCCAGGAAAAGGCCCTCAGTGAGTCACTCGTCGCGTGGCTGCCCCTAGACTACGACACCTCCGATCGTTCCGGCCGTGGCAATCATGGTGTCCGCACGGGCAATCCTCGGTTTGTCGAGGGTCGTTCGGGTGGTGCGATCGCGTTGACCTCGATCACCAACGGTTCCTCGTTCAATTACGTCTCGCTGGGTGCCCCTGCCGATCTTCAGTTCGGCAAGGACATCAGCTTCTCGGTCTCACTTTGGACTTCGTTCACCAACTGGACCGGTGACCCGGCCTTCATTGGTAACAAGGACTGGCGCAGTGGCGGCAATCAGGGCTGGGTGATCGCCACGGCGGGCAACGGTCGTCTTCAGTGGAACCTAGGCGACGGCGACGCCGGTGGCCGCAGCCGCCGCGACTATGATGGACCCGGCGGCACCCTCAACAACGGTGCCTGGCATCACATCGCCACCGTCTTTGATCGTCTTCAAGGTGTCGCCATCACCTATCTCGATGGCGCCGCGGTGAGCACCAACTCGATCTCTGGCGACCTCGATTCCATCGACACCGCCGCGGGTCTGGCCGTCAACATTGGTCAGGATGGTTTGGGGGCCTACACCGACAATGGTGCGGTGGGTCTTCGGGATGGCCGAATCGACGATGTCGCTGTCTGGCGACGATCGCTCGGGGCTGCCGAGGTTCAGACCATCTTCCAACGGGGCCAACAGGGGTTGAACCTCTTCGGGATGGCTGCTCGCACCAATTCGTTGCCCAATGGTGTGGCATCCGGAGACGTGACGTCCGATTCAGTGGTTTTGTGGACCCGTTCACTCGTGCCGGGTGTCCTTCGTTTCGGAGTCTCGACCAACAGTTCTTTGGATCCGTTGGTTTTTTCGAGTGCTGTCACCAATTTGCAGCCGGAGGTTCCGGTCAAGGTGTCCGTCACGGGACTCAATTCGGGTGTCCGCTACTTCTATCGGGTTTTGGATGGGCTTGAGAACAGTGCCTTTGGAACCTTCAAAACTGCGCCTGCTTCCCAGGCCTCGGTTGGGCTTCGGTTCGGAGTGAGTGGCGATTCGCGCGGTGAATTGGCGCCGTATCCGTCGATTGGTAACGTAGCCAGCCGCCGCCTCGATTTCTTTGTCAATCTGGGTGATACCATTTATGCCGATGTGCCGTCGCCGGCGGTGACCAATTCCCAGGTCCGCACGTTGGAGCAGTTTCGTCGCAAGCACGCCGAAGTGCTCGGCAATCAGCGAGGTCTCCCGTCGATGGCGGATCTCCGGGCGAGCACGGCGCTCTTCACCACGATTGACGACCATGAGGTGATTAACGATTTCGCGGGCGGGGCGGCTGTGTCGTCGGATTCCCGCTTCGACACCACCGGTAAGCTCATCAACGAGACCCAACTGTATCGGGATGGCCTGAAAGCCTTCTCCGAATTCAATCCGCTCAAGGATGTGACTTACCAGACTCCGGGGGTCGCCCGCACCGATGGCAAACCTAAGCTGTATCGCTCCGCTCGATACGGTCTGGATGCCAGCCTCTTCCTGCTCGACGCGCGATCGTTTCGGGATGCCGAGCTGACCGCTCCCGAGGATCCCAACAACGCCTTGCAGGTGGGAGCTTTCCTCTCCCAGTCGATGGATCTCAATCCGTTGACCGGACAAGCGCTTCCGCGCCGCACGATGCTCGGACAAGCCCAACTCAGTGAGCTGAAGAGCGATTTGTTGGCCGCGGAAAAGGCCGGAGTGATTTGGAAATTTATTGGTGTTCCGGAACCCATCCAGAATCTCGGAGTGTTGGCTGCCAGCGACCGGTTCGAGGGGTATGCCGCCGAGCGTTCGGATATCCTCGGGTTCATCCACACCAACCGCATCCGCAACGTGGTGTTCATCGCGGCGGACATCCACGGGACATTGATTAACAATTTGAGCTACCAGGCCGGCAGCCCGGCCGCGCCTCAAATTCCGGTGCGCTCCTGGGAGATCACCACCGGTTCCATTGCTTATGACGCGCCGTTTGGCCCCACCGTGTTGGATTTGGCTGCAGGAGTGCCGTCGGGATCCGGGACGTTGTTGAGCCAGTTCCTCGCGTCCTTGAAACTTCCTAATCGGACTGCCTTCGATGCCCTGCTGACACCGGTTCAGAAGGACCAGGCCATGACGGGATTGGTCAATGCTCAGATCCAACCCTTGGGATACACCCCGCTCGGGCTGGAGGATTCAGGCTTGGATTACCGGGTTGAGACTGGAGGGTCGGTTGCGACCTTCACCTACGGTTGGACGGAGTTTGAAATTGATTCAGCCACCCGTGCGTTGCGTGTGACCACCTACGGTCTCCCGAGTTATGCAGCCAACCAGATCAATGATCAGCTGCTGTTGGCGCAACCGACCGTGGTTAATCGTTTCACGGTCTCCGCTGAGAAACCGGCATTGCAATTGAGGCGCCTAGCCACCGGTCTTCGGGTGGTCTGGCCGAAGTCTGAGGAAGGGTATCGTCTGGAACGAACCGCCAATTTGGGTGCCTCAGCCAATTGGTCCCCAGTCGATTCGACCGTGGTCGGCGACGAAAACTCGGCTGCCGTCACCGACGAGGCAGCCGCATTCTATCGCCTCCGCAAACCCTGATCGGGCCGCCTGATCGGGAAGCCGGATTCAATCCTCACGCAGCAGCGGTCGGAACTCAAACGTCTGACCGCTGCTGCTTATATCTCCCCGAGGGGATTTCTGAGTCTCGCCCGCCATTGCCATTTGATACGTACCCGTATCATTTGGTTTGCCAGTCTGGGGGAGGACCGCCAAGTTTGATCCTCTTCGGAAACGCCTCTCCGTCATGAACGCTTTCTCAGTCGCTGCTTTGTTTTCCGGTGTTGTCGCCCTGTCCCTGCAATTGTCGGCCGCCGATGGCTGGCTCACGTGGCGTGGCCCCTTGGGGACCTCGGTGTCTACCGAGAAGGGATTGCCGCAAAAGCTTGATGCCAAGGCTCCCCTCTGGAGCGTGGATTTCCCGGGCCAGAGCACGCCGGTCATCGCTGACGGTCGCCTCTACATCAACGGCTATCAAGGCGACGGCCAGGACCTCCAAGAGTTCCTCGCCTGCTTCGACGCCGAGACTGGCCAGGAACTCTGGCGTCACGGCGAGAGCGACTTCCTGAGCGACACCATTTACCTGCGCTACGCGACCTCGTCGCCGACGGTGGATCCAGAGACGGGCAATATCTACGCCCAGCACACGCAAGGCCTGCTCATGGCCTTTTCGCCCGAGGGCAAATTGTTGTGGAAGCACTCCATGATGGAGGAGTTCGGCCGGCTCACCTTCCCCAATTCTCGTACGGCCACCCCGGTCATCGACCATGAACTGGTGATCGTGCGCGGCATCACCAGTTCTTGGGGTGCTCATGGAGCCGCCGGCGACCGCTTCTACGCCTTCGATAAAAAGACCGGCGAATTGGTGTGGTCGAGCGCTCCCGGCGACCGTCCGCAAGACAACACCTTCTCCCAACCGTGGCTCGACCTCTGGGGCGGCAAGCGCGTGCTCTACAGCGCCGGCGGCGACAGTTCCATTCTGGCCATCAACGCCCGGACCGGCGAGCCGCTCTGGCGATTCCCCTTTGCCAAGGCCGGCGCCAAGGGCGGCATTAATGCCTCGCTAGTGCGCTGGAAAGACAACCTGGTGGCCTTGCACGAGTCCGAGAATCTGGATTCGTCGGAAATCGGCCGCATGGCCCTCTTCCGCATTCCGGCCCCCTCGGAAGTTCAGCCCACCAACGCCACCACGCCGCACGTCTTCGGGCCCAAAGTTTTCGAGCAATGGCGCAACAGTGTCGGCTCGCTGGCCAGCTCGCCCGTTGTGGTGGGCGACACGCTGTATGAAGTGACTGGCACCGGAGACTTGGCCGCCGTCGAGGCCGCCACCGGCAAGGTGCTGTGGAAGAAGAAGGTCGGTATTGAGCAGCGCCAAAGCACGCCCTTCTACGCCGATGGCCTGCTGTATGTGGGTATGTACGTCACCCTGAAGGATGCCACCGCGGCCGCCTCGTCCGACGCCGACAGTGTCGCCAATGGCGATTTGCTCGTGTTGCGACCCGGAGCCGACGGTGCCGAGGAAGTCAGCCGCACTCAGGTCACTGGCCGCGTCTTCGGCTCGCCTGTGGGCTACAACGCTAAGGTCTACCTGCAAACGGACAAGAAGCTCTACGCCTTCGGCCAGAAGGGTCGCAATGCCGGCCTGACGGCGAACCCCGCCCCGGCCGCCTGGCCCAAGCCCGGACCGGCTGCCCAATTGCAGGCCATTCCCTACGAGGTGCTGCTGCGCCCCGGTCAGACCCAGTCGTTCCGCGTGCGTGTGCTGGATGCCAACGGCTTCACCGTGGCTGAAAACGTGGATCCGAAGTCTCTCAAGTGGGAGCCGTTCATCCCGCCCACCGCGCTCGTCAAGGCCACCCTCAAGGGATCCTTCAATGCGGCGGGCCAATTGGTCGCCGAACTGGCCCCGGCCGGCAGCGCTGGCCAGTTCAAGGCCACTCTTCAGGGTCCCGACGGCAAGGCTATCTCGGGCTTTATCAAGGGCCGCGTGCTGCCTGGGTTGCCGCTGGTGCAGAACTTCCAGACCTTCGCCCTGACCAACATCACCACCACCACGGTGGAGTCGCCCACGCCCTTCGCGTATCCGCCGCTGCCGTGGAACTCCGCCCGTTTCCGCTTCGAAGTGCGCGGCAAAGATGCGGCCGGCGGCACCAATCAGGCCCTCGTTAAAACCATCGAAAACAAGCTCTTCCAGCGCGGCCAGGTCTTCTTCGGCTTCCCTGACATGAAGAACTACACGGTCGAGGCCGAGGTCTTGAGCGAAGGCAACAAGCGCAAGATGTCTGAAGTGGGCGTCATCAATCAGCGCTATGCCATCATCCTGAAAGGCAATTCCCAACAGTTGGAGGTCAACTCCAACCAGGAGCGCATTAAGGTGGCCGTGCCCTTCAAGTGGGCCCCGGAGACGTGGTACCACCTCAAGACCCGCGTTGACGTGGCTGCCGACGGCTCCGGCGTGGTGCGCGGCAAGGCTTGGAAGAAGGGCGACCCTGAGCCCGAGACCTGGACCATCGAGGTGCCCCACAAAAAGGCCCATGCCAATGGTTCTCCGGGCCTTTATGGATTCTCGCCCCAAGAGATGCGCGTGGCCGTCGACAACATTCGCGTCACCGCCAACTGAGCGAACCTTGCTCAACCCTCTCCGACACTCTTTGCCTGACTGAACGAAACCCCGTTTCATTTCCCCATCCATGAACGCACTTCCGCTTCTCACCGCCGCACTGCTGAGTGCTGGCCTTCTGGCGCGCGCCGAAGATTGGCCCCAATGGGGCGGCAACGATCCGGGCCGCAACTTCTACTCGCCCGCCAAGGGCCTGCCCGATCGCTTTGAGCCGGGCAAGCTGAAGACCGGCACCGAGGAGATCGACCTGGCCACCACCAAGGGAGTGAAGTGGGCCGTGAAGCTGGGCTCGCAGAGCTACGGCAATCCGGTGGTCGCCGGCGGCAAGGTGTACGTGGGCACCAACAACGAGTCGCCCCGCGACAAGAAGCAGGTGGGTGACCGCTCGATCTTGTATTGCTTCGACGAAAAGACCGGCGCCTTCCTGTGGCAGTTGGTGGTTCCCAAGCTCAAGTCGGGCAAGGTCAACGACTGGGAGAGCCTGGGCCTCCTGGCTTCGCCACTGGTGGTGGGCAACCGGCTCTGGATCGTCACCAGTCGCTGCGAGGTGCTGTGCCTCGACACCGAAGGCATGGCTAATGGCAACGAAGGCCCGTACACCGACGAGGCCAAGTACATGGCCAAGGACACACCGAAGGAGTCCGCGCCGGTCGATCCCTCCAAGCAGGACGCCGACCTCATTTGGCGCTACGACATGATGGATGAGCTGGGAGTGTTTCCGCACAACGCTTCCAACAGCTCGGTGCTCATGGTCGACGGCATCCTCTACATTTGCACCTCCAACGGGCAGGACTGGACCCACGTCAACATCCCGTCGCCGACTTCCCCGAGCTTCATCGCGCTCGACGCCAAGACCGGCAAGCTCGTTGGCGAAGACAACGTGGGCGTTGGCCCGCGGATTTTCCACGGTCAGTGGACCTCGCCCTCGACCGGCAAGGTGGGTGGCCAGAACCTCGTTTTCTTCGGCGGTGGCGACGGTGTGGTATACGCCCTCGACGCCAAGCCGCAGAAGGGCAGTGGATCCAAGATCGTCCCCATTTTGCCAGGCGCACCGCTCGACCGTGACGAGGACAAGGACACCGACTACCTCAAGAAGATATTCTGGGCCGACCTCAACCCGCCCGAGTACAAGGCCGACAAGTCGGGCAAGGCCTATAAGTATCCTGCCGCCGAAGGTCCCAGCGAAATCAACTCTACCCCGGTTTTCTACAAGAACCGCGTGTACGTGGCCACGGGCCAAGATCCCGAGCACGGTGAAGGCGTGGGCCGCTTGGTTTGCCTCGACGCCACCAAGAAGGGCGACCTGACCCAGACCGGCATCGTGTGGGATTACAAGGGCATCAAGCGATCGATCTCCAGCGTGAGCATCGACCCGGCCACGGGCCTGCTCTTCATCGGCGACTTCTCCGGCTTCGTGCACTGCCTCGATGCCGAGACGGGCAAGCTGCACTGGGTGTACGACATGAAGGCCCACATGTGGGGCTCGACCCTGGTGGCCGACGGTAAAGTGTATGTCGGCGACGAGGACGGCGACTTCGTGGTATTGGCCGCCAAGGGCGGGGCCAAGGCGCAAGTTTTGAGCGAGACCAATCTCGGAGCTCCCGTATACAGCACCCCCATCGTGGCCAACGGCACCATGTACGTCGCCAGCCAGACCCACCTGTTCGCCATCGGCGCCGAAGCCAAGCCCGCGGCCACGGACGCCCCCAAGGGCATCCAGCCGAAGAACTAAGGGTTGGTCGGCAGGCAGGCTCGCGATAAGCGATCGTCTGCGGATGCGAGGTTTCCCAAGCCCGCATCCGCAGAACCCGTGGCACCACTGCGGCGGAACCCGGTTTGTCTTAATTGGATCCGAACGCTAGGTTCCGACCGCTAGGATATGAACGGCGGGGCAGGCCGGCCCCTTGTTCCTCTTTCGCATCGAGGATCGTCCTCATGAGGCTTTGACTTCGGACTCGACCGTCCGCCAAAGACCGGGGGATCGGGCAGGGCTGATTCATCTGCATCTGAATAGTTGTTTGTGAACCGGGCTCGTTTGTATTTTGACTGGTTTATTTTTACGGCCCGTGTTCAAGATTTGCGGTGCGTAGCACTAATTTGCCCGCCGAAGCGGATCTTCTCAAGCG
>SXGR01587358.1_pt1 | contig 26195 bp, 29 predicted proteins | sample 3174711 | NCBI WGS metagenome assembly SXGR01 (sample SAMN11356860, study PRJNA531348) | freshwater metagenome | isolation source: freshwater sample F1-60 | place: China: Fuxian Lake, Yuxi | collected 2017-12-25
ATGGCGCAGCAGGCCAGACCGAACGTCGCCGGCCAGCAGCTCCGCTTCCGGGCCCAGCGGACCAGGTCCTCGAGGCGACCCGTCAGCACGTTGTGCTGCAGGCCCCCGAGACCGTCCGCACCGACGTCGGCGACGATGCCCATCAGGCGGCCACCTCGGTGCCGTCGGCGGCGCGGCCCTCGGTGCCGACGCGGCGGATCGTGCTCGTCGTCGTGCGCGCCGGCATGGAGCGCAGCGCCGAGCGGCGGGCCCGGACGACCGGCCCCCAGTCGAGCGCACCGTTGCGGATCAGATAGAGGAACGACTCGAACACCGCCGCGGCGAAGATGCCGATCGCCACCAGGCCGAAGCCACCGAGCTGCTCGGCCACCATCGTGAACGGGTCGAAGAAGATGATCTCGATGTCGAAGACGATGAAGATCATGGCGATCAGGAAGAACCGGACCGGGAACCGCTCGGGCGGGTCGGTCTGGTCGACGATGCCGCACTCGTAGGGCGCCACCTTGGCCTCGGTCGGCCGCCTCGGCTGCAGGAGGCTGGACGCCACGAAGCTCAATGCGGCGAACAACGCCGCGAGCACGATCATCGCCACGATCGGCAGGTACTGCCCCACGGTTCAGCGCACCTCGGCGGGCAGCTCCGCCTGGGAGGGGTCCCACTCGTCGCGGACCTGCATCGCCCGCTTGTCCCGGTTGTGGAGCATCCAGACGAGCGCCGCGAACACGATGCCCGAGAAGAGCGTGAAGAGGAACGGGATGAGGCGACGTGTCCCCAGGTTCCGGAGCAGCACGACCGTCACCGTCTCGGCCTCCTCGTCGACCTTCGGCGGCGGCGGCGCCTCACCGGGGGCCACGATCTGCTCGGTGTTCTTCTGCACCGTCACGGCGGCGTACAGCGGCGGGTTCTTCGGCTGGAACACCGTGCTGACCCGACGCCAGGCCCGGTCGATGAGCGACCGTTCACCCTTGACGGTCTCGGGCTCGGCCGCCTCCTTGCCACCGAAGAAGAACACGTCCTTGACGGTGTAGGTCGAGGTCGACGTCGACTCGCCGAACGCCTTGTACTCGGCGAGCAGCGCATCGGAGGCCGCCACCGCGTCGCCACGGCGTGAGTCGGTCTCGGGCAGGATCCGCCAGCCGTCGAGCTGCTCGTCGAGCTGCTCCTTGAGCGACGGGGCCACGGTGACGGCGTCGGTCAGGGTCTGCGCGGTGAACCCCTCACCCTCGGACTCGGCGATCTGCTGGGCCAGCTCGGGGTTGGTCGCCAGGTAGTCGGCCAGGAAGGTCTGCGGATCGGGCAGGTCGGCCGAGGACGGGAGCCGTTCGACGACGTCGGTGGCCACGGCGTCGGCCCGGGTGAAGTTGACCTCCTTGGCGATCCACGACGGGTCCGCCCCACGCAGACCGATGCCGTACATCCACCAGATGAGACCCATGGAGAACATCCAGCCCATGAGGCCGGCCAGGGCGATGAGGAATCCGTTGCGGACGCCGGTGTTCGTCGCCAGCAGCAGGTAGACGGAACCGCACAGCACGACCACGCCCACGAGCACCACGAGGGCACCCCGGATGTTGGGGTCGAAGGCGATGGCGGAGAGGATCAGTGACATTCGGTTCCTCGCTGGGACGACGCGACCGGCCGGCTACTCGCCGGCGGTCCCCCGGTTGGCGGTGATGAACGTCGGCGACTCAGCGGTGCCGGCGATCGGGGACTTCACGGTGGAGTTGTTGGACAGGTTGCGCTCGTAGGTCACGATCGCCCAGACCTGCTCCGGGGCCAGCTGACCCTCCTTGCCCAGGTCGGGGACTCCCTCCTCGGCACGTCCGGTGTTCCGGTTCACGCCGAACCCGGGCATCTGCGGGTTGCCCTGCTTGCGGGAGAAGTAGATCTTCCCGGAGTCCATGCCCTTCCAGATCAGGTCGAAGTGCTGCTGCTCGGTGGCCTCCTTCTCGACACCGACCAGACTCGGCCCGAACGCTCCGTACTGGAGCCGCTCGAAGGGCTCCCAGGCCTTGCCGTAGTTGGCGCCGGCCACGTGGCAGCGGGCGCAGGAGTAGGACCCGGCGGCCAGCTCCTGGTTGTTGAAGAGGATCTCGCCGAGCTTGAGCTCGTCAGCTCGCGAGAGGCGGTTGGCGTCGACCGGCTCGACGTCGCCGTTCGGCGCGACGTCGGCGTTCGACTTCCGGACGGCCATCATCCGCTCGTAGAGGTCCGAGTCGATCGACTTCACGAAGTCGTCGACCGTCACGCGCATCTCCTCGACGGGGAGCTGCACCGACCAGAGGTAGTCGATGATCTCGTCGATCTGCTGCGTGGTGAGCGGACCGCCACCCTCGGCTCCCCAGGCGGCCATGGGCGAACCCGGTCGTCCGTAGTTGAGGATGTAGCGCACCTGTTCCTCGTCGTAGCGGTAGAGCACATTGTTCAGCGCCGGGGCGATCCAGTTCACCTGGGCGACGAAGCTGCCGCTCTGGTCGTTGATGACGTAGTTGGCGAGCCCGCCCACGCCGGCACCGCCGTGGCAGTTCACGCACTGGGCGCCGTTCTCGTACAGCTCCAGGCCGCGGCGGACGAAGGTCTCGTCGAAGGTCTCGACCGCGCCCTCCTGGCGGCCCGGCTCACCGAGCCAGTAGAGCGGCAGACCGACGGCGATGACGGCGAGCAGTCCCAATGCCGAGAAGAGCGCCACGTTCAGTCGCTTGCCCTCGAGCTCCTCGTCGGGGGTCCCGGGCCGGCGGTTCGCCGCCAGTTCGATCTCGGCGCCGACCTCGTCCCGGCCGGACCGGAGGTTCACGAAGAGCCAGATGATGAATCCGACGACGACGGCCGCCAGGACGACGAAGCCGATCGCGCGTTGTGTGGTTGCGAGGAGCATCAGGTTCCGGAGTTTCCTTCAGGTGGGTCGACGGTGCGAAATCGATCAGCCGCTGTGGCCGCCGGAGGCAGCGCCGATGCAGTTCGGGCCCTCAGCCTCCTGGCCGGTGGTGTTGGTGCCGATGGGCGGGCCCTGGACGACGGCGCCGGTGTTGACCACGAGCACGCCGCCGCTGACCTCGGTGGCGAAGCGGTCCATGCCTCGGGGAGCCGGACCGCCCTTCTTCTCGCCGGCCTGGTTGTACTGCGAGCCGTGGCAGGGGCACTCGAACCACTGCGAGCTCTTGCAGTCCGGGACACGACAGCCGAGGTGCGGGCACTTCTGGTACATCACGGCGATGCCGGCCTTGAGCGAGTTCAGGACCGGCGCCGAGTACACCTGCTCGGCCTTGGGCAGCGCCGACGACGGGTAGTTGGTCAGCCACATGCGGCCCTCGGGCTTGTAGAGGAATCCGCCGCCCTTCTCGATCTCGGCCTTCAGGTCTGCCACCGACCCGACCCGGAGCTTGGAGCCGAACCCGCCGCCGCCGGACGGCCACAGGAACCCGACGATCGCCACGCCGAAGGCCGTGATGCCCAGCCCGAAGGCGGCGATGACGCCCCGGTTGAGGAACTGCCGACGGGTCACGCCGTAGGTCTCGGGGTCCGGCGGGACGAACACGGCCGGAGGGGCGACGTCGTCGGTCGTGGCGACGGTGCCACCACCGACCCGCTCCAGGGCGGCCGACCGCTCGATCTCGGCGCCGGTCGGGGCGGCGACGACGGAGGCCACGGCCTCCTCCTTGCGCGCCGAGCGGTCCCGCTGGCGGGTCTCCCGCGCCAGCGTGCCGGTGGCGCTGTCGACGTCACGTCGACGGATCGCCCCCATGAGCGCGACCGCCGCCAGGGCGCAGATCACCAGGATGGCCAGGACGATGAAGAATCCACTCATTGTGCTGTCACCTCACAGTTCGAAGAAGAGGCCGTCGATCCACGGCAGGGTGAAGTTGAACCCCGGTCCACGGAAGAACGAGCCGATGATCACGAGCACCGCCCAGAACATCAGGAACAGCGTCATGAGCGAGACGGCGAACTTGCGATCCTCGGGCTTGTTGGACGGGTTCTTGTCCATGTAGGGCGCCAGGATCAGCAGGAAGATGCCCATACCGGGGATGGTCACGCCGGCGACCATCGGGTGGAACATCGTGAGCAGTTCCTGCAGGCCGAGGAAGTACCAGGGCGCCTTCGACGGGTTGGGCGTCTTGTTGAAGTCGGCCAGCTCGAGCAACGGGGCGTTGACGAACCAGGAGAAGAACAACAGGAACGCCGTGCAGGCGAGCGCTGCGACGAACTCGGCCACGATCAGGTGCGGCCACACGTGGACCTTGTCCTGGGGCTTGGCCTTCACGTCCTGGATGGACCCGGCCTTGACCACCGTCAGCAGTCGCTGGGTGTGTCCACCCGGGCCGGCCGCCATGGGCGGACCGCCGGCTGCGACGACGGTCCCACCGGTCGGGGCCGTCGCCACGGCCGTCGCCGTGCCGCCACCGGACTCGGCGGCCGGCTCGTCGCCGCCCTCCGCCTTGCGGGCCTTGGCCGACTTGGATCGGGCCAGGAGGTGCGCCGGGATCCGGCTGTCGCCGCCCGAGGACGCCGCCGGCGCCTCGGCGGTCTCCTCGGCCGCGGGCTCGGGGGCCGCAGCCGCGGACTTGTCTCGTGCTGCCTTCGCTCGCTTGAGGAGGTGTTCGGGAACCTCAGTCATGTGCTCGATGCTCCAGGTTCAACGCGATCAGGTTCAACTCGATCGGGGCGGACGGGGGACCAGTCGTGATGGGCCGCTCAGAGCGGTCCGGAGATACCGCCATCCTTGCGTACCCGCCAGAAGTGGATGGCCATGAAGATGACGGTGATGAACGGGAAGAAGAGGACGTGGAGGACGTACCATCGCAGGAGCGTGTCCGTGCCGATCTCGGCCCCGCCGAGCAGGACGAACCGGACCTGCGATCCGAACACCGGCGTGTAGCCCATCATGTTCGTCCCCACGGTCACCGCCCAGAGGGCCAACTGGTCCCAGGGCAGCAGGTAGCCGGTGAACGAGAGCAGCAGGGTGAGGGTCAACAGCACCACGCCGATGACCCAGTTGAACTCCCGGGGCGCCTTGTAGGCGCCGTGGTAGAAGACCCGGGCCATGTGCAGGAACACCGACAGCACCATCAGGTGGGCGCCCCATCGATGCATGTTCCGCACCAGCAGCCCGAAGGTGACCGAGGTCTGGAGCGTGTAGATGTCGTCCCAGGCCTGGGCCGCCGTCGGTCGGTAGAAGAACATCAGGAAGATGCCCGTCACGGTGAGCACGATGAAGAGGAAGAAGCTCAGGCCACCGAGGCAGAGCGTGTAGCTGACCTTGACCGCGTGCCGCTTCACCTTCACCGGGTGGAGGTGGTAGAGGACGCTGTTCATGATCACGTAGGACCGGTTCCGGGGACTGTCGGAGTAGCCCTTCCGGAAGATGGATCCGGGCCGGAAGATGGAGTTCCAGGCCTGCGAGCCCTGGACCGAGTCCGTCAGCTGGCCGATCTTGTCCTGGACCTTCGTCTTCGGGGATCCCTGCATGGTCTTCGCCATCGATCGCTCCCTGTTGCGTCGCTGTCGTCTGCGCTGTCGGTCGTGTGTCTGTCGGTCGTGTGTCTGTCGGTGCCGGCTCAGCCGAGGCGCATGCCGTAGCCGTAGCCGTGCGTGGAGGTGCGCTGGTGGAGGTCGCCGGCCGCCGCCGGGTCGCCCACCTTGCCCAGGATGATGACCCCGGTGGGGCACCGGTCGACGCAGAGCGCACAGCGGGTGCACACGTCGTCGTCGATCAGGAACACCACGTGGTCGGACGGGTCGGTGCCGGGGCGGTCCACCCCGACCGCTTCGTCGATGGCCCCCGGCGTCACCATGTGGATGCACTTCCAGGGGCAGATGTCCACGCAGCCCTCGCACATGATGCACTCGGACTGGTCGATGTGGATGAACTGCTTGGGCTTGACGGCCTTGGCCAGGTAGTCGGCGTCGACCTCCTGGAGCACGTAGTCGTCCACGAACTCCGGCATCGGCGGATTGGCGTCGGTGGTGGTCATCGGACTGCTCCTCAGGCCCGCTTCATGAGTGGTCGGCCGTAGGTCGAGGTCGGTTCCAGCGCCGCCTGTTGCTCGGCGCGCTCACCCCGCTTCTGCCACCAGGACCACATCCACATCTGACCGCCCAGGAACACGACGTAGATGAGCGTGGCGATGATGTCGCGGAACACCTGGGCCGACACCTGGATCGGGAAGACCTCGAGCAGCGAGCCGCCCGGTCCCAGCCAGATGGTGTCGGGCCGCCAGTTGAGCTCCGAGTCCGCCCAGGTCAGCCAGTGGTGGGGCACGACCCCGTAGATCCAGAAGAGCACGAAGAAGATGTAGGTCCCGCCGAGGATCGCCTCACCCCAGGTGAGCGGGGTGCCCACCGGACGGCGCTTCGCGTACGGGAAGATCGGAGCGACCATCACCACCGTCAACAGCAGCGATACCAGGAACGCAACCACTCTGTGCCTCCGCTCGTGAAACTTCTCACAAGATACTCCGACCGGACGTTCGCCGGGAACGCGGGTGGATGCGGGAGGGTCTACCACCTCCCCGGCGCTCTGGCACATTCCCATCACCCGCTCACGCATCGGTCGATGACCCGGACCCGACCCGCCCCGGAGGTCCCGGCCGGTAGCCGGCGCCGGGTCCCGCAGAGCTTGGTGGCGGGTGTCCGCGTCGGCGTAGAGTGACGGCGCTGTTCCCGACGTCCCCGATCCGCTGCGGAGGCCGCGTTGACTGAAGTTCCCGAGCACCTGCTGGCCCGGAGCCGAGCGCGCCGAGCGGCGCTGTCGGGCGGAGGTGGCGACGAGGCCGCCGCCCCGGCCGCAGTGGAGCCGGCGGCGTCGGCGGCACCCGCCAAGCAGGACGACGCCCCCGCAGCAGCTGCGCCTGCCGTGGCGGCTGCCGCGGCCCCGGCGGCGATCGAGCCGACACCCCCGTGGGTGGATGCGGCGAACAAGCGGAAGAAGATCCCGTTCTGGGCGGTGCCCGTCCTGGCGATGCTCCCGTTCTGGGCGGTGCTCTACGCGCTCACGCTCGATCCGCCGACCCCCAAGGACTCGCCCGTGACGCTCGGCGACGAGGTGTACGCGAACAAGGGCTGCGCCGGGTGCCACGGCGCCGGTGGCGGGGGCAACGGCAACATCCCGGCCCTCATCGGCGACACGGCGGTGACGAAAGTGTGGCCGACGCCCGCCAAGCAGGTGGCCTGGATCGCCCTGGGTTCGGACGGCTGGAAGGCCGCCGGCCAGACGACCATGGAGAACGGACTGCCCGTCAAGGGCGGCATGCCCGGCTGGTCGACCTCGCTCGACCCCGAGGAGATCATGGCGGTCACGCTCCACGAGCGGATCCTCAACAACGAGGAGTTCGACGCCGAGGTCTGGTCCAAGGACTTCGCCGCCACCATGGAGGAGTTCGTTCCCGACCAAGCCGCGGAGTACGAGAAGGTGCTCGAGGAGTGGACGGCCGAGCCCCCGGTGTGACCGGGGACGAGGAACCACCACCTCGGGCGGCCCCGGCCGTCCCGCCGCTCGGTCGGCTGCTCGTCCTGGCCGTCCTGCTGGTCGGGCTCGTGGTGGGCGGCTGCCTGGTCATCACCGGCGGTGCCGACGATCCGGCGGACACGACGCTGCCGAGTCGACCCACCTCGACGCTCCCGCTCGGTGACCTCTCGATCACCGGCATCGAGTCGCTCAGCGGGATCGACGTGCCGGAAGGTGCCGCCGACTACCTGAGCGCCCGACTCGACGGCGACCGCCAGCTCGACGTCACCTTCACGATCACACCCGAACAGCTCGCCGGCTTCATCTCGTCCTCCGGCCTGCCGCCGGTCACCGACGGCAACCGGGTGATCCTCCACTCGTCGCCGCTGTGGAAGCTCAACCCCGGCACGCCGATCAGCGGGGTGGCCGACCTGCGGGAGGGCATCAACCGGGCCGTCGAGGTCACCCCCGAGGGGGACCGGCTCCGCGTGCGGGTCACCCTGCAGGCGGTCTGACCCGCATCACCCCACCGGGTCGCGGTTCCTCCATCGGCTGCGGAGCCGGTCGATCACGCCCCGGTGCTCCGGACGGGGCTGCGGGTCGATCCCACGGAAGTGCTGGACGATCGCCTTGACGGCCCCCGTGATCGGGACCGCGAACAGGGCGCCCGGAATGCTGGCCACGGTGAGCCCCACGATCGTCGCCAGCATGGTGACCGGCGCCGACAGGCTCACCGCCCGACCGACGATCGTCGGCTGCAGCAGGTGGTTGGTGGCGAGCATGATCACGAGGAACGAGACGATCATGACGAGCCCCGGGACGATCCCGGCGGTCAGGCCGACCAGCGCCACGAGCACGAAGCCGAGCAGTCCACCGATCTGCGGGATCAGGGAGGTGACCGCGGCCCACACACCGAGCACCGGGCTGAGCGGCACGCCGGCCACGAGTGCGAACGAGGTCACCCACACCCCGTTGATGAGGGCGATGAGCAGGCTGCCCGCGAAGTACCGGGCGACGACCTCGTAGACGAGGCGGCCCACGACGTCGAGCCGGGGCCGGCCCTCCGGCGGCGCGGTCCGGCGGACCTGCGACACCAGTCGCGGACCGTCGTAGAGGACGGCGAGCACGAGCACGAGGCTCAGCAGCGTCACGCCGACCCCGACACCGATGTCCTCGGCGAACCGGGTGAGGTCGGCGTCGGTCGAGCGCAGCTTCTCGGGGATGGAGGCCAGGAACTCGCTCACCCGCCCCGGGGCGTCGACCTCACGGAACCATCCACCCACCAGCGGCAGGTCGGTGAGCGACCGGGCGGTCTCCGGCAGATCCGTGCCGAGCGACCGTGTCTCACGGACCAACTGGGGGCCGGCGATCGCTCCGAAGGCCGTGACCCCGAGCACCAGCCCGAGCCCGACCGCCGACACGGCGGTGCCCCGCCCGATCCGTCGACCGCCCGGCCGCCAGCGCTGCAGCGCGGACACGACAGGGTCGAGCGCCAGCGCCACGAACACCGCCACGACGATCAACAGGACCTCGCTCGAGGCGATGACGACGACCGTCGCCACGAACCCGACCGCCACGACGGCGGCGACCGCCCAGACGACGGTGCGCCAGTCCAACTCGACCGTCACGGTCCGGGCCGACGGGTCCCCCGGTTGGCCCGGATCCCGCTCGTCCGCCACGGGTCGAGCCTAGGCTCGGCCGATCGACGACCTGCGTGATGCCGCCGCTCCCACGAGCGGGCCCGCCGAGCTCGACCTGGTCCGGGTCCGACTCAGCCCGGGCTCCATCGTTCGAGCGGTGCTGGTCCTGGCCGGTGCCGTGCTGCTCGGGACGTTGGCGCTGCGCGCCGTGCACCCGCTGGTCTCGTTCCTCGAGGCGGCGGTGATCGCGGCGCTCGCCCGACCGGCCGTGGTGCGCCTCGGTCGTCGGATCCCGCAGTGGCTGGCGGTCCTGGCCCTGACCGGCGTCGCCCTGCTCGTCGTGGCGGCCCTCGGCGCACTCGGATTCAGCGAGCTCCGCAGCGAGACGAGCCGCTTCGCCGAACAGGCGCCCCGGGCCGCCGCCGACCTGGAGGCCAGCGGCCCGTTCGGAGGGCTCCTCCGGGACATCCGGTTCTCCGATCAGGTGGGGCAGACCTCGGCCCAGATCGCCCGGGCCTTCGACCTGAGCGGCTCGGACCTGCCCGGTCTGGCGACGGCCGTCGGCGGACGTCTGTCGTCGGCGTTCATCGTGTGGGTCCTGGCGGTCATGCTGGTCTTCGCCGGTCCGACGATGGTCGACGGCGGGATCGGGCTGCTCGGTCCGAGGAGCAGACCGATCGCCCGTCGCGTCCTGCCCGACGCCTACCGCGACACCCTCCGGTACCTGGGGTTCACCTCGCTGCGGGCCGTCACCGTCGGCACGATCGTCACCGTCGTCGCACTCGCGCTCGGTCTGGACATGCCGGCGCTCCTGGGTGTGGTCGCCGCCCTGCTGGCCTATGCCCCGCGTCTCGGGATCGTCGCCGGGTTCCTCCCCGTGGCGCTGCTCGCCGCCGTCGACGGTACGGCCGCCCCGGTCGCGATCGTCGGGCTCGCGCTGGTGCTGCAGACGATCGACGTGGTGGTCGTCCAACCCAGGATCGACGCCGGGTCCGTTCGGGTCGGCCTGCTGGTCACGCTCGTGTCGATCCTGCTCGGAGCGGGCCTCTACGGGGTGGTCGGGGTGTTCGTGGGACTCACGCTGGGGTGCCTCCTGGTGGCGACCCTGGTCCGGATCGACGCGGTCCAGGACGCTGCGCTCCAGGACGCCGTGACCTGAACGCGGCCAGGCCGCGGTCGGTGGCGCCGGCCACCCGCGACGTCACCGAGTCGACCAGGGTGACCGGCCGTCCACCGGCCACCAGGTCGTCGAGCACCGCCTCGAGGTCCTCATCGACGTCCGCCAGGTAGGCCCGACGCGCCGCCGCCACGCCGACCCCACCCGCGAGGGCGACGGGAACTCCCACCCAGGCCCACGGGATCCACTCGACTGCGGCGACGCCGGCCGTGACCACGCCCGTGGCCGCCACCGTCGTGGCGCCGGCCGCCGCAGTCACTCGGCTCGCTGAGGTGTCGACGCTCAACACCACGAGGCAACGGCCGTCACCGACGGCCACCACGGAGGCGACGAGGCGACGAACCCGGGCGAGGCGCTCGCCTCCCCGGGCCGCCCGCACCGTCCGCTGGACGATCGCCGTGGGATCGCTCCGCCGGGCATAGACGGCCCGGTCCGACTCGCGCCGGACCCGCCGCAACACCCGACCCAGGCGCATCCACGCGTCGAGTCGCTCCAGCGCCTCATCGGGCGACCCCTCGACCACCCGGGCCACGACCACCCGATCCGGGCCGAGCCACCGGTCGCCGGCCCGCGTCCCGTCGGCCAGCAGGCCGACCCGTTCCTCGGCGAGTGCCCGTTCGATCTCGGTGCGGTCCATCCCGAGTTCGTCGGCTGCGTCGAGCAGCGCCGCCACGCTGAGCCCGTCGTCGTCGGCTGCGGACTCGGACAGCGCAACCGCCCGACGGATGACCCGCTCGGCCGCGTCCCGGTCGATGCGCTCCGAGCGGTTCGGCTCGGGCTGCGGGGCGCGGCGTTCCGCACGGCCGGGCTCCGGGTCGGCCGCCCGGCTGGACTCCCCCGTCGGCGCCGTTCCGGTGGTGGTGGCGTGCTGGGCTGCGCCGGGACGTGACGTCACCTCCCCAGCCTAGGGACGCGACTCGATCCCTGTCCCTCGCGCGGGCCGTCAGTCGGTGACCATGACGGCCGCGACCTCGTGGGCCGCCCCGATGACGAGCTCGAGGTCCTCGTCGGTGTGGGCCAGCGACGGGAACATGACCTCGTACGGTCCGGGGGCCAGGGCCACGCCCCGGTCGAGCATCCCGTGGAAGAACTCGGGGTAGCGACCGGCGGCGACGGACCCGGAGGCACCGTCGAAGTCCACCGGGCGGTCCGTGCCGAAGAACAGCCCGACGAGGGGGCCGAACCGAGGCACCACGGCGGGGACCCCGGCGGCGTCGAACGCCAGCTGCAGCCCGGTCGCCAGCGCCGCTGCGGTCGACTCGAGCCGCTCGTACGCCGGCTCGTCGAGCAGCGACAGGACGGTGGAACCGGCGGCGGTCGCCACCGGGTTCCCGGACAGCGTGCCCGCTTGGTAGACGGGCCCGAGCGGGGCGATCGAGGACATCACCGCGGCCGACCCGCCGAAGGCTCCCATCGGCAGACCACCACCGATGACCTTGCCGAAGCACCAGACGTCGGGCCGGACGCCGAGGCGCTCGCTCGCACCGCCCCGGCCCACCCGGAACCCGGTGATCACCTCGTCGAACAGGAGCAGGGCACCGACGCGGTCACACTCGGCCCGGAGCCCCTCGAGGAACCCCGGCACGGGCGGCACCAGACCCATGTTGGCGGCGACCGGCTCCACGCAGACGACGGCCACCTCGTCGTCGAGCCGGGGCACCACGTTGTAGGGGACCACGATCGTGTCGGCGACCGCACCGGGGGTGACACCGGCGGAATCGGGCTCGGCCGAGGTGCCGAGCACACCCTCGGCCACACCCGACCCGGCGGCGGCGAGCAGCGCGTCGGAGTGACCGTGGTAGGTCCCGGCGAACTTCACGACGCCACGCCGGCCGGTGGCACCACGGGCGAGGCGCACCGCCGACATGGCCGCCTCGGTGCCGGAGCTCACCAGGCGGACCTGCTCGAGCCCCGGGACTCGATCGCACAGGGTCTCGGCGAGGCACACCTCGCCCTCGGTCGGCGCCCCGTAGGTCGACCCGCGTGTCACGGCGTCCTGCACGGCGGCGACGACGGGCGGTGCGGCGTGGCCCAGGATCGAGGCGCCGTAGCTCTGGACGAGGTCGACGAACCGGCGCCCCTCGACGTCCCAGATGTGCGCGCCCTCCGCCCGGGCGACGAAGTACGGTGTGCCGCCGACCGAACGGAACGCCCGGACCGGCGAGTTCACCCCGCCGGGGATCACCCGGAGGCCGCGCTCGTACAGGTCCTCGTTCGTCGTCACTGCAGGCGCTCGGCGAGTGAGCGGGCGAAGTAGGTGAGCACCATGTCGGCCCCGGCGCGAACCACCGATGTGATCTGCTCGAGCGCGACGGCATCACCGTCGATCCAGCCCCGCTCGGCGGCGGCGTGGACCATCGCGTACTCGCCCGACACGTGGTAGGCGGCCAACGGGAGGTCGGTCAGGTCGCGCGCCCGGGCGAGCACGTCCAGGTAGGTGAGCGCCGGCTTGACCATGAGCATGTCGGCGCCCTCCGCCTCGTCGAGGCGGAGCTCGAGCAGCGACTCACGCAGGTTGGACGGGTCCTGCTGGTAGCCGCGACGGTCGCCGCCGTCGGCGATCTCCACGTCGACCGCATCCCGGAACGGCCCGTAGAGCGCCGAGGCGTACTTCGCCGCATAGGCGAGGACGGCCACGTGGCTCGCCGAGGCCCCGTCGAGCGCGGCTCGGATGGCGGCGACCTGGCCGTCCATCATCCCGGAGGGGGCGCACACGTCGACGCCGGCCTCGGCCTGGGCGACGGCGACCTCGGCGTAGCGTTCCAGGGTCGCGTCGTTGTCGACCTCACCGGACCCGGTGAGCAGCCCGCAGTGGCCGTGGTCGGTGTACTCGTCCAGGCACAGGTCGGCCATCAGCACGATCCGGTCCGCGTAGCGGTCGCGTAGGTCCCGCAGCGCCACCTGGACCACACCGTCGGGGTCGGACGCGCCCGCTCCTGTTGCGTCCTTCTGCGCCGGGATCCCGAAGAGGATCACCGCCGGCACCCCCAGGTCCACCAGCTCGCCGACCTCGTCGACCAGGGACGACCGACTGTGCTGGACGACCCCCGGGAGCGAGGTGATCGGGACCGGAGCGTCGACGTCCTCCCGGACGAACAGCGGAGCGACCAGGTCCTCGACCCCGAGTCGGGTCTCGGCCACGAGCCGGCGCAACGCCGGTGTCCGGCGCAGTCGGCGGGGCCGGCGGGCGGGGAAGCTCACGGCCGGATCCTACGACCGGTCCGCGGCGACGACCGCACCGAGGACGGCGGGCGAGAGCTCGCGACAGGACGCGACCACCAGGTCGGCGTGCGAGAAGTCCATGCCGGCGGTCAGGCTGCTCGGAACCGCCACGGCGCGCATCCCGGCCGCCCCGGCCGCCGTCACCCCGTGCACGGAGTCCTCGACGGCGACGGCACCCGCCGGGTCCACACCCAGACGCTCGCAGGCCAGCCGGTACAGGGCCGGGTCGGGCTTGGTGTGCAGCACCTCGTCGCCCGTACAGACCGCGACGAAGGCGTCGAGCAGGCCCCGCTCCGACAGGTGGCCGGTGACCCACTCGGCCGGGGACGACGACGCGACGGCGAGCGGAACGCCGGCGGCACCGAGGGCCGCGATCAGCTCGCCGACCCCGGGGAGCAGGTCCAGGCTGCGGGCGCAGGCCCAGTTCGCCAGGTGTCGCTGCGGGACCAGCACGGCGCGGTCGACGGCGTGGCCCAGGCGATCCTCCAGGATGTCGGCCCAGTGCGGATGGTCGGTGGTGCCGATGAACGTGCGCCACAGATCGAGCGACAGGTCCTCGCCATGGTCGGCGAACACCGCTGCAGCCGTGGAGTACTCGCAGTACTCGGTGTCCAGGACGAGCCCGTCGAAGTCGAACACCACCGCCGACGGCCCGTCGCTCACGACCCCTCCCCGTCCGACCACTCGCAGAGGGCGGCGACCAGGCCCTCGATCGTGTGCACGGGTGCCTCCACGTCGACGCGCAGGCCCAGGTCCCGGGCCGTGCCGGCCGTGACGGGCCCGATGCACGCCACGGTCGGCGGAACGGCGTCGGGCCCCACGGCCTCAACGAAGCGCTCCACCGTCGAGGAGCTCGTGAACGTGACCACGTCGGCGGACCGGACCCGGTCGAGCACGGTCGACTCGATGGTCGCGCCGACGGTCCGGTAGGCGGCGACGACCTGCACCTCCCACCCACGGTCACGGAGCCCCCGGTCGAGCACGTCACGCGCAACCTCGGCCCGGGCGATCACGACGCGGCCTCCCCCAGGCGGCGGCCCGGGAAACGCTGCGAGCAGCGACTCCGCGACGAACTCCGGCGGCACCAGGTCGGCCCGGATCCCGTGGTCGGCGAGCACCGCCGACGTGCCCGGTCCGATCGCGGCCACCTGCACCCCGGCCAGGTCGCGGGCGTCGTGGAGCCGGTCGCACACCCGGGCCGCCCCGTTGGGCGAGGTCACCACCCACCAGTCCGTCGCCGCCGTGTCGGCCAACGCGGCGTCCAGCGCGGCGCCGCCGTCGGTCGGCTCGACGATCTCGATGACCGGGACCTCGACGACCGAGGCGCCCCGCTCCACGAGCCGTCGTGTCAGCTCCGAGGCCTGCGCCCGGGAGCGCGTGACGACGACCCGGCGCCCGTCGAGCGGGCGGAGCCCGAGGGAACCGAGGTCCTCGGCCGCCACCGAGCCGACGACGATGCTCGCCGGGGCCTCCACACCCTCGTCGGCGATCGCGCCCAGCGATGACCGGACGGTCCGCTGCTCGGCGCGGGTCCCCCAGGTCACGGCGGCGGCCGGTGTCGACGGGTCCAGTCCGCCGGCGATCAGGCGGTCGACGATCTGACGCAGGTGGGTCACCCCCATGAGGATGACGATGGTCCCACCGACACGGGCGATCGCCTCCCAGTCCACCTGCGGCTCTGGCTTGGACGGGTCCTCGTGGCCGGTGACCACCGTGACGCTCGTCGAGACGTTGCGGAGGGTCACGGGGATGCCGGCCGCAGCGGGCACCGCGAACGCCGACGACACGCCCGGCACCACCTCGAACGCGACACCCGCGGCCTGCAGGGCCGCGGCCTCCTCGGCCCCGCGGGCGAACACGTAGGGGTCGCCGCCCTTGAGCCGGACCACCTCCAGGCCCTCCCGACCCCGCTCGACGAGCAGTTCGTTGATCTGGTCCTGGGACATGGTCGGGTGCCGCGGCGACTTGCCGACGTCGACCAGTTCGGCTCCGGCCGGAGCCAGGTCCAACAACTCGGGCGCCGCAAGGCGATCGTGCACGACGACCTGCGCGCCGGCGAGCACCTCGGCGCCGCGACGCGTGAGCAGACCCGGGTCCCCCGGCCCGGCACCGACCAGGTCGACGGTCACGGCGTCCCCAGTCGCTCGACGGCCGCGAGGACATCGTGGGCGGCCGAGGTGCCGACGACCTCCGGATCGACGCCGCGCCGTTCGACGTGGGCGAGGGGGGCCGGGTGCTCTGGCCAGGAGGCCGGGGCCAGCACCGCCCGCAGATGGAGCTCGCCACCTGCGTCGACGACGGCGTGGGCACCTGCAGGGAGGTCGCAGTCACCGCCGAGGGTGCGCAGGAACGCCCGCTCGGCATCGACGCAACGGCGCGACCCGGGGTCCTGGATCGACTCGACGAGCGCAGCGGACCGGTCGTCATCGACACGGCACTCGATCGCGAGCGCTCCCTGGGCCACCTGCGGGACGACCTGGTCCGCCGGGAACACCTCCGAGGCCGACCCCGGGGCCACCCGGTCCGACCAGCCGAGGCGGTCGAGTGCCGCCACGGCCACGACCACCGCGTCGATGCCGTCCACTCCGACCTGTCCGAGCCGACGGGCCATGTTCCCCCGCAGGTCGACGAACCGGAGGTCGCCACGGAGGTGGGCGAGCTGGGCGCGTCGCCGGCCCGAGCCGGTCGCCACCGTCGCCCCGGTCGGCAGCTCGTGGAGCCGACCCCCCACCAGCGCGTCACGGGGATCGGCCCGCCGGGGCACCGCCGCGATCCGCAGACCGTCGGGTGTCCGGGCCGGGAGGTCCTTCGCCGAGTGGACCGCCACCTCGGCCCGCCCGTCGAGCACGGCCGCCTGCACCTCGGTGGCGAACACCCCCTTGCCGCCGAGCTCGGCCAACGGCACCTCGAGTCGCCGGTCACCCTCGGTCACGACGCTCACCAGGTCGACGTTCAGTCCGGGGTGACGGGCCCGGAGCTCGTCGGCGACCAGACCGGCCTGGACGAGCGCCAGGGGTGACGACCGGGTGGCGATGCGCAACGCGGCGCCGTCCACGTCCGGTCAGTCCGTGGTCGTGGTGGGATCCGGGTGCTCAGTCGCCGAGCCGGCATCGGGGTCGGCGAGGTCGAACAGGTCCCGCACCGACTCGGCGAGCCGATCGCCCAGGGACGATCCCGCCGACGCCTTCAGGCGGAGCGTCGGCTCGTGGAGCAGCTTCGCCACGACGGCCCGGGTGAGCTCGTCGACCGCCTGCACCTGCTGCTCGTCGAGGTCGGCGAACCGGCCGGCGAGTCGATCGAGCTCGGCGGCGCGCACCGCCTCGACGCGTTCCCGGAGCGCCCGGACGACCGGGTCGACCTCCCGGGCCGTGGCGATCGCCACGAACCGGTCCACCTCGTCATCCACGATGACCCGCACGGCGGCGACCTCGCGGTGGCGTTCCGCCAGGCTGGCGTCGGTCAGGGCGGACACGCACGCCATGTCGAGGAGTCGCACGCCGTCGATGGCCGCCACGGCCGGATCGATGTCGCGCGGCACCCCGATGTCGACGAGCACCAGGTCGTCGCTGCGACCCTCGACGGCGGCGGCCACCGCCGCCACCCCCAGGAGCGCCTCGGACGCCCCAGTCGCCGTCACGACCAGATCGGCGCCACGGAGTCGCTGCTCCACCTCGGCGAGCGGCACGGTGACACACCGGTCGCCCCCGCCCTCAGCGCCGACCGCGGCCACGAGCTCGGCCGCACCCTCAGGACTCCGGTTGGCGACCGTCAGGCTGGCGACACCGGCGTCGAGGAGGAACCCGGCCACGGCCCGGCCCATCCCTCCGGCACCGACGAGCACGGCGTTCCGACCGCTCAGGTCACCGAGTTCCTCGGCGGCGAGCACGACCGCGGCCTGCGACACCGACGTCACCCGCTGGGCGATCGACGTCTCGGACCGGGCCCGCTTGCCGACCTCGAGGGCGTGGCGGAACAGGAGGTTGAGGTGGCGACCGCACGCACCCTCGACACGGGCGACGTCCCACGCGGTGCGCACCTGCCCGAGCACCTCGTGCTCGCCGGGCACGGCCGAGTCCAGTCCGGCGGCCACGTCGAACAGGTGCCGCACGGCCTCGCCGTCGTAGTGGACGTAGAGCGAGTCGGCGAACCGCTCGGGCGGCAGGAACGTGAGGTCCGAGAAGAAGTCCCGGACCTCGTCGTAGGCGCCGTGGAACCGCTCGGCGACCAGGTACACCTCGGTCCGGTTGCAGGTCGAGAGCACCACGACCTCGGAGATGTGCTCGGCCGAACCCAGGGCGTCGAGCAGCTTGGGCAGGCGCTCCGCGTCGACCGTCATCTGCTCGAGCAGGTCGAGCGGTGCGGTGCGGTGGTTTGCTCCTACGACGACGACAGACACGCCTGGAGGCGCTCCTTCGCTTCGGCCCGACGGCCAGCCCGGATGAGGTCCAACAGAACCGGGTCCAGCATGCTCCGATCCAGTCCCGACCGCCAATCTACGCCCGACGCTCCGGAGCCCCCCGGCACCTCGGCCCGGACCTCGGCCAGCAGGTCCGCGAGCACCCGACGCTGCTCGGAATCCAGGCCCACCAGAGCGTCGAGTGCCACGGCGATCCGTCGGGCGAGCCAGCTCGACAGGGCCGGGACCTGCGCCGGTGTGGCGACGGTCACGACGACGCCGTCGTCGACCGCCACCGCCGGGAACCGGAGATCACCCCGCCGGGCCGCCCCGGCCCGGTTCACGAGTGCACCCGGTTCGGCGGCAGCGGCGGCGAACTCGTCCACCGAGTCGTCCCCGCTCGCCACGACGACCAGCCGACACCCCGATGCATCCGTGACCTCGAAGGGCCGGGCGGACCAGCGGAGCGATCCGGCGGCCGCCGCCGCCACGACGTCGTCGGTGGCGTCCGGCGCCACCACGTGGACCTCGGCGCCGTTCCGGACGAGCCGCAGCGCCCGGCGCGATCCGACCGGGCCGGCACCCACGACCAGACACCGCCACCCCCGGACGTCGACGTCGAGGAGCACCTCGTCGCGTCGGCGGCGCTCAGGCGCTCGCCGACTCCCCGATCACCGGTGCCGCCGTCTCGACCGGGTCGCTGCGCCGGCCCTCGTGGAACGCCAGGATCTGCAGCTCGACCGCCAGATCGACGTTGCGCACCTGCACCTCCTCCGGTACGTCGAGGACCGTGGGGGCGAAGTTCAGGATGGAGCGGACCCCGCAGGCGACGAGCCGGTCGGCAGCCTCCTGCGCCGCCGACGGCGGGACGGCCACGACGCCGATGGCGACATCGTGGTCGGCGACGATCCGGTCCAGGTCGTCCTCGTGACCGACGAGCAGCCCGCCCACCTCCCGGCCGATCCGGCCGGGGTCGACGTCCACGACGCCCACCACCTCGAAGCCGCGCTCCCGGAACCCCCCGAAGGCCGCCAGCGCCGAACCGAGGTTGCCGGCACCGACGATCACACAGCGCCAGTTGTGGGTCAGGCCCAGCTCCCGGCGCAGGTCCAGGATCAGCTGCGGGACGGCGTAGCCGACCCCACGCGTCCCGTAGGAACCGAAGTGGGACAGATCCTTGCGGACCTTGGCCGCCGTGACCCCGGCGAGTTCGGCGAGCTGCTCCGAGGACACGGTGTCCCGGCCCTGGGCCTCGAGCTCAAGCAGACAGCGGTGGTAGACGGGCAGCCGGGCGACGGCCGCGTCCGGGACGGTCCGCCGCGCTCCCCCTGCTGCCATGGACGGACGGTAACGCAGGCGTCCGAGGACCGACAAAGCTCCGGGGGCCTCGGCGGCGCCCCAGCCGGGTCGCTCAGTCGTCGAGCGGAGCGTCCACGGAGGCGAGCAACTGGCGCCGGAGCACCTTGCCGGTGACGCCCTGGGGGATCGACTCGACGAACCACACCTTGTTCGGGCACTTGTAGCGGGCGAGGTGGTCGGCGCAGAAGGCGATCAGCTCCTCCTCCTCGACGGACGCCCCGGCGGCGACCTGGACGTAGGCCCGGATCGACTCGCCGGTGTAGGGGTGCGGGACGCCGACGACCGCGCAGGCCTGCACGGCCGGATGCTGGGCGAGCACGTCCTCGACCTCGGCCGGGAACACGTTGAACCCCGAGACGATCACCAGGTCCTTGGCCCGGTCGACGATGTAGAGGAAACCCTGGTCGTCCACGACGGCCATGTCGCCGGTGTGGAGCCACCCGTCCACGATCACGCGGGCGGTCGCCTCGTCGTCACCCCAGTAGCCGGCGAACACGTTGGGCCCCCGGAGGATCAGGTTGCCGACGTCTCCCACCAGGACGTCGGCGCCGGTGTCGTCGACGATCCGCAGCTCGAGGCCCGGCACGGGCACGCCCACCGAGCCGAACGGTGCTCCGGTGCCGCCCGAGGACGTCACCACCGGCGACGCCTCGGTGAGGCCGTAGCCCTCCTCGAGGCGGATGCCGAAGCGGTCCTCCATGGCCCGGGCCACCTCGACCGGCAGCTTGGCCGCCCCGGAGACCGCCGTGCGGACGGTGGCGAAGGCTCCGGGCCCCACCCCGGGCATCCCGGCGAAGGCGGCCCACATCGTCGGGGGTCCGGCGATCACCGTGACGCCGTGCCGTTCGATCGCCTCGATGGCCGAGGCCGGGTCGAAGCGCTCCACGAGCAGGACCCGGGATCCGGTGGCCAGCGACAGGCCGAGCATGACGTTCAGCCCGAAGATGTGGAAGGTCGGGAGCAACCCGAACACGACGTCGTCCGCCCGCTGGGGATCGAGCTGTCCTGCGAGCGCCTGCTGCACGTTGGTGTACAGGTTCGCGTGCGTCAGCATCACGGCCCTGGGTCGCCCGGCGGTCCCCGAGCTGAACACGAGCACCGCCAGCGCCGAGGGGTCGACGTCGACGACCGGAACCGGATCGCCGGCCATCAGCTCGTCGAGGTCGTGGTCGCCGTCCGACCCGCCACCGGTGCGGATCACGTACCGCAGCGACGGGACCTCGGAGCGGTCCACCTCGTCGAAGGTCGACCGGCTCGTCGGCCCGAGCACCACGGCTGCGGCGCCGACCTCGTCGAGCTCGGACTGCAGCGCCGCCGGCGGGCTCTGCGGGTTCAGGGGCACGGCCACCAGACCGGCACCCAGCGCCGCCAGGTACGAGACCACCGAGTACCAGTTGTTGGCGGCGGTGATCGCCACGCGCTCCCCCGGCTCGAGGCCGAGCCGCTGCAGTCCGCCGCGGAGCTGCGCCACCTGGTCCCGGAGCTCCCCGTAGGTCGTCGTCCGTCCACGGCTGATGAGCGCCACTGCGTCGGCCGGGTGCGACTCGATGATGTTCGCCAGGTTCACCGGGCAGGCACCCTAGTCACGAGCCGGGGACACCGCCCCGTGAACATCGCCGGCCGTCACGGGGCGAGCACGACCAACTGCAGGAAGGTCGCACCGACGATGACCCCGAGCAGGATCACCACGGCGATCGTCGTGTTGCGTCGCATCAGTCCTCCGTTCCCGTCGGCGCGTCCGCGCCGGTCACCGGACCCCGCAGCCGGACCGTGGTCGTGACGGCGACCTGAGGGCCGTCGCCCTCGAGCGCGGCCACGACGACCTCGTCACCGGCGGCGACACCGAGCTCCTCGGCGGCCGAGGAGCGGTCCGCCACCACGGCCAGCATGCCGTAGCTGTCGACGACCAACCCGAGGGCGCCGGCGCCCACGTCGGCGAACGTCACCGCCCGACGGGCCGAGAACCGGCGGTCGTCGAGACGGAGCTCCAGGTGCTGCTCACCGCCCGGCAGGTCGTCGGGACCCAGGTTCAACTGGACGTTCCCGAACCGGTCGACCCAGAGCACCTCGGCGGCGACCGTCCCGTCCGGTTCCGGGCGCGCCACCGGCATGAGGCCCGGAACCAGTCCGGCCGGGTCCACCAGCTCGCCGAGGTCCTCGAGCGGGACGCCGGCACAGAGCCGGGCCGCCACGGGGGCGAACACGTCCCGACCGTCGAACAGAGGCCCCGGGGCATCGAGGTGGTGCGAGGTGTCGGTCAGGGCCACGGCGCGGGTGGCGCCGCCCACCATGGCCACCGCCGGAGCGAGCAACCCGTTGTCGGGGCCGACCAGCACCGATGCGCCGTCGCCGACCTCGACCGCGATCCGACGACGCGCCGTCCCCACACCGGGGTCGACGACCGCGACCACGACGCCCGGCGGCAGGTACTGCACGCTCCGGGCCAGCGTCAGGCCGCCGGCCCGCACGTCGAAGGGCGGGACGTCGTGGGTCACATCGAGGACCTGCACCCCGGGACACAGCTGGTGGATGACGGCGTGCACCACGCCGACGAACTCGTCGGTCCGCCCGTAGTCGGAGAGGAACGAGACGTTCCGGTAGCGCAGCTCGTCCACCGGCGGAACCTACCGCTCGTCCTCGTCGTGATCGGACGCGGCACCCGGCGGGGCCGCGGCCGCCCCCAGCTCGGCCGCCCGCTCGGCCGCGGCCACGACCGCCCGCTCGACCAGCGGGCCGAACCCACCGTCCTCGAAGGCCGCCACGGCCGCCGCCGTCGTTCCCCCGGGCGAGGTCACCGCAGCGCGGAGGTCGGCCGGATCGTCGCCGGTCTCGACGAGCATCCGGGCCGCCCCCAGCACGGTCTGGCGCACCAGGGTGTCGGCCAGCTCGTCGGACAGGCCGACCCGGACCGCCGCCGAGCGGAGGTGCTCGGCGAGCAGGAACACGTAGGCCGGCCCAGAGCCCGAGACCGCCGTGACGGCGTCGAGTTCCGACTCCTCGACCCGGACCACCGTCCCGACCGGTCGCAACGACGCCTCGGCGTCCTCGAGGTCGATCTCCCGGGCGTGTCGTCCCGCAGCGATCGCCGTGACGCCGGCACCGAGCAGCGCCGGGGTGTTGGGCATGGCCCGGACGACCGGCACCTCGCCGACGACCGCCTCGATCGAAGCGGTGCCGACACCGGCGGCGATCGACACCACCCGCTGCAGTCCCGCTGCGACCGCCCTGCGGAGCGCCTCGTGGACGTCGGCGGGTTTGGTGCAGACCAGCACGTCCCGCGCCGCCACCGGCTCGGGCTCGATCCGCACCCCGGGGAACCCCGACGTCAGCACCGCACGACGATCCGGGTCCCGCTCCACCACCACGACCTCGGACGGCGCCAACCCACCGTCGAGGAACCCGCGCAGCAGCGCCGCACCCATGCGGCCGCCGCCGAGCACCTGGACCCGCACGGGAGCCCCACCCGATCCGCTCGGTGCTGCGGGTGAACGATCGTCGGACACGCCCGGATCGTACCGGCCGGGTCAGCTGCGCTCTCCCACGGCCGACCCGGACGGGGAGGGACGGGTCGGCGCAGGACCCGATGCCGCGGCCGGCAGCGCGCCGACCTCAGCCCTGGAAGCGACTGCCGAGAGCGATCCGGACCAACGGCCGGAAGTGCTGCTCCACGTAGGCGTAGACGCTCCCGAGGAGTCGGTCGAGCTCCTCGCTCGACACCTCGGTCACCGGGATCGACCCGACCAGGTAGATCGCGTCCTCGTCGCCGATCGCGAACGCCAACCCCCGGAGGGCGAGGTTGCGGCGCAACACGTACTCGTAGGCCTCGGCGTGACGTTCCATGGGGGCGGGCGCCACGTAGGTCTCGACGTGGAGCGCCCGCTGCTGGAGGTGGAACCAGATGGAGAAGACCGACTTCTCCTCACCTGCGACCCGCACGAACCAGCGGTCCACATCACGCTGCTCGTCGTGTTCGACAGCGAGGACGACCGGGTTCTCCTCGAGGAGTCGACCCAGCCACCCCTCGATGCACTCGACCGCCCGCCGCCGCTCGTCGTCGGTCGGGGGCCGACGGTCGTCACTCACCGGCACACCACCGGGCGACGGGCCCCGAGGTCTGCGTACAGACGACGCAGCCGGCCCGCGGTCGTGGACCAGGAGAACCCGGAGGACAGCTCGGCGGCGGCCCGGCCCATGGCCGCGGCCCGACCGGGCTGGGCGATCAGCTCATCGATGCGGGCGGCGAAGTCCGCCGGATCCCGCCCCTCGACCAGGAACCCGGTGTGGCCGTGCTCCACGAGCGTGCGCAACCCACCGACGGCGGCGCCGACGACGGGGATCCCGCAGGCGGCGGCCTCGAGGGCGACCAGCCCGAACGACTCGGACCTCGACGGCACGATCACGACGTCGGCGGCCCGGTAGTAGGTGGACAGCACGTGGTGCGGCTGCGGATCGACGAAGGTCGTCCGATCGGCCAGGCCCAGGTCGTGGACCGCTGACTGCGTGCGCTCCCACTCGGCGGTCCCCTCGGGGCCGCTCGGCCCCCCGACCACCACGAGCCGGGCCCGGGTATCCCGGAGGCGGGCGAGCGCCTCGACCGCGACGACGGGCCCCTTCAGGGGTTGGATCCGACCCACGAACAACACGGTCGGTCGGTCGTCGAGCCCCAGCGCAGCCCGGGCCCCCGCCCGATCCCCCGGCGAGAAGAACGCCCGGTCGACCCCCGGCGGAACGATCTCGATGCGGGTCGGGTCCGCGCCGTACAGCTCGACGAGCTGACCGGCCTCCACGGTGTTCGAGGCGCAGATCGCATCGCAGCAGCCGATCACCGTGGTCTCCGCCCGGACCCGCGACCCGGGCTCCAGGTCGCCGGCGTCGGCCTTGACCCGGGCCAGCGTGTGGAAGGTCGACACGAGCGGGAGCTCGAGGCGGTGCTTGAGGGAGTGGGCGGCGACGGCGGACAACCAGTAGTTGGCGTGCAGGACGTCGGCCGGCCGATCCGCCAGGTCCCGGGCCACGCCGTCGGCGAACTCGTCCACCAGGCCGGGGAGCTGTTCCTTGGTCGCATCGACCGGACCGGCCGGGATGTGGACCACCTCCACCCCCGGCTCGACCGCTACCCGCTCCGGCAGGTCCTCGGCCCAGCGGCGGGTGTAGACCCGCACGTCGACACCGGCCTGTCCCAGCGCACCGGCGAGCTCACGGACGTAGACGTTCATCCCCCCCGAGTCGCCGACGCCCGGCAGGGCGAGCGGCGACGTGTGCAGCGAGATGACGGCGACGGAACCCACGACCGGTGCAACCCTCAGGCCGCGGGCGGATTCCCGTCGCCCGAGGAGGCGTCGGTCACGGCGGCGACGACGCCGGTCAACTCGTTCTCACGACGGAACGACTCGTAGATCCGGATCAGCGACTTGCGCTGCTCCTCGGTCAACGACTGGTCGCGCCGGATCTCGGCGATCGGGTCGACCGTGCTCGTGGGCTCGTCCAGGATCCCGGCCCGGATGTACAACGACTCGGACGAGATCTCGAGCGCCCGGGCGATCTGCTGGAGGATCTCGGCCGAGGGGCGACGCAGACCTCGCTCGATCTGCGAGAGGTAGGGGTTGGACACCCCGGCCAGGTCGGAGAGCCGACGGAGCGACATCTGGCCGACGTTGCGCTGCTCGCGGATGAACTCGCCGAGGTCCTGCCACCGACGGTCGAGGTCGTCTCTCACAGTCGGAGAGGCTACCCCTCGGTCCGGGGAACCCCCTGATCGGGGGCACCGGACACCGGCGGGCCCGCCGGAACCGCGCCGCGGATCCCGTCGAACGGCTTCAGGGCAACAGGTCGTCCACGGTGGCACCGTCGCGGTACCGGGCGATCAGCTCCTCCTGGATGCGGTCCATCCGGGTGTGGACCTCCCGCCGGGCGGTCGAGACCAGGCGCTCGTAGGTCGCGATCTGCTCCGCGGCCGTGGCCAGTCGGGCATCGTCGAGGTCGGCGAGCCGGCCCAGCTCCGCCGGACCGATGAACGCGTCGAGTTCCGCCACGACCGAGGCCGCCCACTCGGGCGGTGCGAGGTCCTGCGGCGGTCGGGGCATCCCCGGACCGCGGGTGTTGCCCGCCAGCGCCGACGGGAGCCGATCGACCAGCTCGCTCGTGTCCACTCCGCGACGCCGCTCCAGTTCGCTCGCGACGGTGTCGAGCCGACCCTGCACCATGCGTCGGGCGTAGGACAGGCCGTTCTCCACGTCCTGGTAGGCGTCCCGCACCGCACGCAGGTCCTGCATCGAGCAGGACCCCAGGTCGGCGGGCTCGTCGATGGCGAGCAGCGCTTCGAAGTCCACGCCGACACGCTACCGCCGTCCCACACGGGTCCGGTGAGTCGGCCTCAACCGACCAGCCACACCCCGGCGAGGAAGAGCGGCGCAGCCACCAGGTAGGTGTCGATCCGACGGGCCCGGACCGCGACCGAGGTCCGCTCCGGCAGGAACGCCGTCAGCACCATCTGGCCCAGCGGGCAGGCCAGCGCCACGAGCCCACCCACGACCCACGTCCCGGCGGCGTCGAACGGCTCGGGCTGGAACGCCGCCATGGTGAAGGTCACGGCGAGGACACCGATCACGCCGCACACCGGCCCCTCCCAGGAGCGCCGTGACTGGGCACCGACCAGGAAGTTGCCCGCGTCGTAGAGGGACACCGCGCAGATGAGGAACAGACCGGCCCACGGGCCGGCAACGACCGTGAGGACGACCGGGACGCACGCGACGAGCGGCAGGACGCTCGACAGCATCAGCTCCGGTGACGGTTGACCACGGCGACCGAGTGCGACCGAGATGCCCAGGGCCGAGATCGAGGCGACGACGATCGCCGCTCCGGCCGCACCCGAGCCGGCGACCGCCACGGCGGTGGCACCAGCGGCGAGCAGACCGGCGGCCAGCCGCTGCGGCCCGGGCCGAGCGTCGGCGCCGCCCC
>SXGR01433902.1_pt1 | contig 26169 bp, 16 predicted proteins | sample 3174711 | NCBI WGS metagenome assembly SXGR01 (sample SAMN11356860, study PRJNA531348) | freshwater metagenome | isolation source: freshwater sample F1-60 | place: China: Fuxian Lake, Yuxi | collected 2017-12-25
AACGGCGACTGGTTCGCCAGCATCAATTCGATCTAATGCCGTTTTGCGGATATATTCTAATGTTTTGTGATCAATGCTGCGTCCATCATGTTTCATAATTATTATACGGACGGGAATCAAATACGTTGTAGACTAAACTAATTACTAGGTAGTAAAAATGTTTCTGATGATCTTTTTATCGCTCATCTAAGGCTACGCTATCCGTCTTTATCTTCAGAAGGTGCTCAAGCTCTCTTTCAAGCGTGGTCCTTGGCATCGCGGTCGCAGGCCAAGATCATAGAGCTGGTTCAAGGGGAATGGAAATTAGACTCACACTTTTATACGGAATTTTGCATGTATAAAAATGATGGCGAGCATTCCTTTAGGACGATCCGTGAATTTTTAGAAGACACCTCTCCTGCCAATGGCTCTCAAGAAAAATTGGCTAGCATTAAAGAGACGGCAAATGGCGATAAAAATAACGACAAGATCGCAGGAAAAACACTTTCCTACGAGGTAGCAGATGAGCTTGAAGAAAATGGCATGGATGCACTCAAGTTGATTGCTCAAATAGCCAGCGGCGGCAATAAACGGTTAGATACCCTGCTAAAATCCGTGCAACAACAGGCGTTTCTCAGTCTTTATTACGCCCACAAAATTCGTGGCGCAACTTTTTTAGGCGTTCCGAAAGAAATGAAAAAACTAGCGGCACAAAATGAAATGCGCCAAGCTTACGGTTGGTGGATGTACTACGTCAATGCAATGGAATCGATGTATGAAGCGGAAGATTTCCGCACCTATGAAGTGAAAAATCTTGGTTGGCATTTTTGGGATAAATCAGTTTTAGCCGAATATCACGATCTTGGCGGAAGCGGAACACCCCCATTACCTCAATTGCCGGCCTCGTCGTTAGCGCCGATTATTATCTCTTCGACAAATGCGAACTACACACTTGGCTCGACTTTCACCTACCACATTATGGCCACTAATTACCCAACCATGTTCGCGGCAGCCGATCTGCCCAGTACCCTCACCATTAATCCGACCACCGGAGTAGTAAGCGGTAGCATAGCTTCTGTCGGACAGACCACCTTCACGGTAACCGCCACAAATTCATCGGGAGTTGGTTCACAGGTAGTGAAAGTCACCGCGAAAGAACCAAGGGCCAATGCGTCGCCATCCATATCAAATTTACCTGATTTTACCGTGGAAGAAAATAAATTACTCGGTCCCATCTCACTCACCGTAAAAGATAATGAAACGCCTGCGGGATCATTAATCCTGACAGCAACTTCATCCAATATATCTTTGGTGCCGATTTCAAACATCGTCTTTACAGGTAGCGGAGCCAATCGCATGATCACGATCACTCCTCTACCGAACAAAAATGGCAAAACGACCATCACCGTTACGGTGAGCGATGGCTCGCTCAGTCAGAGCACGCGCTCTTCAGTCACGGTCAAAACTATAAAATAATAACGCTCCAACTCATTGGTCATGACGAAATTGTTTCCCCGGGTCGCGCGACATGCGCGACCCGGGGCATAGGACAGAATCCCGTTGGGGATCACTAACAAATACTAGTCAACCTATCCGGGATGTGCTAGAAATTGTTTTGGATTGTATACCAATTCCAAATCTGCATTACCTAAACTAACTAAGATTGAACCATCACTTTCCCGGGCGCATCGACCTATGATGCATTGAATTTTTACGGACTACGAATGCGAATGAAGCATTGACTGGAGACGCGGAGATCGGTCGAGGTAAACATAAGTGATTCCTCCGCGAACATCTGCGTTATCCGCGACTCCTGTGAGTCTGAGGCACCTTATACCGGTTAAAATCTTTTTGGTCAGCGCATGCCGGAAGGCTCTGGTTCATACGTAATTCATACTGCATAGGTGACCAGAAATTGGCATTGCCTATCCAGAATTATATTTCAGGAATCTTAAAAAATTATTGCTTCGTATTAACGCGCCGACGGACTACCAATGAGTTGGTTCGTTAATGAGGCGTTGAATAAAACTAATGGTGCCTACTGGGTTAACTTGCTTACCTTGTGAGCGATCATCCTGCGACAGATTGATCGGTCGGTGAATATATGAGCCGGCTTGCTTCGGCTCAAATTCATTTTCTAAAAGCGCGTAATCGCTACTCGCAACATGTGCGCTCCACTCAATTAAATACTGCAAACGAATTTCTTGTGCTTGGTACACAGCGAACAGTGATTCCCCTCCGCCGGCGAAAAAATCCTGTTGCCCGGCACTCACAACCTCACCCCAATTGCGGAAACCTTGCGTGTCGCCGACGCCACAAGTGATAACGAACGATGCCGGGCCTGCACGCCAAACACGAAACCATGACGGTATATGACGCCCCGAGTCAATTCGTTGGTCACCATTAATGTACTGCGCGGGGGTCATAAGATTATCATATTTCTGCGGATCTGCTTTTGCCACATACGGCATGAACATCTCAGGGCCGGAAATGGCAATGGGATTCACGGCAACTCGTGGAGAAACGGCGTAGGGCGGACGCATCATAACATACATCGGACAACGTTTGGCTGGGCGCTCGGCATCGGTTAAATTTAAATCCACCCACTTATCCCATGTGCCAGCAGTTTCCAATCCCAGTTTATTGCCGTTCTCATCAAGCGGACCTGGTTTTCCCGTTCGCACATCAATCCATCCAAATGCCTCGCGACGTACGGTTAAAAGTCCCCCACTAATAGGTTTCGGGGACCATCCTAATCGGGCTTTTTCCATGACAAAATTACAGGCCGCCACCATCATAATGTGCGCCTGCGCTTCGCGCACGGTGTTCGAAGACTCTTGCACGTCACTACGCATACGAACCAAAAATGTTAGCGCCATCGCGGCCAACAACGCAGATATTCCAGCGACAATAATTAAAATAGTGCCATTGCGGTGACTATTAGTGCGATTCATAAAGGTGTTATTCATTAGGGTTTAAAATCCAAATGTTTATCGTTATTTGTGTCATTAGGACCATGCCAGGCAGCCCATCCTGCACCTGAGCCGGCATTGCCCGGCTTACGCTGTTGGCGAGCTCCACGCATGGTCGTACCGAGAGCGGAAAAACTTAGTTCGGTTAATTGACCGGTAACATTATTTACTAATTGAATTTTATTAAGACAGACAAAACGATTGTGGTTAAAAAATCGGGTAACCTGCAATTCAACATTTGGCCAATGATTCGGCTTGGCCTCCAATTGTGGCTTTGAAGATAACGATGTATTCATAAATTCATCAACCGTCCCTGTATGGGAACCAATTCCGGTTACTATCCTAAGACGGAAATTGTCCTTATTAATTTTACCCGCTCCGCCAAGCGGCTTAAGCGGCACAAGAAAAAAGGTCGTGTTTTTAGTGCAACGGTATCGACCTTGAGCGAAACTTGATCCACCATCACTACTACGAAAATTGTTAGGACCAGTACTCGATGAGTTCTTGGTAAATTCTGGTATTAAATCGAATTTCGTCCCGACTTTACCAATGTAAGTATAGAGCATCGAAGGGGGTAGGTAATCGCAAAAGGCATAATACCCGAGATTTTCGTGCAACATTTTCATTTGATCGAACAACCAAGTATGATTGGCGGTAAAACCCGATTGAGAAGTAGACGCAAAGATCGAATAATCTCCAAATCGTCCTATTGATTGATCAAATTCAGCTGTGTTTGCACGCCACCAAGTGCGTGAAGAGCTCACTGGCCACGGATAAGTTGCGTCCCAATTTTTATCGTTTTCGCGTTCTGAATAAACATACGCTCCCTGAATGGCCATCGTGGTTCGATTTGATGCGGTCGGCAGTTGGGAAAACGGCAAATTGGGATTACGCAAGGCTTGATCGGTACTGTCCTTTGATTGTGGATTGTCATAAGCCGTCCAGAAATCGAGTTCATGCAACGCTTCACTGAAACCAGCGCGTAATAAACTGTTTTCTAAGGCTAAACGATTAGCCGAAGTCACCGTTTGGCTGGTGATGCGAAACCCTGCCATTGCGGCATAGACCAATAGCATGCCCATTGAAATTGCGATCATTAATTCAAGAAGCGTGAATGCGTAACGAACAGGTACGGATAATATTTTCATAAGCGTCTTCTTTCGTCGAATAAGCGTTTAGTTAACGAATGGCTCCGTGAACCCGCATGTCGTAGTAATTAAAACGCGCAACCGTGACCGCGCGCATCCGCACCGAACGCGGCACCGTTCCGCGATCAAGTGTCTGATTTGCATTTCGATCTGCGCCCCACTGACCGAGGAAGCGTTGCATATTAATTGGATTCAGACCTTGATCGGTCGTATTATTACCAACATCGTCAATTCCATGGACTCCTGGAATTCTATTACTGCCAGGTGGAGTTTTCGTGCCTGCGGGAAAACCGCTCATGTCGCCATTAAAAATCAGGATTTTTTCCGGGTTGCGAAAGGTGAAAATGTGATGATCCATCCATCTTTGACCCGAACAAAGTTCAGAAAACCGTTTATTAGTGCGAGGTGCCTCTTTCACATAACGACCAGCGTCGACCGGTGCGCTTGCTGCCGTTTCAAAATCTTCGTAAGCCTGCCAATCAACCGCCCATACCACGATTTGACGACAGCGCTCTGCTGCCTCAAATGGGGCGGTCAACGTGGAATTATCATTCGGCCCCCATACGGAATCCCACAATGCGTCAGTTGCGAGTGCTTTTGGATAACTTTGGCTAACGCCGGCATTAATCACTTTATGTGTCGTAACGGGTTTCCACTGCTCAGCATTTTTTATCGGTGCAGAACCAAATATTATTCCGGTTTGTTTAATTCCCAATAGATCGTATTCCATCAGCGGCGTATCCATCATGATGGCCCGCTGCATGAGCCTGGGCGCGCCCCAATCATAGGGATAACGAGCCGCAAACTGAGTACCAAGGAACAATGCATTTTCATGCATGTTCAATACTTCCGGTTTATTAAACGTAACGCCACCAGCGGCGGTTACGTTTGTCGCTAGCATGATTGGCCCGACGTGCCCCATAATGCGAGCAGCTATTACTTGAAGATGGCGGTTGGTAGGCGAAGGGAAATCCGTTAATAACGTGCCATCATAACAATCCTTCGGAACTTTAGCCGTATCCTTGCACCAACTGATCGTTTTCTCTGCGTATATTCTGGCGAGATTTTGCAGCTTAGGATCGGTGATCAGTGGAACAACAAGAGGTGCTTTCACGTTCAAATCCTTTGCGGCTTCCCTCAGATACTCCCAATAAGCTACGTGAACATCTACTAATCCAGATTCACCTAATGCGCTTAATTCTTTGAGGTTCAAATTCTCCCATAACATTACATCCCATTTGGGATTTCCCGCCGGTTCGTCAGGGAATCCTGGCTGATGAACCGGACGAAAGTAAGTTTCACCGGCGGCACCGATATCGGGATCTAAATTTGACGGACCGCGCGGTGATTTGAGATATTGTTTTCGAATTACATGGATAGGCGGTGAAGGATAAGCGGCGTAATAAGGCCACGCCTTTTGCGGCAGATGGATTAGAGCATTATTTTGCGGATAGCCGACTACACCGATCACCAAGCGCTGAGCTTCATTCGGAGGAGTAGTCGGAGCAAAACCGCTTTCCTGAAATCCGGTAGTAGCGAGCGGTTGCGAGTAATAAATGTACCCACCCTCTGAGATAACGCGCTGAATCTCATCACCATCGCTGTCCAGTCGCTTAGCGATATCAATTGGCAAGGGAAACATGCCGTTGGCATAATTTGACACCCGTGATTCTAGATCCGGATGCTGATTCTTGTAATTGATGTGAACATCCCATGGCTTCTCGGCTTCACAATCGACGAGATTACGGTTATGGCTTGCCGCATTCGACTCAACTAATTCAAGCGCCTTAGCCGAGGCCAGAATCTGATATCGTGCCATCTGTTGTGCTTTGATGCCCGCTGGCAAAAGCATTAACACACTCACCACACCGAATGACACTATCGCGAGCGAAATGCTCACCTCAAACAGTGTAAATCCTGATCTTAAATGAAATGACCGAATCATGATCGCCTCCTCGCGCATACGACAACTAGGAATTTGAGCTTTTATAACTTTGGCTAGACAGCCGCGCCATTAAGACATCTCTGGCCATCGAAAACCAGACAACTTTCTGACAGTGTATTAATACAAATGCAGTCGGTGATTAATACACACACCCAAATTAAATCTATTTAAAACAAAATAGATCATCCGCCTTTTATGGCATATATCCATAGGCGCGGCGGACTCATCGAATTAATGCCGTGGTAAAACGCGAAGGCTGCACGACCCATAGATGAGTACCATGGTGACATTGAAAGCCGCGACTGATTTTACACGTTGATAGGATAATTATTATTCTATGGTGTTTTTCCTGATATATTTTATTGGCCCACGCACGACTGACGCTTCGATGATTTTACTGACCGCAATTGCAGCGTCCGCAATCCAACTTTTTCGCCGATTAAATGCGGGATTAATTGGGAGTGGCTGCTGGATTTTTTGCTGAGAAACAGGCACGGCTGTCTTATCCGCGTAAACCTCAACCTGTTTGGCATGGTCGACGACAACAACAGCGCGTTGTTCCAGCTTTTTGGGCGTGAACTGATCGGAGGTCTTGAACAAAGCCCAGCGGGCACTTTTAACCGCGTTGTCTTTCACCTAATCTCCTGGTTCCTTTGGTTGCTATGACTACATAGCCCTCGTGGCGGGTTTGTTACCGAGAATCCTTACTGGTCACGCTACTTCGGCTGTAACACCAGGGGCGAGCATTCGTTTTGCGCTATGGCTACATAAGGGCTATTTAATGGCAAAGGTGCTTAGATCACGCGATTTACTTCTTTGTAACTCCCACCTCTACTCGGCAACTTTCTACGTCTGGTTACAACACCGCAGCACCATAACGCCTCACCCGTGTGACACCGATCTATTCGCGCCTCGGCATAGCCTTCTCATCCGGTTCTAGGTGACCCATGTAGGTTACTCGCGCCCTAGTTTATTTAATCATTTATTCTAGTCAGGTATCGAAAGGATATGTTGCGTCAGTCACTGAGTTTTAAACTACGTACGTCAACGTTTGTATTTCTATACTTTAAACGCCGTAAATTAAACCGCCAACGGATGCCGCATCGCTCCGTGGACGGCAAGCCAATCGATCTAGGCGTCTTCAAGATAAGATGCACCTAACACGTCTGAATTCCAAGCCATCAAATATTAAGTGAAGTTTACTACCACTGATTTTACCTGAGTAAATAAATCCAAGCCATATGGCCCTTTTTCACGGCCCCAACCGCTCTGTTTAAAACCACCCCACGGTGAAGCATTGTCAAAAGCGTTGTAACAATTAATCCACACATTTCCGACATCCAGCGCCGCTGCAGCCTGATGTGCCTTGCGGATATCACGCGTCCACACCCCAGCGGCCAGGCCAAAAGGAGAATCATTACCAATATGAACGGCGTCGGATAAATCACGGAAGGGTATGACGGCTGCGACTGGCCCAAATATTTCTTCTTGGGCGATGCGCATCTGATTATTCACCTGAGAAAACACCGTTGGTTCTATAAAAAATCCATTCGCTAATTCTCCACCCGGTGCATGACCACCGCTCACGACACGAGCGCCTTCTTCCACGCCTATCGACAAATAATTCATCACCCGATGTTGCTGCGCGAGCGAAACCAACGGTCCCATTTTCGTTTCGAGATCCAGTCCATGACCAAGTCGCACCACACGCGCCATATCTGCAAATCGTTCAACGAATTCCGGGTAGATGGATTCTTCCACTAACACGCGGGAACCAGCAGAGCAAATCTCACCTTGGCAGAAAAATATACCCATGAAAACGCCTTTGAGCGCCGCTTCTAAATCAGCATCCGCAAATACGATATTGGGCGATTTTCCGCCCAGTTCGAGTGACACCTTTTTTAAATTACCCGCCGATGCACGGACCAAAGCTCGACCAACCTCGGTTGATCCGGTAAACGTAATTTTATCCACATCCGGATGCTCGGACAACACGGCTCCCGTTTGCAACCCAAGACCCGTAATTAAATTAAATACCCCTGGAGGAAATCCTGCATTCTGAATTAATTGCCCCAAACGTACAGCGACCAACGATGCGTCCTCTGATGGTTTAATAATTATGGTATTGCCAGTCGCCAATGCTGGGGCTGCTTTATATAAGGGCATAGTTAATGGATAATTGGGCGGCGTAATACCCGCCACCACACCCAACGGTTCGCGCGTGGTAAAATTGATGAACTGCCCAGGCAGAGATAATGGGATGGTATCTCCCGTTAACTTGGTGGTCCATCCGGCATAATATTCCGTCCAACTTACGGCTGTAGCGACTTCTTTTTTCGCCTCCCAGAGCGGCTTGCCATTTTCTAAGGTAATTAATTGAGCTAAAACTTCACCGTCTTGTTCGATCAGGCTTGCTAACTTTTGTAATAAACGACCGCGATCGTATGGAGATATTTTTTTCCACCCTTTTAAAGCCCGACGTGCGGCAGAAACGGCTTCATCTACGTCCGTTTTATCGCCTGCCGAAATACTGCCTATTTTCTGCGCGGTTGCTGGATCAATGGCATCAAGAAATTGGGCGCTCGCCGCATCTCGCCAATGACCATCAATCAACAAGCGCTGGGGCTTGGCAAGAAAAGCTTGCACTTCGGGCAACAATATCGGCGTTTTCATAGGATGCGGCCTTGGGGCAAATTAAAATCGGGATGTCCACCAACATGCGCTGACGGACCTGAAAAACCAATCCGTTGCCAAACTCCTGGATCGCCAAGGTAAAGCGCGCACACATCTGCACGTAGTAAACGGAAAAAATGCGGGGTTTCTTGACGCAATATACCCAATAAGTGATGCACTTCGCGCTCATCTAATTCTTTGATGGCTCGGCCAAATAACTTGGCAGCAATCTCTTCAGCGTCTCGTAGACCTTGGGTGTAAATAAATCCATACACACTGCGACGCATGCGTTCCGCAATTCCTGGACCTGCATGGACACCAGCTGCACCACCATCGCGGTGATCGCCAGGAATAATTCCCTGAGCTAATATCCCTAACGTCGATATCTCGTTCAAGCCAACCATGATTTCGGTTACTTTGCTCATAGTGCCCCCTGCCATTTTTTCTGGTTAATAAAATCCGCTGCGCGCGCAGCAATTGCCAGTGACGTCAACGTCGGATTCACGCCCGAACCGGTGACAAAAACACTGCTGTCGACGATAAATAAATTTTTCACGTCGTGACTTTGACCAAATTCAGACACCACCGACGTCTTTCGATCTCGCCCCATGCGACATCCACCCATGGCATGAGCACCGTAATTCAAACCATGGCGTACTTTTTTCGCACCTGATGCCGACATCATGGCTGCCGCTTTATCACGACCCGCAGCAGCAACCCGCACATCATTGTCACCCCATTGATAATGTACGCGAGTGACCGGCAACCCACGGGCATCGCGCAAATCCGGATCCAAGGTAATTACATTATTACGCTCAGGTAATCCTTCGGCATGCGCCCACCACGCTGCGGTGTGAGCGTATTCATATAATTGATCCTTAAATTCCTGACCGTAGGTCAATCCACTCAGATTACCGAAGGTTATTGGGGGCATCATGTAGGAGAGTAGAATATAACCGCGAGCATAATCTTGTTGGGGAACTGGGCGATAATAATCTTGCACCATGACATGGCCCATCTGCATACCTTTAAAAGCATTGATCGGTTCATCAAATGTACCAAAAACCTGCCAAGTCGGGTGACTCATAAAATATCGTCCGACTACACCACTGGAATTCGCTAACCCTTCTGCGCCATTATTTGACGCAGACAATAACAACAAACGTGCCGTTTCCATGGGATTTGCTGCCAGGATTACCACCTTGGCTTTCACATGAAACGCACATAAATTTTCGTCGATATAATCAACTCCATTTAATCGATCACCTGCTTCATTGGTACATAAACGCTGAACAAAAGCCTGACTAATGACCCGTGCACCCAGTGACTCTGCCTGAGCTAAATAGGTATTGGCGCTGGTAGCCTTGGCATTCGTCGGACAACCAGAACCACAATATCCACAATAGGTACAGGCCGGACGGCCATCACGCTCAACTGAATTAATCGCAATCGGTGGTGCAAATGGTTGGGCCCCTAATGCCCGAGCGCCACGCGCCAATACCTGCGCATGCCAATTCATCTGGTGCGCTGGCATTGGTAATAAATAATTTTCTGCTGCATGTGGTCCGCAGTCTCCAGCCACACCCATTTCTTCTTCAATACGTTGATAATAGGGACGCAGATCGTCGTAGCTAATTGGCCAATCCTCGCCCACTCCTTCTGTGGTTTGCGTGCAGAAGTCAGAACGGTCAAAGCGTGGCATAACTCCCATCCACGGTAATGTCCCACCACCTACCCCCGTTCCAACTTTTGGCGCGACAAAATCAGAGCCAACAAAAGCACGCGGTTCATTCCACATAATACGACTGGCATTAGCTTCTGCATTTTGCAAATCTTTATGCGCATCTAATCGCGGTCCCGCCTCTAATACTAATACTTTGGCACCATGTACCGATAAGCGTTGCGCCATTAACGCACCACAAGGGCCAGCACCAACTACGACAACATCAAACTGCCGATTCAGCATCTTATTGCTTTCTTTAGCGTAAAATCCATCTGCTTTATGGTTTAGGAATACGATGAATAGTTCCAATAAAATCCGTCGTCATAATTTCAGCGGTAGCCGTGGTCACTTTTGCTTTTACTTCATATTGGTGTGACGGCTTCAGATCGGGTATGGTTAAATCCACACTCAGTCGATCCTGACTCAATTTAACGCTGGTTATATGGAAGACGTCGCCCGTGGTAATTTTATCTGGTTCAGAAATAGAATACCATTTTGAACCATATTCGTTGGTCCAACGATAATTCCAACCATGCATGGAATAACTACCGACATCATTCGCTATTTCTGGTTCTAACGGCGCCGTAAACGTTAGGCGCAAACCATGTGGTAACACGGTGACTGAACGACCCATTACTACTGGTTTTCCAGACAAACGAACACGATCAAAACCACCTGGTTTCGACGCCGTCGTTTGACCGATTCCCAATCCAACTACATACATTTGGCCATCAATTGGATTAAAGCGACTACGCATGGCGGCAGAAGAAAATCGGGCAGGGAAACGAATGACGCCACCCTGCATCAGACCGTCAATTTCCTGGCGGTAAACGAGGTAAGCGCCTGCTTTGCCATAACTCAGATGAATTAATTCATTAGTAAATGGCCCCCACAAATTGCTCGAAACCCACGTCTGACTACAGGCCGAATTATCTATCGTTTGCGGCAAGAAACACAGTGGCTTCGGCGGATGAATTTCTTTACCAAATGCCGTATCGCAGACGCCAAGAAAATCTCCTGGCTTTACCCAATGTATGGGCGTTGCTGGCACCCACGTACCTTCATTGTCCCCAACGGTTACTTGTCCGTCTGCACGAACGCTAAAACCATTCGCCATGCGCAATCCGGTGGCATAAGTTTCGAGTTTTTTCCCATCAGGACTCATTCGCTGAATCGTGCCTTGATGCGGCGTCATCAATTGAAAACCACGTCCGCCAACGCGCACCGATCCTCCAACACAAAACATGAAATTACCTTGCGGATCCAAATCTAGATCACAAAGGTACCCATTCGAAGAATGCGTCTGCAACAGATCTTGTCCTAATAATTCATAATAATCGGCTTCGCCATTTTGATCAGCGTCGTGCAAGCGAATAATTCCATCGCGACACGCCACATGAATAATGCCGTTTACTATTTTCAGCCCTAATGGCGAGTACAGCCCAGCAGCATAGCGTTTCCAAGTTACGGCTCGCAATTCCGCATCTAACCCTGACACAACAAAAACATCACCATTCAGTGTCGCTAACGCCGCCTTACCATCGTTAAAGAAATCAATGGCCGAAGGTCTAATCCAAGCTGCCCAGGGATTATCATCTGGTAAGGTTATCGCATCTACCGCATAACCACGGTCATTTTCCCCTAATTTACCTGACGTCACTAACAAAGTCGGCCATAACACGGAGGGTGACTTTATTTTCTCTCTGAGACTTTTTGCCTGGGGAACTTGCTTTGCCAATTCTGTCAATTCTTCACTTGAAGTTCCACGTCCTGCGATGAGGACCGTCACCGTTCGGGGTTCTGCCGCCGGCGATAATTGAACTACCACACGTTGATCCCGGTGAGAAATTTGAGCAATATCAGCACCAAACGTTACCGTGGCTTTTACCGATCCACTTATCACCATCTTATTCTGATGACTAAATTCCGGCGCTGCATCTGCTAACACGACCGTTAAGGGCAACGCATGCGCAGCAAGGGTGAATGTACGAGCCAAAGCAACTGCTCGTTCTTTTCCCGCCACCACGGGAGCTCGATAAAGAGACAGACATTCGAGGACATCCGTATCACCAATTTTATAACTAAATACCGTTTCACGGCCACAACGGTAATATCCAGCCGTGCGCGACCACGTTGACGGTAATGGACCAGGTCGAGAGATCATCGGTGGATAAGCCGTGCGTGGATCATCAAATCCGCCAGCAGGATTTTCCCACCCAACTCCGCTCGTCACAAATTGTGGTTCCTTGCGTAATTTTGACGCTTCGCCATGGGTCCCATCAAGCCACCAGCCCATTAAACGTGGCGCGCCACCTGTCCACAGGCAGGCAACGCGTTGGCTATCTAAATCAAAAATCGCACCATCTTCCATTTCCACACCGCCCTCTTCACCAAACATCACTAAAACGCCTTTAGGCACACTATCACAGCTGTAGACGCCATTACTTTTATCATACGTCCCGGTTGGCTGCAGAGCAAAACTTCCGGCAAAAGCGCCGCCATAATCAATTGATTCAACACGATGCGGTTTCTTAGCCTCACCTGCTTGGGTAGGAACCCACACCAAACACAACGCGATCGTCAATAATAACTGCCTCATGATTATCCTTAATGGTAAGTTCGCATACCTATTTATTAACCCGTCACTTAGTCGCTTTGGGCTCTAAGGCTGATGGTTCATAGCGCTGCAAATCGGGATCCGCGGTTACCACTCCACCCGCGGGAACCTCTAATTGAGCAGACCATATAATACCGTTCATAATACAACGCCGCAGATCCGCATTCGCCCAATTGCGATAAAAATGTGGCATTACGATGCCAAAGCCACGCCCATCATTACTGCGTTCAGTTGCCCAAGCCACCGTTTCTCTCTGAGGTTTTTCTGGCGGTAACAATGACGAGGCAATTGGCGTCACACGTGTAGATGGACGATAATGTTCTCCGCCCCACCATAAATTAATGTACGGCTCATCATGCAGCGTAAATGTTGTCCAACCGTTACAAATCGGATGAGTTACGGTGGCTGGTTCAATCGTCGCACTGGGAAATATTTTGGCCACCGATTGGTGATGTTTAGCGCGCACGGCAAAATATCCGCCCAGCCAATCCAATAACGGATGCGCGCCATCATCTGGCAGATCCTTCGCCTGTAATCCGACGGCAAAATGCACACAAACAATGCCGCAGCCACGTGCCATCATGGCAGCAAAGCGTGACATCGACGCTGGCGCATCCGGCATTTGTGTCAGCGGGAAATTATCGCCAATAAAAACCACGCTCGCGTAGCGATCCAACGTCGCCTGGTCTTGCGGTAGCGCCGTCACTACCTCGGCCTTGACCACTCCAGACAAATTACTCGCCCTCTGTAAGCAATCCGCCATCAACCGCCCACTCGCAGCCACTTCGTGCGTTCCCGGCGGATGATTAGTCGGTCCGACGACGATCAAAATATGCGTCGGATCAGCTGCGGCTAATGCCGCCGCTGACATCGCCTGGAACAACAAAAAAACACCCAACATCAGAATATGTTTCATGGCCGCCTTTGCTCCTCGGGTTCTTCCCTACGACAAAAGCATAACGGCTAAGTCCCTTTGCGTACTAGAACAGCCACGACCTCCTTATGTACAGATGCGACATCACCGAGGATCTGACTATGGCCACCATCACTTATCTTTTCCACTCATCAGATGACGATTACCCTGATAAAAGGAGCTAAGAGACGTGCTGATACTTTCGCCGATATGCGCCAGGTGTCATCCCCATCGCTTTAACAAAGGCGCGGGTGAAATGACTGTGATCCGTAAATCCGGACTGTTGCGCAATCGTGGTAAGTGAAGCATCGCCTGAAATTAATAGATCAATGCCATGACCTAGGCGAAATTGGCGCAGGTATTCTTTCGGTGTCAGGTGGAACATATCAAGAAACGCGCGCTGAAATTGTCGCGTCGATAAATGACAACGCTGCGCCAACTCGGACACCGTTATGGACGTCGAAAAATGTTCTCGCACCTGTTCCAACGCAGGTTGCAATCGTGCATACGGCAATAACCGGATGGCCGCATCACTCAAATGTCGTGAGATACCCGCCAAACTAACAATTGTCCCATTGGTTGAGCGCAAGGGTATTTTTGACGTCACATACCATTCAGGACAGCCACTGTGACGTAAAACCAATTCGACTCGATCCCACACCGCTTGTCCGGCAAATACTCGCTGATCATCACGGACATATTCATCAGCTAAGTGGCGTGCCGTAAAATCATGATCCGTACGACCAATTATTTGGCTCTCATCTCCCAAACCGTGCGCCGCACACATCGTGCGGTTCGCCCGCATGTACCGACCCTGCAGGTCTTTAATAAAAAAATAAACGCCCTCTAGCGCGTCAAATAACGATTGGCCGTGTTCTTGGTGAACATTGGCAAAAAATGACTCTGCTAATTGATTAGGCTGTACGGCAACACGATTGGTCGAACGACGACTCTGATGAGGCGTTTTCTTGTTAGTCTTCGATGCCGAGTTACGAGCCATGGTTATTTGAGAGCATGGATTTTCGGCTAATAACGCAACGTTGAATCTCACACCACACGCCATTAACTCATCTTAACGATTGATCGGGTCAGCACACTGGTCAGCTTCACGTTATGCGATTGATCCTCCTCCTCCTGACTTTGATCACTTCGGCTCAGGCGGAACAGGTACTGAGTCAAAATGATTACGACGCATTACGGGCGAATTTACAGGTTATTCCCCTTATTTTGCCAGATGAGCCAATCGATTTATCTCGAGGCGGCCCAGCTGAACGCTCAGCAGGGATTATGGCGAGCAATGATTTGCGCGCTGATTATCCGAAGAATCAGCTAAGAGGATTATTATTTCCTCAATGGCGACGCTTCGCGGGCGAAGGCGTTTCGTTAGATATTCCCGACCACCCTCAGATTTCGGTAGTGCGGGCAAAGCCACGGTTTCCGAATCCCCTGAACCTTCAAGCGGATGATGACAACACCGACGACAACATTGCCAATGGATACCATCTACTGTTTGCAGATCAGATTTTGGTCAGCGTTATTATCGAACAATCCAACTCGCTTGATAATTCTCCTGGGTGTTTTTGCGGCGCGATAGCCTTGAATATCTTTCGTTTTCGCGATGGAGTTATGCGACGTTTTTCCTTAATGGAAAATGGCGAAACCAAAAGTATTGAAACCGCGGTCAAACAGCACTCAGCAAGATTAACCGAGTGGACACATTCATTGTTGCATCCGGATGTCTACACGCGCATTGGGCTAAGTTTAACCCCACATGGTGAATTATTCACCCGCGAAGCGGCGCAGACCGTGGTGATTAATACCCAGGATATGAATCAACGACAGGCCATGGTGATCAACAACCAGGATATGAATCGACGAGTTGGATTACTGTATCCTGGGATGTCGCGTGACGCCGTTATCGAAGTCATGGGGAAACCATTTACAGAAGCAGACAATCGGCTGCGTTGGCGGTGGGTACCATCTCCAACTCCGCCCACTTTATTTTATCAGACCATGGAAGTTGAACTTGATGAGTTTGGGCTATTTCAAGGTTGGCTCTATGAAAATGTTGTGTTGCCCGATTCTCATGAGTCGGATAATGAGACGAATAAAAGCTATGGCTCCGTGCCATGGATTTTATCTCATATTCCAACTTCACGTCATCGGGAAAGCGAACAGTCCTTTTTGGAAAAATGGACTAAGCGCTTGTTGCCCACGCTCTCGGTTAATGACGGTAATTTACTTTTAAACCGATTAGACCGGGTGACAGAGGACGGAAATCTTCGCGTTTCGCCCGACGTGATGTTGTTGGTGCAGAACTTTTTCATTCAACACGGAGGAGGAACCGCCGCGTGGTTACTGCAGCATCAAATCCCGGCTACGGCTCCACCTCTTTTTATCGCTCAACTCAATGTGCTGTTGACCACTCCCGCAAACGAACAAGCACACGAAAGTATACCGCTCTTAATGTCGTTTATTGGGAATAAAAACCCTGAGTACACGAATTTAGCACGCGCCATTATGACACATGCAACACCATCCATTCAACGCTATGGTTGGACCTATACCGAACATCTTGATCTTGCCGTCATCAATAGCCAATTGCCAACGGCGATCGTTTCCCCTGATTATTGGACGCGGTTCAACGTCGCGGAATATTTATGCAAACAGCCACGCCAACCAGAATCTATTCTCGCATTGGTTCGCACACAAAAAGATAAAGAAAATGAAAAAGATGTCTGGCTGCTCGACGCTTGGGATCAGGTCTTAACAATGGATCAGCAACCGACTAAATAGCAGCGTCCATTCCGTGCCGAAGTAAGGACAGAATAAACATTGTCCTTATCTTGAGCGAAGCATTATCCCACGCATGCCGTTGAGTGCTTTCCATCCTGCCGTGCGTTCGTGGTTCGAGGCCAACCTCGGCACGCCGACGCCACCACAAATTCAAGGCTGGCCGGCGATTCGTTCTGGTGCGCATGTTTTAATCGCGGCGCCAACCGGCACCGGTAAAACGTTATCGGCATTTTTGTGTGCGATTGATCAATTAGTTTGCCAGGGGCCGTATTTAAAAGAGGGCACGCAGGTATTGTATGTCTCGCCGTTAAAGGCCCTGGGCAATGATATTCAAAAAAACTTATCCGTTCCATTAGCAGGTATTGCCGCGGTCGATGCGTTCGTGCCACAGATTAAAGTGGCGGTACGTTCCGGAGATACCGCGGCTAGTGAACGTGCAGCGATGCTGCGTAAACCGCCGCATATTTTGGTGACAACGCCGGAATCGCTCTATTTATTGCTAACCAGTGCGGGTGGACGTGGAATACTGAAAACGGTGCGGACTGTGATCATTGACGAAATCCACGCCGTTGCTGGGAATAAACGCGGAGCACATTTATCATTATCACTGGAACGGCTCGAAGCGTTAGCCGGACCCGTCCAGCGCATTGGTTTATCCGCGACGCAAAAACCACTCAGTGCCATTGGCGATTTTTTAACCGGCACTGATCGTCCCTGCACCATCGTTGATGTCGGACATTTACGCCATCTTGATATTGCCGTTGAAATTCCCCAGTCGCCCTTGGAAGCGGTATGTTCACATCAGGTGTGGAGCGAACATTATGAACGCATGGTGACCTTAATTAATGAACACCGCACGACCTTGGTGTTTGTCGCCACGCGCAAACTCGCTGAACGTTTAGCGCTGCGTTTAAGCGAACGCTTGAGCCCGACGGAGGTTGCTTGTCATCACGGTTCCCTCAGCAAGGAGCGACGCTTCGATGCCGAACAACGCCTGAAAAATGGCCAATTGCGGGTATTGGTAGCAACTGCGTCATTGGAACTCGGTATTGATATTGGTGATGTCAATTTAGTCGTGCAGATTGGTTCACCCAAAACAATTGCGGCATTTTTGCAACGGGTTGGTCGTGCTGGTCATGGTATTCATCGCACACCGAAAGGGCGTTTATTTCCCCTGACGATTGATGAATTAGTCGAAGCCGCCGCACTGATGCGTGCGGTCAAGAATAAAGAATTAGATCGTATTCCTCAGCCCTTACAGCCGTTGGATTTACTCGCGCAGCACATCGTTGCCGCCTGCGTTAATGAATCGTGGGAGATGACCAAACTCTATGATTTATGTCGCCGAGCATTTCCTTACCGCACGTTAACGCGTGAAGAATTCGACGACGTGGTTGCGTTACATACGCTTGGGCGTCACGCCCTGCTGCACCACGATGGTGTAAATCATGTTTTACACGCCACCAAACGCGCGCGATTAGTTGCCACCATGTCAGGTGGAGCCATTCCCGATAATGCTAATTTTCAAGTCCGCGAAGATCCCACGGATGCCTTAATTGGAACCCTAGATGAAGATTTTTCTTTGGAGTCCTCGCCTGGGGATATTTTCCAATTGGGCAATACGGCGTGGCGCATTTTAAGCATTGAAGGACGCCTTGGGGTCGTGCGTGTGGTCAATGCCCAAGGCGCACCGCCAACTATTCCGTTTTGGATCGGCGAAGCCGGTGGACGTTCACGTGAATTATCCGCCGCCGTCGGGCAAACGCGCGAGGATTGTGACGGAAGTGGATGGGGCACGGCCTATGGATTAAATGCTGCAGGGGCTGATCAATTATATCGTTACCTGCACGATAGCAGGATCGCCTTAGGCCAATTACCGTCACAAACCCACGTGATCGCTGAGCGCTTTTTCGATGACAGTGGCGGCATGCAATTGGTGATTCATGCGCCATTTGGCGCACGCATCAATCGCGCCTGGGGTTTAGCGTTACGCAAACGTTTCTGCGGCGGCTTTGGTTTTGAATTAGAAGCAGCAGCCACCGAAGAAGGTATTTTATTATCGCTCGCACCCACCACCAGTTTTCCCTTAGCGGAAGTTTTTACCTATTTATCTCCCGCCACGGTGCGCGATGTGTTAGTGCAGGCCTGCATTACCGGCGGACAATTTGAAACGCGTTGGCGATGGAACGTGCAACGCGCGTTATTAGTTGAACGATTTAGCGGAAGCAAAAAAGTCCCAGCCTTTCTCACCCGAATTCGCTCGAACGACGCGTTAATTATCGCATTTCCACAAGTGCTGGCTTGTCCGGAAAACCTCCCAGGTGGGCCGTTACCGATTCCTGATCATCCATTGGTGCAACAAACGATTACGGACTGCTTAACCGAATTAATGGACATTGATGGCTTAGTGACGGTGCTGAGTGATATTCGCGCTGGCCGCATCGCAACGCACGCGGTTGAAACGACTGAGCCAAGTCCATTGGCGCGCGGGTTATTGGCTGCGCAGCCCTACGCATTCTTAGATGATGTCCCGTTCGAAGAACGCCGCATCAGAGCCGTCAGCAGTAGCAACGGTGCGCAGACACCCCCTCCCGCCAATGATTTGGATCTGGAGGTCGTTGCCCTGGTTCGCGAACAAGCGTGGCCGCAACCGCGCGACACAGAAGAATTACACGAAGCGTTACGGTGGATGGGATTTATTGCGGCGGAAGAGGTCGGCACTTGGATGCCATGGCTGTCACAATTACAACACGACCGTCGGGTCGTGCTGGACCATCAACGTTGGTATGCGGTGGAAACTGATCGCTCTGACCAGGAACAACTGTGGCGCGGACGTTTAGAAGCGTTGGGACCAATCGTTAGTGATGAGGCTATTTTCATCGCCTTAGAAACCAAAGGTGAAGCACTGCGCTGCCGCCTCAACGGTCAACCAGCGTGGTGCAATCGCCGATTATTAGCACGCATTCATCGCCTAATGCTCGACCGCCAACGACGTCAATGGCAACCCGTTTCGGTTACGGATTTCCTGCACGTACTTACTCGCTGGCAAGGCGCACATAACGACACGCAATTAGATGGTCCGCGTGGCGTGTTGTCCGTGATTAGTCGCCTTGCGGGTTTTGCCGTTCCAGGGCCAGCCTGGACGGGACAATTATTACCACTGCGCGTGCGTGGTTTTAAAGTCGAATGGCTCGACCAATTATGCCTCGGAGGCGAAGTCGCCTGGGGTCGTTTATGGAACGTCACCGCTGGCAGTCGACCGACGTTATCACAAGTGCCTCTATCGCTTATTCCACGCGCCGATTTGGACTCCTGGTTAGGACTAGCGCCGCCAATCAATACGGATGAATTGAGTGGTTATGCCCAGAGCATTTTATCCGCATTGGATAAACGTGGTGCATTATTCCAAACTGAACTGGTACGCGCCACCGGCTTATTAGCTGAACATGTCGAGATGGGACAAAGCGAATTAATTGCCCATGGCTTAATTACCTGCGATTCGTTTGGAGCCTTGCGTTGGTTAATGATGTCCTCCGACCGACGTGGACGCGCCCTACCACCGGGTGGACGCTGGAGCCGCTTACGTCTCACTGGACAAGCTTTCGCAGCCGATGCACTCGCAAGCGAAGACCAAGCGACGTTTATCGCTCGGCAATTATTAAAACGAACCGGCGTGGTATTCCGTCACACCATCGAGCGCGAACGCCAGCCGATTCCCTGGCGCGATATTTTACGCGCACTCCGACGCTTAGAATTATCCGGCGAAGTCCGTGGCGGCCGCTTCGTCACTGGCTTCAGCGGCGAGCAATTTGCGTTACCCGAAATGGCCGAATTATTGCGCCACCCTCCCGTTGATGAACCACCTGTTTCCATCAGCGCCATCGACCCACTTAATTTTCATGGCATTTTAATTCCCGATGAACGCGTGGCGGCAGTGGCTAAGAAGCGGATTAATGTGGTGTGAACCACAATTCTGGGCCGAAAAACTGAAAGATCACTCGCCCCAGGCCTAAATCGCGTTAGCTTGCCGTCTGTGATGGTATTTTTATGAACCGACAGCTTGACTACGACGAAGTAAAACGCGATCAGCAAGCACGCTTTACTGGCCTGAAAGCGGAATTGGAATATCGGCGCGGTCCACGACGACGCCCACGCGATCCTGAAATCTTGGAAGAATTATTACGTTTAGATATGGCACAATTAGCCGCCATGTACGCGAGTGGTGAGCGACGATGGATCGCGCCACGCGTCATTGCAGTTCGGCTGTGAATATTATGGGCTATTTTTTCGGCATTGGTTTTTCCTACTTGTTAGTCTGTATCGGTCTTCCTATTGTCATACCAGAAAATGACACTGGATGCCGCCCAACAGAAGAGACTCACAGAAGCTAGTTTTCTAATTCGAAATGGACGCCCAGGTGAAGCGATTCCCATCCTTGATGGTCTTCTCGAAATAGATCCCAATTTCCTATTCTTATGGGATGAAAGAGTGCGCGCCAAAGCATTTTCCGGCGATCATGTCGGCGCCTTCTCAGATAGCACCATGAGGATTCAGCGAGCGCCTGAGGATCCAGAGAGCTACACCTGTCGTGCATTTTATGTATTTGGGCGAGTTAATGATCTTCGCTCAGCAATTGAGGATTACTCATCAGCGATTTATTTGAATCCGGAGCATCCCACCGCCTTCCTTCAACGTGGAATACTTCGAGTTCGTTTAGGTGATCTGGCAGATGCGATATCTGATTTTTCCTCTGATATTCGATTCTCAAAAAGTGGCGCTTTATCAGGGTTGTTGAATCGCGGCAAGACGAGATATCTCCTTGGCGACTTACCTAACGCGATTGCTGATTTGACCCATGCATTCTCACTGGAAATAGAGCCCGCTATTTATGCCCCACTTTTTCGTGGACATGCTTTACTGGCAGCAGGTGATTATCATGGGGCAATTGACGATTTCACTGCGGCTATCCTTGCTTATTCAGGGCTTACGAATGCATATAGATGTCGCGCAGAGGCGCGTAGGCTGATCGGCGATACGGTTGGCGCCAGTAATGACCTTGCCGAATATCAACGACTCGGCGGTCAGGATTTACCAGCGTATTCTTGATGGCATTAGACTCCTTGCCGAGATGAGAGGCGAATAATTTTTCTTCCTCCTCCGACCTCTGCGTCCTAAGCAACCCGAATGGATTGCCGCGCCTCCTGTGAAGGCAGTCCCTTGAGGATATGACCAAAGATAATAATATGCCCCTTCACGGTTTCGCCAATTTAGCCGCTCGAATTTGTTCGGCGGTAATTGGCGCGGCATTGGGCGCGAAATTTGCCCGGGCGTGGGTGAGTGCGGCGGCTAATTCTTCGTCAGGGAGAAATCCCATCGGCGGCATGAGGTTGGAATATTTGGGACGATCAGCGGGCAACACGGTTGCTGGGCCATGGATGACGACGCGTAATAATTGCAATGAATCGCCGGCTAGTATTTCGCTGCCCATCAGTGGTGGTTGCATGCCAGCAACACCACTGCCGTTTTTCATGTGACAGACAGCGCAATAGGTTTTGTAGGCGAGGGCATTTTTGGCCTCGATGGGCGTGCGCGGTTTTTCTACGGTGGATTCTGTTACCGTGGAGACAGGCCGTTTTTCGCGGCGTTCGCCGGTATAAACGACGCGCCAAATGCGGCCTTTGACGGAATCGCCAATATAAAGGGTGCCATCTGGGCCAAACACTACGCCGCAGGGACGGAAACGGGCTTGGTCTGGAGTATTTACACTGGTGCGACCGGAAAATCCGTCAGCAAATATTTCGAATTCGCCCAACGGCATGCCATTTGAGCCAAAGGGTACGTAGGCGACGTAATAGCCACGCTGTGGTTCTGGTGCACGATTCCATGAACCGTGAAAGGCAATGAACGCACCGTGTAAATATTTATTAGGAAATTGCTGCGTCTGATTAAATGCCATTTGCATCGGCGCGGTATGCGCGGGAAAAGCAAGGAGCGGGTCGGGGTATTTCCCAGGCTCAGCCTGTTTCGTATTATCGCCGCCAAATTCCGGTGCCAGCATGCGTGCCTTTTTACGTACATCGTAATAGGTGGATGGCCAACCAACATCGCCGTGTTCGGTCAGCAGGTGCATTTCCTCTGCGGGAGCTTCCGCATTATCCACCGCAGTGTAAAATTGCGGAGCAATCGTATTGAGTTGGTCGCGCCCCATCATCACCATAAAAAATGCTTTTTTCGTGGGATTCCATGCCAGCGACAACGCATGGCGTAATCCGCTCGCGTAACGATAGCCGTCCTTGAGTTGTTCCTGATTAGGGACATCCGATTTGAAGCGCCAGATACCGCCATGCTGCTTTTGCAATTCGGTTGGATCAATGCCAACCGCACCGAGTTTTCGGTCGCCGGTAGACGCCACATTTTGCGGCGAACCAACATTCACATAGAGATTTCCCTCAGCATCAAAAGCAAACGCTTTCGCATCGTGCGACCGTTGATCGGGAAGCTGAGCAATTAATTGCGGTTCACCTTCGGGCACCAGCACGTTGGCGGTGAGTTTGGTACGGAACACGGCGGACGCGCTGGAATAATAGAGCCAGCCATTACGCACGGCGACGCCGGTTCCGCCACCAGAGCCAAATTCTTTTATAATTTCGGCTTTGCCATCACCATCGCCATCGCGTAAGGCAAATATTCCACCCTTGCGACTGGCTGCATAAATATCGCCATTCGGGGCAACGGCGAGAAAGCGCATGGCGTCACCTTTTCGCCCGGCCATGAGATTATCTGCCACCACGGTCGCGCGAAAACCATCAGGCAATTGAATATCACCGTCATTTTCATCCGGCACAGGAAATGCCCGCCGAGCGACGAGATCAATTGGCCTAGCGAAACGCTGCGGCTGTTCGGTTATGATGTTAATGTTTTTGAATCGGATGGCGCTTTGACCCGCTTTGGAATTATTACCGATGGAGTGAATTTTAAACGCCAGGTAGCCCTCATGATATTTTTCATCAATTAAATGGCAGGTCGGCACCCCGTTAAACCAGATTTTTATGCTGGGCCCTAAACATTCGATGCGAACGTGTGCCCATTCTCCTAGTTTGAACGCGGCGCGCGCACGTTCATCGTTCTTCAAATCATATAACCATTTCCAGTCACCACCAAAATCGTCGAACACCCCGCCGGTCCAGGCGCGAGGCGTATTATCTATTTTTACCTGATACCCATTTAGGCGAACCTTGGCCGCCGCCGGAGCGTCGGCACAACGCAGCAAAATACCGCTGTTGAAACTGGGGTCGTCCTTCACGTCGAGTTCGAGAATAAAGTCGCGGTATTTTTTCTCTGAGGTGACAAAGGTGTGTTCAATGGTGTTGGCTCGCTGACGCAGAACCATTTCACCATTCTCAATGACGACGGGCGCGGGATCCGAGTGTGCGACGATTTTCCAACCGCTAAGATCGATCCCATTAAAGAGCGAGACCCACGGAGTTTCCGCAGCGTATGCGGAAAAAGCAAACATGAGGAGAAATAGCGGTGATGCGATTTTTAACATGAAGGATATGCTCCGAAAAAGAGTTTAAGGCTTCAAACATGGCACGAACGAATTCATGTTGCTTGATGTAACCAATATCGTCGGTGGCGTAGTGGCTCTCGATATATTTTTTTCTTTTGCTTCTTTAATATTTCATTACCTGGTCTCTGCGCCTAGTCATTTGCATTATTTGCATTCTTTTCCTCCCGTTGATCGGGAACAGGTGAAATAGACAGCGTCAGGATCTTTTATTCAGTGTGCTGCAGGAGCGGAGGTTCGCCTACTACCCGGCCTAGTAGCATTCTGATAGCGCACTTAATTTAATGCATTAACGTATGTCTTTAAACGAGTTATTAGGTCGCACTTATTGTAGGCCCTGGTCGCAAAGAGTTTATTTGATCTTCTGTCGTGATAAATACGCGATAGCAACCTGACCTAGTCACATAGGTCAATTGATGCGCTGATATCTTGGATATGCGCAATTTTTTAATTTTATTTTAATAAAATTTTCTTTCCGAGTATGATACGGAAATTTCCAGTCTACCCCAAAAGTAATTCAGTTAATCTTTGCTTAACTTTGAGGTGTTATTCTCTCCCGCATGCTTCATTACACCGTGCTACTCCGCTTTTCGATCGGAGACGAGCGGAGAATAGCTGATGAATAAAATTGTTAAACTTTTTACGCGTGAATGACTAGGGCAATATCTCACTCATGTGTAAGGTTTATTTTTGAATCTACCTAATCATCTCCGTTACCTTTATTGGACTGTCATGACCAATAGATTTCGCACATCCAATTTATCCGCAGATAGAATGTCCTTCCATCGCGTTGACGTGCTGATTTTCGCTTTTTTTCTGTTGTTTATAAACTTATATAAGTATCACACGGTAATCGCGGCTGACGTTCAAGGTGGTGTCGATGTGCCGATCGATGAGGCGAATTGGTCGATCGATCAACGCCTACTTTATTATGGTATTCCCGTACAGGTTCGTTTTGCCCCAGCCAATCCCAAGCTTGCCGAAGCTGCCTGGTCTTACCTTGAAGGTATTGATGCGATATTTAATGATTACAAAGACGATAGTGAAATCGGTCGCATTAATAAAGCTGGTACAGGTACCTACACCCTGTCTTCTAGTTTGGCCGAAGCCTTTGCCTTAGCCGTTCAATTAAATCAACTAACTAATGGCGCGTTTGATATTACCGTTGGACCGTTACGTCGTCTTTATCGCCAAGCCGCCAAGGACGGACAATTACCCACACCCGACGCCATCGCAGAAATTAAAAAAAGAATTGGTCCACAAACATTCACCGTAAAGGGAAATATCCTCACCGTCTTACAGCCTAATGTCGCCTTTGATTTCGGCGGATTGATTAAAGGCATGGCGGTCGATCACGTCATTGGGCTATTAACGCAAGCAGGAGTCAGTGCCGCGTTGGTGCAATGTGGTGGTGAAACCGCATGTTTTGGCCACTCTCCACGTGGTCGCCCGCATCGCCTAGGTATTCCACATCCCTTAGGCCACGAAGACGATTGGTGTGTCGTTGGCGGTAAAGCGTCGGGTTTTTGCGGGTCCACCAGCAGCAATACTTATCAGCCCATCGTCATTAATGGACAGAACTATTACCATGTTTTTGATGTGCGCAGTGGCCAGCCCGCTGCTACCCATGTGTTATCTGCCAGTGTCGCATTTTCATCATTCGGCCATAATGGCATGGCTGATGGTCTGGCTAAATTAGGCGTCATTGATCCTGATAGTTTTCTGCGCGTGGTCCAAGAACAAGGCGGCCAGGGCATGGTGCTGATCCAATTGCCCAATGGATCGATTGAGGAACGCCACAGTAGCGAATGGCCGTCGTTTATTTTAGGCGACGTT